>Ga0126342_10010686_pt1 | contig 16432 bp, 11 predicted proteins | sample Cyp1metagenome_FD_92528 | JGI IMG/M metagenome (GOLD analysis project Ga0126342, IMG submission 92528) | Coral microbial communities from Lord Howe Island, Old Settlement Bay, Australia - Cyphastrea 1 metagenome | ecosystem: Host-associated > Invertebrates > Cnidaria > Coral ... | reverse complement strand
ATATACATATACATATACATATATATATACATATATACACATATATATATACATATACATATATATATACATACATATACATATATACATATATACATATATACATACATATATATATACATATATATACATATATATACATATATATACATATACATATACATATATATATACATATATACATATATATATACATATACATATATATATATATACATATAACTAAAAATATTTTTACACATGTATTTATATATATACGTGTATCATGATATACACTGATACATTATCAGAACGACTCATATACGACATATAGAGTTTCTGAATGAAGCATGCGTTCTCAATACAAGAAGGGTCTGAATTCGACTTTAATGGTATTCATATATTATATATATATAAGATTACTTACTGTAGTATACTATATACTGGAAAGATCACACTGTGAAGAGGTAAACCCAATAATGTATAATAATGTCTAATTATTGGGGAACCTGGTAAAATTTGTGGGGTGATTCAGGGACAATTATCATGGTCACCGTCCCCATTTACCACAGTCCTGTAGTTTAGAAGTCTTCGATTCATGAATTCAAGAAGGTGAGATTCAAAGTACTTAGTGGTTTAGTTCACCATGGTCGCTTTTGCAAACTGGAATGGCAACCTGCATTCAAAGATGAACATTATCAACAAATCAATTCAAACACGCCACGTTGCCGAATGCGGATTTTGATCCCCTATAGTGACTACAATGACTACAATTCTCAACTCGAGGGGACTAAAACCCTGACCAATAATATCCTGTTTTTTTTGACAAGTCATACACCATGTCATCGTCATGCAGAAGCAGCAAAAGACTCCCCCGAAAACTCCCCCAGATGTTCGTGTTTCCTAGAGACTCTTTGTCTTTCCATTTAGATATAGCAACTATTTCGCCTGCACTTTTTCTGGGGGGTGCCTCCAAAAAAAAACCGAGGCTAAGAAAGAAAACGTGAAGCCTCATTAACCGTAGCCACCAAATGCAACCCCCATCCGGGACAAGAAACAACTAAGAAAATCGTGCACCAGGGGGTCTGTCGCGAGGACATCGACTCCGCCATGACCTTCATGGTGCTGGAAATGAACAGAAACTATAACATATCAAATCCAGCAGGACAACATATACATACACGTATTTGCGCATATGTATATATATATAATGTCAGAGTCTTAGTGAAATATTCAACATTAGATTCATTTAATGGTCCATATTCATTATAACATACCGATTTTTCATCGCAATGATGAATAATTTTCTGGGATGGTTGAATGGGTTGGTTGCATGTTGGGCACTGATTTGTTGATCAATGTGTTTATGTATTATACGAGGATATGACCACATTCCAATGACTTTGCAGCGAGGTCCTTACAGCATCACCGCCAAGTCATGCCCAGAATCGATTTAACGCGACATAACGTATTTATTCTGTGTGTAAACGTATGTATATATATATATACTTTTATATATATATATACATACAAGTTTCCATAAATGGTGACTACCCCAAAAACGATTGTTTATAATGGAAAAACCTATTTAACTGGATGATTTAGGGATACCCCATTTCAAACCCAGTTTAGAAAACCGCCATGTATAGAAATTATGTTCTTCGAGTGATCCCCACCCTGACACACTATTTATGCTGACATAGTTTCTGACATACTATCTGGAAGTATATATATGGCAAGTATATAGGTATACAAGTGTATATATATGTTGACATTCTTTCTGGCATATTTTCTGACATTCTATCTTTGTTCTTTCTGGCATATGTATCTGGTATATCTTCTGACATTCTTTCTGGCATTCTATCTGGCACATCTTCGGAGATTCTTTGTGGTTGAGGTCCGGCAGGAAACACTCTGATCCGGATTTCCCGGTTGAGGTCCGGCGGGCAACACTCTGATCCTGAGCTTGCTGTTTGTGTCCGGCGGGGACCACTTTCCTCCAGAGCTTGCGGTCGAGGTCCGGCGGGAAACAGTGTGCTTGCTGTTCGGGTCCGGCGGGGAACACTGCGATCTAGCGTTTGCAGTTGAGGTCCGGCGGAGGCGGAGGAGGAGGAGGCGGCCGGACAGCTGACATAAAATCTAACAACCCTCACCTGACAAGTGGGGAATAAAATCACAATTTTAGGAAACCTCCATATATATATACATATATATATATATATATATATCTATCTATTCATTTGTTTAATTCTATATATGTACACACCAAAGTGGATTATCCCAAGATCGAAAAGGTCACAATCTGTGATTATTTGGGTCACTTTAACAGATGTTGAAAAGCCTGGCTTTCCAGGTATTTAGTCGCTGAAAATGATCTTCCAAGGGCCTAACAGATGGGCTTTACACAGACAAAGTACTGCGTGTTCGTCGTGGAATCAGGGTTCCAACAAAAACAAAACGAGTTGAATCGCGAAGCTTTCCGGCTCAAAAACCTTTCATGGACATGGAAAACCGGGTCAGGGAGACAGTTCATGTCAAACACATCGGCTTCAGGTGTTCTTCAACTGACTCAGGGATCAAAAAATAAAGTGATATCCCTCACTAAATAGACCATCAAGTGCCAGAATTCATTATGAATTTTGTGGAGTTCACTGGTCTTATCGACACGAGACCGGAACTCCCTAACCTCATCAGCAAGTGGTTCAAATGTGCATTGTTAGTTACAGTACTTCCCACTTCATTGGGATGATAAGCAGATAGGTTTGATGGTTCATCCTCCTTTCCCCATTAAAATTGCCATGTGAGGGGGGCAAAGACATAGCCAATCACCCGAGTCAGTCGCCCCAAACGTCCGAGTCAGGAACCCCATAGGACAAAGTCAGTCACCGGTGAACAGTAGCACAGGATGCAGGGAAGGAAGAGGAGGCAGAGAGTCAGCAACCGAGGGTCAGTCACCCCTCGGAAACCGGGAGGAGGATCAAGGAACCCGGACGAAAACAGAAAGTCAACAACAAAGAATCGGTCACCCTGGAAGGAGAATCCAGGAACCCCCGGAGAAAACAGAAAGTCAACAACAAAGAGTCAGTCACCCCTTGAAAGCTGTCTATCTACGTATTTATGTGTCTATGTATGTATGTATCTATCTATCTACCTACCTACCCATATATCCATCTATCCATCTACCCATCTATCCATCTATCTATCTATCTTGTTTTATCTTATCTACTAAAGAATCCATGGGAACTTGGAAAAACGGGACGTCAACAACAAAGAGTCCCTCTGGACGCAACCCTAAAGAAACCCCCTAGGTAAAGCCTAAACCTACCCTCACGCAAACCCTGACAAACCCTACGCTAACCCTAAACCAAACCTAAATAAACCCTACACCATTCTTAAAACAAATCCTGACGAAACCCTTAGTAACCCTAAACCAACCCCAAAGAAACCCTAAACCAACCCGAAATATACCCTGAACCAACCCCTAAATATACCCTAAACGAAACCTAAACAAACCCTAAATAAACCCTAAGCCGACCTTGAATAAACCCTAAACCAACCCTAAGCCAACCCTAAGTAAGCCCCAAACCAGCGCTAAAACAAGCCCTAAACCAGCCCCCAAAACAAACCCTGACGAAACAATAATTAAACCCTAAACCAAACCAAAAGAAACCAAAAACCAAGCATCCATAAACACCCCAAACCAAGACTACATAAACCCTAAAACAAAACCCTACAGAAACCCTAAACCAACCTTCAAGAAAACCCTGGCGAAACCCAAACTTCACCTTAAACTGAACCTAAATAAACCCAAACCAAGCCTAAAAACCCAAAACCAACACTAAGCAACCCGAAAGAGATCCCAAAACAAACCTTGACGAAACCCGACATTAACCATTAACCCGAACTAACCTCAAATAGAACCTAAACCAAGCCTGACTATACCCTAACCAAGCCGAAATAAACCCTAATCCAACCCTTGCACAAACCCTGATGAAACCCTAACTTAACTTTAAACCAACCCTTAAAAACCTTAAACCAGGCCTAAATAAACCCCAAACCAAGGCTGAATAAACCCTAAATAGACCCCAAACCAAACATTAGCCCTAAACCAACCCTAAATAAAACCTAAATCAAGCCTGAATAGACCCTAAACCAAGCCTAAACAAACCCTACACCAAGCCTAAATAAACCCTAAACCAACCCTAAACCAACCTTAAAACAAAGCCTGACGAAACCCATCATTACCTTAAACCAACCCTTTAAAAACCCTAAACCAAGCCTGAATAAACCCCAAACCAACACTAAGTCAACCCAAAATAGACCCTAAAACAAACCATGAGGAAACCCTGCAGAAACCTTAAACCTACCCTAAAACCAACTCTAAATAGACCCAGAACCAACCCCAAAGAAACCATGTCACTTTGATGGCCCACGAGGCACGACGCAGGGAAGTCACCCCTCGCCCCCAGTGGGGTTGCGGAGGGTGACTGACTCCGACATGGGGGGTGATTGACTCACTGTGGTCTGACTCTGCTAGTGGGTGACTGATTCCGTCTGGTCTCCATTTGAGGGTATCCCCCTACCTTAAGACCAAACCAAATAGTTAGGATGAACATCAAAGCATCTGAACCGTATTGCCCTCTGGACCCCCCTGTTTGGCTTTCCGGCGAGAAGGGCACGGTATCGAAACGAGCCAACGACTTCCGTCGACTTCGACGCCCCAAAAGGTTTGTGAGGCTGAAAATAGCAGCGGAAAAATGACAAGAAATGTTGGTTTCTAAGGGCACAAGGTAACCATATTTATAAACCGTCTATAAATGGGATGACCGCAGTGAATGGGGCCTTACTAACCCGGGTTTTTAACCACTGACTAAGTGGGATGATTCTCCAAGTAACCTCATGGGTGGTAGAGTAGGTGTGTAATGGTGTATATATATATATATGTAATAGAATCATCTCTGATTGAACATTAGAAAAAGTACACTGCCAACATGCACCGGCAGAAAAACAAACCCTGGAAGAGATTAGCACCCACTTTATATACCAATGGTATCCGAGTTCCATGGGGCCATACTCACTTCGCCGACCATCTCCGACAGCTGTTTCAACAGCTAGGCTAGCTCTTTTTCATGATTTACCGTGGCATCCACCACCAGAAAGCATGGTTTCGGACTTTTAACCATCAAATATGGTGATTCCTCCAGATCTTCTCTAAAAATCACCATATTTGATGGTTAAAACCATAGAGAAACCCATGCAGAAACCCAGCATCGCCACGCGCTGCCGCCTTTTTCGCCGCTTTTACAGCGGCACAAGGATCTCCAAGGGGACTGCTGGATGAGACTGCTCTGCCAGATCCTGTTGGGATGTGCACAAGGCAATGCCCCCCGAGTGACATGTTGGTTTATAAACCCATCTAAGTGATCATCTAACTATAGGTACATCACATTACATCATGGTACATCTACCATAAACCCTAGTTTTTCCTAGTTGATCTACTTCAGCAACTTTGCTAAGTAAGGCGCCACCTTGTAGCATGCTTCGGGCTCCAAGAAGCCAACCAGCTTCTATGCAGGTCAAAGCAACCAAAATCGAGGTCTAAACACCTGACTTCTCCATCCACTAGGGGTGGATAGTGAAGGTTACAGAACAGAAGGGGCCCTGGTGGTTTTTCGGTCTAGGATTTTTTGGCCCACCGGATGTGAAGTCAAGGTATGGGTCAAAATGATTGACCCGGACGAACTTGGGAAAATGATCATACCCTCCAATCATCTGACATAAACCCTGCCAAATAGGGGGTTGGAAGAGTAGTTTTCCACCAAAAAAACGACTATTTTCAGGGCATATGTTAAGGAGAATAACATCTCCCAAACCAGATTATTTCGGCCGCTTGGGGATGATTTTCCGAATCCTAACCATCTTCTACGGTCAACAGTGGTCGCTATCATCTACCCAGAAAGAAAATGAACGGTCCAATACTCAAAAATCACCACTTGGGGGTTTCCCACAATAGGGCTGCCCACAAATCATGCAGGTCATGAATGACCATTTTAGTATAGCTATGGCGCTATGGTGACGACTGGGGATAGCCCATGACTAGTGCCACAGGGCGGAATCATGGAACAATCCAAACCCTGGCGTGAGAAATCACTGGACAAAGTACAAGTATCCATCAAAAGGACAAAAAACACCAAGAATCTGGGTGCTTCATGATAAATCCCACACTGTTGTTGGATATATCGATGATATTTCCCAGACTGCTGGTGCTTTATGCAAACTATGTATGTGGAATGTGGATACTTCGCAAGAAAATAAAACCGCAATGAAGGGGTACAGTCACCAACATTTCAGGATACTAGTCAACAGCATCCTAAGGACATTCATCAACATTGACCATCAATGATGACTCGTAAAAGATCCCACACCCATTGTCGGGCAATGAAATTCATGGTACGGTGATGGGCCGTAGCCTATTTTGAGACAGTCACCTCAAAGATGATTTTGACCCAAGTTCTGGATAGTTGCTGCCCCCTCAACATGCTATATAGTTTTGACCGGATTCACATCAATTTGGTTGTTTCAAAACCCAATTTTTGCAGGTGAAGATGCGGTCAAAATGTTGATTACTCACCAATTATTGATCATATCAAAGACTTCAGCCCCAAATTCCCATGGTTTATCATCATTCTACCTATTGAATTGGCCACTTGGGGAGAAATCCCAAGTACAAAAAGGAACCTCGGGCCGGTCGCAACGCGTGCGACGCAACAGGAGCTCCTGAGGTATGGGTTTGTCTGAAAATAGTGTACCCCTACACCCAATGGCAATGGTTAATGATCATTATTCCTACTAAATGGCTATAATTGGGGGTATACCCCATTTTCAGACATACCCATATAATGAAACAGTGCTGGGATATTTTTTTGAGATACAAATGTTACTATTTGGGTGTGTCTTAGACCAGGGATACTTGTTTTGAATGGTGATAAACCATCAATTTTGTAAAGTTTTACCTCAGTATTGTTCATGGAATTATACAACGCACATTGAACAAGATTGGGAGATGCCTTATTTTCAGACCAATCCATGTAAATGAATACAATGGGGCTGCGGTGTCATGATACCAAGGTTGGGTTCTCCGGCGCTATGTCTACCCTTGGTTCCTGATACTTGGCAGTAACGGAGAAAGGCGCAGGCAGATTTTGCAATTCGGAAGCTCCGAAGTTTACTGTTACATGTTGCGCACAGAACGGTTTGGGTTCCTGGGTTTTCAGTGTGGCCAGAAACACTCATGGGCCCAACCAGGTCACAATACTGCTAACCCCCCTCGTAGTCCCACAATGGTGATATTTCCCTGTCTAAATGGTGGCCCCCTCAATTTAATAAACTAGGCCCCCTCAATTCATAAACTAGGGATTTATTAGTTTTTGGGTTGATGTTAGCAGCGGTGAATGCCGTCAAATCAGAAGGTCGGGAGCTCACAGTTCGAACCGGACAAGCCTTTGGGACCAGCAAGCTCCACCATACATGGAACATTTTCATGTTTGATACCCCCCAAATTCGACGATCTTGTTTGCCCAACCGCAAAAACACCAGGTCCATCCTTCTATCTATTTATCTATCTATCTATCTATCTATCTATCTAATCCAATCTAATCTAATCCAATCTAATCTAATCCAATCTAATCTAATCCAATCTAATCTAACCTAATCTAATCTTATCCATCTGTCTATCTATCTATCTAATCTAATCTAATCTAATCTAATCTATCTATCTAATCTAATCTAGTCTAATCTAATCTAATCTAATCTGATCTAATCTTATCTATCTATCTATCTAATCTAACCTGATCTAATCTAATCTAATCCAATCTTATCCTATCTATCTATCTAGTCTATCTTTCTATCTATCCATCTATCTACCTATCCATCTATCTATCTAATCTAATCTAATCTAATCTAACCTGGTCTAATCTAATCTAATCTAACCTAATCTATCTAATCTAATCTAAACTAAATCTAATCTATCGATCTATCTAATCTAATCTAATCTCATCTCATCTCATCTAATCTAATCTAACCTAATCTAATCTGTCTATCTAATCTATCTATCTATCTATCTTTCTATCTATCTATCTATCTATCTATCTTTCTATCTATCTATCTATCTACCTATCTATCTATCTATCTATCTATCTATCTATCTATCTATCTTATCTATCTATCTTTCTATCTGTTTATCTTTCTGTCTAATCTAATCTAGTCTAATCTAACCTAATCTAATCTAATCTTTGTATCTATCTATCTTATCTATCTATCTAATCTATCTATCTTTCTATCTAATCTATCTAATCTATCTATTTTTCTATCTATCTAATCTTACTAATCTATCTAATCTAACCTAACCGAATCTAATCTTATCTAATTTAAATCCAATCTAATCTTTGTAGCTATCTATCTATCTACCTATCTATCTATCTATCTATCTATCTGTCTAATCTAATCTAATCTTATCTTATCTAATCTAAATCCAATCTAATCTTTGTAGCTATCTATCTATCTATCTATCTATCTATCTGTCTAATCTAATCTAATCTATCTAATCTATCTAATCTATCTAATCTATCTAATCTATCTAATCTATCTAATCTATCTATTCTATCTAATCTAATCTAATCTAATCTAGTCTAGTCTAATCTAATCTAATCTAATCTAATCCTATCTATCTATCTATCTATCTATCTATCTATCTATCCTATCTATCTATCTATCTATCTATCTATTTATCTATCATCTATGTATTTATCTTTCTATCTATCTATCTATCTTTCCATCCATCCATTTCTGTATCTATCTATCTATCTTATCGTTCTTATCTATCATATCTATCTTATCTTTCTTATCCTGTGTAATCCTGTCTAATCATATCTATCTTTCTTTCTTTCTATCTACCTATCTATCTATCTATCTGTTTACCTACTGCACATACGTAGCGTATTTTTGTGACAATGCGTTAAAGTCATTTTTGTGCTCTTCGTAAAAAATAAAAACAATGCTTCCCTGCTGTTTTGAAACACGCAGGATTGTTTTTTTCACGGGTACTTGCAGCATTTTTTGAGTTTGAATGGTTAACCCACGATGCCGTTCAAAAGTATTTTTTTCATCTGCTCGCCCGTTGCAGTTGAACGTCACATAATCTTGCCCAACTCCTTTGTTAAGTTGGCACGGTTGCCCAAGTTGCTTCAAGAGCGTGTTAGACGTTCCAAGAACACGTTCACAACGTAGCATCTAGAGTGTATTAGAAGTTCCGAGAACAAGTTCCAAGCGTAAAATCCATCATCAATAGCGTGTCAGAAGTTCCAAGAAAAAGTTCAGAGCCCAGCATCAAAAGCGTCATAGAAGTTCCAAGAACAAATTCACAGCGTAGCATCAACAGCGTATTAGAAGTTCCACGAACAAGTTCAGAACATAGCAAAACTGTTTTAGAAGGTATTCAGAGCTGCGCAGCAACCAGTGTGTGTGTGTGTCGGAAGTTCCAAAAACAAGTTCAGCACCTATTAAAAGACCGAGTTCATCAACACACATAAGACTAGAACGCTATTCCACCCCCCAGACCCAACAACCCCCCTATAACCCCCCAAGACAACACGAACGTAGTTGAAATGTTGCAAATGTACAAAAATGCCAAGGGCATTTATCAACGTGCCTCCACCTACCTACCTACCTACCTACCTACCTCCCTACCTACCTTCCTACCTACCTACCTACCTATGTATTTATCTATCTATCGATCAATCTATCGATCTCTCGATCTCTATCTATCTGTCTGTCTCTGTCTGTCTGTCTGCCTGCCTGCCTGCCTGCCTGTCTGTCTCTCTCTCTCTCTCTATCCATCTATTTATCTATCTTATGTTATCTTATTTTACCTTATCATAACTCATCTTATCTTATCTTTTTTTTCCATCCTATCTATCTACCTATCTGTTTACCTATCTACCTATCTACCCATCTACCTATCTATATATCCAATGAGTCTATCTTTCTAATCTAACCTGATCGAACCCCATCTAATTCAATCTAATCCACTCTACTGTATCTTTTCTTTTCTGCCTTCTCTATCTCATTAATTAATAAAATAACCTATATAATCTAGTTCAACCTAATCTTGTCTAGTCCAACCTAGCCCAATCTAATGTAATCTATTGCATTTATCTACCTATCTATGTATCAATCTATCTTCCTATCTATCTATCTGTCGATTGATCGATCTACCTAGCTGTTTATCTTTACACCTATCTATCGATCTACTTATCTAACTATCTTTCTTTCTATCTATCTACCTATCTATCTTTCTTTTTACCTGTCTATCTATCTATTTAACCTATCGCACATACGTAGGGTATTTTTTGCCAATGCGCTAGTGTCACTTTTTTGTATGCGAGCATATGAGTGTATGGGTGTATGCGATGTAATGTCATGTCATGTCACGTCATGTAACGTAATGAAATTAAAGTATCTACTTTTGGTCCGGTTTTTTTGTGACTTAAGCTCCTGTGGGTTCGGGGACTGGAAAACAGAAACAACCGTACGAATGGACATGTTTTGAGAACAGGGAGTTGTGAACAATAATCAAATTGAGCAAGCAAGCGCCCCTGACGTCATGGGCCCGCGAACCCTTTCGTCTTCACAGAACATTGGAAGCAACAGCCCCTGGCTCAAAAATCAAGCCGAGGAGCTTCATTCATACGGGGTCCTGCTCTAGCAACTTCAAAAAAAACCCTCTGGCAATCACGCATAGTAATGGAAATGGAAACTTCCCCCTTTATAGATCCTTTTCCCAGCTCTAAACCAGCGCAGGGAGTTTCCAGCCAGCCATGGAGCTGATTGCTGTCCTCGGGCAAGGCGGCGCCCCCACCATGACTTTGGAGCAGCTCCTGCACATGGATCCCCTTCGCTAGCCGTCGGGCAAAGGCCCAGGTTTGGCTACCAAGCCGTGCGTCCCACTTAGTAAATGGGTCACATATCATACCCACAGTTACATATTGAATACCCCACCCACCAGATATGGGCTCTATATAGTTTTTAAGTCGCTTATTACGTGGGATGCACATCCAAGTAGGTGTTGCGCACGGTGCTTTCCCAGCTGTTTTTGAGGCGCCGTAACCAGGTTTTTCCGATCGCTTGATCGTCCAGATCTGCAGCGCGCATGCTCTGTGTTAAGACTGTCTTGAGTTCTGCTCCTCTCACTTGTTGAACAAATTGGAGTGGAATTGGTTGATTTGATTGATTTTTTGTTGAGGGCTTGAAGCTCACCCCCATGCTCAAAAGTTGATCATTGAACTGCCACCAGCGGCTGCACTAAAAGGATGGGGGGGCAGCTTGGTAAGTTGCCATTGAAAGTACTTCTGCGAATCTCGACCGTGACTTCTGACCATGATCATGAAGCACTAGTAGGACAATCCTCCGAACAAAATGGGAAAATGGAACAACCTTTTCCAGCTCACAAAGTCTGGTGAGTGCAAGGTAGTTTCGTGTGGAAATCATTGACAAGAATTTAATGCACCAAATCTGCTATGTCAGTTTGGCATGTTGGCTTTTGTTGGACACAATTTTGGACATGTTTTTCAACTCAAACTCTGTATGTCTGAAAATGTGGGGCACACGCGTCAACGTGTAGAGCCCCGGGATATTAAGAGAAGCTCGCCTGTAAGAGCGGTTTCCAAGTCAAGAAAGAACCCCAATTTTGGCAATATCCTCAGCACTGGCGTCCCTACCACACCTACAAATCCCCAGGATTCAACAACTGAAAACCCTGAAATAATACATCTAGGGCTCAATTCTGGTCCAGTTTGTGATATTGCAAATGGTGACTCTTTCTCCCGAATGTACCCCTGTTTGATCCTGGTATCGATAGGGATAAGTACAGGAGATCCATGCATTTGAAAGGTTTTTCTCTGTATGTCCAATCGTTGTTTTCCTGCTAAAATCCCTGCTTGATCCTGGTTTTAACACCCTAATTTTCCCTTGACATGTACCCAGTGCGTGATACTGCATGCAAAAAAATCGTGCTTTTGACTTGATCGTATCGCCGTATCTTCCATGAGAATCCCACGTTTTTTGACCACATCCCCAGCTGCGCAGACTGGAACTCCGGCACCTCGACGGCGCGATATTCGGAGCTGAGGAGCGCTTGCAAATCTGAGACCTCGGGGGATGGAAAATCAAACATGGAAAATCCCAAAACAAATGGTACCCTCTGGTAAACATACAAAAAGCTATTGAAAATTGCCATAGAAATAGTGGATTTACCCATTAAAAATGGTGATTTTCCATAGCTATGTTAAATTACCAGAGGGTAAATGATTGCTTGAAAGAGGCATTGATGGACTTGATGGATTTGATGGAGTATGTCTTGAACAAATGACAATTTAAACTACAATAAACTACATTGGTTGATGCTTCTGGATGCACAATCATGGAACAATGGTTACTGGCGGCATATCTCCAAGCTACAGAAATGATTGGGCCGGAGCCTATCAATCCTATCGATATTGAGGGTACCCAATTCTGACCCATCCATAGCCACGAAAGGTTTTTCCAAAACAATGAAAAGACCCCCCAAGCATGAGTTTTCTTGCAGGAATTTGATTACTTGCAGTAGATCTTTGGGGGTCCGTACTCTTTATTTACAGCTAGGATCCAAAGTTTTTGTCCTGCAATGTCTCTGAACATGGGGATACAAGTCATGTGGTAAATCCAATAACCATCCCCGAAATCACCAAAAATAGGTTGTATAACGCATCCAAAATGGAATGTTTATGGCATTGGCTTTACCACATTATCCAGAATCCAAGGTTTTGACCAGAAGTAAAATCGCCTTCCAAATGCCAAACCTTCAATTTTTGTGTTGAAAATAGAAACCTCTCAAGGGCTTGTCCGACTTCTACAATCTATCGATTGCATCATCCAGAGAAACAAAGTTCTTGTATGACCCATCTTTAGACATATTACAATATCTACATAGACAATAGAACTATGAAACTAAGAAGGATGATCCAAAAATTGGATGATCGTCTCATTGATTCTACCTCAAATTGGGGTTCACTGTCTTCCAAACATGGCAATGGAGACTAATGGAGACCGTAGGCCCAAACCTTTCGATGTTTTCTGTTGAAAAATTGCCATGTCAGATTGCCATATTCAGATTGCGCTCGAGTTGCTCGATGCTTATCACTCTCTGGCAAACAATCAAATATGTTGACCCAAACAAAATGTGTGTGTGTGTGTCATATGACCTGTGGAACTGTCAACCCTTTGGAGAAGTCTGTATTGAAGCCTAAATTTCTACGAATCAAACGTGCGACACAGTCGCTTGAGGGTGCCATTATCTGCCAAGACCCTGTGGATATTGTTCCTTCGCTCATTTTTAATCCACATCTATTCTGCCTTTTCTGCATGTCTCTATCTCCGCTGTCAAAAAAATGAAGGTTTCCTACCCCAAATCATCCAGTCATGGAGGACCAAGCTGTAGTGGTTAAGCCATGGCGACTTGGGGATTGCGACTTAGGAAATCCCCACATGAAAGGTTTACAGATTGACCCTAAGCTGCCATAGGCCCTTTTCGGAAGATGTTTTCTTGAGGAAATTGTGCTTAAAATCATGATTCATAAACCTACCATTTGGAGATGACTAACAGAAACCATTTCTGGGGATGGTTTCTGGCATGGGGTTTACCGCATCAAACCACTGATTACCAAGGTGACCTGCGCAACCCGCTCCACACCCATTCTCTGGGTTCGTTGACCAAGGAGGCATTGCGGCACAGATCTGATCGATGACCCCTGCGATCGATATCCACAAGACAACCCATGAAGATATCCACAAATTCTTGCAAAAATGAGAGAAAACTGGTAAACAGGAGAACCATGAGAACCTATATTCAAAGATTTGGACGATTCAGATGATGTTCTGCACTTGAAATAAAGATTACTGTTTTCCGATTAGCTGCAAATTGTCAGGGTGTGCAAATGGGGATGGCCATCAGCAACTTATGGCATGGTCACTTCGGGGGATAGTGGCTGCACATTCCAGTGGGTGGTAACTTAAGGCACGTCCCACGCATGGATTGAGATGATATCCCCACATGGAAGATCATGGAAGTGTGTCTGCAGCTTGCAAACAATGGATTCTGCTGCAAGATGTTTGGTGTTTATAACCATCAATCCTGATGATGCTCTATCTTGTTGTCAATTCTGATAATGTTTTATACCCATCAATCAATATGGAGGTTTCCTGAGTCATGGGGGTACCCGCAAATCATCCATTTTATTTTTGGATTTTCCATGCACTATATAAACTATCCAGCCATTGGGGTATTCCCTATTTATGGAAACCCCTATGCCTATATATGTTTGATAACAGTTGTCAATCGACTCTCTTTTATAGGTTTTTATAGAACAGTTTTTATATCTGATATATATATATAACTATATAACTCTGATTTATGGAAACCCCTGTTATAACATCAACTGTTTTATATATGACCCACAGATTCCTAGCAAGCATCTTGCAGCCCCAAAACCCGCCGGTGCGGCACCCGTGGTGATTGTGACGATGAGGCTTGAAGGGCACAAGCCTGTTTTTCGAGGCATCCCATCCCTCCATTCAAAAATTGCGAAACTGGTTGAACATGGCTACGCTTTAACATGGTTTAACATGGTTTAAGATGGTTTAACATGGTTTAACATGGTTTAACACGCTTTAAGATGGTTCAACACGCTTTAAGATGATTTTACATGGCTGAACACGGTTTAGTGATGTGTAACATATATATATATATATATACATGTATCAATCTTTATACATAACCAATCAAACTATTCCATACCCCCGAATGTTTGGGACCCCAAGATGAACAAATCCAATAATGACACTTCCACCAGCCCTCGGACCCTCCGGTGTCATCTAACATGGCTGGGACATCCACAAAACCATAGATTTAAATGGGAAAACGGTCCTCTCATGTTGGATGTGTGCACATCCAAATGGGGATTGTCCGTGGCCATGTTTGATTGCCAGAGGGGGAAGGGAGTAGTGAACATCCTGGATTTGTTCGCCTGGCTGCACATCCAAAAATCAAACCAAGACATTGGATGGTTGAATCCCCAAAAAAATATTCCTGTTGAACTACTAACTATGATTACTATTACAATTACCCCTCTTATGAATGCTAAAAAAACTGACTATGACAATTACTATATCATAAATGCTGTAAACGGTTAATACTGCTACTATTTCTTTCACCCTTTCTGCACTGAGTCACCATGTCCGAGTCGCCTCTGCACTCCCAGAAACTCCACCAAGCGCTGAAAAGCCTCCGCGAAGCTTTGGCGGAAAGAAGCCTGGCGAACGGTTTCCCCAGGACCAGATCCAAATTGGCTCATAAAACCAAGGGGAAAACCAATGGTTTCGGAGACCCCTATTTTGCAAAGGTAACACCCATAGGTCAATGCAACACCCAAAAATGTGAATGAGTGCTGTAAATATGCATGGGACCCCCATGCAAATGCATGTGGTAGCCCAGTTTACAATCCAAAGTGGAATTTAATTCGGAATGGATTTTAGTGAAAACTGGATAGCCCAAACATAGATTCTTGATTTCAGTACGTGCCAACAAGAACTCTGATCCCGGGGCTGAAACTTTGACACATTGACATGGATAGCCCACGGAGAAACTTTCGAAACATTGAGTCGTGGCAGAATGTGATCTTCAGGGCAAGTCTATTAACTGCGGTGAGACTGAGTGAACTCTCCTGTCAGCTGCAGTAGGTGTATCTGACTGTACCATCTAACCATATAAAACATATACAGCACAAGATCACAAATATCCTTCATTAGAACTTTCAACCATTCCATAAATAGTTTCCATAAATAGTTTTACATATATATATATATCTATATAAGATAATATACATAGTTTATGTAGTAGCCATAATATATATATAATATGTATATATATATATATTATGTGTACATATATATATATATATTATGTATATAGTGTATATATATATATGGTACAGGCGTGCAACCCCCCCCCCCCCCCCCCCGCGATGGTGATGGTTCCTAGGGTTGGGTGTACTATCTCCCTGGAATCCAACTATCATGCAAGGTATCTCTGCTTCCCCGCCCCCCCCGCTGTGGGGTGGGTTGGGTGTAGTATGTATGTACCTACGTAGGTTGGTAGGTATAGGCATGTATGTATGTGTGTATGTATTTATGTATGTATGTATGTATGCATGTATGCATGTATGTATGTATGTAGGTATGCATGTATGTATGTATGTATGTATGTATGTATTTATGCTTCCCCGCCCCCCCCTGTGGGGTGGGGTGGGTGTAGTATGTATGTACCTACGTAGGTTGGTAGGTAGGCATGTATCTATGTGTGTAT
>Ga0126342_10010685_pt1 | contig 16433 bp, 12 predicted proteins | sample Cyp1metagenome_FD_92528 | JGI IMG/M metagenome (GOLD analysis project Ga0126342, IMG submission 92528) | Coral microbial communities from Lord Howe Island, Old Settlement Bay, Australia - Cyphastrea 1 metagenome | ecosystem: Host-associated > Invertebrates > Cnidaria > Coral ... | reverse complement strand
GGTTTCTGTGTGTAAAAGCGTCTATGTGTAAAAGCTGTGTGTAAAGGTTCTGTGTGTAAAAGCGTCTGTGTAAAAGCTCCTGTGTGTAAAAGCTTCTGTGTGCCAAAGCCTCTGCGTGTCAAAAGCTTCTGTGTGTAAAAGGTTCTGTGTGTAAAAACTTCTGTGTGTAAAAGCGTCTGTGTGTAAGATTGCTGAGGTGGCCACGACAACGATGACTTCGCTGTGGGTGTGTGTGTGTGTCCTGGTGTCTGTCTGCGTCTCTGTTTGTGCGTCCCGTGTCTGTCTCTTTGTGTGCGCGTGTGTCTGTGCCTGTGTGTGTGCGTGTATGTGTCTTCCTCTTTGTGTACGTGTGTGTCTGTGCCTGTGTGTGTGTGCGTGTGCGTGTCTGTGTCTTCCTCTTTGTGTTCTGTTTGTGTGTGTGCGTGTGGTGTCTGTCTGTGTACCCCGTGTGTGTGTGTGCGCGTCTGTGTCTGTATCTTTGTTTGTGCGTCTCTGTGTGTGTATGTGTTTCTTTGCTGTCCGTCTGTATCTATCTTTGTCTACTTCTGCTTAAAATTTGACATAGCATTTCTATCTCCTTTCTGCTGATCGTCTGCATCATCTTCAATGAAGCTTTCACCTACAATGTCTTTGATGCTGCTTACAACAGAGTAACATGCTCTTCTACGCTCTCGGGCCATCCGTCGTCTAGTTTGGGACTGGACCTACAATTTTATCAATTTTTTGGTCTTTGAAGCTCTTGGTTGATGATGGTTGATATCGCTACGGCCCTGAGACCCTGGGCCATTTGGGCTAGCCGAGGCCACAAGGGTGGCAAAGGTGGAAAGAACTTTGGTTCTGCGGGGTCTGCGGCTTCTTGATTGCAGAATATTGCAAAATATTGCATATGAACATAATATGTTGCATATGTTCTATGCGTGGTCTGCATGTGTGATGTGTTAATGTCTGCGTTGTCGCCCTGATTTCACACATGTTTGACATTCGTGATGCCATGACACCTTGTACGACAGTCTGGTCAAGCAGCAGAGACGCATAGCCCACAGATGTTCAGGGTGACGCGCTGCGTTAGAGATTGTAGGATCACCGAAGCAGCCATCAGCAGTTTCCTCCGAATTGATGATGATTAAGAATCATGACGATCATGTACACACCATAGAACAATATAGTATAATATACATCTATAATTATAAAAATGCAAATTAAGATGAATACATATTCAATATATATATATATATGTGAATATTTAAAAAATGTACAATGTTGTTTGTAGACATTTTTTCCAACAGAAAAGGCGTGTCATCGTAACATGTGATTGTGTAAGCCTCTTCTTGGCATTTTGGGTCTTTCGCTGTTGTCCAAAGCAACATCTTTCTGGACATTTTGTGGACGCTAAGGCATCCTCCTCCTCTGCAACCCAGCAAGAGTTACCAGGAGCCTAGAACCTTTCGCCACTCATGCCTTTTCTTTTGCAAAATCATGCAATGCTTATTGATGGCTGGCACACTGCCAGCGATTCCCAATGGGAGGCTCATCGGTTCCATAGTCTCCTGCGTTTCCAGGCATTTATCTGTGACTTGAACCGCTGCGACAAAAAATACAATGAGGCAAGAGGGAGGCTCAGGCAAAACATTTGTAAGATATAGTAAGTTAGTTGAGCTATTAGACCATTGTCTTTAGGAAAGAGATGGACATATATTGGTTGATTGCTAATCAGAAGGGGCCACCAAAGAGCAGGTTAAATTTGCAGTTGTTTGGGGGGCATATGGGGGCATACACTAGCCTGTATCGCCCATAATTTGCATACGGTAATCAGAATCCAAACAGGAAGTTGGGCTTCCAACCGTAGAAGACCTTGTAGCAGCACAGTGGTTTCTAAGGCAACACAGTTGGATATTTCTTGGAACTCGCGCCAAATTCGCTAGTCTTGAAGGCGTGTTACCCCTGTTTAGCCTGAGCCGAGGTGCCCAGCACACTCCCAACATCTCCCAATCACGCATTTCATCCATGTCCATCATATTCCATGACGAATATCATCAACAGATCATCCACAGATCATCATGGATCCGGCCAGGCCTTCATGCTGATGCAGTACTGACACGAAGCACAGACTATCCCACCTTTTCCCACTCCATTATGGCAATTGGCCTTTGGAGGGGCACATGATTTATGCCCCAAGCTTCCCCTAGCAGAGATCCGGAGATGACCCAGAGAAGATTACGGAAGTGGATATGAATGGATATGATATTGCACGGTATTGTATGATCATGCATGATGAATCAAATTCCTGCGGCTGAAGTCTGAAGAGGGCTTGGATTTACACAGCAGCATCATTTCTTTTAATTTGTCGGCATGCCCAACTAAATGTTTGATCATTTTTTGGTTCAAGTTACCACACTATGAAATTGTGAACAATATGATTTTGTGGCACTCCAATGGAGAGGCAAGCAGCTCTTGCACATTTGGAACTAATTAGAACTAGAAAGCCACACTCCCTCCAAACAGGTTTACTGGTACCATAAATTCTTCTCAAAGTGCTTCTTTCGAGGGGGTATTTGGATATACCGAGTGGGGAAGTTTTGCCGTGTTTCTGATTGCCGAGGAACTGTGAGGACTTTGACTGAAGGCCTCCCCATCTATTTAGAGCATTCTGGTCAATTTATATACTGTAAGGACTTTAAAATTGAAGAGACCTTGACTTCAATTCATGTCGCCACCAGCAGGTGCAAGATTCAAGATTGATACTTGCTCCAGAAACTTTCTCTCGCAATCATCTTCTATCCTGTCCTTAGCGAACTTCCAGCCGCTCATGTGTTTGAAAGTACTTTGTCATTGTATGGGCCAGGATTTAGGATTTAAGGTTGCAAATGAAAAACGTTGCCAAGTTTTTCTTTGCAATTTTTACTCCAGTTGGACTTTAAACGGGTTGCTCATTTTAGCTGGCAAAAAATTGTCCTACCTATGCATATGCAAATGGTCATGCAGAATGCTGCATTTGAGAAAAGGATCACGGGCCTCCTCGTTTAGAGTCGAGGGGGTAGTCATTCTTTAAACTGCAGCTCTGAAACAAAGCACTTTTTGATACTTTTTGTGAGAGCACTGCATGGCACTGCACTTTCCTTTTAAAGTGAGACATGGTCTTGAAGACATGCTGCTTTGCTTTGAATGCTTCACTTGCTCAGAATGCTACACTTTCTGAGTATGGACATGAGCTGGAAAACTTCTTCAGAAGAAAAATGCACCTCTTTGGAGGAGTGCCTCCTTTTGATAGGGGTACTGCATTCTAAAAAGCGTAGTAGTACAGTAGGAAAACAGACTTTGCCTTTTGTCTGTGGTGCTGCACGTTCTCATTGCAGCTTTTGAAGAAACATGCTGCTTTTGATCTTCAAGGATGTCCTTTCTTGAATGCACGTTGCAGGAGGTTGACTCAGGATAAAACATACGTACAATAAACATGACAAGTGGGTATGATACTCTTGGCATTCAAAGCATCTGAGTTAAGTCAAGTAAGTATTTCCCCACCTGCCAAGCGAGGGTCTTTAGATTTAGACAAAGGTGCAACTCTTCCTTCTTCTCTTTGTCTTTCTTCTTTTGCTTCTTTCCTCGTCTCCTCCTGCCAGCTTGTCCTGGTGACTGTGGGCACCATTGGGCCCAAGCCATATCGCCAGCTCCACGGGCAGTGGCGCACGCCTGGACCCGAGCATATGCCAGGTAGAATGTCAGAATAGATGCCCAGATAGAATGCCAGATAGAACGTCAGAAAATATGTCAGATAGAATCAAAATGCCACTGCGCAGATGTGCAGTTTTCGCTAGGTCATGCGTACATGTAAACACATGTAACGCCAACTGTTGCTTGGCTCAAGTAAAATAGCTAGCTGCATAGTTTCCATTCATGGCAGCGGAGCGTTTTGCTCCAGGTTTCCGACGTTTTTGGGTCTTAGCCGTGGATGACGCTCAGATGACCCAGTTGCTTCAGGAACTCCAAACTGAGGTTCAAAGGTTGAGACAGAGGGATGCTGATTTGATTGCTCAAGTGGGCACTTTTCAGCTGGACCTGGCCCTGGCACTGGATTGCCCAGTGAGCTCGCAAAGTTGCAGAAGGAGCCCTTGGCCGCCCTGAAGCTGAAGGAGCGGAAGATTGTTGACAACAAAGGTTTGGGAAAACCTGAGAAATTCGATGGCCAAGCTGAGAAGTTCCTGCTGTGGAAGATCAAGGTGGCTCCTAGGCAACCTGGGAAGCATTCTACGTGACCTACGCGAAGATTTGACTTGGGCTGAGGAGTGTGAGCAGCCCATCACCTAGGTGAGTGTTGAAGCAGCTTTTGGAAGTGAAGCTGATGGGATCATACTATGGGATCCATGACTTTAAAGAATTGTGTGGAATGCCTTGTTAAACAACAGAACGCCAACCTTCGACATCGTCATGTGGCTTGCCGGAGGACGGAAGAGAGCCTTGCTGAGTGCCATTCTTGCTCAAGTGTGCCCTCCAAAGTTGGCGCCTGGGATTCTCAAAGCAATCAGGAAACAGCTCGAGGTGGACGGTGAGATCTGTTCATTAGATGTGGGCCCGGCCAGTACCTGACGCAGTCCCAGATGTCCCAGTCATCGATGAGGAGGAAGAGTGATTCAATCGCTTGCCTGACAGTGACGAGTATGTCACAGGCCTTGATGTATGACTCCAACACAGGTGCCGAACTTGACCCCAAAATTTTCAAGGCAGCGCGCATGGATGAGCTTGAGCGGATGGAATGCCGGAAGATCTACGTCGAGGTTCCCATCGAAGAGGCGCAAGTTGCTGGCAAGAAAGTCATATCCTTGAAGTGGGTGGACAGGAACAAGGGTGATGCTCAACGCCCAAATCACCGTTCGAGGTTGGTGTGCCGCGAGGTGAAGGGAGTCTGAGAGCCCCCAATGCGGAACACATCCCGGAGGTTTGCATCCTTTTCAGCAATGCCGCCCCTTGAAAGCCGGTCTAAGAAGGGTGCCCCTCTTTTGCTGAAGTTGCTGGACATCTCATGGGCGCACTTGTATGGGCGCGCAGACAGAGATATCTACGTGGAACTTCCAGAGGTTACATGGGCAAACTTTTGGAACGTTGTTATACGGGACACATGATGCGGCAGCGATGTGGGAACGGAGTTGCAGCACTCTGTTGATCAATGGCGGGCTCGTAAGTCGACAGCATTTCCAACCTGCTTTCATATCCCCACCTGGTGATGCAGTTTCTTCCCTGGGAGCCCACTACCAGAATTAATAATTTTGAAATCACCGATTTGCACATGCTACATCCATGCACCCCCCCGAACCCAGGAAATAATTTTGGTTCAATTTTTAAATATTATTTTCCTTTGGTGTACAAATGTCCGGCAGAAGGAAAATAATTTTCATGGGGGGTGAGTTCACTCGAACATATATGATCATTTGTGTACGGCAAACCCTAGGAAAAAATTACCCATGATTGTTTGAGGGGGTACGGCTCTTCACCACCTTTGGAAATGGAGATATAATGATTATAATGTTGAATTTGCATTTAGGTCAGACATCAGGAACAAATTCAGCATTTTTGTGCCAACGCGCGCCCAAATTGCAAAACATGTGTTTTTGGCTGAAAATACCCCTGCAAAAGGGTATAAACACATATGTTCAGCTTCACCAGCATTGAAACTGGCTTGAAGAGGCCGAGGCGCAGGTGTCAAAAATATAATCCAAGGGGCTGGGCCTTTTTCTGGCTGAATACCTGCGGATGATTTTCAAAGGTTGGCCCCACAGGAAAAATCAATCCTCAATTTTTCATTAGGCCACCACATAGCCACCTTCATCAATAGATAGGACATGATGAGACAAATTCAAGAATTTTGTGCCAACGCGCGCCCAAATTGCAAAACGCGTGCTTTTTTGCTGACGGTGGATTTGTCCGTGCAAAAGGGTGCAAAACATATGTTCAGCTTCACCAACAAAAGTCAGCTGGAAACGTTCGGATCCACGATTTAAGATGTTCCAGGCGCGGGCTATTTGCGAAAGTTGTGATCCTTGCTTTGCTAAACTAACCTAGCAACCGCATATGTTCGGGTGGTTATTTCAGAATTGTATGAGGGTTGGCACCCAGGAATTCACAGAGGAGAACAAAATCATTCCTGGAAACCTTAGGCGTCAGGAGGTTAGTGCCTGCAAGCTTCAGTCGTCTTAGATTGTAAATTCTAGCTAGAAAGGTCAGGGCACCAGGATTTTAATGTCAGAAAGGTCAGGACCCAAAAAATAACCCAGTTAGTTGTTTTCCCAGGACAGGACTCTCCGGGGTGCACCAGATGGGGGTCTTTTATCATCCCATTTTCGACGCTCGCATTTTGGTGCACGGCGATGATTTCGTCGTTTGGGCGATTCAGAATCACAACGGCACGTTGGGCTGCTCCTTCGGTCGCAGTATTGCTTGCATGTCGACGGTGCTATGGGACCTGGTCAGGAGTTCATGGTGCTCCACCATCGTCTCCTTGAATGAGTCCACCGGTACCGCATTGTACGAAGCAGATCCAAGACATCTGGATCAAATGCTTCGAGCGCTTGAGAGGGAGAACTGCAAGGCGGTGAAGACTCCTAGTAAGAAGCAGCCTGCAGCAGAGGCTCAGACTAAATTGGAAGCACCGACGGTGTAACCGGATCAGTTAAGCTTCTTCCGGTCCTTGGTGATGCGGGTTTCTTGCAGCAGAGAAGACCGCCCTGACATCTCAGAGTGTCTCAAAGCATTGGCATGCAGAATACATTGAATACATGAGACAAATGAAGTGGACTCCAGACCTGAACATCCTGGCAGGTTCAAATTTTGCTGGAGACTTGACCACGAGAGGGTGAACGTCTGGTATCATGGCCCAGTTTGGATCACATACCATCAAACATTCGAGCTCATTCGGGGGAAGCTGAGCATTATGCGGCGGTGAAGGCCACGTAGCTCACTTCTACGTCACTGGAATGTCGGGGTGAAGATCAAAGTTTACACCGATAGTTAGTTTGGCAGTGCTGGGCACGGCCAAGCCGACGTCCGAACTAGATTACATGAGAAGCTTTGTAATTGTGAGTTCGGGCTGCTGAAAGTTGAAAGTGTCCACTCAGTCGAATCTGGCTGATGTCTCTACAAAACCGATGGCTTGGGAAACTCCACCCAAGCACATGCAGGCAATGCATTTTGAGATCGTCGAAGGAAGAGCTCGGAGTGCAAATGGCTTACGTTTTGCGCCAAGTGCACTCATGAGTGCACTTTGGCAAAAAGACGCCGCAGTGCAAGAGCGGCGAACAAACGTACAGTTTTTTGCTAGGCGATGCGTACATGTAAGCACATGTGACGCCAACTGTTGTTTGGCCCCAGTAAAATAGATAAAAAATTACCAAGCTGTATAGTGTCCGTTCCGCGTTCAGCCAGACGGAATGCCAGAAAAAATGCCAGGTAGGGTAGACTGTCAGAAAAAGAATTCAGAATACATGTCAGAACAAAATACCAGGTAGAATGTCTGAACCAGAATATTTGCCAGATAAAATGTCAGATAGAATGCCAGACAATGTCATGAGTCATTAATAGATATGTCATATAAAATGCCCAACGCAATGCCACATGGACTTTTTCAGAATATGTATCAGATAGATGCAGGTGGGCGGGGGTCATTCAAAAAAAAAACATTTTCTTTAAATTTTGAAGATTCAAATCATTAGGGGCATTTCTCCGCCGGAACGCCTCTGATATGGGGACGGTAGGTTTTTTTTTTTGCAGGTTGCCTGTGATTAATCTACATGCCACTCGTATGTGTGGAATACATTGCGCGGTTTCAGAACGTCATACATGCGCATCCCCGCATGCCCCCAATGACAGCAACAGACAATGTTTAAGTTATTTTTTACGTTTGGGTTCGATTCGATTATCGATACCAAAGATTTTTGCATATTTTGGACGACGACCTGAGCAGACCGACGCATACGGGAATCGTAAACGTTAAAATGTTCTCATCGCAAACATATTTGCGTTCTGTGCAAATTGGTGATCTCCTTTGTCATGCAAAATCATGCAAATAGGTCACCTCCACAACATCTGGTCGACAATGGCCCGGGGGCAATATGCAGAGTATCCCGTCGGACAAGTTTGAAATCGTTTTAACTCTTGGATGCGTATACCTTGCGCTAATTGTGACCTTTGTATTGCACTTACCCACGGAGAATCCCGGATCTGGCCTGGGTGTTCGAGATGTGTTTGCGGGTATGGTTCATGTGAATATATGTGAATTGAATGATTGTGAATGTACAGAGGTTTTTTTCAGAAGAGGTTCCCTGTCTCAGGATCCCTCTTGGCTGAGCTTACTACCCTTGTGGCAGGACGTGTTGAGTTCACCCTTTGTTGCAATGATTTCGGAAAAAAATAATAATACGAGATAATACGAGACAACTGCAGGCTATCCCATGAAGGATTTTCTTGCTCATGTGGGTCGCGCCAGTTTTTGCCAGTGGAGATTTCGTCGGACGTAACGTTTCATAGCTACTCTGCACAAGGCTGACCATAAAACCCCACAGGTCAAAGCATGCCAAAGTATGTCAAACCAGTCCTATTTTCGCATCATTTTGCTGTATTTTTGGCAAAAATTCAATTTTCAATCAGACTTACTCATACTTCTAAAGATATGAATCGGTTTTCTTCCTTGGAGTACATAGAGTTGTTCCATGTGCCACAATGGGATGGCTTTGCCAAGCCTTCTCAGATAGATCAGATAGCCTCAAGACTTGGCAGGGAGTGTGAACCCGCCATGCTGCATGCTAATCTGCGGTGACATGCTTGACTATCGACATCACTTACCCACATAAACAGACAACACAATCACAACTATATATACAACTATACTATATTTAGGTAATGCATTGATGTGTCACACGCACACACACAAAGGGCCTACTGCTGTTTTGTTGATTGTATCTGATTGTCCTTTTGGCCTTTCTTGTGTTTCCGGAGTGCTCCTTTGAGTGCCTATGAGTGCACGAAGGGCCGCTGGAAATTGTCAATGGCCTCCGCATTTGTTGGGATCAAGGGTGAGATGTTGGCATGTGCCGCTTTTGCTAGCGCAATTCCATGGCATCCTGGTGGGTGAGTCCATAGTTATAGGTCAAACAAGGCCAAGGTGACCCCCCACAACGGCCGCCTGCCGAATAAAATCGAATGTCCACTGACTCAAATCTCCCAAAAAGTCCTAAGCCTAATGCAGCAGAGCATAGGTCTTCAAGTTGAGGCATATTCCACAGCCTCCCAAAGTGATTTTAACATGGAGTCTTGGTTTTCTGGAATGCTTGTAAACGATGTAGACTCCAAGGGATGCCATGATGTGCAGATGGTAGATAGAAGCTCACTTACTGACAACTCGACTTTCAGCAGGATTGGACTTTGGTTCACTGGTTCACCTGCCGAGAACACAGCCCAGCTCAGTGCTCAGGGTTTCATATTTGTTTCCTTGTTGGACCAAGCTGCAATCAGGAGCGTTTCAGACCTGTCCACAAACGGCAATGGTAAGTATTCCGCTCCACAAGCTTCGAACCCGCGGGTGCCAGTTGTTGAGTTGAAGGGTCTCAGCAACTGGTTGCGAGGCCGGTTTGGGTGACAAAGACCTGCCGCTTTGGAGAGTTGGAATTTGAGCGCCATGTCTGTGAAGTGAACCAAGGCCACATTCAGCCACCATGCGTGCCGCACCATGCTGAAAAAGAGTTTCTTCCACAGGAAGGGCATCACAGCAGGTGGAGCAAGCTGGGCTCGCTGAGTAGTTTGGCGAATTTTGGTGAGGGTCTGTTGGCCCTCTGAGTGCGCTGGAGCATGGACATTGGCTCGATATGTAAATTCGCCACAATTCATCCATAAGGATACCTACAAGCAGACTCAGATAGCACATGTGCAAGGAATTGCTTCTAGGATAGAGAACCATGGAGAACCTACAGATGATCACATCAATGTTGAATGCAGATACTGCTGTGTATAATGATTTTTTTAATCAACAAATGCCGAGATAAACCAATAATTCAATATGAGCCTTCTGCGGATTCTGCTGGAACCCTTGGTATGACTGGCATGATATGACCGTGTCATTTCGGCACTAGTACTTTTTTGCAAACCTTTAATCACCAACGTACCTCTCACTCCCATTCCTCTTACATATTAGAATCTAATGTTGATGATGGTTTCCAGATCTCACTTCATTCGAGTCCTGCCTAGCATGATGCTTCAGCACAAACGTTTACGGGAGTCGTAACGTTCACGGTCGCCATTAAGTAGTTCATTTGACTGTGTTTCACCAGCCTTGCAGAAAGACAAGGCACATCAAGGCACCATGTGTCCACAATATGTATTGTGTTCTCGGTTTACCGAGGAAGACACTTTTGTGTGCCTTTTGAAGCACCTGCAAGTCGTTGGATGCATCGCAGTCCCAACCGCGAGTCCATCCTGATCTTGAAAGCCAGCTCTGGAAAGGGCTGCCCCGCTTGTTGACGCTTCTTGAGATGTTTGAATTAGTTTGAATTCTTATAATTCTTGTATTCACATCACTAAACAACATGAATAGAAGATGTGTCAGTACTTCACCGTGCAGTCTTTTGGTTTTGACAAGCACCACTTCCCACTCGTCCTCAAACACCCTAGCGCTCGTGCAAGAAGGAGTAAGTCGCTTATCTACATAGAATCAATCAATGTTTCAGCAACTGGAGGTTCCTGCAGCTTGATGCCATCCCAGGGGGCGAGATGTAAGTTCCGCAAAAGGCCAAAGCCATCAAGCTCCCTCAAAACAACTTTGGCATAATGCAGGCAAGGAGCAGGTGATCAGATTGCGGACATGAAGTAGCAGCAACAATTGAACTTGTTTGGTGAAGTTTCGAGTTGCCATGATCGTAGAGACGACATGTATTTTTCAACATGGGCAACAGCCTTTCCCAACTGGATTTGCGGGGGCATTGGTGTCAGGAAGCATTCAGAAAGCTTAAGAGATTGATCCGTTTCAACTTGTTGCCTGCAGGAATGTGAGTATTTAATTGGAGTGACCATTTCTTCGCCACCAAGTGCCAAAAATCCGCACAGTTTTCAGCGAGCATGTCACCATGTCACTTATTTTAAGGCAGTTTTCAACTGCAGCATCTTCAGCGAACTTGTACCCAAAGCTGAAGGAGAGAATCCATATCCAAAAGGGGCTTTGAATCAGCACCACTTAAGGAATTTGGATTTACGAGGCGTCAGATCAATCAGAAATGATTGATGGCTTGATGTCTCTATGATGCTCTTTTGACAATGCTTGGCACATTTCCCTGCCAACATGTCAATGGGCAAAGCGATTTGTAGCATGGGGAGCCCACCAGAGTTCAGACGCTTTATATATTCTTATATATTCTTATATCGCTTTGCAATGGGTTTGTTTTCAATGATGGCTTGGTTCCTGACTACACAACCCAAGGCATCACATCGAAAGATACAACTGATCCCATTCGCAAGATTATATAGATTGATTAGATGGTACTTGTATGAACATTCACATCATTCACCACTGCACAGGTCATACGGCAATAACAAATCACATGAAGATAGTATGAGGGAAACAGGAAGTGCGAACCTGAAAACATGAGGGCCCCATGAAATATACTGTTTTCACGTTTTTTCAATCGGCTGACAGTCAGATCGCAATATACATAATATACTACAACGTACTCAAGCGGAACCGTCTATGTTCTTTTTAAGGAGTTTAGTGTAGGTAGCTGGTTGGATGCCTTTTGTTTGGATGACCTAGATCTGAATATGTAGCCATATATGGCCCAGAATATCTTGGAATATCTATGAATATCTTGGAATCTCACTGTGCTTTAAAACGGGAAAATCATGGGAGAACTCCTGTGGCTCCTCCGTCAAAATATCCGTCCCGCTGCAACTCCAAAGCCCAAACCTACAAACCCTCTTGCAATCGAGAAAAGCTGTCCCTTTGCTCCAGAAATGTCGGGCTGTAAAAACAATATACGTGTTCAACCATCTGAGAATGCCACATTTGAGTTCAGAGTCAAGGCGTTCAAACACCATGCCATACATGCATAATCAATCATGATCATACTTACTGTAGCATTTCATTGTGGTAGACAAAAGTGTCATTTGCAATCTTTTAGGTGAGTCTGTGGAATGGTGTTTGCACCAAAGGAGGGAATTCACCGAAGAGTTGAAGTACTTCTTATTATATATATATATACTTGGCAAAGCTAGTGAAAGAGTGGTGCAGATTTATGTATTATATGTGTGTTCAAGTATGTTCTACTCCTTGTCCTTTTGCAGTCTTTTGCATGTATATAACAGGTGTCATTACGTGTCGATGCAGGCAGTTGGAGTCCTTGCCGTCCTTGCCGTCCTTGCCACAGGAGCCAAGCTTGGACCTTTTTGATGCCAGGCTCTCATGTCCAAGGCCTGGCGCTTGTCGTGCCATGTGCTCACGTAATGTAAACATATTTAAACACACAGACCGTCGGCATAGTTCAATGTCTAACATTTACATTCAATGTTAATCAATGTTAGATCAGTTCAAGACATTTGACATGAAGTCCAGTCTAAAGTCCTTAATGCAAAATTTGGATCAGGATTGGACATACTTGAATTACGGTTTGTTGGTTTTAGACCTCGTCAAGAAGCAAAGTCACGCATATACTGTGTACTCAAAAATTGTTTTTCCCGCTTTTCCAGCCATAATGTGGTTGTAAAATCTCAAGCCCTGTTGACTGGAAGGCACGCAGTCTGTACCAGGTAAGTGTTGGTCAGTTCAATGTGTCGGCCACTTCTATAAATCCAGCACGTCCGGTGTTTGCGTTTTGAGATGCCTGGGGACAGTGCGCACACGACATGTTTACACGCCCAAGACATGTTTATTTTAAATGTTGGGAAGTTGTCCACAAAAATGTTACAAATTTGGGGACGGGACAAAACGTAGCTCTGGCGGTAGATCCGCGCTAGATCCGCGCTAATACCTCAGTGGAGAGCATGCCACATTTTCGACGCTTTTATTCTGACCGGTACTGTAGCTCAAAAAGATGGAGGGGGATAGGGCCTAGGGGAGAGGAAGAAGCAGAAGAAGAAGAAGAAGAAGAAGAATGCGGCTCGAAAAAGATCAAACAAGACAATGCAGAAAGTAGCTCGAGCAGTTCCGGTAGCTCAAGTAGCTTCAGCTAAAAAGTACCACACGAGTGCCCAGTGACAGGTACACACCTACACACCTACACACCTACACACACACACTTGACGCTTGACGCCAAAATGATTCATCAGATGCTTTTTGATCAAAATTTCAATGTGCCTTGGAAACCAATACATTTAAATACGGAGCCCAATCTAATCACGAATCATGGCCGTTTTTGTGCAGGGCGACATATGTTTCTGTATAGATGTCCTGCTCTGACAGGGCTGATCCCGTTTGGATACGTACCGGATCTGGGATTATTTGGGTCACGCTGGCAGCTCAACAAGTTTTGCAAAATCTCAACACATCTCAACACCATCAAGAACTGCTCGAGCTGAATTAAACAACCAGAAAGTTTCCGACCTTGAAGCGCACAGATCAACATACAGAATGGCACAGATTTGATACGATCGTGAGCCATTATCTCTGGACATTGGCAACCTAGAAGTTCATGGGCACAGTGTAGTCGAGATTTTCCAGTTCTAACAGTCGTCTAACCAGTATCCATTTGTTTTGTTTCACTTTTCCTGATTTGTTGATATTTGTTTCACTTTTCAATTTCAACCAATCGCCAATGGCCTGAGTCTTTGATCCAGCCGTGCAGATGCCAAAAGACCGGGGCTTTCTATGCCGTCCTTCGGGACTCCTGGGCACTTCCGCGAGCAGGAGGCCTTGGCAACTGAGCAGACTTCGCATATCTTAGCATGCTTGCTATATCTTGCTACTATATATACTGACACAAGCCATATGGCAGCCATCATATGTATATATTTTTATATATAAGCCATGAAAAGGCAATCGCATGCAATCGCCACAAGATGCCACAAGCATCGAGTCACTGAAATAGTGCCAGGAAACCACAGTGGATCAGATGCTGGCAGCATAAAAGGAAGATTGGGGATGAATTAATGTCAACCCCGGAAAAACAACCTTCTGGGCCATTCAATTGGGTGGTTATCATTTTACTAGCAAATTGTCACTATTGGGAGGTATTCCACCTAAGTAAGAAACCAGGCGTGTTAATCCAGGGTTATGTGAACAGATGTGCAGCCTGCCTGTGCAGTCTCACGGGTGTAATATGGAGAAATAAGCTCATACTATGAGCATGGGCAGCATAGGTTGTGGTGTCGCTGGTTTGTTCCTGCAGTTTGAGCACGAACGGGAGCAGGAAATTGCACGCTCTGTGCAAGCTTAAGCTCAACATATGATGTCAGACCCAGACAGGGAAGGAGATGTTGACTGCCAAATGGTCGCCGATGTATGTGGCGGAACAAACAGCCCCATTTCGTTTGTCGGCTGTTTCCCAATTCTGGCAGCCATGGCACAGGCAACATGGGACACATGCGCAAAGACACAGGCACGAAGATGCTTTGGCGATGTAGAACATGCTTGAGATTTGACAATTACTCATATTCAAAGGATGGCCGTGCAGGAGTAATATAGTGCTATATGTAGTAATTGCGTTGAACAATAAAAAGAAGAGTGTTGAAAGATGGCCACGTTTTTTCAGGCCATGCGCATTGGCAGGGTGGGTGTCATGGAAGAAATATGTCGCAACAACTCCCTCTGATCTTAGTGCCAACCGGTGATTGCTGGATTTGTGCTGTTCAGGAGCGATTTAGGGTGGTGTTTGCCCCACTGGTTTGAGAGGCAAGTGCATCCTTGCTGAATGTCCTTCATGCAGTGAGCAGTGGCAGCAAGAGGGCGTCGTTTGACTGGAGCTTCCGGAAAAGTGTGAAGAATTGTGAAGACGAGTCCACAGCTGCGAATCACATTTGTTTCCTTGAAAAGCCCAGGCGGATGAGGTTTAAAATGTTTAAGTCCTGCATGCATGTGCTTCTGACATTGTTGACTGAGCAATGCTGTCAGTGGACCCACGCCGAGTGTGCATGTGTGATCACTTCCAAGGATTCGCGAGGGGCAGCTGTTTGTGCAGCTTCCCAAGGAATTAGATTGGCCAAAACGAGGTTCTCCTCTTCAGACTACAGACGTGCTGAGGTTCATTTCATTTGAAGACCCTCTTGAAATTGAAGACTTTGGAGACTGTGGAGCTATCAAGTCAACCGGTGAACCCATTGGAAACATTTGGAAGCTATGTAGCTCTGCGACTTTCAGGGCTTTACAGTACCCTTTAAACCCCTTTAATTGTTCTTTCCAGCATCAAAGGTGATAAATAGATGATACTAGTAGATGATAGAGGGTGCAAAGACAAATGAGATCCAACTAGTATATAAAGATATATAAAGTACGTATAGACACTATAAAACTATATAGTACAAAGATCATCAAAGATCATCAACATGCCTTATTCTACTCAGTCACTAAGCTTTCCCCAGGTCTCTTCTCAAGCTGGTTGTCCACTAGACTGCCGTTTTTGTGACAGCGGCAAGGTGGGTTGCAAGTCTTACCTGCCCTGTGATCCGCCAAGCAAAGTTACAAAGCTTCACAAGTCTAGTAGCTGAGAGGTTGATTTGGATACAGCATTGATATAACTGGGCTAAAATGTGTATAAATGTATATACATAGTATTTTTGTCTCCCACTTGGCCCTTGCCCTTCGGGTCTTCAAATTCTTGACCGCCTATCTATGCCTATCTCTACCCGAATTGACAGGTGAAGCCAGCTGCGAATTTGCCCAGCTGGGCGATCTTGGCTCAAATTTGGGCGGCCAGGCAAACATATCCCGTGCGGCAAGCTTAGTGATCCCTTGCGATCCTGTGATGTGCTGCCTCGAACTCAAACTTCCGACAATATGGACAGATGAAAAGCAGAGCAGGGAAGAGGCAGAGAGAAGAGAAAGATTAGAAGAAAGAAGAGTAGAAGAAAGAAGAGTAAGAAGAAAGAAGATGCAGCTGCGTGAAAAGGTACGAAAGTCGCGAAACACTGTGTTTTTCCACTGATTTGGGGCTCCGGAGGGTCGAAAAGTAGGCTCGCTAAAGCGGCGGGTGCGGAGCCAGCTGGCCAGATGAGAGATAAAAAATTGCACGCCGTTGTGGCACGAAGCACATTTCCAAGTCAAAATGTACAAAACACACCAGGTGCGGACCACTTTTGGCAGTTGAGCTGTCGAAAAAGTACACGCCGTTGTGGCGCGAAGCACATTTCCAAGTGAAAATGCACAAAGCACACCATTGTCGGACCACTTTTGGAAGTTCAGATGTCGAAAAAGTGCACGCCGTTGCTTGGAGGTCAAAATTTACAAAACACACCGTTGTCGGACCACTTTTGGAAGT
>Ga0126342_10010684_pt1 | contig 16435 bp, 15 predicted proteins | sample Cyp1metagenome_FD_92528 | JGI IMG/M metagenome (GOLD analysis project Ga0126342, IMG submission 92528) | Coral microbial communities from Lord Howe Island, Old Settlement Bay, Australia - Cyphastrea 1 metagenome | ecosystem: Host-associated > Invertebrates > Cnidaria > Coral ... | reverse complement strand
TCTTCGATTTCATCAGTCTCTCACCACGTCTCATCAATGACGTGTGTCCTAAGGAAAAACTCCTCAAATACAAAAACTGCCCAGAGACATTGACATTTTTTCAGTTTGGTACAGCTTTTTTACTTAACTGTTCCCTTCAATAGTCAAAAATGTCACCGCACCTTTTTCTTCGGACTCCTCTTCGGCATCCTGATCAGGATCTTCGCCTGCCGGTAGAAACTTAGAAACTCCAGCACAAGCAGGTTTGAACCAAAGGTCCAAATGCTCAAACCAGTGACATTGCGACGCCCCAGCAACGCTTTCACATCAAGTAAACTTGGCAACTGCAACCTTTGGTTGGGATGTGACTGGATCTTTTGCGGCCTTTGGGCCCAAGATTGAAACCCAACAAGCACTCCTCTTGGGCCCCTTGGGAAAACCTTCCATTGCCAACGGGACTGCGCGTTGACTCGCGATCTGCCTTCTGGCGGTGCTTCTGCGGTTGGCTCCATGTTGCTCATCATTGCTTCCAGCTCCATTTCCAACGAATCTTGCGGCACTTGACTGCCAGCTGCTTGCACTTGCTCCTGGCACCGATCACACCAAGCCAACATGTGTGCACGGCTCAATTATTGGGAGCTGAATGGGCCCAGAAATTTGTTTCTTTCTCGTATTGAGCCATCCAGCTTTGGGCTGGCCATAGTCGGCCCAAAGTGAAGCTGCTTTGTGCTCCACCTGGATCAGCTTTCTCAGATTGTGGTTGGGGATGAGGGTCTTGCTGGACAGCGTCAAACCTGCGGCACTGGCAGTTTTGAACCCTCTGTCTGCACTGCGCACAATTTGGGGTACTGTAAGAAGACAGGCGTCCAGTTAGAGTACAAGTATTGTTGCTTGACCTGGCCACGTCAGGATTTTGCAATGGTTTAACTGCAAAAGACGTCCAAACTTCTTCCCTCACGTCACAAACTCAGCACCATGGGACCGTTCAGCAAAATAGTGGTACCGACAGCAACACTGGCAGCAAACAATGCAAGAAACAACACCTTCAGCCATGATGCGATTTAAACCTGGCCCTAGCTGTCTGCATTTCCGCACTTGCTCGAGCACAACCCCAGGCGGAACCTGTGCAATGTCCTTTCTGTCCTTTCAATTTTTCTTGAAAGGGACGACCATCATCTACCGCCAAAGATACGATATGCGGGGGTTGTAATGTGCTGTAAGCTCCCACAACTAGAGTCCACGGTCGTGCACCATGACGGCACTGCCTCAACACTGCGTGACTTCCGAAGATTCGACAAGCTCCCTACCCTTTCCAGCCTGTGTTCGGAGAAGTATCGTTGGTCCGCAGCCACTCCTCGATAGATTTTCTGTCGTAGGTATGTCCATCGCTTGTCGTCACAGGATCCAGCATGACCTGCACAGCTGAGCAAAATGTTGGTTATCATATTATGATAATATGTGTCATATGTGTCATATGTGTCATATGTGTCATATAGTTGTCATATGATCTCAAGGGGTTCATTGCAGAGCTGTGTGAAAAATTCCTTTTGTCATGTGATTTCAACAGATGGCCAGGACATTTTCGAGATCCCAATAGCCCCGTGTCCTCCTGGGAGATCGGGCAGAAATATTCGTTTGGAATCGCCTCCTTTGAGGATGGAGCTTGGGAATTCCCAGTGGGCCTCGGTAAGTTGCCCAGGGAAGCCCTTCTGCTGCTTGATCTGCTGCAAGGTTGACCACTTGACGCTTCAAATAGTTCATATTAGTAAGATATCGTTTAAGATTCTGGCACCCTGGTTTTCCACTCCCCAAACTGCCGTTCAATCAGATTCGCCTAGTTTTGCTTCTGATGTTCGCCTAGCTAGCCAGTTGCTGCTGTAGCTTCTCACGTTGACACCCAAAGTGGCAAGGCTGATGAAATGAAAGAATTTACAGATCTACCATAGTTTACAACTTAGTTTACAACTATGTGATCATGTCTGTTCGGTATTGTTCGGTTGCATCTCTTTCAAGCAGCTCGATTTCTCATTCGAGGCACTGTGGCTTGCCTGCCACTTCTGCTTCAGCTGCCGAATAATCCAAGGCATTGCGACGACGCTGCCGCTCCTGCAGCCGGGAATCGGAACCCAAGCGAAAGCAGCACCGCCAATGAATTGCTGGGTACCATTTCGTGAACCACACATGGCTAGGCTCGTGAACGGAAACCATATTGAACCATCTAAATGATATGTATCTATGACTGTAACATACTATCATACACGTTGATGCTTATTATAAAATACATTAAAATCTATATGAGAAACTACAAGTATGAAGATCATTGGGGAAATGGACGGATCGCCATCTCCATGCAGCCGGATGTTCGGGACGCGCCTCGCTCTTCAACAAGGCCTCGGACACAGCAGCGCTGCAGGCTTGCTGCAGCTCACGCAAAGCCTGCGACTGGTTGCACTGTTCATCACAGGAAACTTCCAAGTCAGGGAAAAATGTCTGCGAAATGAATCTCCACTTATTCTTTATACATCTATTATAATATATGTATATATATACCAGTGATTACCAGTGGTGATGAAAATATCACCCAGTGGCCCAGTGGTGATTTGTTTCCACAGCCTGCGCCCTTTTCCACAGCGTCCCCTGCGCCCTGCCTGGCGTTCGAGGCCCACAGCAGCCATTCGCTGCATCGAAGCCTTCAAGACCGATGCCAGGCTTTCCACCAAAGCCTCCAGGCTCTGCTCCAGACATCCTCAGTGATCAACCTAGAAAAACCATGGATTACCCATGGATTACCCATGGATACCCCATAGACCAATGGATTACCAATGGATTCCCCATTAAATCCACAGGTTAATGGGTAAGCCAAACCAACTTATTGGTTCTGTTCGAAGTATGGGTTACATCCCCATCTATTCTCATTTCTTTCTCTTTACCTAAAAGCTCAAAAGGTCCGCCTGAAAGTGAAAGTGGAGGCTCTGTGGGCTGCAAGTTGGGCTTGCAGCTTCACTTGTGATGACTTTGTCTTGATATCTGTGCATATGTCTGGGTTGCAGCGGTTGGACCCTGCGAACTGGAGCACAACCGGACGTATCGTGGGTATTCGTGGGTGCTATATTGCTTCTTTTCATGTCTTGTCTTTCATTCTCTGCCGTCCCTCTTTCAAATCTTTTCTTGACGGCATTATGTTCAAGTGTTTCTCCTGCAATATGAACTTGCACGCCATGGACCTATCACCATACTATGCGCTCATCACTGCAAATGGCCAAGCTACTCATGAGGTTGTCCAACTCCCCGTCAAGAAAGTCCGATGCTTTTCGGAACATGACAGCGCCTCTGATAGTCACTTGGTCGCGAATAATGGTTTTCTGTTTCACATCTGTTCCTGTGCCAGACACGGCAGCAGCTTGTCGGTAGGATGGGGTCATCAGCTGCTTGATGGTCTCTTTGATCCTCGTCACCGCTGTGAAGGCTGACTTTGCAGCAGTTCAAAATATCGCGGCGCACCAAGCACATTGAGAAAACTGTTGTCAGGATTGATTCAACTGTTTCAGAGCATGTTTGAAAATCAAAAATGAACCAAACAGTGCGGGTAAAGTTTCTACATGTGAATAAAATGTTGTGGAGGGGGCAAAGGGGTGAGAAGTCAAAAACTTTGATGAATGCTCCCTATAAAATGCTGTTCGTTTCTCTAGCCAGAAGACTGTCAAGTGCCATGAACTGGTGCACTTTCAGGCCGTTTGTTTATAGTTTATTGATGTTTTATGTGATTTCAGGTCCATTTCATCCCAAGCTTTGCTGAAGAGAAATGCCAAGTTTCCTTCTCGAGACCTCCATCTGCTGCCTTTGCAGATTACTTTTAATCTTTGGGCCATGCCTCCAGACAAGTTGGGTGTGGCAACATCAGAATCTCAGGGACTCACAGTAGTAAACGCAATAATGAACCACGGATGCTTTGTACCACCTAAGTCTGGCAAGTCATTGGAGATTGTTTATGGCGTTAGGTTTACCCTACACAACAGCAGGACAAGACATCTGCCAGTCCTCTTCACAAGTTCCTCTGCATCTTGGAAGGGCTGAAGCGGCAGGCTCAGTTCGCTCTGCAGTTTCCACATTTCCTTGAGCAGAGTTCAAAAGCCAAACCGAACAAACAAAAGAATCTAAGAAACCCAAGTAAGTGAATGATAAATTCAGAACAAACAATTCCTACCCTGTCCTATTCATGCAGGCCTTACAAACACTTCACTTGGTGTTTGTCGTTGTTGGGCGTTCAAACTCTTGCAAGAACCGCATTTTGTTTCTGACTCAGCAGGATAGAACCTCTTCTACACCAAGTTTCTTGTACGATTCGACTCAGCAAAGTGTCCACGTGATCTGGTAGAAGCTGATTCAAAACCCGGTCCCATTCCACCGCGATTCTGCGGTTCAGCGGATCAGCCAAGAGTTCGTTAAAGTCTTCTCGCCACTCACCCTCGCGTCTGCAGGTTGCCTTGAAGGTACACCAGTGCAGACCACCTCTACCTGCAGCAGGTGAACCCCAGGCCAGGTCTGAAAATCTGATATGGATCGATACGGTAAATTGATACAAATCGTGATGAATGCTCTGAGCTGCTCAGTTTAAACTGTGGACACTGTCATACTCAGAACATGCCAACATGTCTCATGAATTCGCATCAACTGGAAGAGTGTTCCCAATGCGGCGCCTTGTGGCTCACAGCGCGCTGACATATTTCTCGCGCCTTCCTCTGCTGCTGTCGTCTGACCCACACCCACGGCGCTCATGAGCTTCTGCGTCAGCAACGTGCGCATGATTTCGGCCTGGCAACTGTAGCATATTCCTCCAACAAATGGGTTGAAATCCACCAAACATGGGTAATGTATGGTAATGTAACTAAGATTCATACATGATTTATGATAGCTACGCTGCTTTGCAAGTGTGTTAACGAATGGAATTATGGTGAATATATCTATAGTCAGATAGGGTTATGAATAAAATCACATCTATACAATAACTGAAACTGGGGGGAATGTCATCCTGTATCCGGTGTTCAAAAAATATTGAGACAAAAAAACATCTTGGCCAAGACTCTCAAAGAAAGCAGTTCAGGAAGGTTACAAGACAGAAGCAGCTATTGAAAACTATCTTAGATACAAAACCATCTAGTTTTATAGACAGCAAATGTGATCAACATTTTTGGGGGACCAAATCAGCTTTTAATGTGGGTGTCCAATTTCCGAGCCTGGCTTTCTTTGATCTTCTTCAAAGTTCCGAAGATGCTGGAAGGATCCCAAGATGGCACCGTCTCCAGGTGGCCTTGCTCCTCAGAAAGCGATCTCGATCTCCATTTCTGAAAGTTTCAACGAATCTGGAATAGAACTGAATAGAAGCTGCTGTCATAATATGATTAATATATATATGTGATGTAATATGTCATAAAAGGTCAAGACCTCCTGGCATCCTGGGAATCCACATCAGTTGCGACTCGGCCAGGCTCAAGACATCCTGTCCTGCAGTTTTCGACAAGCTGAGGCCAGGAGATCTTCTGCCTTCTGTAGAGCATCCAACTGGGCCTTCTGCCCTTGAGCATGGATCCAACGTCGGAAGTCAGGAATCTCTGTGTCCTCACCAAAACGAAGATGCATCTGGTATCATCTGGTAATGGAATATCAGCGAATATTACCCAACGACCCAACTCCATCAATTCAAGATTTCCGACATCACCCACTTCCACCCAGAAATTGTCTCTTATCCACATCGTCAAGTCACCCTCAGAGTTGACCAGACTTGAGGTTGACCATCCACGGCCATATCCAAAAGCCCGGAGAGCCTCAGGAGAAAAATGGCCTAAAATGTGGCACCAATCCTGAATTTAACCCAAATAAACCCAAATATCATGTAAAAAATATCATTTTGGATCTGGTTTTCAAAAATTGAAGCTCCAAAATCTCCACCTGCGAGGAAAACCCACCTGTTCGACCAGTTGGGCACAGTGATCCAGTGGCCTCCCCTCTGACAAGCTACTTTTGATAGTCTCTGGCTGAGGTTGTAAAGACGGCTGGGGCAATGCCCCGGCGCCTGAACTCTTCGTCAGTGCTCCTGGGACGAATGATGTTTTTTTCAAAAAGGTTGGGTTGGGGTCAAAACAAGTCCTGCGGCTTTCAAAGTGAACCACAAATTTGTTCCAGCTCATTTTTGACCTCTGCCCACCACCCTTTGGCTTCAATGCGTTACAGAGCGCCAAGAAGGAAAGAGCCTATCGCAACAAATCATTGACCACTCTGTAAGGGTATGGGTCAAAATTCCATGCCTCCAAAATGTGTGGGTGAAGAATACACATCCCAGAACAGCAATCCATTCCACATATAATCTTATATACGGGTGTGTCTCAAACTGGGGGACAACCCAAAAACTCAAGGCAAAATCCCAAACATGTTTTCAACCATGGGATTTAAAATGGTGATGTTGAGACCTCCTCGGTTCCCACAACCATCTGCCTGTGATGCCTGAGCCCAGGCAGTGCTCCGCCAAGTGACTGGCTACGCTGCTCGCTTTGGATTTCAATGCGCCGAAGACCCGCAAAGCAATCGGTGGTGATCTTTTCCTTGGCACTGGCCTGAGATCATTGCGACAGATCCACTGGAGCGTGTTGCTTGAATGAATACCATCTGAAAACATGGAAAAAATGTGAATACACTCAGATATACAAAGTCCATGCAATCTGCATGAATCAGTTTGGCTCGTCTGAGTCACTCATACTTGAACCCTTGATGCTTTAATTGTATCTCATGTTCTCTGCACCTCCCAATACCTAACCATCACCAGTCATTTGCAGAGCCATAGCTAAGGGTTCCTGTTCCAAAGCTGGCTCGGTTTTCACACTACTGTTGTGAAGCTCAACACAGATGTTGTTCCAAAGTAAAGCTGTTGTGGTTGATGGATTGCTTCAGCACCGTGCAAAAGGGTGTGTCATGATTGCATGGCAAGCGCGTGAGTTTGGGAAGGGTGTGCGGGCGATTTCATAGCAAATGGACAAAATCAAACATGTGATATGCCGAAGTTTTCCTAAGGATCGTGGAGATTGTTGGCGCCAGCATTTCCACTGCCTTGTACAGACTAAACTAATAGGAGACGACAATTTGGATGTAGATGAACGCAAAAGACGGTAAACTGTGACATAGCCAGAAAGATAGTATGGTCAAAGCACAAATCAAATTCGATAGAATTCGATCTTGTATACAGTGAACCGAAACATGTGACAACCCAGATCTCACTCTTGTCATTTTATCATACCCTAACCTTTCTACAGTGCACGGTGTACGAGATGAGAGTCGGGTTCTCATCTCAATGTGCACAAGCTTGAAGTTTCGCCATTGTGGAGTTCCCACCCAGTAGTGGAAATTATCGAAAACGGCCCCATTTTTTTCTCGGAATTCCAGCATAGACATGCACAGTACGTAGATGTACTTGGGATTTATCTCGGCAGCAGGGTGCAACTTGCATGAAATGAGGATTATACAAGAAGACTAAAGCAAAAAAGGTGTTAATCCAAAGTCTTCAGAATAATAGTTGTGCGACAAATGTGTTGTAGAGGACTTTCCACGAGCGTATTGAAAAGTCTTGTAGAAGTATTGTCGAAACAATATCGTACTGTACGAAGACCGCTCTGGATGAGAGTTCTGCAAGAGTGTCTAGCAGCAAGGGTTCTACAATAGCGCTGCGCAAGAGAGCTGACCACCAGCATTGTCCAAGCGCGTTAACATGCTTGTCCGAAACCCTTCTACAAAGATTCTATACGAATGTTGTAAAAGAGCTACAGCAGTGTTGTACATTGTACAGAACGCTCTTGTACAAAGGTTGCCCAAGAGTGTTCCAAAACAATGTTCTCAAAGCTGTTGTGCGCGAGCGCACATAGCTTATTGGACCAGTGATGCAAGGATCTTGAATTCGGATTTGTGGGTTTGATCAGTGTCCAGCCTATAGGAGTTGCTTTGGGATTGGTTCCTGTTCACAAGAGCAAGCTTGGTAGCATCAAGAAAGACTGTACATGTCAAAACACCCGATAGCAATCATGCGTTTAAAGTTTAAAGTGAACTTAGATTAGATAAAAACCCTTCAACAACCCAACAAGTACTTTTCGGGCTGCAGGGATCTTTCAGGTGGTGTGTCTACATCACTGGAATCTGCTGGCCAGGTGCATTTCGGAGAGCTGCCGCTGTCTCCTTGGAGACATCTTTCTTGAGCTTCAAATTTCTCTTGAGCTCCGACCTAAACATGGTCCAAAGCAGCAAGACACATCACGTCATCACGTCCCTTCGAAGTAAAGGAAGCATCTATTGACAGTCGAGTCTGTGTTGAGATAGTCATCAGAGTTGCAGCTGCAAAGTATTATCTATCTTCAAAAATTATCCAGCTATGTAGGAGCCAACTACATCTTGAGTCCCATTTGACTCTTTCCGTCCTCTTTCCATTGAATTCGCTCAAGAGAATCCAGCTTTTCAAAAGTCCACCTGCTTTGCTACAATCCAAGTCGCAGTGTCAACTCATCTGTGCATGATGCCACGAAGGCTAGGCGCCCATAGTGTCCTGAGCATAGGGTCCGGTACAAATAAAGGACTGAGATAGGAGAATTCAAAAAACTGTACCAGGAGATATCAAGCATTGCCGGGAGATTGAGAGTTCAAGGAGAAATGAAATAGGAAATATTTCATAAACGTAGTTTGCAGCAAGCCACCGTCCATTAGCAATTGCCGCCGGAAGCGTTCGCTGAGCATTTCCTACGAAGGCATGTGGCGCACCAGATTTGACCATCATGATGACCACATTCTCAATGCCAAATATATTTTAGTGACTTTGAATGATAAGTCACAAACTGAATAGTGAACAATGCTGAACATCTGAAGCTGAGAACCATGTCATGCGATGTCATGTGCATTTGATGAATGTGTTGACCCGAAACAGGGCCTGGGCCACTCGCTCCGTGGCTGCACGTTTGATGTTGGACACGATGACGACGCTCTGGGCGTCCTCGCGCAGGTGCCACACGGGCTTCGATGGGGAAAGATCCAGGATTTCGGATCGACATCGGATCGACGATTTGTCAATTATTGGGTTTGTCTGAAAATAGTGTACCCCTACACCCAATGGTTAATGATCATTATCCCTACTAAATGGCTATAATTGGGGGTATACCCCATTTTCAGACATACCCAATTAGAGATGATTGGAATTTGTCAAGGGGAACATCCCGTGCGATGTCAGCAATGACTTTGCTGTGAACAATCGGAATTTTGCTGTGTTGTCCAGCTACAAGACAACTTGCCATGGGAAAATGGACCTGCAAAAAGATGACATGCATCAGCTCGGTGCTGAAATCGATCCACTCCAGACCCCCACGGCTCAACCGGCAGTTCCTCCAACAACTTCTTCACCACATTGCCTCGTGCTGCGTTGGCATCTTGCACACCGGGCGCATCTACGAGGACAACATGGGGATGCACATGGGCAGCTGCTGCAGGGCAAATGATGCGCACCTGGCAAAGGTTGACGTGTGTCAATTCGAAATTCTTTACTTCCCCAAAAGGGCAGGCATTGCTACCAGCAATTGGTTCCCCAAATTATTTACCCCAACCAAAAGCAGGCACTGGTTGCTACTCATGTTCACCTCATGTTTAAGTACATGGATTCCGCATTTTTTCAGCGATTTGTCATGCCATGTCATGCCATGTCATGCCATGTCATGCCATTTCCGGCCTTCTTGACCAGCGGAAAAAAGGCAGGCTGCCAATCCCTCTCGGGAGAGTCGATGTAATCCACCACCTCCTGTGCCAAGGTCTCCCCATCGGCATTTTCGAACTTCAGCACCTGCCAACTTGGCGAACTGAAGGAATTTTGGAATCGGCCAAAATAGTGAATCTATTGATAATTTGTAAAGGTTAGGACAACCATGGAAAAACTTAGGTGATCCATCATTTGTAATTGTTATAAACCACAACTTAGCCCTCAATGATGACGAATAACATTGATGCAGCTAATGATAACTAATGTAATGGTATTGTGAAAACCAGGCAACCAGGATGTCTCCAACAGATCTGGTTCCTTTCGTCCAAAAAGGAAAACACCGGCACTAGCGTAGGCCTTGTCTGCAGCATGCTTTGTCGTTACCTGGTTCCTGCAGCACAAGCTGCATGAAAGAATTTCTCACTGAAACGTCAATGCCAATGACACAGATGGCAGAAAGTATCAGGACTTGTATTGATTTGATCCACTACATGTTCTACGTGTTCTATGCTTGGCTTATAAAGGTTTGCTCGATCGTGCCTAATGCGAAAGAGCTCCCTCGTGGCAGCAGCAACGGATGGCCAGGGATCTCTGGTGTACATGAAAGCCTGGTCTTCGCTGCGAAATAATAGCATTGGAAGCATCATCAGACGGAGCAAGAGCAACAACTGCAAGCAAGAGACAAGGAATGAAACTATGAAACAATGCTACACTGGCAATTCAGGAGAAGGAATTGCCATGTCTGTGGAGGCCTATCCTACCCTGGCACCCCACATTAAAGCCAAGCACTTCCTGTGCCTAGCCCAACCAATCAGGGTTTCCACTACAACAATCCCTGTTTGTCGCAACGCTCTACTCTCAGTCATAGTAACTCAAATGAAAAAAAAAATGGTAAGTTCATTCCTACTTGGGAACCTTTGTTGGAAAAAGTTAGATGAAGGTGCAGAGTGACAGGTCGGAACAAATCGCAAGACGTGCTCAGACTCTGGATCATCGGTGACCCGTCAATTTCCAACATCTCCTCGATTGAAAACTACCAGTTTGCTATGGACAATCACCATCTAAAATAATAGTCATAGTCCTCTTTAAATGGGGTTGGCTTCCACTGCTGTCAAACTACCAGAGATGATTCAGGTGGGTTAGAAGCTTCCCATGGGCCCATCGGCCTCGGGATAAACGGCAACAAGTGTGGCAAAGGCCACGTCTGCTGGCGTCTCTTCTTTTCCCCTCACTGGCTCTCGCCGCGAAACACGTTGCCGATCGCTCATCAGTAGATCCTAGCGATTGGGGGATCTCTCTTCAGCCATACGGATACAATCAACTAGCTTCCAAAATCACTGATTGAATTCAGAATTTAGCAACAACCGTTGTATCCTGCGATGTCAAAATTCTCTCAATGATAGCACCCGTCTGTGTGGCCAAAACGACACCATCAGAAACAATGTCAGTAACATCAACGCAAGCGTGTTGTCTGCAATCATGAAAACGAGAATCGTCATTCCAAAGAAATACCTGGTTCTGTTGAGAAATGGAGGTTCCGAAAATGGAGGACCCCAAAAAAAACATTCGAATTATTGGTCGCTATTTTGATGGGTTTCCCCAAATGTTTTGGGGTAACCCAATTTTCGGAAGCTCCGAAACAGTATGAAACCATGGTCCTGCAAGGCTGCCTGCACCTCGGCTTTCCATTCTTCCATGCTCTTCAAATGAACCTGATGCAGGCCAGGCTTTGCAGAAAACCCCCTGGAAACTGGAGCATCCATCATCTTATGGAAACAAAAGCCATTTGTCTTGGCGTTGGCTACAGTTCAGGAATCCCAATGACATGGTCGCTTGGCTTCCTCAACTGGAACTAGACTTACACGCTCAATGGTGAAGAGGACTGAAGCCAATGATCAAGTTATTGGAGTTTATGTTCATTTTACATGGACTATGCCTCGAATGTGCAGTATGGGTTTAACATGGTTTAACCCTTTCGCCACAACGGTTAGTGTGTGAACTTCTTTGCGAGCCGTCATGGATTGTGATAGTGTTGCACAGAACCCTGCTAAATAATCTACAAAGTTCGTCAAACAAAGGATCTGCGCAGACTTAGATCTTCTCAAGTACTGCATTTCTCCCATGCATGGCAACCCTTCAAAAGACTGAGAAAAAGGTTCCATTTGTCATTAGCGGGGGTTTCATGGATTTCCACTTTCTTGTTTATTTGATTTTATTTGGATCATTTTTCCAATGTCAAGTTGGATTTTCCATGATTTTGTACTTCCACTTTGTCTGCCTCGCCCCTGAAAGCCGCAACGTTGGAGGCGGTGAGCTCCACGGGCACCGCAGTGCAGGAACGCCACCCAGAGGTGAGCACCACGTTCTGCCGTAGCACGGCGTTCCTGACAGCACGGAGGGGATGAAAAATCACACTGGGTTCACCCATTTATGTCCTAAGAGTTCAAAACATCATGTTGCAACCATTTTGATGATGGCATAATTCTGGAAAAAAAGCACAACCTAGTGGTTAGCGGCGCTATTAACCATGGTTATGATACTGTTATAATAGGATAAATGGAATATGTATCCACCATGAATGGAGCATATCCATCCATAACGGCTGTAACCTGGAAAATAATCCCGCAGATCCTGGCTAGAAACCCATAGTTATGACCCATTTATAGATGGGATAAGCCACGAAAAATGGGGACCTACTTGCCAGGATACATCACGGATGGTTTTTTGGGGGAAATTCAATCTGGCAATGGCAAATCGACCGAATATTTGTACTGACAATGTTGATAGAAGATATGATAGACTTGATGAAAAAGAAAATTGAAAAGCGTTTGCATTGCCAGCTTCATTCTTGAAGACGCTCGGAAGGCCTACCTGTTGATGAGAGGTAATCACTGTCCAGATTTGTTACTTAGAAAATTACCAAAAGAATGGGCGATGGCAGTGTTCAGCGAAGCATCCAACTGGGACTGCATAACCTGTCATGAGTCATGTGTCTTTTACATTCTTTTACTCGACTCCAAGCCAAGCTTCAGCAGAGTGGATTTGCCAGCACCGGTGTTGCCAAAGACCGGAATACCTGGGCATCAGGGTCTGCCTTGCCTTTGTATGTCTTCAACTGCTCATGGCATCAATGGTTCTGAGTACCGAAAATAGTATCCTTTATACTTTGCTGAAACATAAATAAATAACCACAAGCCACAAGCCGGGCACTCAGAAAATACTTTGCCAAAGCTACGGGCAGGACAAGGAATCGCAGTTTCTTGCGCCTCCCGTATCTGCCTCAGCACCTCCTGAAGAAAGCTAGAAGCAAGACTTCGCCCAGTCACCTGCTGGGCACGCTGCTCCTCGCCGCCGGAGTCAATTGAACTAGCAATCCCAGCCCCCAAAATAGATTGAAATAGTTTCAATTTGGGGGCCAAAATGAATCGATCCAATCAAGGTTTGACTGGGAGTATGTAATTAAAGATATAATTTCTGCATGAATCAGAGATTAAATAGAGGTTCAATCTCATTGGTATGGTGAGTGGAGAGCAGTGAGAAGAAATCTGAAGCTGAAAGGAACTTAGCTAGCTGTTCAACGACTGTTTCGGCCAATTGGTAAAGATCTTGGTTGGTTGAGTCCGTTGAGTGTGCCAGGCATGATGAGCCGCCAGCATGAAATTGCCGGACCGAATCCATCGACACGAAAAACGCGTCACTCCCCACAAGTGTGAATCGCTCCAGGAGTTTCTCGAAGATGCCCGCTGCATTTTGAAATTCCTCTTGCAGTAGGTTGACTTGCTCCCACTCAGTGTGAAGAACCGCCAATGTCATGTCCTCGAGGGCAGGGTGTCAGAAAATCAAAGACGTGCAGATTATATTCACCGTTGCCAATTTTTTACAACTTCAATGTCAATCTCAAAATATCTCAAAATCAAACTATATTTTTTGCATCAGCATTCCGACTCCCTGGCCTGATGGTGTTGTATTTCCACTGATGCAGCCGCTGGTGGAGATGGTTCCGGCGCAGCGCCTGCACGTGCCGGGGCATCGCACAAAGGCGCGATGACGGGCGCGGCGACCGGCGCGGCGACCGGTGCGATGGGGGGATCGGCCTGCGACATCAATGGCATGGCCACGTCCTCGGTGATATGCCGACCCTTCGTGGTCAAATTCCTGTCACTCCGGCAGACCTTCAAAAAAATGAACCTGCTCTTGGAAACCAACAACATGAACTACAAATCGACGTCATGAAATGATTGGTCCGCCCAGTGATAGAGATGTACAATGTTATACTAGCCTGAAACCAAAGAATCCATCCATTTTGTACCCTCTACTGGTTGGCATAAATCACAGCTGCCAAGAAAAACCAAGTTTCATTGGAATCTGAGTTTGCCTCCAATTTCAATTTCTGGATGTGGCCCAAGAGTTTTTTCCTCATCAGGAGTTGATCGCACCCAAGTTCCTCACCGAGTGCACATTTCAAACATTGACAATCGATTCAATCGATTCACATGACATACTGTGCGCATGCGATATGCACAATTCCATAATTCCATTGATGGCACGTTTGAGTTCAGGGTGTCTCTGTGAAGTCAGATTTCACACGCATTTTCAGGTTCACGTGGACATGAATTGATTGGTAATGATTGGTATTGTTTTTGAGTATGTTTCTGCTGTGCTGACAAAAAAAATAAGAAAACAAATCCCACTTGGGTATTTGTCAAGGACTGATGGGGTGAAATATGTTTAATGTCACTTGGAACTAACTGAAGCCACTCCGAATACCTGCATAGTTTATTCACAGGAAAAACGCATGACCGACAACAACGACAGTTTCAACAAAAAACATAAACTGTTTGCTCCCTGGAGTTCACGGAAAAAAACATGGTTGCGGCGTCAGAAACAGCGTTTCCTTGAGATCATCTTCGGAGAGCTCCGTGAGGGTTGCACCATCGACGTCTTCAAAGATTGGTCCCCAACGTTCCAAGCGGAGGTCAACCAGAAAGGATTGGACCTGCGAAGGGTTCCTTAGCGAAAGCAAACGATTCGGGGAACAATTTCGCTCCTGCCAGCTCTAGGTGGATACATTTGTGATTGCACCACGCTCCCCATAATTTTAATTCCGATTCACCCCAAATTCATATTTAATATGTCTCCAGTTTCTGCGCTACATAGTGCTGATGTCATCTGGCAATATCATGCGAAAAACAAAAACTCAAAATGGGCATGACATCCAAGACTCCATTGGTAGACCCCCAGGTCCCTTCCAATCTCTTTGGCCTCCCTCTCTCGCTTCTGGTGCGCCATTGCTGCTAAGATCAACAACACCAGGCTACACTGCAGGCCACAAACTTCAAGAAAAAAACATCTGGGAACACAAGCATAGCAAGGCACCTGCATGCATGCATGAAATTTGTCTGGTACTTTCTCTACGAACGGCCAAGTTGTATCTGGATCTGGGGTTGAATGCCGCATGTTTCCAACAGTACATGGGCCAGGAACTTGCCATACTCACACTCCCATATACCCATGTTATTTCCCCGAACATAAAAACCATCGAATCTTCTGTCAAACAAACGCACGCTACGTCTTTGTCGGATCTCGTAAATTGAGAAAGGCAAAAACACCAAAAACACCTCAAAACCCTAAAAAACAAAAACTCTCAAATAGAAACAGCCTGGGAAGGGGGGACGAAAGCCAGCCCCTAGCCGGATTTTTTTTTGTTCTGCAAACTGTCTTGCTCCGAACCCCAACGGACGCTGCTCTCCGTTGAGCTTCGGATCCTTTTTTTTTTTAATATGCTTGCCTCTATGTTCCTATTTTTTTCAAAGTTTTGCCTTTCCTCCATGCCATGCCTTTTTCCCGAATGCAAAGCAGGGTTCCCGTTTCACTCTGGGGGTCTGGGGGCTGAGGGTGTGTTCGCTCGACGTTGCGGTTACGTTCGCAACATTCCAACCTGTTTTACACACTCCACACTCTACACTCCCAACTTGCCACTTTACACTCCACACTCCACACTTTACACTTTACACTCTACACTCTACACTCCACACTTTACACTTTGCACTGTACACTCCTCACTCCACACTTCACACTCCACACTTTACACTCCACACTCCTTACTTCACACTCCACACTTTACACTCCACACTCTACACTTTCCACTCCACACTTTACACTCCACACTCTACACTTTACACTCCACATTCCACACTTTACACTCTACACGTTACACTCTACACTTTACACTCTACACTCCACGCTTTACACTTTACTCCTCACACCACACTCCTCACTCCACACTTTAAACTCCACACTCCACACTTCACTCTTCACACTCTACACTCTACACTCCACACTTTACACTTTACACTGTACACTCCTCACTCAACACTTCACACTTTACACTCGCCACTCCACACTCTACACTCTACACTCCACACTTTACACTGTACACTCCTCACTCCACACTTCACACTCCACACTTTAAACTCCACACTCCTTACTTTACACCCCACACTCCACACTCCACACTACACACTCCACACTCCACACTCCACACTCCACACTCCACACTCCTCACTCCACACTCCACACTCCACACTCCTCACTCCACACTCCACAGTCCACAGTCCACACTCCACACTCCACACTCCACACTCCACACTCCACACTCCACACTCCACACTCCTCACTCCACAC
>Ga0126342_10010683_pt1 | contig 16435 bp, 12 predicted proteins | sample Cyp1metagenome_FD_92528 | JGI IMG/M metagenome (GOLD analysis project Ga0126342, IMG submission 92528) | Coral microbial communities from Lord Howe Island, Old Settlement Bay, Australia - Cyphastrea 1 metagenome | ecosystem: Host-associated > Invertebrates > Cnidaria > Coral ... | reverse complement strand
TTTTTTTTCATTGTTTTATCATTTTTTTCCATGTTTTAATCATGTTTTTTTTAAATCATTTTTCATCATTTTTGCTTCCAGTGGTGCAAACATTTTCCGAAAAATGGAAAATTGCAATTTTCCTCGAGTTTTTTTCCATTTTTTTTATCATTGGTTTTTTCATTTTTTTTATTATTTTTTATTTTTTTTATTTTTTTTCATCATTTTTGCTTCCAGTGGTGCAAACATTTTCCGAAAAATGGAAAATTGCAATTTTCCTCAGGTTTTTTCATGTTTTTATCATTTGTTTTTTCATTTTTTAACATGTTTTTATCATAGTTTTATCATTTTTCATCATTTTTGCTTCCAGTGGTGCAAAAAAAATCCACAAAATGAAAAATTGCAATTTTCATCGAGTTTGTTTCATTTGTTTTTTAATTTTTTTATCATTTTTTTATCATAATTTTATCATTTTTCATCATTTTTGCTTCCAGTGGTGCAAACATTTTCCGAAAAATGGAAAATTGCAATGTTCCTCGAGTTCTTTTTTTCATTTTTTTCATTTGTTTTATTTTTTTAATCATGTTTTTATCATTTTTTTTTTATCATGTTTGCTTCCAGTGGTGCAAAAATGATGAAAAATGATAAAGAAAATGATGAAACAATGAAAAAAATGATAAAAAAATGAAAAAACCCGAGGAAAATTGCAATTTTCCATTTTTTGTTTTTTTTTTTTGCACCACTGGAAGCAAAAATGATGAAAAATGATAAAGCAATGATAAAAACATGATAATCACATGAAAAAAACCCGAGAAAATTGTAATTTTCCATTTTTTGGAAAATTTTTGCACCACTGGAAGCAAAAATGATGAAACATGATAAAGCAATGATAAAAAAATGATAAACATATGAAAAAAAAACCCGATAAAATTGCAATTTTCCATTTTTTGGAAAATTTTTGCACCACTGGAAGCAAAATTGATGAAACATGATAAAAATATGATAAAAAAATGATAAACAAATGAAAAAAAATGAAAAAAAACTCGAGGAAAATTGCAATTTTCCATTTTTTTGAAAATTATTGCACCACTGGAAGCAAAAATGATGAAAAATGATAAAATATGATAAAAAAATGATTAAAAACATGAAAAAAACTTCAGGAAAATTGCAATTTTTCATTTTTTTGATAATTTTTGCACCATTGGAAGCAAAAATGATGAAACATGAAAAAATGATAAAAACATGTTTAAAAAATGGTTAAAAAATGATAAAACAATGATAAAAAAATGAAGATGATAAAATAAATGATAAAAAACATGATGAATGCAATGATAACCAAAATGATAAAAACATGAAAAAACTATTTTGACCTGGCCCAGTCTGTGGCTGCAAGTTTTTCATAGTAGTATCAAATGGTGGGTTCTCCACATCTATGTTCGTTTACCAGAGGGTAAATGGAAACGCCAAGAACAACTATAGAAAGGCACCAGAACACATGAGCTATCATGAGCTAATTGGTGGTGCTCACCGAGGATGACAATGGATGACACATTCAGCCGCCGGGCTGCCTACCCGACCATATATAACCCTGTAAACTCATGATTGAAACATTATGTCTGGGGGCTGGCATGTTGTGGAATGCGCGAGACTTTTTGAAATGAAAGCAAACCGAGCAAAGCGTAATTGTTGTGCTCCCCCCGAAAAAGAACAGTTTTCCAACACGCTCCGGCAATCACACATGGCTGGGAACTCCCCATAGCCTAAATGGAGCTTTCGTTCGCTGGGGAAATCATCCGACAATGGAAGCTTTCCCAACTTCGGTCTGGGGCGCTCGGCCGAACACAATTCTTCCACTTTTTTGGCTTCGCCTCCTCCGTGACCATGCGGTGGCCAAATCAGAAATCCATAGATCATAGCGAGGAATCAGCTTCAGGTCTTCGGGGTTCAAGGAAACTTTCAGTTTGGTAGATGCAGAAATATATCAACTGTCCAGGGTTATATAATATATAACATTGGATGGTATGTAATAAATACATACTGTTACATACTGCAAATTAGTAATGGTGTACATCAATGGTACCAAGAAATTTGGGCTCATCGCAATCAATGGCCTGGGTTTTCGTGGCCCTTTCCAGCCCCGTCCGGCCTGATGCGCCCACTTTGACGGCCCTGGGAGTCGATCCAAAGGATTCGATATGAACCCTGTTCCCGAGCCGGGACTGGCGACTCGATGTCCAAAGTTATCATGTTTGAAATACCCTCTGGTTATTTAACATAGCCATGGAAAATGGCCCATTTATAGATGGTTTACCTATTAAAAATGGTGGTTTTCCATGGCTAGGTTAAATAACCAGATGGTATGTCATAAATAGTTCAATAGTTATAAAATACATCCACAAAATGGCCATAATATGTCAGGGTCAAAGTTCCTGCAACCACCTTCATGGCCGGGGATAGGTCGCCGAAGCGAAGCACTTGGCCACTTTGCTGGTCATCGTAGCTGGACTATCCACATACACATCATGCTTCGACTTTACAGTGAAACTCACCATCCTGGGAATCGCCCGAAAAAACTGTGGCAAACAAAACGTGCAAAGCACTTCTTTGATCTTCTATGATTCTTTCCGCAGGTGCGTCATGTAGTAGTTTTGACATGTATGTCCTTGCCATACAGGGGGAATAATATCCAACAAACATGGCATCAAATAATGACCTCAAAAGTCCCATGTACCAACTACTGACTACGAACCAAAGCTGACGTCCAGCTTCGCCGTGGTCTCACATGGTTCAACTTTATACTGTAGCCTTCAACCCCAGCCTTAGCAAATGAGCAGTAGTCACTCTCCCCCCAACAAAAGAACACAGCAAAGCACATCCAAATTTGCACATTAAGGTAAAGATCTACAGGAAGTGGTAGGTCGCGTCATTGCATCAAATACACCTTCCTTCCCAAAAAATAACACGTCCGGACCGCCCTGTTCCGCACCTGCTAAAATCCACTCCCATCTCGGCCTCTCTGTGACAGCCACATGTGTATTTGCAACACGCATCATCCTTCTTGTGGCTTTTGCTACCCAGACTACAAAAATGAAGGGGTACTATCATGCAATGAATTCTCTTCACAATAATTTGCTTTTCTGGGTGGTTCATTGTTGGCAAAAGGAAAGGTGCAGCAGCGTTGGCGAAAATGCGGAACCCCATAGATCCGACAAGGACGGCAGAAAAGACTTGCACGAGATGGGAATACGGCCGTAAACGTCCTTTTTTAAAAGCCATTGTGGTAATCTAATTAGGTAGCTATAGAAAACGGCCCGTAAAAGTAGATCATTTACGCGTTCACCGTTCAACGTGGTGGTTTTCTGTAGCAATGTAAATGGCTACCCGGCCACATCAAAATGGACAAATCAAACTATGCTCACGATAACTTAGCTGTCCCAGCGGCCAAGCCTAGTTATAGTATAGCTCAACTTTAGTTGGGCTCTGCACCAACCTTACAGGCTGATATTCCTATATTGGTCTCTTCTCATTTTGGACCGGACCAAACAACTCCCTGACTTTTGTTGTTGAACTCCTTTCGTTTGATGGTGAACATGATCATGATGATACATGCTGGTCTATCACGCATCCTCATGTTCCACACATTTGCTAAAGTTACAATCAGAATCATGAAACAAACATTATATATATATATATAGATATATACGTAGAAACATATTAAGGATGAAACAAGTGGTTGTATTCAAATATTCCTCAAAACCATGACCAGCCCAACCCCGTTCTGAACATAACGTGAACGTATTTGTGTCAACCAGCAGGTTTTGAGCCTCGACCGCCATATCGTCGCTGATCACTTCCAAGGCTTTCACTGTGATATTTCCGCGGGCATCCTGAAACCGCAGGGCAAGAAACCGCTCCGGCTCCGGGAACGACAGGGGTAGAGCCCACTGGATGCCTAAGTTGGTTTATAACTATTAATGCACGCAGATTCCAGGGGATGTTGTCGGTTTATAACTATTGTATACTATTGTATCAAGCTTTGTGGATGTTGCTGTATCATACTCATTTTTTGCCAACGTATAGCTTTGGGGCAGTTGGTCAGGTGAGTTGCATGAGAGATGTCTGGGAAGACCTCTCTGGGCAGCTGGTGCATGGTTTATCCCGTTACAATTTCATTGTTTACCATGTTTCATATTTGCCTCATAGACCTACTGGTGCTGGATTTCTTCCACCCAAAATTGTTGAAACCACCAGCCAAATACTTGGATTTGCTTAAGGAACCCCAAAAAATATAAAACATATTCCCTATAGATTCTCAAAGTAGTGGATTTCCCATTGGGAAAATAAAGGTTCGCCGTAAACAAATCCAAGAAATCCAGATCCCACCGGCAATCTAAGTTCTCTCCTCACGAGCCGCGGCCAAGTTGCACCAGGCGGCCTAGCGGTGCCAATTGACCACCGATTTAGGCAGACAATTACCCATCTCCGACGGGCTCTCACTCGACACTGTATTGTTTGCAAGTGATCCGACCAATAATCCAATCATTCGTGGTATAGTGGTGTTTTGGTATACTTTATGGTTTAGTTCAAATTTACCTCAATATGGAAATTAGTGGTGGCTCATGGAAAAGTATGGATATGGAAATGCTGATTGGTGGTTTCAACCCCTCTGAAAAATATGAAAGTCAGTTGGGATGATGACATTCCCAACATATGGACAAATAAAACATGTGCCAAGCCACCAATCATAGCACTATTGCTCCCAACCAAAATGGGCTAAATCTTCGAGTCAGAGGAGGGTGCCCAAGTCTCCGGCCAGTAGAAAACCAAATCCGGTGAGGCGCGACATGCTGTGGTCTCTGTGGCGGTTTACACCTGCCATTCCAGGAGGACACCGGTGGCAGCTCCGCCAAGATCAGGTGAGAACTTGTAGGTACTGTAGGTATTGTAAAGAGCACAGATTTACAGAGAAACAAATACATTGGACTCTTTGATGGATGGATGGATAGATAAATAGACAGAGCGATAAAAAAAGAAACTATTCGATGGAATCGATGGAATACAAGGTACAACAATTCAAATAACAATGCAGAAATGCACACACACATAATATTTTTCACGCAAACACATACAGCCCGCACATCCGTCCAAGTCAGCACCTGGTTCATTGGAATGATCCTGAAACAACAGAACTTGGATCTTCTTGAGGGTCTCAAAACATTTTCTCTACTAGATTCCCCAGTCACGGTGGCTTTCCCATTGGGCGCCACGGCACTGCTGCGCAAAGGGCTCGACTGGTGCGGCTGAGCCAAAGGCTGTCCCGGGTGAAGCTGTGGTCGATTGGTCTTGGCAGGATCACACTGAACCAGGACCAACCAAGCAACCAACCAACCAGCCAGCCAGCCAACCAACATACCAACATACCGCCCCTGCAAATCATGACGCTTATTCTAGTCTTGTCGATGTTTCTATGGCTTTCTGGTTGTTGGTTTCAGCCGATCCCAAAACAACATTCCCCTTTGACAAGTGGAGTGCCAGCATTCGCAAAGCTTAAAACATCCCAGAAACCGCAAAAGTCTTGGCAAGTGGGTCTTTAGCTGAAAAACACGCTCTCAATATCTTGCATCTTTCAACCAGTCCGTTTATGGATGTATTCCACCCCAATCCTGACCCTAAAATTTGTTGGCAACGTCAGCCATATCATGGTCGGGTCTCTTTTTCATCTTTTTCCCAGCCCCAAGATCATCATCCCAGGCGTGACCAAACTTTGTGGTCAGGGTTCCTTTGAAGGGGAAGGGAAATGTTTTAACATGGCTTCACAAAACCAGTGGTTGTTGGCCGTTCATGAAGAAATGTCAGAGAAACATGGGAAAATCAACCAACAAATCCCTAAGACAGGAAAAACCGACCAACAAATTACGTACTAATATGGCAACTTCGGCGAATTGCGGCTAATCAGAAGACGCGCTCAGAGCGGCTTGATCTTCTTCCCCGCTTTCCTAAGCACCGAAAGCTGGCCATTCAAAATATTGGTGTGTCTGAAAATTAGGTATACCTACCAAATCAGCAATTTTCATAGGGAAAATTGCGATTAGCATGATGAACCATCAAAATTTAGGGTGTCTTATTTTCAGACAACACCCTGTCAGTTCTTGGTTTTGTTTGTGAGGGCTTTGCATGGAAAATCGCCAAAATGCTCAAGGACTGACCATCCCAATCATCCAATACCCTGCGCCGTGCTGGCGCTGGCATCTCCGCAAGAACACCAGTGGTTGTGGGGTATAATCATCCTTACTGTGGTTGTGGCAGTGAAATTACCAGTCATCATTCTTTTTCACTAAGATTATGTCGACCATTTCCGGGAGGATTCCCCTTTTTTTCAAGCCATCACAATGATGAGGTTGTGAAACTTGTCCAGAGATGCCGGCGAGGTTCGTTTTTGCTTACTGAAAGGCAAGTCTCGACAGTCTCGCCGGTCGCTCTCACGATTGCTTTCCTGTCTGGTTCCCGCCGGGATGGACCCGGAAACTGCTCGGGTAGAGCGACATTTCAGGGTGATTGGGATATGATGGCAACATATGGCAACTATAAGATGGGGTGTTCAATTCTGAAGCTGACCCAGGTTAGTGATACAACCAAGGTCTTGAATTCGCATGCACCGAAAATTTTGAACCCTTTGGGATTCATAGATCCCACTGAATCCCTCCAGCGTTTCATAGCGTTTCCATTTCAAATTTCTGGTGGGACACATACTGAATGTCCCGCTTGTTGTGAGTCAGATGGGTTAAATCTGCATTGTTTGCATGAAAGCAACACCCAAAGTTCATGACCAATCTCAGATCCACTAACAGAAAACGCACGTTTTGGCTTGTAACTGTGAAGTACTCATCCGGCTTCGCCTGGTGATTCACCCCATAAATCCAGTCAAAACTATCGAACATCGCTCAAAATCAACATAGTATTCCCAGTTGTTAGTTGAACCTCCGTAGGAAGTACATCCCAGGAATCGGTTCAATGGGTACCACAGATTCCGAACGCTGGTTCACCGGTGGGGGCAATGTCCGAACGAACTGGACAAGGGCCACATATCTGATTCCTGGGATGGGCCACCAAGTGATGGATTACCCTCTGGTAATTTAACATAGCTATTGAAAATCACCATTTTTAATGGGAAAATCCACTATAAATGGCCATTTTCAATAGCTATGTTAAATTACCAGAGGGTACATACTTATGAATACTTATGAGTTATATCTGGCTGAAAGCTGAAATTTGCGGCCTATTTTTGGGAATGATTCGCCGCATCACGCATTTTTTGGGTCGTGAGAATCATAGGTTCCATTCAATATGTCCAGGAACAGAAACCATCAGTTTAAGCTGGTTGAGCCCACCATTCTCCTATTCTATCCCAAGCTCAAACACCGTTTTTGCTGCTTGAAATCTGCTGGTGAAATCCATGGGAAAATTCCTCATTTTTCCATGGTGAAATCCACCATCAATTCACCAACTCCCGAAATCGGCGAGTCGTCGTCGCACCTCGGAGGTGCCGGAAGGCCCCACGTAACGCCAGTAGCTGCCCTCGCGGAGCTCCAGACGTCTGTCACCCTCCTGCGGCATCGTTTTGGAAAAACATCGGGTGCAGAAGATGTTTCCAATCATTAATACCTATATAAGATTATATTTAAGCACAAATATGTGAAGATGCGTTTTCTTTGAAAAACATTACTGATATTTTGGAAAAAACGTGAATAGCGTATTAGATGTCGTGTACATTGTCTATGCGTGTCTTGTACGTATCAATCAGGTGCAGGGGTTTCCCACACAATGATAATCCGATACTTAAATGGCACCCCCAATTAAACAACCTAGTGGTTTATTAATCCGGAGTTGATATTATATATACTGTATATTAAATATACATCGTATACATATTATTTTTATATACATATATATATATATACACGCATGTAGTTAGTTTAGTTGATAAGGTGTTGTCTAAAAATTGGGCACAATACCCCGAAGTCCAGTGAATGAATCATCATGCTCACTGCAAGAGGCTGCTATTTGTGGGTGTACAGTGGGTATATAGTGCGTATACAATGCGTATGCCCTGGTATACCCCACATTCAGACAAACCCATTCATATGAAGCCCAGCTGCTTGACCTTAAAAGGGATTCCGAAAAAAAAAACAGCCGAAATCTCATCATCTTGGCCACATGTTCCTCAACATTCCTCAACAATCCCTGGAAATCAAATGAACATACCATAGATGGAGGGTTAAAACTGCTCATGCATATCTCCAAAACTAAATATGTTCAGATCTACGTTCAGATCCTAACAAAATCTACAATACTGTATCTTACATCACTTACATCAGTGAATATCATGTCAAGATAATTACCTAGCCAAACGATTTAACATATAGTACTCACAATATCCAAGAAGAACTAGTCATTTGTAGCCCCCTCAGTAAGGGCAGAATTTTCCTAGTTTCCAAACCCGAGATATATAATTCCGTTTTGGGCTTGAAATTACCCAGAATTGCAGGTAACACCCACATCTTAGAATCTTGAGGGTGAACCCGCCAAGTTTCTTGGCGAAGATTTTCAGCAATCCCAAGGCCCCACGAACGGAGCTGAGATCTCAAATTGAGCGAAGTCCCAATGTTCAAAGCCCGGTGAATTTCAGGACTTCGTCTTTTTGATCACCGGAAGTGTGCTGGTTCACCATGTTTCTGCCTTATACCATCATTTTTAGATGTTTAAATTGGTTCCCCTCTGGTAAACTGTCCCACAACTATGGAAAATCACCATTTTTCATGGGTAAATCCACTATAAATCACCATTTTCAATAGCTATTTTGACATAACCATTAATTAAATCATCAGTTGTGGTGCTGAAGTTCCCAATTTGTCCTGCGGCACCAAGGTGTCACCTCTACGTGGCAGCAATAGAAGGTTGCAAGGACCCGTGGCACCATCGTTCACCTGGATGTTTACCTGTCCAACGGTGATTTCATGGTGACTTCAGGACGGAAGTTAAAGCAACAAACATGAGAAAATCATGGGATTTATGGGACAATGATGGTTAATGGTGATGGGTGTATTGAAGCAATTAAGAATTCTGATTTCAGGACGGTCTTATCCTGATTTCATGGTGATTTCATGGGATTAATAAGGGTTATATAATCAGCAAGAGACATGCTGGTTTCATGGCAATCTGACGGTGATTTAATTCAACATGGTGTTTTGATGGGATTAACGTGATATGATGTTTTCGGTGCAGACCCTGTTCAAAGCGACTTTTTTGGGATACCAATGGGATAGCAACAGAAACAGTAATGCGATATCTAACCACAATCCTCGTCACCATCCTCACTGGGACGCCCGAACAAACACGAGCAAATAACCATCCCCGACCGGCTGAGGAAACATATAAGCAATGATTTGACCATGGCACATACAACTTAACAAACGTAAACGTGTTTTTTCATCTTAGGCATACTCTATGGATATGCATCACTGTTTTTTTGCTATTGCCCACGGACTTTCACTGTGACGCAGATGGAAGATGTAATCCCATTCCCAAATTGCCAACAAACATGGCGATTTGACCGTCAAAATAGTCCAACAGCCCATGATGGCCGGGAAACTCGGGTGATTCAAGAGAACATCTACAGTAAAAGTTGTTGTTTTCACAAGTCAATCTCGCCAGCCAAATGCTACCTACACCTTTTTGGGAATCAACCAAGAAGGGGTGGACAAAGTCAATCCACCTGTGTTTGTGCTTGGCCACTAAGGAGTTGCAACCGGATCGGTAGCATGATTTAATCCCAGACGCCCAATCATTACATCAATATCAGGAGGGGGTGTCATCACTACTGCCTGTTTCTCTTATCCTTTGCATGCAAAGATATAGCCATTTGGATGGCTGTTTGAACTTACATAATCACATCCATGTGAAGGGAAAAGACTTAGCACCTGTTGGACACTGAAACATCCGTCTGTAAAATTCAGGGAGTCTGAGTCAAGCCAAAAAAGGGTTGCCGCAGCCAGCCGCAGCCAGCCACAGTAGCCACAGTGCGTATTTTCTGCCCGCCGAGGGGTGTCCAATGTGTCCATGGGAGTCAAAGGTGAGGGAGGGTCCGTCAAAATGCTCGCCCCTCGCCACGATCAACTTGCAGCCGCTCCCCAGCAATCGCAGTTTCTGGGGAGATGATGGGAGATGCGCAGGCAAGTCGAAAGGGCAAAGGTCACATCGGCCGGGAGTGTCCAATTTCACATGGAAAAAATGGACCAGAACTGACTTCCTTTTGAAATTTGGGTATCGAATAGCACAAAAGGAAAGTGACAAATATTCTCTGTTATGAACTTCAATTTCTGTTTCATGTATTATTCTTCTACCAAAGGATCCAAAGGGCTGGCAAGGTGAACCATCACCTAGAATTGGACTTGCCCGGTGGGAAATTCCCATACCGCCTTCACTTTTTTGACTGTTGCACGGCACCGACACCGTCCACAGAAGAGTCACGGACGCAGTCGGAAGAGTGTGACTCGATGGCGCCAACCACCTTTGCCCAGTCAGCAGAATGCTGCCTGCAGTTAGCTGTCAAAAGTGCCAGCCGTGCGCTTTCACATGTTCTTCATGGCAACATGTTTCAAAATGCATTTGTTTATGCACGTGGATGTTTATGTATTTCGCGAAGCTGGTCATATTTCTTTCTGTTTGTCGGCAGGGACGCTATTTGATGCCCAAACGGTTTGTAAACTACAACTGCAAGGAGCGCTTCCCACGCTAGAACTGTTTGCAAATGACAAGCATCCATATCATTGGTTTGAAAGTACTGAGAGTAATATGATGCCATGACAGTCAAGGTTTCACATGTTTCCACCAATCCTGTTCAACAACAGCTTTCAACAAGTTTTTCAAAACACAATCAAAGCCATGTATCCAAACAACTGCCCATTAAGACCCTCAACGCGTTTCATTCATAATTGACCTTGTTATTACCCCACGGAACATTCACCCACAGCGCGCGCCAGGCTCATCTGCGCATACTTGATGCCTCAAAGGTATTGAAATATGGGGCACAGTTTACGCAATGAGGAAAGAGCGGCATTTCGTCTAGAAGCCCGCGATGCACTCATGCCATCCAAGTCAGCCCACGTGATCCAGGCCACCAAGTTATGGCACAAAGTGCGGACACAAAAGGACGTTTATGGGGACGTAACTGCTGCTGCGAAATTGATTTCGCCCATTGTTTTCCCAAAGTGGCACCTTTTTAATGATGGGTTTGATGAAGAAGTGATAATGAACCGGTGGTTTTTGGGGTACTCCTGTTCTCCAGGTTTGGAATAACAAATCTGATTGATCGGTTTCTGTTTGGGCAACAATGCTGGCAATCGGGCAAAGCATATGTAGAGACTGAGAATCATGGTTTGGTGATCTGCGTACATCAAATCAACCAACGTAATCATATATATATATATATCATGTCGAATACCCTCTGGTAAACTAACAGTTTGCTACTGAAAATGGCCCAGTCGAAATAGCTGATTTACCTATAAATAGCATGGTGAAAGTTTTCAACTCATCCAAAAAAATTACCCTTTCAATGAGATCCAGCTGGAATCGGAATCAACTTTGCAGTGTCTGGTTAACCGCAAGCCAAAGAAGATCAAACAAGAACAGAGTGGTCAAGTTACATTTTGCGCCATGGCAAACTCAAGGCCTGGGCCTACTTAAGGCTTTATGTTTCGATAGACCCGGTTGGACCACGTGGTGTCTGCACAGGGCAGCTGGTTCCATTCCACGAAGAACCTCCTGCAGACGATGCAGGTGGCCTGAAGCAACACCTGAAAACATGGAAAAAATGGTGACATCCTCTCAAAATAGTGCTGAATTACTGTTCTATCAATTTAGAATTTTAGGGGGTTAGTATAAACGCTGTATAAACATGTACGGAACCAAGGTTTCTAAGGGTGTATCTAAGCTTCTTAGCAAAGGGTTGTGGACAATCTGATAGCATTCTTGCAAGGAGGATACTAAGGCCGCAAGAACAAACCATTCCGTACCACACAAAGCTTTCGTCTGGGCTACCCAACCAAGGTTTATGTATGATTGCACCCAATGGGGCCGCAGGAAACACATCGGGCACAAAAAAACACACATAAGGCGATTGTGTATCTGATTGGCTGGCACTTCACTCCTTTGATTGTTACTGTATAGCGACAGGCAAACACTTAGAACGTCCTTTGGAAAACACATGTTTAGTTTTTTGCAGCTAGAGATGTTCTAAGTGAGTCGGTTTGAACGTTTTTTCCCATACGTTCTAAGTGCGCATCAAGAACGTTCAGAAATAATTGCCATGAACAATTTGATGTTCTAAATGCAGGAATTAGAATGTGGTCCCTAGTGGTGTGGGGACGTTATAAGTGTGCGATTTTGAAAGTTGGAAAACATCCTTTCTAAGTAAAAGTCCGTCACTTCCATTTTCTCTGTTTGCCGATCCCATTTTACTGTTTACATGTTTGTTAACTATGTCCTAAAATCACCTGGCATTTTTTCCCAACTGCTGCATCCTTTGACCAACCATTTGAGTTATATGAATATATATATATGATTAAATAAATAAATAAACAAATATATATATATATATATTATATCTCTCTCTCTCTCTCACACTCTCCATCGCAAAACCACAGTTCATTTTCCCGCATGGGGGGACCATGGGATCCTGAGCCACAAACCAACATTGCTATAGTAAGGCAACTTATCACAACAGGATATGGTGCTAACGATGTTGATACTACCAACATTTTTGGGAAATATGGTTGGAGGCGAGCTGGAGAAAAAAACAACTTTGATTTTTGGATTTTCCGACACGCAAATGACGCGTGACTCCCTGGCAGCGACACCCTGCCGACACGCATTTAGGGGTGCCAAAACGACACCCCTTAGCCTAAAAGGGTTGGGTTTTGGCACCCCCTATGACACGTTTGACATCGTTTGACACGCGCCCTTTTTGGGGTGCCAAAAAAAAACAGCTCAAAAATCATCGCTTCGGTGGCTTCAGACAACAAAGATGAGCTGTATATCCCAGATGGCCCAAAACAGGTTGAAAAAACCTTAGAAATTAAGGGGCGTCGTAGCGGAACCCCTTCCCTACGGGGTCCCAAAAAGGCACGCCTTGGCATGTCTTGGTATATTTTCCTATTGAATATGATGTTTCCGGGGGCCTCCATGTGAAATTTAGGGGCTTTGTAAATGATCCCTTACGCCAACAAGGTGGTGCCCCGTTCGATTGCGTTTTTAACTCCAATTTCACTATGGGATTTATCGGTGATATATAGTTGTCATGGGTTTATAACTTATAATCCCATGCAAACTATAGATATACTGTATCACTCCATAATAATCCATTGATAACTGGCGGTTTCTGTTTTCATCCAGCCGCTGACATCTTGGCAATCTCCTCTTGCAAGAGCAGTGAGTGCCTGATTCCAGCGCCCTTTGGCTGGTACACTCAAGGTACACCACCTTCACACAATAGCAATTTATAGGGTACCTGTAATGGACAAATTTAGATAAATATACATAGAAATAAATAAATACATATATATATATATACATATACCCTGCTTTTAATTTCGTGTATATTTATATATTTATAGAGAGAGAGAGATGTGGAAAACCCACCATTTGTAGACATTTTCCTAAGGTAACCATTGGGTTTCCACATCTGGGTTAGTTTACCCCAGGGTAATTTAATCTTATTCACCCAGCTGCACCCAGGACGAGCAGATTTCAGTGACGACTTGGTGAGGTCAATGCAAGCATGGAAATGGAAAACCTCCAGTGAACCAAGTAAGGATAACTATAACGATATATGACAACTAAACATAAAACTCGGATACTCCGGATGGTTCCCCAATTATAATCATAGCTACCTTCTCAAACTTAAACATAGACATGGAAACATCGTGATTTAATGCACATGATTCACCTATTACAGTAGCAGCATGTCACAGCATGTCCATTGCAATTTTCCATGGCAAACTGTCAGAATAGCAAAGGCTATGTGAAAATATGCATATATCATAACTTTTAATTACCAGTGATATCCCCGTAAAATATCATACAATATCTACTGTTGATACATTGTGATGGTAAAAACTCATCCACATCCAACAACTTGTCACCCTTCATTGGTCCAGAAGAGGCAACGCCGCGGCACCGTACTGACTCAGGCAGGGCGGTGCGGAGCTCAGTGTCGAAACCTGGGGTCCGAAAATGGTGGGGATGTTGGATACAAAGATGATATCTACTCCAAGAATCCCTTCCCCCAAACAAGATTATAGTTTAGTAGGGGATGAAATCACATATTTGGGACCCATCCCATTTAACTGCATGATGGAACATATACTGTAGGATGCAGGTATACACATGCGTATGTATGTATGTCTGCCTGCCTGCCTGCCTGTCTGTCTGTCTGCCTGCCTGCCTGCCTGTCTGTCTGTATGTCTGTATGTCTGTATGTCTGTGTGTCTGTGTTTCTGTGTCTGTCTGTCTCTGTGTCTGTGTGTCTGTCTGTCTCTGTGTGTGTCTGTGTCTGCGTCTGCGTCTGTGTCTATGTCCGTGTCTGTGTCTCTCTGTCTCTCTCTCTCTCTCTCTGTCTGTATGTCTATCTGTCTGTCTGTCTGTATGCATGCATGTATGTGTGTCTGTGTGTCTGTGTGTGTGTATGGAGAAGTGGCTGAATAAGGCAATGATTCACTGGCCTGAAATAGCTGAGGTCATCATTATTCATACAAATCAAAATGTACACATCTGTGTATGTCCAAATCTGTCCCCATAATTAATATATATATATATTTATATATATGTATACATATTATTGTGTATGTGTGTGTAAATCAACGTGATGCAAGTTGTGTTGCTTCGTTTGCTTTGTGTTTGGTGTTGTTGCACTGCAATACCCGCAACAACAAGGCATCTAGTATTTGTCAAACTGTATTTCCATTCAGTATTCGAAGGAAGTTTGGAAGTCAAACTTCCGACAATATGGAGAGATGAAAAAGCAGTCAGGAGGGAGAAGAGTCAGAGGAGAAAAGATCAGAAGAAAGAAGATGCAGGTGCGCGAAAAGGTACGAAAGTTGCGATTCACTGTGTTTTTTCGTGGTTTTGTGGCTCCGGAGGGTCGAAAAGTAGGCTCGCTAAAGCGGCGGGTGCGGAGGCAGCTGGCCAGATGAGAGATGAAAAATTGCACGCCCTTGTGGCGCGAAGCACATTTCCAAGTCAAAATGCACAAAACACCTCAGGAGCGGACCGCTTTTGGAAGTTGAGATGTCGAAAAAGTGCACGCCGTTGTGGCGCGAAGCACAAATGTACAAAACACACCATGCTCGGACCACTTTTGGAAGTTGACTTTAGAAAAAGTGCACGCGGCGCGAAGCACATTTCCAAGTCAAAATGTACAAAACACACCATGCTCGGACCACTTTTGGAAGGTGAGTTGTCGAAACAGTGCACGCCGTTGTGGCGCGAAGCACGTTTCCAAGTCAAATGTACAAAACACACCATGCTCGGACCACTTTTGGAAGTTGAGTTGTCGAAAAAGTCAACGCCGTTGGAAGTCAAAAGTGTTAAAAACTGACAGTCTCGGACCACTTTTGGAAGTTGAGTTTCGAAAAAGTGCACGCTGTTGTGGCGCGAAGCACATTTCCAAGTGAAAATGTACAATACACACCATGCTCGGACCACTTTTGGAAGTTGAGTTTGCGAAAAACTGCACGCCGTTGTGGCGCGAAGCACATTTCCAAGTGAAAATGCACAAAGCACACCATGCTCGGACCACTTTTGGATGTTGAGATGCCTTCACTACACTACACTACATTGCCGTGTTAAGCTAGATAGATAGATAGCTAGATAGCTAGATAGATAGATAGATGGATAGATGGATAGATGGATGGATAGATGGATAGATGGATAGGTAGATAGACAGACAGACAGACAGACATACACTAAATTACACCACACTACACTACACTGCATTACAGAACACTACATTCCACTACACTACACTACATTACACTACATTACACTACCTTCCACTATACTTCACTACATTACACTGACTCCACTAGACCACAACTACAACTACAACCACACAACTACACAACTACACCCCACTACATTCCAATACACTAAATTGCACTCCACTACACTTCACCAAATATGGACAGATAATAAGGAAAGCAGGGCAGAGACAGAGAGGAGAGAAAGATATACCTGTGGACATGGATGAAGAGATGGACGAAAAAAAAAAACTAACAGGGAGAAGTAAGTGGATGGATGCATGGCTGGATAGACAGAAAGATGGAGAGTTTAATAGTTAGGTGAATAAACAAATCGAACGATAGCTACATGAATAGACAGGTAGATAGGTAGATGGCTAGAA
>Ga0126342_10010682_pt1 | contig 16435 bp, 22 predicted proteins | sample Cyp1metagenome_FD_92528 | JGI IMG/M metagenome (GOLD analysis project Ga0126342, IMG submission 92528) | Coral microbial communities from Lord Howe Island, Old Settlement Bay, Australia - Cyphastrea 1 metagenome | ecosystem: Host-associated > Invertebrates > Cnidaria > Coral ... | reverse complement strand
ATTTTATATTTTGTTATATTAAATAAAAATATGTTATATTATTTTTGTACTATATTATATTATCTTATCTTAAATTATATTATGTTATATTTTGTAATATTATATCATGTTATATTATACTATTTGTTGTTTATATTATATTGTATTGTATTATATTATGTGTTTTAAATTATATTATATTAGTCTTTTATTATATCATATTATATTATATTATATTATATTTTGTTATGTTATATTATGTTATATTATAGCATAATTATATATATATATGGTCCCGCGTCCCGTGTTTCCGCCCTCTATCGGGTGGGTCCCCAGGTAGCACCCCCTTCCCTTCTATTTGCATGCTATTGGCAGCATTTCTGAGGTCCAGCCTCGTATTTGCTAGGTCTTTGCGGCATTTCTGACTACCAGCCTCGCATTTACTAGGTACATGCTACCTTTTAGTATCTAGGTAGGTGTATGTATATATGTATCTATCTATCTATCTATCTATCTGTCTGTCTGTCTGTGTATGTATGAATGCATACATACATGTATATATGAAGGCAGTTAAGTAAGTAGGTAGGTTGGTAAGAATGGATATAGGTGGATATGTATGTCTATATGCATGTATGCATGTATGTATGTATGTCTGTATGTCTGTATGTCTGTATGTCTGTCTGTCTGTCTGTATGTATGTACATATGTACGTACGTAGGTACGTACGTAGGTAGGTACGTAGGTACGTAGGTACGTAGGTACGTAGGTACGTAGGTACGTAGGTACGTAGGTACGTAGGTACGCAGATACGTAGGTACGTAGGTACGTAGGTACGTAGGTACGTAGGTACGTAGGTACGTAGGTACGTAGGTACGTAGGTACGTAGGTATGTAGGTACGTAGATACGTAGATACGTAGGTACGTAGGTATGTAGGTATGTAGGTATGTAGGTATGTAGGTATGTAGGTATGTAGGTATGTATGTACGCATGTACGCATGTACGTATGTACGTATGTATGTATGTATGTATGTATGTATGTATGTGTGTTTGTTTGTTTGTTTGTTTGTTTGTTTGGCCATTCACCTCTATACTATATATTATATTATATTATATTATGTTATATTATATTCTATTATATTATATTATATTGTATTGTATTATATTATATCATATTATATTATGTTATATTTTATTGTATTATTTTATATTATATCTTTAAAGCAGGGGATCACCGGGGTCCCCGGGGGGTCGGTGATCAACGAAGACACCTCCCCGGGACCCGTGTTTTCCGTACCTGCTGGGCTGTGGTGGTGCACCTGGGCGCATTTAAGTCGCAGCTGGTGGCCACCATAGCCCGTATATATATATATATATATATAAATCTCATCTAATTGCATGTGAGGGGATTCAGAAGCCAACGGATCACTTCAATGATCCATTTCTTGTCTAGTGTGTGGAGGGGGGATACCGGGGGGGTAGGTGGCCGGTGGACTGGATCATGTATATGTGTATGTATATATATATATAATTTCGAAGCCATTCCCACATGCTTAAAACTCTTCTTAGCAATGGAGTGGATATCCCATCATCATCCGATTCAAACCCGATCCCAGGAGATCAAACTATATCCATCTATATCCCACATATTTCCCACATATTTCCCACATTTTCTTCCGAAAATATCCCCCCAAAATTCCCATGTCAATCATAGCCCACATCTACCATGGTGAAATGCCCCATAGCCGATGCCGCCATGGCATCACCCTCAACTCCAAAGATCTGCGCCGAGACGCGAAGAACTACACCCTTTTCCACGGACCAATTGCCCAGCACCTGCGGACTGTTCACGAAACTGTGGAAACTGTCGGCTCAGAAAATCCGGCTGATTTTCTCAATTCTTGGCAAAAATTGGAGAATTCCTGAAATGTGTGGATGTAAATTGGCTCTGAACATCACTGGAAAATTGGGATTTTGGCTGGAAGCCACCAAAATTAGCATCAAACCTTGCTGACCAAAGGTTGGTCCTTAACAGGATTTCAATATCTATATGTGCTTATGGATTAAGAGGGTGAGTTAGTGAGTTTCCAATATCGGATATGTCCAGTGAACAGTGAGTTTCCACCCCGGAGGTTCCAGATCATTCCATCGATCCAGCTGGCAGATGCAGCCGCCGGCCATTGGGGGACCCCAAGATCTAATGATTCTTCTACTGTAATTGTTCCGAAAATGGCTCCCTATTTTGCTGTTCCCATTTTCTTCTACTGTAATGGGACACCTCATGGCTCCCGTTTTTTTGCTGTTCCCATTTTAAAGGATACACCGACAAAGGTGGATGCTGCCCGCCCAATCATGTATTTATAATTATACATAATTTATATACATATATAACTATAATATATATATATATATATATGTGTGTGTACATAGTTTCAAAATCTTCATTTTCCGGCTGTCCAGTTGATTGGTTCTACTCCAGTAGGTTTCTATCTACATAGCAATGATTCATGCTGCAGCGAATCAGGAGCTTTGTGTCCTGGACACACCTGAAAATGATGTGGACAACATTATCTATACCATCCGGGAAGTTGAGTGTGTCTATATCATTCTATATCTTTTTGCGGCTTAGTATATATAATTCACCGAAAAATGTCCAGGTGGCGGTGGGAATAGTTAGCCCAATCCAATCCCCATCATTCCAGTGATGTCGCAACATGAGGTCGCACCGTGTCATTAATGTAGATTATCCCCTAAATACCTCTGCCAGACTCTGGTAATTTTTTACAATGGAAAATCCCGAATCCATTTATAGATGATTTTCCAATTGGACCCACCAGTTATGTTGGATTTTCCCATGAAGAACCATGATTACAGCCAGTCTCTGCCAGGTCACTGGGTGGTTCCCAACAACCACCTGGGAATTCGCTGGCGACAGCATTTTTCCACAGCGGGGGTTTCCTATGGAGCACCCCCAATTCCAAGATGTTTCAGGAGATGAAAAATAGGGGGGTTGGCAACACTTTCCAAAAATTCGGACATTTGCCTTTCGAAAAAGAAAAAAACATTTAAAAAAAACATCTTGGAGTGTGATTCCACTTGAAATGCGGAAAAAATTGCACCGACTATGACCCAGTCAAACATGAGGTATTCGAATCAAATGACCTAGCCACCACACCAGTCTCCATCATCATTTTAATAGGGGAGACTGCGAAACCATCATTCAAGTAAATCCCACTGGTTATTTAATGGTGATTTAATGGTGATTTTTATATATATCATATGTACAATGGGGTTTCACTGACCTGCAATTTTCAAAATATCAGGCCCTTCCCCAGTCGGCATGCTTTCAAGTTGGGATTTTTTTTATCTGGACCATGTGGCTTCAGCCATGCCATGCTGATATCGGGGAGTGATAAAGTAAGAAATATATGAAGCCACCAACCAAATATTGCTAGTTGTATCTTCATTTATTGGTGGTTGAATATTCCCTGTTGACTGTTGGTGAAAATCCAAAATATGTATATCCAGATAACATATACAGTATACATAATAATATTGATAATATTATTGTATATATATGTATATATTCATATTTATATTTATGTTCATTAATTATATATCTAATTACATATGCATATGGATGGGGAACAAAAATATATCATAACATGGGACAATACATCATTCCCCATCGATTTTTCTGCCAAAGCCACTAAGTCTTCGCCAAACTGAGTCTGATCGCAAATGCACTCGAGCCACAGCTCGAGAGGCATAGACTGGTACCGACTGCTGTCGTTGCTGTGAAGTGGGCAGCTGCTGAAAAGGAGCTGATGATGGCTGATGGCTGATGTGTTTGGGGTGAACCGGGGTGAAATTGTCGGGGTCGGTGCCACTTTGAGGTCTTTTTGGTAGATAAGGTGCTGGTATTCAAAATAAAGAGACCATAGAGCTTTGACTGGTTGTCCACTTCTACCTCTCTTTGACCATGAGTTGTATGGTCTGGTAAGCTTTTTTTCAAGAAGGGGCCCCCAAACAATAGGGAAGTTGATTTATAGGCTAACGATCCTAAGCCAACAAACAAAACTGTGGAGGTGCCCTTCCTGTACCGTACCACTAGCTCCATGATAGCAACGGCTGACCCGCAAGGGCTGACCCGACTGAAACAGCAAAGTGGCAGCAGGACAGAGGCAGATGACTGGTTCAGTTGGATTCCTATTGTGGATAAGAACTGATCCCAAGCCACAATAGATATAAATTGATATCATACCAACCAAATATTGCTATACCATATGAATTCATGCAAATTGTGGATAGCTAGTACATGGTAGTACCCTATACATTGATATAAATTGCTATCATTTACCAAATCAACCAGGGTCGTAGTCACTGCTCGATTGGGTTTCGTTGTTGGATATAATGTACTCCAACAAAGGGATGATATTGATAACCCCCCAAGAAGTTGTTTACTCGGATGGGTTATTATTCGGTGTTCCCACATGAAATCATTTCCAGTGTTCAAAGTCAGCAGCTATTCCAAGTACTCCAAAAAACAACTTCAATCTAAAATCACTAGAAATAACTGGCTTCTCATCTCAAAGTGGCTCGGTTGCTTTTTGCTTAAAATAACTGTCATTTCAACGGTGAAAGCCACTGATTTGGATCCCGATGTCGTCAGGATCTCTGCTGGGGATCATCCCATCCCCGTCCAGAAACTGGAAATCACCATGCAAAAAGCTGGGTAAATCCACTATTTTCGACTGGGCCATTGGAAAAATAGCTTTTTGTATGTTTACCAGATGGTAAATTCATGAAAATGCATATGAATCAGTCTGAAAACATGGTCTGATGTCAAGTCACAGAACTCGGGAGATCCATATCTTGGGCAGCCAGCCACTGGACCCTGAAATTCTTGGCGCCCATACAGCACGCAGACCACTGACGGCTTTGGGCCCAAAGTCCTCATCGGTTTCCTGCGATCGTTCCCATGGTTTTTGTCATGTTGGTTATCCGATTATCCCATGGTGTCCCCATTTATTGGTTTTGATCTGTCCCATTGATTGGCTACAATGTGAGGCCCCCAAGATAGCTAAGTTGGTGCAAATAACTCCAATAACTATGGTTTATGGTACTTACAACTATAGTTACTGGGGCGAATCTAAACCAACTAACATCACTGGGGGGCCTCACATTGTAGAATTCTGGAACAGTATGCGGTACCAGCAACGAGTTCCTCGCCCTGGTCTGGTTCTGGTAGGCTTGAAAACATCTTCACCTCGGGGAGCTCCAACCAACACTGAACCAGGGAACCAACCGAGGTTGTGATCCAACTGGCCCAAAACAGAAATTGGCGTTTAAAAATGGGTTTGTCTGAAAATAGTGTACCCCTAAACCCAATGGTTAATGATCATTATCCCTATTAAATGGCTATAATTGGGAATATACCCTATTTTCAGACAAACCCAAATAAAAATCGGTGTGTTGGAACTAACCTAACAGATAGACTTTCCAATGAAGTCTGTTCCTTTTAAATCGTTTTCATACATATGGCTTTGAAATTTGAGAAATTGGATTATGATCCAAATCATGGGCGCACCAGTCGCTGGATGATGCCCAGCAAATCTTACTCGATGGGATGGGTTGATAAGTATTGATTCTGACAAACCTCAGTACGAATTGAGTGTTTATTTGCAAGATGTTTTTGCCCCGCAACTCTTAGTATGACCTAGTTTCAATCCCATGTTGCAGGGTTGAAGCCACATTTGGCTGCTTAAAGTTTGTCTTTTAGGTCCCTGGAATCGCAATCCCCCCAGGCCCCTCCCCAGATTTCTAGGACCTCGAAATGAATCCACAACGTTCCACCATGGTTTCTGTTCTTTGGATATATATATATATAATCATATATATACACATATAATTATATATATATACGTATATATATATATCATATATTATATAATTATATATATCATATATCATATAATTATATATACGTGTATATATATATACATATACGTATAAATGCAAAGAAAAAAACGATGTTCTTGTTCAAACCTCCATAGTTTGCTGACTCAACCCCTGCCTTGGTATCCAAAAAAATCATGGTCCATCCCATTTTTCCTGGGCCACCCGCACAGGTTCAGAGACCTGACGTCTGAAGTTGTCAAGCACATGTGATTCTTCACCTCCCACCTGCGATCGTGGCATCTCGACACGCTGTGGATATCTCGGTACCCATCTCCATTTGCTTGTTCTCAAATCGAGCATTTGGGGATGGATATACAACATCATGGTGCATATAAGTATGTATGTGTATGTGTATATATATACTGTATATATGTAAATAATGTGTTTAGTAGGTGGTGCGCGATACTTCGTTCGAAGATATAGAATGCATTTTTCAATATGCGTCTATCACATCCCACGTTCAAACAACGGCTCCAAACCCAACGGATCCCCCGTCCTCCAGGAATGTGTTTCGGACCACCACAGCCTGCGACATGGGTCCTGAGTACAGCAGGCTTTTCCGGCGTTTTCTTCACTCAATTGGGGTGATACTATCAAATATGACTGCCTGGGAAATCCCTTTTTTGGATTGTGGGAACCAAAACACTCTTTATTAAGTGGCTACTAGGCTATAAATAAAAGGCAATTAATTGGGGATTGGTGACCACTGCCACGTTGGCTGCAAAATTTCAGGCAAACCCACTTACTTGGGGTTGTAGTATGTTGCAGCTTCGTTTGTAATGGTTCAGGGCTATCCCTATAACTGTTATTTCCAGTGATTCCAGTGCAAAATGTTTTCTAGCAGTTCTATATTTTGCATTTCAGGTGGGTATGAGTGGCATGCCACTCTCTTCAACTACATGCATGGTATAACTCTGAGGGCTACCGTATCATTCAATATTTGGGCCTTTGACTCTGACAGGTAAGAATTGTCTGTTCATACGGCAAGGGGCAATTCAGACCTACTGTAATGTTTTAGCCATTTCGAAGTAGAATGAAGTAGGGCAATCGAAGGTAGGGATAGGAATCGCGGAAGTCATATTCAAAGAACAAAATGTGTTTTTGCGAACAGATGCGGAGTCGGAGATTCCAAGACATTTCGGTACTTCGGTGATGTGCTTCATATCCAAGGTGACGGCCATCGACACCATAGAATTTTCCATTTCGACCCAGGGCCGAAAGTATCATTGTCCCCATTTAGCATTTGGGTCTTAGTCTGACTGTAATTTGTACGACTTTAATATGATTTCTGCTTCAAATCCAATGTTCTGCCGGTGAATTTCTGAGTTTTCTCGGCCCTAATATCCACTTATGCAAAAACGAACCAACCAACATGACCTGAGATACCCTCTGGTAATTTAACATAGCCATTGAAAATGGCCCATTTATAATTGATTTTCCCATTAAAAATGGTGATTTTCCAGTTCGCTATGTAAACGTTTACCAGAGGGTAGCCCTAATATCAGATGTTCCCGCATCAAATATCCCAAGGAACCCATTTACCATTTCCAACGGGTTTCACCGAAACGTTGATATCTCTGGCATTTGGTCATGATATCTCCCAAAAAAAAATGCCCGAAATGGATCGAAATGCTGGTGATATCCCATTTTCAGGTATCCCCGAAACCAACATCAGTCATGGGGTGAAAATTCACATCCCACATGGATACTTTATAAATCATAAACCCCAATTGGGGATGGTGATTCTTCTTGGATATCCAAGAAGAATCACCCGTTTTTTCGATGGGATTTTACCCTATTTTTATCGCCATCAAAGCTCCATGTTTATCCCAATCACGACCAGGCAGCCACCAAGGCACTCACGGAGAACTGTCACAGCCGTGGCAAATTGAAGTAAAAATCAGCTCCGAATCTCGCGGCCCAGAAAAAAAACAAACCGGCTCTTCACGCCCCAATGGTCCAGATGTTCGATGTCGTGCGGAAACTCCATGTAGTTTCGACCCAGAAATCTGCTCCCGATGTGTAAAAAAAGGGATGGAACTGCCCAGTTTGAACTGTCGACAAACTGCCGGAACTTGAAGTGTCGAAATCTCAGCTGGTCACGGCCAGGAGACACCTGGTAGAAATCGGTGGCTCAGAGCCGCTGAAGCCGAAGCGGGCGAGGAACAGCCACTAGGCTTGAGGATAGATTGATGTTTAAAGGAGAAAGGTTGAAAATTTTGGTTGAAAACCCTAAAAGATTGATGTTTATAGATGTTTATGTGTTCTGATTTTTTTCTGATGTTTTAAAAATTCTGGGTTGAACTTCATCTGCAACATCGGCGCTAGCCGATGGTGTTCCTCAATGCTCATGGTGCCATGGTGCCATGGTGGCCCCAACCTGCCCATGTCAAGGATTCACTAGCCGCCACAACATCCAGCTATCTGCTATATAAATCTGACTGTGAAGCCAAGACCAATGGATCCAATGGCCAATGATCCATCTTGGTCTACCCCCATATCCGACTTTGCAGCTTGTGCTCCAAACAATTTTTTTTGGGACTGATCCGTTTCCAACAAATCAGATCTGTGGAAAATCACGGAAAAAACGAAAACCGTACCACCATGTTTCCGGGTCTCTCAGCCACAACCAAGGCGGATCTGTTTCCCCCGACACGACGAAGTCCCCGCTCATTGGATTCCCAGCCCCATTTTGAGACAGACCAAAAAAGTTGGATACTTGGTAAACAATATATATATCCCCATTGAATCCCCAAAAACATCATGACTCATATTCAAAAAAAAACATAAAAAGATCTCAGATATGAATGGAGATAGAATTTGTTAGGGATGAATCCCCGTGAATATACCCATCATTCAGGTCACCATCCCTGTGCAACCAAAAAAAACATGCCAGGGCTGTGCCATGTTCTGCTCGGCAGTGACGTCCTGTGAAACCACAAAGATATTATGAAGTGTAAAGACCCATGATTTATGGATCACCGATATCTAGGGAAATAGAGATCATATGTGTTGTGAAATAAGTATATATATATATATATATTGTGATGGGCAAATTACACCTTGCTGTCAAAATAATCCAGTCTTGAGTTTGGGATCCACTGTATCCTGATATGTACAAATGTGTACACATGCGCGCAAATACCACATTGTCTATATGGGCAAACGAAGGTGTCTGCGCCTACAACTAGCAAAACATTTGTATACCTCTGTCCATCAACTGCACATGCTGTATACCCTTTGATTGACTAACATCCAGACATGTGTATTATACATATATGGCTATGGGTCAATACCTATAGATACATTTTAAGTGGGATGAACATCCATTTACCAGCTATTTTGATGTGAACTACAGGGGTACAAGGTTTTGACACACTGCCATATATATATATAATATATACATAAGTACAATGTAATTACACCGATATGTCTTATACAAAAAAATGCCTGAGACGTTGACCTTTCGTAGAGGATTTCACCAGGTCAGTTGGGAACAACTCGCACCACCCCCTTCCAAGTAATGACTTCATCACTTTGGAAATCATGTGTGATTGGATTTATCCGGATTTATCCAGATTTATTAATGATTTATTAATGATTCATCCACCCATTTTGATTCTCGAAGCACCCATGTTCACTATGTTCAAAATGCCAATTTCTTCGATGGATCCGCCCATGTTTTTTGCACCTCCCAGCCGATCATGCTGGTGTAGTGGGGTTCCAATTCAGATAGATCCAGACCTGAAGGGAAAACAGCTTCGTCGGTTGGATCATGTCGGATCCCAAGTTCAACCCTGGTTGGTGGTGTCACCCCATTTTAAAAAAAAACGGGTATGAGTTCCAACTGGTTGTGGCAAACTGCCCCAAACAACTGCTTGTTGATTTTGAATTGTTGCTTGAATCAACGGATGGGTTTGAAAAATCTACGGGAAACCATGGTTTTACCGTCATTCTTAAGGTTTTCTTGTCATCCAGTCCAATTCTTGCAAGAATTTTAAAGAGGTCAGGACTGTACAAGGGACGAAATCCCTTTACCGAATGGATACCCAGAAAAGGTATGAGCTGTGTGTCTCTCAATTTGGTATGTTCTCAGAAAGTGGTGCTTACATCATAGAATTGGATGATGGGAAAATTTACAGGAAACCCCATCAAATTTGATGGTAAAAACCATGGTTTCCTGTAGATTTTCCCTTAAACCAATCCAGTGATTGCAGAGAAAGTGGTGCCAAAATTGAGCTGGTCACCGCCGGTCACCGCTGGGTATGACAAGCATCCTGGTGGATGCTAACAAACCGCGATGACAGCGGAAGGTATCAACTATTATCCCATAAAATCACCATTTCGGAAGGTATCAATCCCATTAAAATCCCATTAACATCCCATGAAATCCTCTTGAAATCCCATGAAAATTCCTCGTTTCCCATGAAATCCGCATCAAATCTTCATATCCGAATTTGAACGACCACCAACTCATCATCCCAGCACTGCGTGACTCGTTGTCAGAAAAGGCGCCTTTGGCATCTAATCCCAGGTGAAGGTGAAGATAGGAACGGGTCATGGGAGTGTCCTGACCGGAAATTTCACTCATCTGGACCCTAAAACTCAGGAATGAAGGAAATTCAGATGAAGATTCATGATATAAAAAAACATGAACAACCATGAAAAATGGTGATTTGATTGCTGTAGACAAGCCTGGCTGGAAAATGTTCTTTTTGTAGGCGAATCGTTCGAATCATCTAGAAATGGAGGATTCCTCATTGCCAGACTAGGTTAGTAGGGTACAAAATTGGGTGGGAAAAGTGACACTGTTGTGTCTCAAGGACCCCCAATGACAACTCCAAGTGTTGACTTGTTCTTTGAAGTTGGCTGCCAATATGCATAGGTTACCCCACAATCTCCCAACACAATTCGACACCCCAAATTTACAAAAATTGTGGTCTCTAAAGCTAATTCTAAGCATTCAAACAGTGCCCCGTGTACGTTATACCCTTCTCGTGTTCACAACGCTGGTTCGCTGGAAAATGCACCACTCATGGAGAAGATTATTTACACTTGAGAAAAACTATTATTTTCAAACTCTGCTTACCAAAAAGGATATCGTATATATGTATATATATATATATATATGTGTATATATATATACATATATACATGACCACTATTTAGCCACTTCAATCCTGATTTTCCATGCTAAATCGCCCAGGTCGTTTCGCAGGTGGTACTGTAAAGTTCCCATCTTTGGTCATCCAATCACTGGCACCTGCCAATCTTGTTTCATCTCGAGTGCAGCATCCTGGGTGGTGAAAACCCCAAGATTTTATATATATATATATGTATGTATATATTATATTTATACATATACATGAGCCAGTTGGGAGCCATCATTTCAGCTCCCAGATCCGGTTACTTCTTAAATTGCGTCAAGTCACCAGGGCATATCTTTTGAGATAACTATAGTGATTGATCAACCATTTACTATAGTGATCTGGTAACTATAATATTGAGATAACTATAGTTACCGTGATCTAATCCATATCCAGTTAACACTTAGATAACTCAGATACTCAATCGCAATTTGATATGTGAAAGGAGTGAAAGGTGCCAAACACTTAGATACTCTCACATGTCGAAAGCTAGTTCCATATCAAATTCTCGAACATGTCAAAAGATTCAACCATTGAGCAAATGGAAGGTCAACCCAATGATAGAAGTCGGCCATATTCTTGCCGATGGTAGCTACCCCAAATAACTAACTGATTTTTGAGGAAGTGAAACATGTGCATGTTCCGCAAAAATTGAAACAGCACCACCAATCACCAATAATCAAATAGATCATCAATAAAATAGTGTCAAAAATTGCTTACCTGAGTCCAATAAGTCTCTAGGATTCTTTAGGATTAAGGCCTTTTGTTTGGAGTTTGAAATACTCTCCGCAGCTCCTAGACATTTCCCTTTAAGCAACTGGTTGGAACCTCGAACATAATGGCTTCTATACCCTACAATTATATACAGTAACACTGTACAATTGAAAATCCATGGATTGTTGTTCACATTTTCACCAGGTAAATAAATATATTGCAATCTTCAATTAGATTTCTGTGCACATCAAAGGTGAGAATCGTTTCTTCTGCTGGAAATGGGGGATGCCAATGAAGCAAATGGATTGGAATGGCCATCCTCCGGTAAACAAATATTATAAATGACAACTCCATGTTTTTGTTGATAAAAGAAACATCTGTGGATGAATCTCAAATGGCGAATCTTCCATTGTCAGATGATGGTGGGTAGGATCAGGTACATCCCCATGTTTCATGAATTCACAATTTTTGATTTTTTCAGATTTGTTCATGGAATTCATTAGTGGTTGGTGGTATACCTACCCCTCTGAAAAATATGAAAGTCAATGGGAAGGATTATCCCATATATTATGGAAAAATAAAAGCCATGTTCCAAACCACCAACCAGAATAACATCATCAACCATTATTATCCATGATTATTATCTATGATTAACCATCATTAACCATTAACATTGATCTCCACTGAAAGCGTCAAAAAGCCCTGAGTTTTGGTCCATTTGGTCCAGTTGGTCTTCCCCACCTTCGGGAGCAGCTTGGCAGCATCCCAGATGGGAGCATTGCAAACCACCGCCTGGGACCAGATCATGGGATAATCGGATAATAAAATGTGGCGAATCGAATTGGGATTTGACTGGTTTGACCATGAAAAACTAGAGATTCGACCATTTAAAATAAGGGGATAGGATTTGAGCGGCGCCATCAAAGACTTGGAATTTTGATCATCAAAAACGTGCATTTTGATCATCAGATATTGCGATTGTATCATCAGACATGATCAAAAATAGGGAGAGTTTTTCCTAGTAGATTCAATTACTGAGACCCACAACATCGGTTCCTCTTCGGGGCACTATGCCTGTAGTGAAAAAAGGAAAGTAAGTAGCTCACAAAGCCAGAAAAGTTAGACAAAAGACACCAAGTACATCCAAAAGTTTAACTACAAACCGAACATAACAAAGCCCAAACAAAGAAGCAAAAAAAAAGAAACCCACCCATCCCGTACCAAAAAATAACATGTCCGCCTCGCGAGCACGAATATCACCTTTGGAACCTCAATGGCATGGCATCAATGAACAGATTCAACCAAGTCAGGGAACTAAACCAATAAAAAAAAGGATGATTTTGACCAACAGCTTGGCTTTCATGACACAGGGACACGGCAAAAAAAGCAATCAAACATGAATCAAACATGTGGATGCAATGAACAGATGAAAAAGAAAAGGAAAAATAGACTCATCAAAGTTGCACTCAGGCAATATTGGGATGTCGTACACAATGCAGGGTGCACACCGGGAATCATCTAACTTGAAGTTCATGTTCATGTTTGTTTCACGCGGAATCGATTCGTTTTGGGCAAATGGCAAATGTCATGTATATTTTGATCACAAGCCGCACAAGCCCCACGCATGTTCATGGAGGCTCCTATTTTGAAGTGGGGAAGATATTTCGCAAAGCTCAACCTGCAGTCGATTTCACAAAGAAACAATGGTAAAGCAGAGGTTGCATTGGGTCAAGGTTCAGGAAAGTTGTTGGAAAGCTAAGATGTTTGTTCCATTGGAGAATTCGGATCATTTTTCATGACAAAATGCTGGAACCGCTACAGGCCTCAGGGATGATTGCTGGTGGTTGAACAACCAAGTTTTTTTCAGCTTCACGTCATGGTCGTTATGAAAATTACCACTGGTATGGTACCATTGGTATGGTACCCCTTCTTTTTTGACAAACCCAAAGTGGGTGTGACTGTGTGACTTATAGTTGTCTCGAAGATGATTTCACAACTTTATAAATAGCCATCTATGCAAACACACATTGTTTCAGAATATAATATGCATATATCTATACCCCAATGTATTAGATATGCTAAAATGGTGGTAACCCTAAATATTCCATTCTTGGAGGGGAGTTTCCAGTAGAAACCATCCAGCTATTGGGGTATCCCATTTAAATTTATGGAAACCTCATAGATTAGTGATTAGATATCCTTTTTTCATGTCATGGATTACTGTAGTGATTAGATATCCTAATGCTATAAATATTAGATTAGATGATATAATGATTAGATACCCTTATGTAGATTAGATTACTGTTTTGGGTTTACCACCTTTAAATCCCCCAGTCATACCCCAGGTACCATCCCCTTGCGAGGAACATCGAACGCCCACGGCACGCTGACCCTCCAAGAGCACCTCACTGGAACACGGGCGGAACGGAGCCTTTTTTTGACCAACAAATTGGTATATTCACCAATTTTCCATGGGATTTTCCATGGGATATGTTTTTTGAGATATCATGGGATATAGAAAATGAGGATTGAATGAGATCGAAAAAGTTCGATCTAATGGGATTTAATGAGGATTTAATGGGATATCATGGGATATAAGCCATGGTCATTTAATGGGATATAATGGAATACTTCTGGGATATAAATGGATATAATGGAATCGTTTACCAACTCAGATAATTTCATATAGCTATGGAAGCCATGGCCCATTTAGTTCGATGATTGACCTGTTGAAGTCGTGATTTTCCATGGCTATGTTCAAGCTGAGGGTATTGATCATAAATTCGGAGACCAACATAAACCAAAGTGTCTGGTCTCTGATTGGTTTCTGGGAAATCGGGAAAACCAACCAGAATATGGGAGTGGTTTATGCGATTTACCGTGACATTTTAGCAACTTCATGTGATTTTGGGTGTCGCCATTCATGGCGACCCCCATTGAAATATCGATCGATTGGATTCTATGGATACTGTAGCCCATTTTCAAACCAAAGCTGAGAATATTGATGACCTATTTGGGGAGATTTTTACATATGATCTGATTCGGGATCAAACAAATGCACCAAATGTGACCTTCATGCGCAAAATGTGGGAACCACAAAAAAAAAACTGGATATATGGGGAAACTTCCATAAATGGGAAATCTCCAAAATGCTTGGTTTTCCATTTTAAATGGATGATTTAGAGGTACCCCCATTTCAGGAAACCTCCATATGGTTTCCACACAAAAAGCACGATGAATACACGCTCTGCCAAAAAATGGCCTGGTTTATACCTCATTTGCAGGCACCAGGCACAAATAAACCGTGGAAACTCGTTGGAAATCAGAGGCACGATCTCCATTTTGAACCTTACACCCTAAAAATTGATGTGGTTCAAAATCGCCGAGGTAACCTAATTCTCGGTAGATTTGCTTCAAAATTCCCATGTTGTTTACCCCATTTCTGGTCAAATTCAGATAACTAAGGCTCAAGTTCGGCTCAAGTTCGAATCTTGAGTTTGGGGACCCCAAAATCATCAAATTGATTGGTCATTTCTTTTGGAAACCCATAAAAGTTGTTCGGAACCCCAATTTTACGACACAACCATATTTCCATCTTCAATTTCCCATTTTTCTTGGTGAAACCGCAATTTGTTGGTTAGACCAGTAACCCTCCAATAAACTAACGTAGTTATATATTTTTGTTTACCACATGGTAAACCATATAGTTAAGTTTCCACAGGATTTTCTCATAAAAAAGTGCTGACGTGACTTACGTTCATGGGTTTTCCTATTAAACATGATGATTTTCATGGATTTTCCTCTTCAAAATGATGAGTTTCATTGTTTTTTTTTATGATGAGTTTCATAGATTTTCCTTTTCAGAATGATGAGTTTCATTTTTTTTATGATCATTTTCATAGATGTTCCTATAAAAAAAAGATGATGTTCATAGATTCCTATTTTAAAAAATGATTTTCATAGATTTTTCTATTAAAAATAAAAGTGATTTTCATGGATGTTCCTCTTCAAAATGATGATGTTCATTGATTTGTTTTAATCATGATGTTCATTGATGTTCTCTTCAGAATGATGATTTTCATTGTTTCTTAATGATGATTTTCATAGATTTCCTATAAAAAATGATGATTTTCATAGATTGTTCTATAAAAAACGATGATTTTCATGGATTTTCCTCTTCAAAATGATGATGTTCATTGATTTCTTTTATGATGAGTTTCATAGATGTTCCTCTTCAGAATGATGATTTTCAGTGTTTTTTTTCAATGATGATGTTCATAGATTTTCCTATAAAAAATGATGATGTTCATAGATTTTCCTATTTAAAAAAAAAAAAAAACAACAACAATGATTTTCATGGGTTTTCCTCTTCAAAATGATGGTGTTCATTGATGTTTTTTGAATGATGAGTTTCATAGATTTTCCTCTTCAGAATGATGATGTTCATTGGTTTTTTGTAATGATGATTTTCATGGATGTTCCTCTTCAAAATAATGATTTTCATTGTTTTTTCAATGATGATTTTCATAGATTTTCCTATTTAAAAAAAAAAAAAAAACAATGATGTTCATGGTTTTTCCTCTTCAAAATGATGGTGTTCATTGATGTTTTTTGAATGATGAGTTTCATAGATTTT
>Ga0126342_10010681_pt1:0-15000 | contig 16438 bp, 18 predicted proteins | sample Cyp1metagenome_FD_92528 | JGI IMG/M metagenome (GOLD analysis project Ga0126342, IMG submission 92528) | Coral microbial communities from Lord Howe Island, Old Settlement Bay, Australia - Cyphastrea 1 metagenome | ecosystem: Host-associated > Invertebrates > Cnidaria > Coral ... | reverse complement strand
TTTCATGCTTTACGTGGATGATTTCTAAATCTTAATGCTTCGTCACTCACATTTCACTCTGCTTCTCCAGGTAGATCATGTGAATAATGTGAGAAACCAATGCCATACACAACTCAAATGACTGGGGATGGTTGAAATCACACCACAAATGGTGACGGCTTGGGGATGGTTTATGGCGTTGGGTTTACCACATGACTGAAATACCTACGGATCTACTTAGGGAAAAAATTGGTGATCGCAACTGGGAACCAGCCAAAAGAACAGTCGTTCAGGGCTTGGAAGCCAGCTACAAAGCTGGCAGATTCACTTCAGATTCTAGCAGTTGGCCGATTTCGCAAATTGAAATTTCCCACATGTGGGTATGGATCAATACCTATTAATACCATTTTTAGTGGGATGAACATCCATTTACCAGCTATTTTGATGTGAACTACAGGGGTACAAGGTTTTGACACACTGCCACATGTGATAAATGACCTTTTCGCATTTTGGGAGGATTCCTCCTTGCCATGCCCATTCCCTTGCCATGGCTCGTCCGCCTGCATCAGTTCGTGGCGTTTCTGTTCATCTGCGCTGTCCAGGAGCTCCCTTGGTGGGTCCCTGTTCGGGCCATGAGCCGATAGTGGCTTTCCAATCGTGGTTGATACTGGATTCATGGTTAATAATGGGATAGTAATGGCTAATAATGGGATAGTAATGGTTAATAATGGGATAATAATCATATAATGGGATGATAATTAAGATAATTAATTCTCCGGTGTCATCAAACATGGCTAGCTGGAAAATCCCAGCTCACTCAATGGAGGTTTGATACAATGGGAAATTCATCAAACCAAATGATGGATTTGCCAGCACGCCATGTTTGATTGTATACACGACGTGATCCCCAAACACACTGGTCAATCACTGCCCCATGTTCTATGCTGATACAAAAAGGTGCAACACTCCGATGAAATGATGTGCAACTACCTGGCTACGGGATCCGGCCGTCGCATCGAAAATCTTCTATCACCATATCTTATTTTGGTTGGAACTGCTTGCAGTCATCCGTTCCCAGTCACACTCCCAGAATGATGAAGAGAAGATACAAAAAGGTGATGACCCCCAGTTGAACTTGTGTTGGCTTATAAATCCATGAACTGCTTCAATATACCCTCTGGAAATTTAACATAACTATTGAAAATGACCCATTTTGTTCGTTGATTTACCCACTAAACACGGTGATTTTCCATAGTTATCTTAGTTTACCAGAGGGTAAAGTCCCATTGTATCCCCATAAACTCCCCATTTGTTGATGGTTAAAAGCCAGCGGGTACCTATCATGAACTATTTCGAATTCACCCGCCATGACCCAACCCACGACAATCTAAGCTGTGCTACGGAAGATGGGACAGCAGCTGTCTTAAGCGGCTGCCACCTGCCTGGGGAATCGGAGATCCCCCTTGTTTTAAATTTACATAGTGAAACTCTACCATTGTAGATCGGAGCTTCCTGTTTTTCTTGAATTTCCAGAGGTTGAGAGTCTTGAGTTCTTGTCTCCCATTTTCGGTGATGAATGCGGAATGGTGGTCAAATTATGCATTGCATAATTACATACATGATGTTTCTAAAATCCATCTTGATGTTCAATCGATTTTTCTTCACAATAGGCACCATGTTCAGTAGCCGCAACGGCTCCACCGTTTTTCATGTTCCAAAGGCTGCAGGGCTCTCCCACCTCCTGCTTCAAATGTCGCATGAGCTCCTTTCGAGTTCCCTGGCATCCAGTCACACACGTCCTAAGTCCTCCCAAACCGAGGGGAAGAAATATGGAAAAAATTGTGGTGTGTCTGACAATATGGGGATACCCACAAGATGACACTGTAAGAGGGAAAATGATCATAAAAAATCAAATTTGGTGGTACAAAAAAAAATTAGACAACCCCATATGGCTATGGATCGATACCTATTAATACCATTTTTAGGGGAATGAACATCCATTTACCAGCTATTTTGATGTTCACCAGGGGTACAAGGTTTTGACACACTGCCATATGAGGAAATAAAAAGACAAAACCAACTTCCCCTTTGCGGATAGATTTTGCCTCCCATGAGCCTGTTTTATCCCGATCCTTTCTTGTCACAATCTTGCTAGTAAGAAGAAGTAGAGCTGCAAGAATCAAAACGGAAATAGCACTAGTAGCCCAGTAGCCTTTATGAATTATCATACTAAGAATGATGATAATAACAATATCGGTAGTGTATTGACGAATAGTAGTGCTATCGGTGCATAGTTACCCTCTGGTAAATCAACATAGACCCTGGCAGATAGGGGTTGGAAGATTAGTTTCCATTAAAACTAAGCCATTTTCAGGGTCTATGTACCAGAGGGTAAATACAAAAATGACCACTTTTGCGGATCCATTTCTACCCCATGTTTGAGACGTTTAGCCAAACAGAAAGGTGCGCTGTGATTGTGATGGCAACCATGGATGGACCCACACAAACTCAAGTCGTGTGTGGTGATCAAGTAGTCCTTGTAATTTTAAACCATACCCAGATGCAGTTACCCTCCGGTAATAACCAATTTTTAGTGGAAACTAATCTTTCAACCCCTATCTGGCAGGGTCTATGTCGATTCACCAGAGGGTAATCCCATTAGAGCCCCCTGGTTTGCTTTTGAAATCAATGTGCTTGTTGAATTGCTATAGCATTGTTGCTAAATATCCTTGTCTAGGTTTGTCAGCTAGTATGGTACCCCATTCCATCCACTAGTTAGTTTTCGCTTCCCTAATAAGATTTTGCAATTTTGGGGGGGTATGCCATGGTATGCCGGTATGCCCCATTTTCATACACACCACAAATCATGGTATGAGTGGATATCCCGTTGTGTTCCACTTTATCCCCATACAATGGTTGGTTCCAAACCCCATAACTTGCTTGATAAATTTCATCATTGATCCCAGTATGATCCCCATTTGTTTCTTCATCCCCAAATCCCAAGATATCCCTCTGGTAATGACTAACATAGCTATTGAAAATGGCCCATTTATAGTTGATTTACCTATGAAAAATGGTGATTTTCCATAGCAAACTGTTAGTTTACCAGAGGGTATCCCTCTGGTTATCAATGAATCTCAATGATCAGCATCCACAAATATCCATGTGAACTCATATTCATTACCCTCTGGTTATGACTAAAAAAAAACGCCATGGAAAGATCCACCATGCCGTTATTTTAGCTAGGTTAAACCATCTTCTATTTCTATGGGTGATTTTCCATGGCTAGTCATAACCAGATGGTATCAATATCCACTCTTCACATCCGTTATTTCATCCCTGGACATCCATCAAATTCCATTCACTTCCATCAGCCTCTTCAATTCATCTCCATCCGAATTCCAGGGCGTCACCAGGACGGTCGCAACATAAGATGCCCAGAAAATGTTGTGGCTATTTAATCCCAAATCATTCTACCATGAAAATATCAACCATCCAACCATCGCCATCAATATCATCATCAATATCACCATTAAGAACCAATAGTAACCATTAATCAACCATTAATCAACCATTAATCACCAATTTTCCAAACTCCCACCATTGCCCGATCAAGGGCGCCCCATCGATTGCCCAAGGCGCACCTCTGGCATCGCGGCCAGCGCACCACGCCGCTCCTCCGCAGACATGGCCTCAGTGGCCGAGCCAGATTTCATGGGGATAAAACCTGTGGAAAAACACGATGAATCCCTAGTAACCCCTAGAATATAACCACTAAATTTATATATATATAATAAATTATAATAATAATAATAACAATAATAATAATAATGATAATAGTAATAATAATGATGATGATGATGATAATAATAATAATAATGTATGTATATATATATGGGGTTTAGAACCAACCATTGTATGGGGATAAAGTGAAACACAACGGGATATCCACTCATACCATGATTTGTGTGTATGAAAATGGGAAGAAAAAAAACAGCATACCCCGTAATAAATTGCAATGAAATTGTGGGGGAGCGAAGATTAACCAGTGTATGGAATGGGGTTCCATATTTACTGAACTAGACGAGGATTTTTCTGCAACAATGCTAGAGCAATTTACCGAGAAATTGCTGATTTCAAAAGCATTACCCAGAAGGCTCTGTTTTGGAACTAGCCTCCAATTGACACTGTGTGCCAGATAGGGCAGATAGGGGCTTGGAAGATGAGTGAAAACCATGGTTTCAACCACTTAAAATGGACGATTTTCAGGGTCGAACTCTTAATTTGCTGGAGGCTAATCAACAGAAAAGATGGTCCAATTACAACCAAATTTGTGGTCAGAACAAAACCCAAGGTTAAACACAAAAAAGTTCACCAACGAAAATAATGTTACCTTCAGAAAAAGGACGTCATTTACTGTAACAAAATTGGTCTGCTACCACGACAAGTTCATTCAAAAAACACGCTGGGTTCACTAAAATCGCTGAATAGGGCCCTGCAAAAACTTGCGGGAGATGGGCGAATAAAATTACCAACAAATATCAAGGGATTACAGTAAACCATATGGCTGAATTATACTTCACTAATCTGAAAATAGCTGTTATAATGCGGCCAGCTATGGGATTGATTCCCAAGTACAACTCCCATCATCAGACCATTTTTAGTATTTAGAACTATGGTTCAATCAAAATCACTATCAATCCCTATGAAAAACACTATTAATCCCTATGAAAATCACTATAAATCCCTATGAAAAACACTAATCCCTAGTAACCCCTAGTATATAATCACTATAGTGTACATATATATATATATATATGTGTATATATATGTAGATATATATATATGTATGAATTTGATGTCTGGATCCACCGAGACTTAGGCCCTGAGTCGTCTCAGAATGGCCTACAAGCGGAGCGTTATTGGAGCGTCGGCTGTTTTGTTTGGCCGTCCCAGTGAAGAAGGCGATGTTGGCGAATAAAACCCCCAAGGCCCCCAAGGAATATGATGTAGTTGTAAGTTAAGTCTAACTGGTTGGTGGTTTTAACATGTTTTAACCATCTTGAAAAATATGAGTTCGTCAATGGGAAGGATGGCATCCCATATATGAAATGGAAAATAAAATTTAAATGTTTGAAACCACCAACTAGATAAGAAATAATATATAGTGAAATTGGAGTTATAAACCCACCAACTTGGCTATTGAGGGGGCCGCGCTTTGCGTGAAATATAGGATCTTCCAATCCTTTGTTCGTGTGCAAGAATGCGGTGAACAAGTCATAAAGGTCAAGTTTTTTGTTGGTTTCTCTTCAGTCCCCAGGAAATCAAAGGGGTGATTACTTGATGCTGAAGTTCGACCGTTCCAGAGCCAGGTTTGAAAAAAAACGAATCCCCTCATGCCAATCATCTTCCCGGCTGGTTACGGGTTATCAATCGACCTTTGTAGTAGCAAGAAGCGTGCGAACATGACATAACATTCATTTCCATCCATTGATCGTAATCTTTACCATTCTGTATCTGTGCCCACCCAATTGGTGTCACTGAGTACTCATCGTCAACTGGACAAACTAGATGGTTTCCTGAATGTTGAGGGTGAACTTGCGGTTGCTGCTGCTTTTCTGCTTAGGTCCAATATTCGCTTGTTTTTCTCTGGTTAGATTCCTCCGTCTTGCGGATTGTTGCGGTTTCAATCTAATGTTGGTAATGTTTTCTTGTGAAATCAAATATGTTAGTGAAACGCAAATATGAATGATGGAATTTCCATAGAAATTTGAGAAGAAACCTCTGGGGTTCGTTCCATCAAACATAGTCGGTCCCTGTAAGCTTTCCCCGAAAACCAACTCATGACTAGTCTTGCCCTGCAAAAATACATCTTCGCTAAGTAAATCTTTTTTTTCGGGGTACCCGTACAAAAAAATCATGTCGAACCTTGAAAAATCTCTGGCCATTCCTCCAAGTCCCACGCCTCCATCTCCTCCGATGGCAATTCTACTCGCCTGCTGAGTTGGTAAAGCAATAGTTAACCATCCGACAAAAATTACTAAATCGGTTGTAGAAGCCATAAAAATATGGATGTTTTATGACATTGCATTTCTTTCATGGGGGATATGATTCTCAACCATGAAAGATGTTCACCTTCTGGATGGAAACCAAAGTTCCCTGATGGACTCACAATGGTTGGAAAGGATACCCGACCTGGTAAACGTTAACAAAAAACTATTGAAAGATCCGCCATGTTGAATGGGTAGATCAACTATTTCTGTGGCCATTTTCAATAGCAAACTGTTAGTTTACCAGAGGGTATATCAGGTACCTAATCTGGATCACAGATAACTGGGCCCTCGAATGTAAGGACAAACAAAGTGGGGACAGGAGCAGTTCTGAAACTTGACCCGGAATCAGTGGCTAAACAAGCCCAGCCATGGATCCATAAGCCATATACATGCTGGATGTGTATGTGTATATATATATATCATTATATATCCATGGCTACCATGATGCAACGATAGGCCCATACCAAGTACAGTAGTGGAATGAGAAGCCCAGAACTGGAGTTATGGATCCCGATTGTATGTAGCAGGGCACATGATTGTAATCACTAAGCCGGTGGTAATCCACAATGCCCATGGCTGCTGTAGCAGATCTCTTCGCCAAGGTTTAAAAAATCAGATGCCAAATTGCAGAATTCTCCGGTTCCAGCTTAGCTCCAGCTTAGTACTAAAAGGGTGAAGGAGGTACGACTATATACGTTGAATAGGAGTTGAATTGACTGTTACTCACTTATACAGTAACCAGTGTGAGGCCCTTCCTGAACCGGGGGTTCACAGGGTGAAATTTGGGCATATCTCTGAGTCGAGACTCACCAACCCGATGAGCAAAGTGAGGTCTAGACAATGTCCAGCTGTTCCAAATGTCCCTTTTTCTTCACATCTTTTCGGGCAATTCAAAAAAAAACCGGGGGGGGGAACATCATCAGTGAGGTTTGTAGTCCAAAAATATGTCTTATTGAATCTTATTGTAATGTTTGATCATACCCTTTTGTCAGTTCAATCCCACACTGGTTGCTGGTCATCTCCATATTGTGTTGGTCACAACCCTTGTTGGTCAGAAATATCCCCCAAATTTTGCTTCTCATACCCTCTGGTAAACGTTTACATAACTATGGAAAGATCCACCATTTTCTAGCTGGGAAAATCAACGAACTAAATGAGGATCAGATTTCAGCACCATCGCTATGTGATGCATTCTCGAAACGACAGGTGCTCAAGTTCATGAAATATGGCAGTGTGTCAAAACCTTGTACCCCTGGTGAACATCAAAATAGCTGGTAAATGGATGTTCATCCCCCTAAAAATGGTATTAATAGGTATTGACCCATACCCAAATATCGAAAAAAATGGCAAAATTTTCTGAAATTCTGTTAAAAATGCCCAATTTACCAACATATAAGATGCTTTTATCAAAAGCCATAGTTCCAGTTTTTGACCACTCAAATTCCCAGCAGGCAATGGCCTTGGAGGCGTGGACTTCTCCAATTTCTGAGCGCCGGGCCAGCGGAAGCACCAACCTGCGAAACCCCACGGTTACCAAAATTCGGGTCGAAGCAAAGGAGATTTGATCAATATTTGATCCTTTGGTTAGTGATTCATTAGTGATCAGTGATTGAATATTCACCAACTGATTGATTAGTGATCAGTGATTGAATATGAAAATTGATCTCTCAAAGGAGATTGATCTCAGCGGATTTCATCTGTGATTGAATAAATCCCAACTGTCTAACTGTCTATCTCTGGAAGATCCCTGTTCACCTATGATGTCCAGAGTCCATACTTCGTGGAAGCACGGCAGGAAAACCCTGGCTTCGGGATTCCGACGATTTTCCGGGCTGCCCAGGGGGGCTGCCACGGCTTTTTCCTCTGCGAAACATCCTTCCGGCTAAGCCGGTGAGATGGTGCTGCGGCCCCGCAGCCTTAGGGCACCTTTCCGGGAAGTCATGCTGAAAAAGAAAACGCCGGGAATGACACAGGGAAGACCATCTGGCTTCCAGTGCATAGATGCATATGTATATAACTGTATATATAGTATTATATACTTATCTTATATACAGGTGCGTATACATACATACATATATATATATATATATATATGCACGTTTCATATTATCTATTAATGTCGGTTCAGAAAAATCACGAACCATATCCTTTGGAACCCCATCAGCAAATCCCCATGGCATTCCCATGGAAGCCCATCAGCAAATCGGGTACCTGAAAATCTGATAGTTCATCATCATGTTCTCTAAAATCGCCACTTTATGGGTTGTTTTATCCATTTTTGGGTATACCATGGTATACCCAGTTTCCAGACACACAAAAATATAGGGCTTATCATTGCAAAAAATGGATAAAGATACGGCACGGTGTATGGCACGCTTCCAAGTCCTGCATCCGCATCCAGCTCGGGCCGGACCGTGCCTAGCGTAGCAATCTGTACAACTTAAATGATTTCGGAAGACCGCACCTTGGAAGGGTTGCTGCGGGTTGCGGCCAAGTCAAAAATCATGAAGTTAAACATATATATATATATGATATTATATATAATTATATATATATGTGTGTATATATATATGGATGCCAAATATTTGGACATGGGAAAGTCTCCAAGACTTCACTTTTGGCCATGAATTTAGGTTCTGAATCTCAGTCACTGTGTCAGGGCTCAACATCGTTCTAGTCACCGCTGGTCCACCCAATAAATTCAAAGAAAACGACGTGCGATGCCGAAAAGGGACTTCAGCCAAGACCCAAAGGTGTCTTTTTTGTCCAATCCTACAAATTCTATCAAATTCTCGAAGTTCCTGCATTCCATTCAAAAGCCATCTCATGTTTTTGTATTTTCTGTGTTTCCTCAAGAGAAAAACGTACGTCCAAAATGCAGTCTTGCGGCACGTCGGCGCTGCAAGGAACTTGCTAAAGGCAAATCCCACGGGCTGGTTGAACCGATGACCCCAGAAAATGTAGCGTGCACTGTGTGTTTTGAGGTTTTATTGGGCCGTTCTTCAAATTCCTCGAGTCGATCGGCGAGCCCAAAAATAATACCGGCATCGCTGTACAAAGTCAGCGCTGGTGGCTGCTTGAATCTGCTTGAATACATCCAGAGGTCGATCGCATCACGTGTTTTCAGTTTCCGCATACAACGAGATCAACCTCTGCTTAGACCAAGGAAGTTGGCACAGTTGGCCCCTTAAAAATAGCTGAAGCCTCCTTTTGGAGCGCCCTCTGCTGGCATCTGACAGCAGGGTGCCGACCGAGCTTGACACCCACCGTTGACCAGTCGAACATGCGATCACGCGGTCAGCCCGGAAACTCGTCAGTGCCCAGCACTTTCAGGTGCAACCTGCCATGGTTAGAACAGAGGTGTTGGTTGAGAACGCATGGGAGAAGGGTTCCGGCTCTTAGAGACAACTTCGCATGACTTCGCAGAGTTTCTCGTTGCTTCAGACAGCCCAGACGACAGATTCACAAATCTCTAACTCACTTGGGAATTCTGGGCAGCAAACCCGCCACTTTATTAAGCAGGTTCTGGTTGATGAATTAAGATTCCAGTCGTCCATGCCATGGCATGTCAGCCCCGGATAAATAAACCCTGGTTCATCATCAGGTCATCAGGTCCCCCAAATAGTTGTGATTTGCCACAAAAATGGTACCCATACCCCCAAGGATCAGGTGGCAAGCGAATTGTCATCATTTGTTTCTGTTTCACAGAAGTGAAAATTATAGACCTTCACTACATAACATATACATACTATAAGAATGAATGTGTAATACTAGTGAACATAATAATGATGAACAACAATAATAATAACAATAATGACAATATTGATAAATACATACATACTATTGTTATTCATAGACAAACACGTGCTATAAAATACGTGTGCTACACCTTTGTACATACTAGCATTCAAGTTAAATACAGTAGATAATAATACAATAACGACAACAATAATACTAATAACACTAAGAACAATATCGTTATAGACATCTCATCCTATTAACATGAATCTCAAAATGCCCATTTTGGGGTCCCATTTTCAGACACCAGGTACCCAAACACGTCTTGCGTCCCAATCCCCCCGTTTTGTCCCACGGTGAAAAGACTGCCTAGGTGAACTATGGTAATATACATCACTATAACTATAGTTATTGGTATTATACATATAATTAATGTTAAGTTTATGGTAGATATATTGATTGATATATAGATTCGTGAACCCCTCGTAGAAGTTTGTGAGTCCCAACCCAACAATGTTATCTTGGGCAAATTGCAATAATCCCAAACGTAAAATCAAATTTCATGTTGGTTTTTTTCCGGCGAATTTACATGAATTTACCAGGCATCCAGTTGGAGCAGATATGTTTGTACCTTCAAGGCAACTTCTCTTTTCAGTGGTACATACATGGTTTTGTCTGAAACTAGAGCACAGTTCATCATCGTTTTCCCCATCAAAATTGGGATAATTTGGTTATTAATTGCCCGTGGCCAGACACATCCAAATATAATAGTGTTGGTTATAGACATCCCATCGTATCCATGAAATAACACCATAACATGGTTGGTTTGACTGGTTTTCATCCCATTTTGGGGTTACATGCCCAATATATCAAATCATTGTCAAACATATGTGTATATTATATATATATATCCCACTATGTGTCATTAAGATATCCCATGAAAAGATCCCCATTAGGCAACATTACCACAACATCCCGCAAAAATGGTTAGTTGTATCCCCATGGTGGATATCCCATGAAATGTCACCAGAAAATGTTTGGTTGTTGTAACAGTTTTGTAGGTTATACGCTCTGGTTCTTGAACATGGCTCTGGAAAATGGCCCATAGAAATAGATGATTAACATGCCGATTTGCCATATTTACCGTTTTTTCCCGACTGCGTAGCAAGGGTTCCCGTTTCACTCTGGGGGTCTGGGGGTTGAGGGCTGAGGGTGTGTTCACTCGACATTGCGTTTACGACCGCAACCGTCCGCAACCGTCCGTGTGAGGCCGTATGGCCGTGCCTATGGTAAGTTCTGCAAAAGGGGTCACTTTTGGAGGTTTCAAACGTCGCGTTGCTTTCGCGTGACAGGTGTGGCACTTCGTGAAATTCAGACGTGTTTCGTAACGTGTGGAAAGCCCTTTTGAGTGGCAGGCGCAATACTGTTGCGACGTTTTCAGAAGATGAGTTCCATTTTTCGTGGCAAGCGCAACACTTTAGAGGAGTCGTGTTGCTTGGTTTTTGCGAATCGCATTGTCAGGGCTGCGTGAAGTGGTGACAAGGTGAAAAATTCCGTGGCAGGCGCGGCATTTTGTGAGATGTGCTGAAAATTGACGGAAGCCTCGCACAAAACATCGATTTTGAGGTTGCAAAGTTTCATGTTCTAAGGAAAACTCGTAGGAAAACATCGATTTTGAAGCTACGAAGTGTGACATTTTGAGGAATCCTCGCACGAAATGCTCGTTTTGAGGCTCCAACATGTCTCGTCTCGAGTCTCCCGTTTTCTTCTGCCGTCCCCGTGTCTATCGGGGAAGCTCCAAAACCTTTCCTTTTCGAAGGTATCAAAGCAGTGGTCACAATGTGCAAAGCAGTGGCAGGCGTGACATGTTGTGACATGCAATGACACTCCACACTCTACACTCCACACTCTACACTCCACACTCCGCACTTCACACTCCACACTCTACACTCCACACTCCGCACTTCACACTCCACACTCCACTCCGCACTCTAAACTCCACACTCTAGACTCTGCACTCCACACTTTACAGGTTACAATTTACACTCCGCACTCCACACTGTACACTTTACACTCCACACTTTACACTCCACACTCTACACTCCACACTCTGCAATTTACACTCCACACTCCACACTTTTACACTCCACACTTTACACTCCACACTCCACACTCCACACTTTACACTTTACATTCCACACTTCACACTCCACACTCCACACTTTACACTTTACATTCCACACTTCACACTCCACACTTTACGTTTTACACTTTACACTCCACACTTTACAATTTACACTCCACACTCTACACTCCACACTCTACACTGCACACTCCACACTCTGCAATTTACACTCCACACTCCACACTTTACACTCCACACTTTACACTCCACACTCCGCACTCTACACTCTAAACGCTACAATTTACACTCCACACTTTACACTCCACACTCTACGCTCTACACTCCACACTCCATACTCTACACTCCACTCTCCACACTCTACACTTTACACTCCACACTCCACACTTTGCACTTCACCCTCTTTCACATTCCACAGTGTACAATGCACTGGTACGGTAACAGGGGGAAAATGTACAAGACTGCTCAAATAATTTGATTCACAAAAGTATTCTACGTGACTCGTGGGCTGGATCTTGTTTAAATTGTGGTTTTCAAGTTCGCACACCCTTAAATCACAAGAGGGTACGTGCCATTAAATCCTACTAACTCCCATTAAAATCCCATGAAATCCCATTAAAATCCCATTAAAATCCCATAAAATCTTAAATCCCAGTTACATGCCAGGTAAATCCCAATGAAATCCCCATTTCGCCATTTCGCCATTTTCGCCATTCGTGCCGCTGTACATCCACTCCCATGCTGCGCCGCAACGCCTCAGCCGGGACAGAGATCCATCTTGCCCCTGCCGCCATCTGTGGCTACGAAGGTGCCGCTGATCTGCGCCACATGCGCCTGGAGATTCGGGTTATTTGACCACCAAACATTGGGGATTCGTAGTGATTAATATATGGCTAATATATGGTTAATATAATATTTGCTTTATATATATATATGCTCACCCCCCCATAGAACCTACCAAAAGAGTGTTTTAAGTGATATTTACATTGAAAAACAGTGGTTTGACCCATATATATATATATATATATATGGTTAATACAATGAAATTGATGGTGAAGTGATATTTTCCCTCGGGTTATTTTACGGTTTGCAAACTGGAAAACCACCATTTTATAGCTAAGGAAATCGCCATATTCATCATCTATTTTCAACGGGCCATGGTTTCCAGAACGAACTGTTAAATAAACAGAAGGTAGATTCACAGATATGGGGGTTCCTGAAATTAAGGTGCCCCAATAGCTGGATGGTTTAGAAAGGGAAATCCCAAAAAATGGATGAGTTGGGGATGTCCCCATGACTTAGGAAACCTCCATATGGGTATTCATTGATATGGTTGGATATTATTTGGGGATATTAATGTTGGAGATCCACAATGAATATCAATTTGGATATTATTTAACAGCTGGTATCAATTTGGGATATTAATTTTAGATATTATTTTTGGATATCACCAATGAATATCAACTTGGGATATTAAAATAACAATGGGTATTGTTTTTGGATACTGATTTTGGATAACAACAATGGATATTCACAATAGATGTTCGCAATGTATATTAACAACGCATAGCAATAGTGGATGTTAATGGATACTCATGAATACTTGTCACGCGGTTGGGAAACTTTGAATATTTCCTTGGCTGCAAATTTAGTAGGGAATATGGATATCCTAACCACCTGGTAGATATGCTGGGATTTGGTTGATGATTACGATACCCCAAAAACACTGGCTATAGTCAATGGATTCATGTAATTGGAAAAAATACTGACACGACCCTCAGACAAACATTTTCCATCCGACCAATTCTGGGACATAGGTGTTTGGCAGTCCTTTCCCCAATAAATTCAATACCCCTAGACGAGTACGGGACCCCGATTTATAAAGAGATCAAACATGAAACCAGAGGGCACCACTGAATCCAGTGTGGATATGTAATATTGCGGGGTGGGATTCATGATATAATTGAATACACCTACTCCATGAAATTGAATGACTGCATATCTATGTAGTGTTCCAACCATTTTATCGGGTATCTATGGCACGATGAACAAGAAACCTACACATAATAGCGACGGTAGAAATATATGTTCACCGCTAAACTAAGCATACATAGTTGATTTGAAAGTACGCCAAAACAACTAGCCATACTAGGTACGATGACGAAAAAACAAAGGTATGAATGGACAGGTGTAGGTGTCTAAATTTCCTGGAAATTTGATCTCTCCATGTGTTTTTCAACTGCTTGTTTGGACACATAGACGCATATAAATATGCATATGTATATATATATATGCATTTAAAAATAATAATAAATAAATTTGAACAAAAAAATAAATAATAATTAAAATAAATAAATAAATAAATGAATAAATAAATGAATAAATAGACAAACAAATATAATATATATATACATATTATTACATATCATGATTACACTATATATATATATACATATTATATATATATACATGATATATATATATATATATATATGATATATATATATATACATTTTATATATGATATTTGTATACATTATATATATACATTATAAATACATCTACATTATAAATATATAAACATTATATAAATATATTTATACATTATATATATATGCATTGCATGTATATATATATATACATTATATATATACATTATATATATACACATAAACATAAAATATATATATATATATATTCAAAGTAAAACTGTGAATATATATATATATCCAACCATCCATTCATCGATCTCTCGATGCTCTATTCTAACATTTTTTTCATAATCTAAAAAAAAAAACTAAACCTCCAAGAAAGGCAATGAAAGCAAACATACGCAGCCCATGCCCATGTACGAGACAAAACGGTTTGAAGTCGACACCTGAATGCCTCACATCCAGGTCCTTTGTGCCGGTGGTGTTTGTCGCGGAGCGACATGAATATATGTCTCCAATAAACATATATATTCATATACATCCCGGCGGAAGGGAAACCGCGCGAGCGTTTTGATTGGTTGTTTCCAGGAGAGTCACAATCACCTGTAATTTACAATATAAAATGCTCTTCCGATCAGTTTGGATAACTGAATTT
>Ga0126342_10010680_pt1 | contig 16439 bp, 17 predicted proteins | sample Cyp1metagenome_FD_92528 | JGI IMG/M metagenome (GOLD analysis project Ga0126342, IMG submission 92528) | Coral microbial communities from Lord Howe Island, Old Settlement Bay, Australia - Cyphastrea 1 metagenome | ecosystem: Host-associated > Invertebrates > Cnidaria > Coral ... | reverse complement strand
GTTATTCGCTGAATCTATCCCCCAAAAATAGCGAACATATCCCAGATCAGGGTCGAAATCCAAAGGCCCCAATTGCAGGAACTGAGACATGTTAGCTGTTTTTGGGTCAATGGTCCCAAAAAAGGATGCAATGCATTCCCCAGGAAATCCAGGAAAACGCCGGTACAGAGTGGACATGTTAGTTGATACCTGAAACGGTAGCCCGAGACACGTTTGTTCCCGGGAGTGTAGATCTGTTCATGGTTCGGATCAGATTGGACAGGGATATTCAAGGGTTGGGTGGAGTACGTTGGGCTGGGCCGGGTTGGGCAGCTGGGTTGCGCTGCTGGGTTGATTGGTTTCTTTCTTGGTTGCTTCTTCTGCAGGCTTGTGCAGTGCTTACCACGAATCATTGAACCAGGGCCGCTATCTTCATTCTGTGTGCTGACAAAAGTGTCATTGTGTCTTCCCATGAATATAGCAATATACATCTGGTTCTCCCTTCCTCCCTGCAACTGATGTGACCCTGTGGGCAACCTGTCTGGAACAGTGTCAACCAGCAAAGTTCACTTAATGTATCCCTTGATTTTGCGCATGCAATTGATGCAACGCTACAGATGGGGCAGGCCTTGAGGCATTGCGGAATGCGGAAATGCATGGCCACAGAGCTTCAGAGAAACACAAGATGTTGCAGAATGGGCTGCTCACCTTGAGCATCTGGGCATGTGACCTAAGACCAGGATTGGCTGAAGCCATGCCCAGGGAAAAATGATTAGAGAAAGGTGCGACTGCAAGTGGTCAGCAAATGCCAGTGGCCAGGAACTACGCACGCAGCTAGAAAAAATCCGCTCGGCTATGGTTAGTTCGTTGGCTGGTCACAAGTGGGTGAGAATAATAGACGTTAGGGGTGAAAGCTGAGACTGTGCGAGTCAATCCGCACGAGCCAGAAAGCGATGAATCTGCTACTGTATCTAGTTTTGGAAAGGCTTTTGAAACAAATAAAACACAAATCCGGCAACCCCGAATCCAATATGCTGAGCCTTTTCACCACACCTACAACGTAGCCATCCAGCAGTCTGTAATGTAATGTAATGTAAGGATAATACCTATATGTATACGATGGATTCACTCGAATAAGTACCGTTCTGGGCCCCTTGAAGAAGACTCTGTGGAAGCATCTAATGTGCTGGCCTTTCCATCTTTGCTCCCGTCTCCAGCGAGCTAAGGACAGCTGCAGGCTGAAACAGCGGCAACAGCAATATGGTTTCTGCTTTTTGAAAACACAATATTTTCCGTGAAAAACTCGCAGCAGCCAGCCCTCCTCCTCTCACGCCATTCAAGCCTGCACTTCTATAGCGGAGCTAGATAGCAAAGATTATCAAATGTCAAAACAGGACAATGGACGGAGTGAAAAGGAATGAACAGGACTAGCCACTGACAGACTCAGCAAATTTTAGTAATTCAAATACAAGGTTCTCATTGGCCACATCTTTGGGAATGTCCAACGCGACTGGCCACGGAGATAAAGCATCAATCCAAACCCATACTAGCCAGTCACAGGGCGCTTCAGTGCTGAAAGTGAGCAAAAACTCAGCAAGTTTTGGAATATGGCTGTTGTTGAAGAGCTTTCCAATGAATCCCAAAGATGAGAATGATGCCATGACCCAATGCTTGCCAAGCAAACTTCTCCGAATGTAGCTTCGAACAGACAAAATAAAGTGAGGAACTGGCTGTACGTCATCCTCCAGTTGCATATAGTAATCGGACAAATTGGCGGCATACCACATCAAGAAGGTGTAGTCAAGATTTTGCTTTGTTCTCCACCACTGTCTCTTTGGGCTGTCGCCAAACTTTAACAGCTCTCCTTCGCTCAAATCCAAGTTCGAAATGCCTGCCTTTGGTGCCAACTCCCAACGTTCCAGGAACTGTTCCCAGCCCGTTATGATGGGATCAAGCACCTCCATGTCTTCTGGAGCCCTGGCAAATGCCACACAAGCTCCTCCCGCTCCTCCCACTCCTCCCTGTATTGCAGTCCAATCATCAGTCCTCCCTACAGCCCACCTTCGATGAGCAACAACTGACGTCTTTACAGAGCACCAGAAAAGTACCCACTTTCCATTCTGAGACCAATATGTGACATGACCTCCCACGAGTTTTTCCTGCCGATAATACTTCCCGTTGATGCTCACATCTTTGAACCCACTCAAGTCAAGGGCATGCAGGTCCGCTTGCTTCAAAGCATACAAATTCCGAGGAGCGTGAATAACTTGCAAACGCCCTCTGCTCATTTCTGTTGCAAAACTTGATTGCAACCACCGAGCAGTTGCAATCACCCATTCTTCATCAAAGTCTGCTAGATGTACAATGATAGCCGTCTCAGCCAATTCCAAATCCAAGACGTTGAACATCCGCGACAAGGTAATGCCCAGGTACGATGCCTGCACGCAAACATACTTAAGGAGTACTTGTCTGAGAAAACGCACATACATCTTTATCCTATAGGCGTGGTCAATACCAAACCATTGATCTGACAGAGCCGTCGCATCATGGAGCCTTCAAATATGTGTATATATATATATATTATATATATACATATGTATTACTATATATATATTATTATAATTATAATATATAAATATATTATATGAATTCAACGGAGTGCAAGGCCTTTGGACGTTTGATAGAGGACATGCCAAATGTCATCCACCGGTTTCTGCGGGAAACACGCTTTCCCTCCTGAGGCACATGGCATAAGAGTATCAAATAGAGGGCAAAAACTGTGCAAACTACGTCAAATGTAGCATAGATATGCATAGATACCACAGAAGCAAGTCAAAATTACATGTAAGGAAAGCAAACTTGGTGCTGCATAATCTTCACAGGAAAAGGAAGAAGGAAGCATGTAAGATTCGAGGTGTCGCCAGGATGTGTCACCGTGAGAATATTTTTGTGAGGTGGCAAGCAGTCTCTACTCTAGAAGTTGGTCTTTCGGCCAGGGGTTTTAACTTGAACCGTGCTGGGTTTGAAAGGCCGGATGTGGCTGGATACCCTGTGTTTTAACCTTGACATTTCCAGGTCCTGGCTGAATCAAGCTCTGGTCTTGGCTGGGGTAGTCTCCAACTCTACTTGGTATATCAGTATCAGGTTGTTTTGCTCTTCTGGTAACTGCAAGAAATAAGAAAACAAGCCACGAGTGCGTGCTTTCCGATTCTTCCGGATTTTGTCTGAAACAAATGTTCCCTTTCGCAACGATGTCACTGTCTGCTAGGAATAACATCCATTTGATACAATTTCTTCTCTGCTTCTTTGCGAAGTGCTCTCCGCGTGGTTTATGTGGTTTGCACTCTAACGTGACATGAGTAACAGAAATATGTGATGCGACATCATCGATGATATCAGTCCTCCCCGGCTGGCAGAATTCTTATGGAATCTGGATCCAATCTGTTCAGGGGGTTGCTCAGGTCTCTCCAGGACGTAGAAACCTGGCACTTGGTCAAGCATAGAAAGGTTTGGTTCTGTACCTGTCTTCTATCCATCTGCAATCGTTTCTAACACACGAAGACTAGCACAAACAATGGAATTCTACACAATCTTTCTTCGCCATTCCAGCAAGACAATTATGATATCATTGGTCTGATACAGTGCCCAAGTCTTGTCCGTAATTGAACAACACTCATGCAAACGGGATATAGAATGATATAGAACTTTGGGGCATGGGGTAGGGTACATAGTGGCAACAGGGGAAATGTCGAAGTTCCAACCTTTCTTACCAACAGGTGTGCACATGCCAGCAGACTACAGGTGTCGCTTTGACTCAGAGAAGCCTTTGCAGGCAGCACGTATAATTTGCTTTAGTGAACCAAACCTTACTTCTAAGAAGTTGAAGCCAAAGCAACATGTTTTTTGTGAAATCCCAAGCGCCAAGGAAAAGGGCTTTCAAAATAACAACTACAGACACTACAGCCAAGTATAGTCACTTGAAGCACTTGCATGATTTCCGGGAGAAACGAGATGGCAGTGTGGCCTGAAAGGAAACCAGGAGACAAGCATCAAACGTTCCCGCCTAAAGAAACCTCACAGTCACATGCGAGGGGTTCCTATCAAACACTACTATTATCTACTATTTATGATGGAAAGTGATGGTGTAATGTTGATGATGGCGATGGGCGATGATTGCGATGATGATAATTTAAAGCACCTTCCCTGTCGTCATTCCTCAGTCAATTATTGGTTCCTGAGTTCATCTAGCGTTCATCTAGCACCAGCAATGTGAACAGTTGGCGAACTGCTGTGGCAAATGCTCGAGGTCGACTCAAAAAACGATACAATAGTAACGATGTCAATAGAAAAAGTGCCGTTTACTAAACGCTGCATGAATCTGTATGTCAATATCAAATGGGGCATTCACACACACAGAAGCTTCCACAGCACCAGCAGCTGCTCTCTACACAAACATGTCTTTACGCATAGAATGCCTGTACAGACAGATGCTTTTACAAACAGCTGCTTTTGCACACAGGTGCCTTTGCGCACGCATGCTTTTACATAGGCGCCTTTATACCCAGATGCGTTTACACGCAGGAGCCGCTCAGCTAGGCAGTGAATATCACTATCAGTGGATTCCTATGGATGCCTTTGGATTCCTTTGGATTCCTAGATGTTGTTGGCTTTAGCGGCACTCTGTCCGTGCGCCTCTGGCTCAGCTGTGGGACCATCTGACCAACATCCAAGACGGTCGTCCGCTGTCAGAGCTGGTTGCAGCACAATGGGACTCCTCGGAGCTTGAAACTGAAGGTGACTGTGCTAAGTCGATCAAGTTGAAGAATCGATGTTGTTAGAATTGCCAATGAAACTTGAAACCAACCAGGAAAACATGGAAAGACAGGATTCCTTTACAAATGCTAGACGCCGGATGTTTTGTTTGGAGTTCACGTGGCATTGGAGCACCAAAGGCCTGTCAACAGCAAACCAATAATTGTGGCAATGCACGGGATATAGGTTGTACTTGAGGTGCTTCGCAACAGAGGCAAAGCCGCTAGAAGGACCTGCGTCAAGATTGAGACTGCAAGAAGTCTGCCTGTGTTGCCCTTGGGGGCGCCTCGTGCTCTCGATCCACCAAAAAAGGAAGAGAAAACATGACATGCATACAAGACTTACTCTCCCGAAAACTAAGTGCCAGGTAGGTGCCATATGGTGCCATGTTGCTGCTGGTGAATTTGGACATTTTTGCACAATTCTTGGCTGCATGGCATACTAACATAGAACCCCACAAGCTGCCAGAGAGTGCTCATCCAAAAGTTCCATGTTAGCCATGGCGGCTGACACGGGGAATTTGGAACCATTGTGCTCTTTGTGGTGGTTGATAGATGTAAGATGCTACCAGGTACATAATAGTTCTTTCCCCACCACAGACCTGGAACCTGAATAGTTGTCAAAATGTGAGCGCAATACGAAGTGAAAAGTATGGTCGCCCGAAAGTCACTAACATGGAATTTTCAAGGAAAACGCCTTAAAAACCACTTGGGTTCCAGGTTAACCTTCAAATCAACCTTCAAGGTTGCAGATCGCTTTGTGATAACTTGTTCAAATTCCATGTTGGCTGTTTCAGGGTGCAGTTTGGGTTCAGTTTGGGCCTGCATTGGGTTCCATGTCAGTTTTTGAGTGTTTTTATTGACAACGTTAGTTGCATGATTTCCTGGGGAACAAAGTCCACTTGAGACCGTACCATAGGTTCATGTTAGGAGACCTCAGGAATAGCATGCAGTTCTATGTTATTTTTGGGGAGTGTACCGGCGGAAGAATCTAAAGCGTCAAAGTGTCCTCCCCGCCTGCCCACGAATCACAACAAATAAAATCCCACTAGTGACACCCACAGCAACCTTCCATACACAGTATAAAAAACAAAACGTTTAAGGAACACGAATCATCACAAATCCACACTGCAGCTTTCAAAATCACCTTTCCCCACCTGCCCCGTGAGGGCCTCTAGATTCATGATAGGTCCTCTCCTCCACCTCTACTCCTCCTGTCTCCTCCTGCCGCTGCTCGAGTTCCCGCTTTCAGGGGTCCGAACGCTATGCTAGATCAAATGTCAGAGATATAGACTACCGGAAAAGCCGTCAGAATCGTCAGATAGACTCCCAGGTAAAGTGTCAAATAGAATGTCGGGGAAAGTGTCAGAGTATATGTCAAACAGGATGTCAGATACAATGTCAGAGTATTTGTCAGATAGAATGTCAGATAAGATGCCAGACGGATTTCCAGATACTTGCAAAATGTGAAAGAGGCCGTCAAATAACATGTCAGAATAATTTATGTGAGGTGAAATGTCAGAGAACTTGTTAGATAAAAGGACAGAACATCTGTCTGATAGATACAAAATAATTTTCAAACAAATTTCGGAATATGTCGGAATATATGTAATTAAGTGGGCGGCGATCACTCGAAGTAAAAGCATTCATATACAGTACATCTTCATAGTATAGGCATTGCGGCCAATCCTGCCCTTTACGGGCGCGGCCTCGTTCCCTATAATCAAGCAAACAGCGGCAATGGAACAGGGCAAATGAAGGTCGGCCCGTCTTCCTGGCAACTCACACAATCAAGAACGGGCAACTCGTGAGAAAATGGAAAGCAATGCCAAAACATGGAACTTTACACAAGGATTGGATTGGCTTGCAAAGAAAAGGACATGAAGAGGCAAAACCATGCAAAACCCATATAACAAGCTTGGCGATGGATGGTCCAGAACTACCTTGATTCCAAATCACGTCGCGTACTATCAGATTCCTTTCTTATCTGTTGTCAGCAAGACCTTGTGAGCATTTACAGCAACGGTAGTATTGGCAGTCAGCTGAATCATGTGAGACTGCTCTGTATCATTCTGTATCAACCCTCAATGCTCCTGAGCGTGCTTGCATCTTGCATTGTCAGAGCTTGATCTCCCTCGCAGGCAGATTTGTTGAGGAATCTGAAGAGTATAAGTCAGCGACTGTCAACCTCTAAAGAGCCCTGCATCAGAAAAGTCGGAATCTCGCTGGCAATCACTCCCAAGAAGAACACAGATCGCAACGGATGCAATTGGACAAACAGGTGCTGCTCCCTACTTCTTTCACCATCCCGGACCTGGCAGAACGACCTGCGCAATTAATGGAAATTCCTTTGTGGCGGAGCAGCGCCATGGCCGCGGGATTGATGTGACAAGCCTTACAGCAGAGAGAGTTGTACCTTCGCTGTCCAGTGTGAGAAGGCAAGCATGCAGAAAACTAGCCCCAACCTTTTGGCAAAAAGATGAAGATAACTGATGATGAAATTAGATGAAATCACTGTATGAAGTGTCAGACTGTGTAAGTTTAGATATGGTTCACTATGTGGAAAAATTACACTTATAGAACATCAATTATAATATTATAGATATTATTATATATGTCCATATGTATTTTGCTCTCAACAGGTTTTCAAGTCGACCTTTCTGATGGAGATACTTGCAGGCTGACTGTGTGGTTGCATGGGTCACTGGGTCTATATATATATATGTTCTGACAATCAAAACATAGTGACAGTCTGCTTGTTGCAGGGATTGTCTGAAGAGATCACCTGTTAGTTAATCAGGAACCTCTGAACCTATGCCCCCGATCAAACATCGGATCTGCAATTATTCAAAGAGCGTGCTAACTCGCTGCATCCTCACAAGTCTCAAACTGTCTTGCAAAATCATTTCTTCGAATTTCAACAAAGAATCGTGTTCCTGTCTGCAACTTTTAGGAGCCAATTTTTTTCTTGCATTCTATGCATTCTATGCGGGAAATGGCGGGTTGCAAAATATGCATGTCCTATTGGGAGAACGACACAGAAACACCCAAACTTCTGGCGCCATTGGTTGGCAAATTATCGATGTCGCAGTGCTCTGATTCCTTTTATGAGTTGCGTGATGCAAGATGGCCTGGGCTTGAGCAGGAATTCCAAACCAACCTTAGTTCAGTGACTTTGAAACTGCAGTAAACCCAGGAATCTTGCACATACACTGGATCCAAATTCTGGAGCATTCGAAGATGATGGCTTTCCATGGGTTTTTCCATCTGGTGAGTCTGTACGAATGAATGTGCAAAAAATACAGGTCTCGCTTCATTATAACCGTCAGCTCCTATGTCTGTCATGTCTCGGCTACCTTTTGAATCTTTTTGCCCTTTTCTACACCTGCTGAATAGCCAGCATGAATGTCCTATATACCAAAACTATCCAAAACTATCCAAAACTGCTGTGTGTTCTGTGGCCCGCACTCATTCCAGCCACAGACGAAAGGAACACATCCCGCCCCTGGATTGGTGCGGTGGAGACCTGGAACAGCTGGAACTGTCTCCGGAAGCATGGGGAAACATGAGGAAGGATAGGGCTGGGGATATGCTGGGGATACGTTCCCAAACAGGCAAAAAAATGCAAAAATGTATTCTGACATTTCAAACTCAGTGAATGTCAACTGCCAGCGCGGCTTTGCTCTGGGTACTTCAAGGCATCCTTTGAGGTTCAACCTCCCTTGCACATTCACACCGAATCATACCTTCACACGAGAAACTTGCACCTTTCCTTCATGTGCCTTTTTTTGTCTCTTGATGAGGACACAAATATGATTTCGTGTCTTTGCCATGTTGCTTGGTAAAAACATGGATTGAACAAACTTCTGACTTTGTATATCCCAAAGTACAGTGCAAGCCTTTGGAACCACAAAACTTCCCTGGCATGACCTTGGAATGCAAGCAAGATTCCGGCGCAAAAAGTGACACCTGTTTCAAATGCCTGTCAGTGGCTATTCATTTCGCTCGGCACTTGCAGGTCACTCCCGTGCCGGGCTTGGCCCGGCGCACTCCAATTCCGAGCCCAAGCAATGCAGCACCCAAACACCTGAGGTCCAATTCTGGATGGGTTGCCATCTTTTTCGGCACTTACAGGTAGATTCCGCACAAGGCGGGCAGCGAAAGTTTCCAGTAGGAAGCCGTGTTCTTATATAGGATTGCGGGCCCGGGCAAGGTTTTGCCCGTAGGAGTTGGAATGAAGATTCAAAAGACAAAACACTTTGCATGTTGCGTTTCAATGAGGATTTTTCGGCAAGACATCGTTGTTGAGTTTCTGTAGCTTTGGACCACGCATTTGCGGTGACCAACCCAGTGTTGCTTGACATTCTTTCTGTTGACATTTCTTTCCCTCAGCAGATCATTCTCTTGAGGCCTCTTTCTTTTGACGCAAGTCTAACGTTGCTCTCTTGGGCATGTCCATCTCTTGGCAGTTCTAAGTTTTGACAACTCTTTCTCTTGACAGTTCTGAATCTTCCCATCTCATTCTCTTGGCAGCTCCACTTGACATCCTTTCTCTTGACGTCTGTTTTTCTTGAGGTCTCTTTCCCTTGATGCCTCTTTGTCATGGCGCCTCTTTCTCAAAAGAAGCACGGCGGCTTGGCAGTTGAGCGGTGCCTTTTCCTTATGGCTAAGGGCGCCCTATTCGAGCCACAACATGCTGCTATGCCACTGCATCAAGTGAAAGTTCTCACCCGTCGTCAGTTGAGGATGCCGCAACAGCAGCACGCTTCATCGCCTTTCGGCGGTGCCGTCCGGTGCCGAACCCTCTCGGATGGCTTCCTTTGTGCGCAGCACCTGGTCGGTAGCTGCCATCTACCACAATGCAAGGCTTCGATCAGCAGGCCTCTCTCACATCCAACTTTCGTCAGGACATCCGCCAGCCTCTGTGACGTATCCGCCCAAATCACTTCACATCCATCTCCAATGAACTCCCTGATCTGGGCGACCAGCAGCTTGACTCGTTTGTCGCTTGGGTGTCCAGCTTCCTTGGTTATAGTTGCTTCCAGGCTCTTTGCATCAGTGAAAGCGATCACTGGCTTCTTGGGGTAGTTCAGCTCAAGGTCACGCAAGCTGATTACCTGGGTTCATCATCTCTTGAAGAATTGAGCTGATGTAGTCACCCGACCCCATAGCCATCAAGAAGGCATTCGACTCTGCAGCTAGAGTGCTCCTGCAGACACGTTTGATTTAACCGGACGTAGCCTCCAGGATCATCACAGGAGTTGATTGCCCGTCCTTAATTGTTGGCAAGGACAAGCCAATCACATAGCCGCATGCGACTTGGTGCCCTCCACATTCGCAAAGCTGGAGCCCACACAAACAAAAATGATGCTATTGTGGCGGTTCATCTCAGATGACACAAAACGCTACTTCTCATCGGGAATTTCCTTCAGCATCTTCACAGCCTTGTTCAATTCCACCACGTCTCTGACTCGTGGACAACCACGGGTTTGCGAAGCCATGCTGACGTTCACCTTGACATCAGGCCTTGTCTGCCTAGAGATCCAACCCATGCTCCCTATGGCCCTATGAGAGCACGGAAGTCTGTCTTCTCAGCTTCGGTCAACGGCGAATTGACATCTTTTCGCCTTCCCTTTTCTATCATCTGGTACTCCAAGGCCTCGGTGGCGTCGACCTGCCCGATGGTCACGGTGCCATTGGCTTGAACAACATTCTTTCCACAATACCTGAACTCTTCCGTCTTTTCTTTCAGGTGGATCATCTTGCTCAGCTTGGACATTGCCTCTTCATATGGGGCCAGCTCCGCAGGTGATCAGCTCATCAACGTGGCTGGCCACGATACCGACCAGCGTTCCCTCTCCATCATAGAGGAAAAACAAAGCAGCCGACAAGTTTTGCGTCGGCAGCTAGCTTCTTCCACCAGCTTCTGCCTGCATCTTTCGTTCCATATATGCCCCCTTTTGCTCTGAACAAAGTCCCAGGTCTGACTCCTGGAGGTGGTGGATATGGTGCGCGCAGGATCAACAGACGGTCAATCCCTTTTTCCTGCAAATAGGCAGTGGAAGCATCGTAGGCAGCCAAGATCCAACCCATCAAGCTCCTCTGTGTGTAAAAGTTTCAGTGTGTAAAAGTTTCTTTGCGAACCAGCCTCTGTGTGTAAGAGCTCCTCGTGTAAAGGATTTTTTTGTAAAAACTTCTCTGTGCAAAGGCTTTTTTTGTGTAAAAACTTCTGTTTGTAAAAGCTTCGCTGTGCAAACGCGTCCGTGTGCAAAGACTCCTCTGTGTAAACGCGTCTGTGTGTAAAGCTTCTGTGTGTAAAGGCTCCTCTGTGTAAAGGCTCTTTTGTGTAAAAGCTTCTGTGTGTAAGAGCTTCTCTGTGTCAAGACTTCTCTGCGTAAAGACTTCTCTGTGTAAAGGCTTCTGTGTGTAAAAGCTTCTGCGTGTAAAGCTCCTCTGTGTAAACGTTTCTGTGTGTAAAAGTTTCTGTGTGTAAAAGTCTCTTTGTGTAAAAGCGTCTGTGTGTAAAAGCTTCTGTGCGTATACAGCTTCTCTGCGTAAAAGCTCCTCTGTGTAAAGGCTTCTCTGTGTAAAAGAATTATCTGTGTCAAAGCCTCTGTGTAAAAGCTTCTCTGTGTCAAGACTTCTCTGTCTAAAGATTTCTCTGTGTAAGAGATGCTCTGTGTAAAAGCTTCTGTGTGTAAAAGCTTCGCCGTGTAAAAGCCGCTCTGTGTAAAAGTTTCTGTGCGCCGTAAAGGTGTCTGTGTGTAAAACCTTCTGTGTGTAAACTCGCCTGTGTGTAAAAGCTTCTGTTTGTAAAGGCTCCTCTGTGTAAAGACTGCTCTGCGTAAACGCGTCTGTGTGTAAAAGCTCTTCTGTGCAAGACTTCTCGGTGTAAAGGCTTCTCTATGATTCTCAGTGTAAAAGCTTGTGTGTGCAAGAGCTTTCCTGTGTAAAAGTTTCTCTATGTAAAAGCTTCTGTGCGCAAAGTCGTCCCTGTGTACAAGCTTCTCTGTGTAAAAGCTCCTTTGTGTAAAGCTCCTCTGTGTAAAAGTTCCTTTGTGTAAAGCTCCTCTGTGTAAAAGCTGCTCTGTGTAAAACCCTTGCCAGCTGCCCTGCATTTTTAGCGCCGCTCCCTCCCAGAAGAGCTCTCCCCAAGCTATTTCTTCACCTGTCCATTCACGCTGATGCACCTCCTATGCTTGGGTTCTTATTTAGTTTGCTTCGCTGCAAAGGGGGCGAAGACGACAGAACGCCGTGCAAAATTAAAAATGTCTCCAGCAACGAACATTTTCCCATGCATGTCCCGTTGCCCAGCGTTTAGAGACCATTTGACAAGTCTTGAGCGCACAGTTTTTCGCGATAATCGCGTTGATGGAATTTGTATTATGAATTTGTCCTGAAAAACCCGTGCCAACAGCTCTGCTCTTTTAGTCTCGCTCCCTGCCACCGAAGCTATGCATGTCCCGTGGCCATGGGCTTGGAAACTTTGACAAGTCTTGGGCGCACACTTTTTCGGAACAATCGTGTTGATGAAATTTGTTCTGAAAAACCCGTGCCAACAGCCCTGGAACTCACCCCAAGCTATTTTTCAAGGTTTCACCGTCCACGATGTCCACGCTTCCGTCACCTTCCGTCTCGCTCCCTCCCAACGGAGCTCTCCCGAAGCCATTACGATTTCCCATCTGCCCAAAGTGTCCACGCTTCCGTCTCGCTCCATCCCATAGGAGCTCCCCCACGGTGTCCACGCTTCCGTCTCGCTCCCTCCCAATGGAGCTCTCCCCAAGCTATTTCCCACCGTTTCCTGTCCGTCCACAGTGTCCACGCTTCCGTCCCGCTCCCTCCCAACGAAGCTCTCCCCAAGCTATTTCCCAAGGTTGCCTGTCCGTCCATGATGTCCACACTTCCGTCTCGCTCCCTTCCAACACGATCCTATCCGGCCACGATGTCCACGCTTCCATCTCGCTCCCTTGCAACAGAGCTCTCCCCAAGCTATTTCTCCGTGCCACGTCTTGGACCCGCAATTTTTCAAGACAATGGAAATTGTATGAAATTGTCCTGAAAAACCCGCGCCACCCGCTTTGCATTTTTGCATCGCTCCCTCCCAACCAAGGCCCCCCCCCAAGCTATTTCCACGCTTCACAATCCATGCACGCTCGTCCGGCGCTTCCTCCAGTGCGGCGCTCCCGTCTCGCTCCCTGCAGCGGGGCCTCCCCCAAGCTATTTCTACGCTTCGCAGTCCATCCATGCGCTCCCAGCTCGCTTCCTCCAGCAGAGCTCCCCCTAAGCTATTTCATTCACGCTTCACAGTCCATCCACGCTGGTCCTTCGCTCCCGTCTCGCTCTCTCCAGCGGAGATCCCCCGAAGCTATTTCCAAGCTATTTCCACGCTTTCCACTCCGTCCGCGCTCGTGCCTCCCTTCCTTCCTTTCTTCCTTCCTTTCTTCCTTCCTTCTCCTTCCCCCTTTCCTTCCTGTCTTCTTTCCTCTTCCTTCCTTCCTTCGTTCCTTCCTTGCTCGTCCGGCTCTTCTGTCTCGCTCCCTCGCGGCGAAGGAAGCTAAACGAGAACCCAAGCATCGGAGATGCTTTTGGGAAAAAAACAGTGTTTCGCCCACTTTGCACCTATCAAATCTCATCCGTGATGCTGCAGTTCCAGTGCGATCTACACACACTGAGTTACAATCCGCAAAGAATCACAACAAACCGGCGTGGGGGTGCGTGAATGTTGTGTTAAGATGTGTTGAGGTAATGCGAGGTTGAGAGAAAGTGAGGTTGAGGTAGTGTGAGGTTGAGTGAATGCGAGGTTACGGTTTTTAGATTGAGTGAATGTGAGGTTAAATCATGTTAAATCAATGTGTTCGAGTGGATGTGAGGCCGAAATAAAGTGAGGTAGATTGAAGCAATGTGAAGATTAGGTATATAATGCGAAGATATACGAAGTTGAGCGAATGAGACCGGCTGAATGCGAGGTTAACGTAATGTGAGGTTGAGTGAGTCAGTGAGTCTGAGCTTGAGGTAATGCGAGGTACATGAAGGAGGATGACTGAGGATGAAGGAGGATGAGTTAATGCGCAGTGAGCCAATGTGAGGTTGAGGTAATTGCAAGATTGAGTGAATGTGACTCCGATGTTAAGGTCGATTTGAATGAGCGAATGCGAGGTTCATGCAATGTTACTGTACATTAGAGTGAAATGTGAGGTTAAGGTAATTGGAGTGGTGAAAGTAATCCATAACTCGGAGTTTCTCCACAAAAAATCCTTCGATGATATCCACAAACATAGTCATAGTCTGAGTTATATCCATCACAAACTCAAATTTAGCTATTATACTATCGTTTTCTGCATGTTGCAACCAGAAAGTCGTGCAAAGAGAAAGGCATACAAATGGCAGCTGGACCGGAGCTACCTGCCGTATAAGAAGATATTCACTAGTCTCTAGTCAAAACAGTCCAAAAGATGCGGCAGCAAAGACATCGGGCAAACCACACCTACGTCTGCCAGCACGAATCCGGCCCATTTTCGCCTTCGAAAAAGGTAGCGAAACACGGTCCTTGCCATCCCCAAAGCAAGTGCATCGGTGAGCCACGCCTGCTGGTCACCGTCACCCTGGTGTTCCAGTGACTTAAAAAACAAAATTGGCGAAGCCTTGAGCCCTTGAGCCTTGCAAAAAGCTTTCGTGAAAAGTTGGCAAATCAGTGGCTTGTGGCTCATCGATGCTCATTGCAAATCAGACAAAGCTTTAGTCGATTTCTTTTTATATCTTTTCATATCTTTTCAATCTAGAGCGATGTCACCCTAGCGCAGCTGCTGGCTTGCTGCAAGAGCATGCACGCTTCCCAAGCGCTCTGGAGTGGCGTTGTTTTCGCAAGCAGCCCCCGCTTCTGGGCTTCACATCTTTTTCACACCTACTCACTTGGAGGCTTGAATGAATTGATTACAGAGGAAAGGAATGCCGATGATGATTGCCACAGCCACAAAGTACCTGATAGAAGGGAATGCGGAGTGATGCGGAGTGCTCCTTTGTGTTAACTTTGTATACATCAGAAACAGTCTGTCTCAATTTTCGGCTCAGTTCTCAGGTCCTTGCTTGATGCCCATACTTGGGCGGTAGCACGCATACGCTGCCTTGAGGTACGAGTTTTGCATTACGTTTCAAAGCTTGCAGCGTGTCAAGCGGAGCTATTGTGTCTCTGTAAGCAAACATAAGCTTCTCTTGCCACAGCTGCAATAAAGGTCCATGAGCTAGGGAGTCTCACCCGCGCCGTTCCCTCTTGCAGTATGTTTGCGGCCACGTCTTGATTGTCCATATATGATCTATATATGTTGTTTTGTTCATAAGACAAAATAGAAGTTTGGGTTCAGGGTTTTTAAAGGTTTTTTAATGCTTTCGTCTTCCCATTCTGCTTTGTTTATCTTAAGTCTTTTAGCTGGGCAACTTCCAAATCTTTAAGCCAGCTCTTCTATTCTGCCGCTTCTAGGCTACGCTGACATTGGCTTGTCCAGCTTCCGGCCGGTTAGGTTGGTTCAGCGATCACTTCACAGTACAAAGTCTTCATATGATTGATTGTCCCACAATACTGTATCCACCAGCCACAGCCGTGTTTTCAAGAAGGGAACCCTGCTCACTGTTGATCAATGCCATAGCTGTCGCATCGCATCAATGTATAAATCTTACCAAGATGTGAGCAACCTCAAACTCACCTTGCCCGCGCGCCATCCCTCTTTTCAAGAGACAAGTGTCCCGATCCATACAAGGGGGCAAGGATAGCCGCAAAAAACTAGCGCCATGACTATAAAAATATGTCAACCTTATCTATGCCTCATTACCTGTGCTTGGCACGCGTATTATTTCTCCAGATAAGATAGATACGACATGATAAATTAAGACATGATAAAACTGGTGCAGTATAAACTGGTCACATTTGTCCAGCTTAGGATCAGACTGTCACGACCATTACCCAAACAATCAAGGTAATCATCAAAAGGAGCAGTGATGGTGCTAGCCTCAGAGATTTGCTGACTGGAACGCATCGCTTAAAGGAGCGAGCCATTACTTTTTCGCATTTGGTAAAGAGCCTTGCACTTTACAACTGCTCTGAATGATATGATACGACTTGTCTTAAGGTCTGGGCTTACCCCATCTCGACAGGCCAACCAAAGTGGAGTCAGCAATGAACGGGAAAAGCATCAAGCGAAGAGCGAAATACCTTACCACACTTTCCTCATCTTCCCTCCCCGTGTCACTTCATTCACTTGACACAAACGCACACACACACACACAGCTGAATTGTCAAACAATGGCAAAAATGACTTTCTGGTACAATATTATGGCAAGATGGTACCAAGATGGTAACAAGATATTTTGGACAACCGCAGGTGTCAAAGAAGGATAGTCCATCTCCCACCCTGCAGCTCGCAAATTTTTCAAATTGGTCGGAAAGATGCATCAACCTGGATTCGAATTTGCCAGACCTTTCAGGTTTCTGGCATTTGGGCGCTTCATTAGTCTGCCCCTTCCACCTCTACCCTAAATTGGGCGGGATGGGTGTGGAAAGAAAAGGCAACATGGTGCTGGTGGCAGGTCAGCCTTGAGCCAAAATGGCCCGACCATGCCACCAGCTTCATTGTCATGCAGAAAAACCTGCTGTTTTTC
>Ga0126342_10010679_pt1:0-10000 | contig 16439 bp, 16 predicted proteins | sample Cyp1metagenome_FD_92528 | JGI IMG/M metagenome (GOLD analysis project Ga0126342, IMG submission 92528) | Coral microbial communities from Lord Howe Island, Old Settlement Bay, Australia - Cyphastrea 1 metagenome | ecosystem: Host-associated > Invertebrates > Cnidaria > Coral ... | reverse complement strand
TATGCATGCATACATACATACACACACATACATATGTATGCATACATACATACATACATAAATACATACATACACACACATACATATGTATGCATACATACATACACACACATACATACATACCATACATACCATACATACATACCATACATACCATACATACCATACATACATACATACATGCATACATACCTACATACGTACATACATACATACACACACATACATACATACACACACACATACACATGTATGTATGCATGCATACATACATACACACACATACACATGTATGCATGCATGCATACATACATACACACACATACATACATACATACACACACATACACATGTATGCATGCATACATACATACATACACACACACAGACATACATACATACATACACACACATACACATGTATGCATGCATACATACATACATACACACACAGACATACATACATACATACATACACATATATATGTATGCATGCATGTATGCATACATACACACACACATATACATCCGCTCCCTTTTTTCAGGTCGATTCACTGGAGTCCTCTGAGCTGATGCTGGTGGCGGCCCATCCCATCACCGGGCGCACGCATCAGATCCGTCGCCGGGCTCACTTTGGGATGCCAGGGTGGGGTATGGGTTGCCATAAATGGGGAATCTCCAAAATGGATGGTTTTTAATGGACAACTACTAAAAATGATGATTTTGGGGCCGGGTACCCCATTTTAGGAAACCTCTAGGTATGGGAAACCCAAGGCCATAATCACTGAGGAGTCACCAGAAATAGATGGGACATATTCAATATTGTGCCCAGATGGTAGGTTCATGGCATGTGGTTTTTTAATGGACGGGTCGGTACCGGTCTTGTACCTTGCGAGGCTGCCATTCCCTCTGACAAATCAGCAAATCGTCCATAAATGGGGCATTTTCCATGGACACGTTTGAAATGCCAGAGGGTGTTGCAAATGGGATTTCCATTGGGTTCGATTTGTTTTTCGAGGTGGGCACACCCAGTTCACAGGAATAACCTTCAGATGTGAATTGTTTTATCATTTGTTAATATATCTATCCTTTTGCGTCCACCGTGGCCCAGTTGTAAATTTATGACCGCTGGAGCAAACATGAGCAAACCATAGATTTTTTATGAGTTTTCATGGGTTTCATGTATGCACAGACCAAAAGTGTCATAACTGTATACTGCGTAAAAGTCGCATATTCATATACACCAAACCAATGTATAGAAAAAAATGAAATAATGTCTCTGAATTTGTGCGTTGCTTTCAGAACCATCCTGCCGCACTTTGAGTCATCACCCTTTCCGCTCCATTCTGCAGGCGTTCACTTTGCCTTTCTGGGCCGACCCTTAGTGGGCGACCTCACCTATGGCAGGTGCAGCCCAAACGAAGTCTTCAACGATCACCAGCGGCTGACATTTGAGTACTGGTCAAAGTTTGAATCCACAATGTTATGACGAAACCATGAAACCATTTCCTTTTCGGGTTTGCTTAATTCCGATTGTGTTTTTTTTTGCATTTATTGCCATGATTACTTGTACCCTTGAAACCATCCAATTATCCCCAGGCGAAAGTCAAAGTTGCGCACCATTGCCCGCCAGGCGAAATAGCTCGGTGGTGTGCCCGCGGCTGTTCCTGCATTGCCGACGCTTCAGCTTCCCGGCTCTGCCCCAAAAAGGGGGGTTTCGCAGAACAAAACTGACCGAATTTGTGGGTCCATTCCTGCCCCAACTCATCATGCCTTATGTGGGCATACATTTATCCCTTCAAATTTCATTGCGTGGGATCAAGCAGACATGGAGAGACTTAGCCTTTGGTAATCGATTCCAGCAGTGGTAGATGCCCGTTTGATAGGTGATACGGGTATCAAAGATGAGGATATCCCAGTTGTGTGAGCAACATAATTAATAGATTGACCCACCATGGAAGGTTCATCTATATATATATATATTAATTATATATATATATATGTATATGTATGTGTATATGTATATGTTTATGTATATGTTTATGTATATGTATATGTTTGTATATGTATATGTATGTGTAAAAATGAATCAACATGACATACCGATCGATTGACATAAGTGTTATCTTTTTGCCGAAAAAACTGAAAATATCAACATCATGATATTATGCATATACACATACATACATACATACATACATACATACATACATACATACATACATACATACATACATACATACATACATACATACATACATACATACATACATACATTACATACATTACATACACTACATACACTACATACACTACATACACTACATACACTACATACACTACATACACTACATACACTACATACACTACATACACTACATACACTACAGACACAAATACAAATATGTATATAAAACATGCATATATACACACAGTTTGCACAGACGTCACCTTCAAACGCGTCAGCTCCCCAAACGCAACGCCATCAGGCTGCCGGGATCTGTCCGGAGCGCCCCTGGTGGCGGAAGCACCGCTGCCCCGGGAACTGCAGGAAGTCTTGGCGCAGCTGCGCAGCTGCTAACAGTGACAGCGACGAAGCGACGAAGGGACGTTGCGTCGGAGAACGTCGGAGAACGAGAACGTTGAAAGTCCAAGGTTTCTTAGGCAGTTGTTGTTTTGGGGGTTGGTTTCCAATTTGATATGTTATGCTGGATAGGGATAGAAACGCGATACAACGTGCTAAACAAGGTGGTGATTTTAAGATTTTGGGCACCTGTATGGTGAGGCCAATTGCAGAAGTGGTTGGGCAGTTGAAGAACGGACCCAAGTTTCTCTTATATAGTATAAGGGAACAGCCATGCACATTGCAAACTACCCAGTATACCTTGAGGCAACTTGTTTCACTTTGGTCATTGGTTTGGTCATTGCTTGCCATTGCCAAGACCAAAGCTGCCATGGGTCTTGAAGGTTTGAATTTGCGTTCATATCTTGGCAGACAGAAGAGGTCCAGATATTGAAGGTTTGAATTTGCGTTCATATCTTGGCAGACAGAAGAGGTCCAGATATTGAAGGTTTGATTTTGCGTTCATATCTTGGCAGACACAAGAGGTCCAGATATTGAAGGTTTGATTTTTCGTTCATATCTTGGCAGACAGAAGAGGTCCAGATATTGGAGGTTTGAATTTGCGTTCATATCTTGGCAGACAGAAGAGGTCCAGATATTGAAGGTTTGATTTTGCATTCATATCTTGGCAGACAGAAGAGGTTTAGATATTGAAGGTTTGAATTTGCGTTCATATCTTTGCAGACAGAAGAGGTCCAGGTAGATACCTGATTTGTATGGAGAATGCGTACAATTGTTGGGCAAGCTTCACAGTATTGTGTCTTGTGTAGAACTACGTCCAGCCCGGGATCCCAACACATGTTTTTTCTTTTAGTGAGTCCTTCGTTGAACTTAGAGTTTATATATCCGTCAACCCTTCTATATAAAAGGTTAGTTGCATCCATTATTTGCAATTTTAATAAATTTTATATGATATATTTGAATTACCCTCTGGTAAACTAACACACCCATGGAAAATCACATTTTTTTAATGGATAAATCAACTATAAATGGCCATTTTCAATAGTTAGCTATGTTAGTTCACCAGAGGGTATGTTGCCTCACTGGCGGGGCACATGACCGAAGTGAATTACAACAGCTGCTGCTACACTTGGACTAAGGTATTGTCCAAGGTGGACCTGGGACCTGGAGTGAATCTGTGCGGTCCAGTACAGGTGGGACACCAAGAACGCGTTGAAAGGGGACGATTGGGGGGTTAACCCCTGGGCTTTTGATCATTGGCGGAGGCTATGATTTTAATAGCAGATGACATCACTATGTTGTTTTCCCCCTGCTTTATGAAGCGGGGTCTATGAATCTGGACTTCATCCGGGCTTGACATTACCCAACTTGTGGCTTGCCCCACTGGGGATGTCTCAGAACCGATATTTCCATACATTTCCATGTTTGGAGAGGATGAACATCCAGCATCATCCAGCATCATCCAGCTATATTTGGTCGTTCAAAGCGACCAGGCTGATCCTCTTCACGCTGATCTGTCTACACAGCCGGCGAGAAAGGATGGCAGGATGATCTCAATGTTGGGGGTTGTTATTGCTTTTACAGAATAATTACAGTATCAATTTATCAATCAGTATAGCTGCCATTTTAGTAACTCCATTTTGACGCCTACCCATTTGAGAAGCTGCTCAGATGGCTCTCAGGTAGTTGTATGATGTGGGAACGGGGTTGTTGGGCGTGAATGCGCAGATCTTGGCTCACATCGAAAATAGGCTGAAGCTGCCAGCTGGTTTTGCGTGGCCTGCAGCTGTTTCCAGCGAGGGCCAGGTCATGGCTGATAGCAGCACCACAAATGGGAACGCAACCTCTGCGATCGGTGTCTCCAAACCAGAAACTATCGAGAAGCCCTGTCTATGGCTTTTTATCTCGTCGCTTTTTGAGGGTGCCGTTGTATAATGTTGTATAGACATGTATAGACTACCGGGTCTTTCTCCACTTCTTACCTATCAGGCAGGTAAAGCCACAGTATTCCCGGCCATGTCATCGAAGTTGCCTGGTACAGTAGCTGCAACTTCGGAAGGACCTCACCACAGAAAATGTTCGTAGATGCTCCAAAATCATCAAAAATCTAAGTTGGGACTGATGACGATTTGCACAGCTTAATCCCTCTCTTTCCTGCCATGGGAAGCATCCAAGCAATATTCGCCACGCTGGGCTGCCTGCACATGGCAGGGGCAGAAATTCAACTGCACCTTAGCGCCAAATAACTAGGGGCGACTGGTTTTGGAACTGCAGGTCAGGAGATTTCCCGTTCTTTGAGCTTTTGGGAAGCTAGTGGGCCACATCAAAGTGGTTGGGAATCCGGAATCAGAAAATACATATTCCTCCGGTGGAGTTGTGTACACATAGTGATGGGGCGTGTCACAACGGCAAGGTGAGAAATTATAGCATCTCTATGATGCAGGTCGTGGGTTCAGCACGCCTGCGTCAAAAGCCCATTCCCTCTCACCGCTTCTTTCTGCTTTTCTTTGTGTTGGACAACGCGGTTAACCGAAAGGCTCATTTCGAGGAACCACCCAATGGTCACCAAAATGTGTGCAATACCCTTCCTCAATGATTTGTGCTTGGATATGCCCCAACCCGCGGCATCAACAGAGATGAAGGGTCCACTGAGCCACTACGCTTCACTACCCACGTCAGAAGTTTCGCAGGTATGTTCGATCACAAGGACTGGCACATCAGACACTGAGCTTGGAGTCAGCATTTGATGCAGGCTGGTAGAGAACAACCTAGACCCAGGGACACATATGGAATCTAATCCATTGTTTTCAATGTTCTCCTATCTTAGTCAGTCATAGTCATGTCACATCTTATAGATGAAACATCAAGGTGTAGTGTGAGCCCATTTCCCCTTTTCTGTCGGAGTATTTCATCCTGTCTTATTTATCTAATTACATGTGGTTTTTAGTCATCCTGATCTTGCCTATCTTATTTATGGATCTATTTCATGTTCAGCACATGTATGTATATATGGTCGTGCAACATATACACTGTTTATCTTATACCTTATCTATCTTATCGTTTTATCTATCGTATCTACCGTATCTATCGTATCTATCTATATTTGCTGACTAATTTGCTCCCAAATACATGCGTTAAGTCATTATATATATATATATTATATATATACATTATTATTACATTACATCACAGTACATCACATTGCATCACATCACATGATAATTACATGTGTACTTATATTTATATTACTGTATTTTAGTTTTAAGTTCACAGTAGCATGTGCATTACCTTGCATCTCTTCACATTACATTACATGGCATGGCACGAACCGACATGACTGACATGGCAAGACATGCATTGTGTTTCAATATGTAAATACACACATATATATATATATATACACACGTTAATTTCTCATCTATGATGCAGAATCAATTATGCATATATAGCTTTTGAAACCAATATATATATATACAGAGAGAGAGAGAGGGAGAGAGAACTTGTGGATATACGTATGTGAGCTTGTAACCAGGTGTCAACCCAGCGGTATATAGGTATATAGATTGAGAGTCAATCTACTGACTTTTTACTCTTTGATTTTTCCCTTTCATTCAACCACCAAAAAATAATAAAGCCTACTATATAAAACATGATAAAACCCTGATCCTTTGAAGACGGGTTAATTCCAACAGAAATTACATATAGCTTAATTCCAAAAGAGACACCCAATCAACCCATCATTTGGGGGTTGCTGAGGACCATGGCCATGAATGAACTCTTGGCAGCAGCAACTTGGCGGCGAGATCTGCACAGATTCGCCAGGTTCGTTGCAGCTTCCGCTTCGTCTCAGGTAGTAGAAGCTGGATGGCCGCACACATCTGTGGTAAGCATGAAGGATGCCGAAGAGGATTGAACCTGACCGGTCAGCATAGTCGATCATTGAAGAAGGTAATGTGCCATGTCGCAGCTACATCCGCCATTTACCCTGATTAACTGATGAGTTTCTAAAGCCAAATCATGCTCTGCAGGATTTGTGTACCTATTTCATGGCAGGTGCACCTTCACGAATCTAGTCACATTTACATGCATCATGCATCTTAGATTCTTACTGGCGGTTTCGATATTTCTTGATTTGAACCATATTTGGGATGATGATACCTGTAGGGGTTGAAACCACCAGCCAGCTTGGATACCACCCTAGATATGCTGCTAAAGTTGGGTGACTAACCACTGGGGCTCTCCAGGAACTGCGTCATGGCGGATTGTGGAGCTACTTCCCATGGATCTGGCTATCGGAGAAGAAACGCTTGAAAAGCAACTGGTGGCTATTTTCAGCCTGTGGCTGGTGATTTTCTTTTGGTGCTTCTGAGAGTTGTGTTGTTTTTCCTAAAGGGGTCAGTTCATCTTAACTGTCCTAACCCCATCCCTATCGTTCAATGAGTTGAAGCCAACGGCCATTATTCTCAGGAACTGCAAGTCATGGTAGTGAAGATGCTGTAGAGCCGTAGAGCCGTAGATATAGAAGTTCCTGTTTTGAATTGTGCTCAGGGGGTCCTAGTGGGGATGACAGGAAATGGGAATGAAGTAGGACAATTTTAAGAATTGTGCGCAGTTGGCTCAGTTGGCTCCTTTGGATTGGTTGGCAATTCATGTTGAATGAGTTCAAGGAAAACACACAAACACGGAGCGAGAGAGAGAGAGAGAGAGAAAGAGAGAGAGAGAGAGAAATGCACGTATGTATTTCATGTGCATACCATTTGTATATCATTGGGCAACCTCGACAAAGCACATAAATCCTGAATTGAGGAAAACATGCATTTGGGGTGTTTTTCGCCAAACAAGCGCAATTGCACCACTCTTGGCATTTTTCCATTTGTGCGTTTTCAAGCGAAAATTCTGAATGTATGTTCCTGGGAAAGGAGCGTAAATAGTTGGGAGAAAAGCTTACATACCCGTCCATCAGAACAAAGAGGCGGGTGTTTCGGTCAAGTGAGCATAAACGTCGATGACAGCACGCACACACACACACACGCACACACATATTTTTAAAACATATATATATATATATACACGCACACATATGTTTTGTATATATACATATAAATGCGACCAAAAGATGCTATGAGCCGAAACAAATACCATTTGAAGATCCAAGTATATACACAGATCATGTACATGAGTACATGCTATGTATATGTAGCATATATGTGATTATAAATGTTATATAAATATGCACATAGAAAGGCTACCATTCCCTCCATGAATGATGGTACGTTGGCTGGTTCCTGCCCAGGCAAGCGCTCAGCGCGCGGTGGAAGGTGGCTGGTGTTCCTTGAGGCCGGGCGTTTGTTGGTGGAGCCCTGGTGGATTACTGTAGCAGTTGCAAGACCGGGACAGAGATCTAAACTATAAATATCAACCCCCTAAAGAGATGGAAGAGTAGTTTATCATTTGTTTGACTGATTTTTTGAAAACTTCTATTTTTGGAGGTTGCTATAGAGACAAGAAGATTTAACCAACCATAAGAATCCAAAAGATACAATATGTGGATATTGACACACAGTTTGTGGTTAGGATTTCAACTAGCCAAAGTCCGGATTGTTGCAACGCTCTTGTCCGGAAGTAGGGATCCAGCATGTGTAAAAGCATTATTCATAAACGAACCAATGCAATGTCACCTGGTCCGACGGCCATTTTTGGGTGATTTGTTGCAAGCCTTCCTTGTTCGAGCTTGTGGATAGGACAGACGTAGATATGGTTTGCACAGCTTTCTCCATATAGTTTTCACTGCAATCTCATCGGCCCACAGAGAACTCACTGATCAATCTGATCAAGGGGCTCAACATGGAAGAACTCTAGTTATGAAGTAGAAATTGGCCTCGTGTAATGTCATTTGTCAACGCAAAGTCTACCAACCATTTGTTCATATCACAGTAGTTCACTACGCCAAAAAATGAGGTTAACCAAAAAATACAGTATCACTCATTTGGGGTTTATTGTTGGGCATACCGTATAGGATGATCCAAATTTTATCAAATGGCCCTCAAATTGCTGATAATTGGGGATGGTTTGTTACTTGGTGCCGCTGCAGTAAACTAACTCAGATATGGAAAAACAATGGAACATCACCATGTTGAAGTCATGCTTACAGGTCATCTACAAATTGGTGAGTTTCCGCAGGGTTGTGGGCCTTGGGTGCGGGTAGCGGGTAGTCGCAGGCCTCGACCATGGTGGCTCCCAAAGTCTTGGGGCAGCTGTTGAGCGCGTATGATGCGCGTGAAGCGTGGCGGCTTGGCCTTCCAGCAGGGGATTTCTTGTTTTGAATTCGGGGTTTCCAAAGTCATGGGGGTACCTCCAAACCATCCGAGCCATTAGACCATGACTTTGTATTGAAACCTATAGAGACTTGGGGATTCCCCATTTTAAGAAACCACGATTTCATCGCAGGGTTGGGCAACATCTATTTAATTGACTTCGGCAAGCCCGCCGGCCATAGAGAGGTGGCCCCAAGGGAGTTTGATGTGCATTCTAGGTGGAAGCCCACGAGAGAGCAGAAGAGAAAAGAAGAAGAAGAGAATAATAAGAAGAATAAGAAGAATAAGAAAGGAAGACGAAGACAAAGCCGTAAAGCGGAAGCGGCTTGTGTAGCAAGGTTTGCTGTAACAGCCTATTGACCGTATACCAAATTAGTACATATTAGTACCGCCCTCCAGCAAAGTAGCGCCAGGTACTATGTATGAGCCTTTGGCTTGACAGCAGACCGCTGCATGGAAGGAGACAGGGGGGAGAGATTCCCCAAGGAGGTTGACGTGCACGCTAGGTGGAAGCCTCAGAGAAGAAGAGACGAAGACAGAGCCGTGGATCAGAAGCAACTTGAGTAGCAAGTGCGTGCTTGAACAACCAATGGAACGCATACCAAATGAGCACTGGTCGATCAGTACCGTGCGCGTCCTGTGACGAGTACTTGAAGACGACGGTAATGCTGTAGGCAATGTCATCAGCTACCGGCACTACCAGTGTAGTACTTGGGGAAGAAGGGAGGAAGGAGTAGAGGAGTATCGGAGTAGGCGTCGGAGTAAGCGTAGGAATAGAAGCAGTAGTAGCAGTAGCAGTAGCAGTAGCAGCAGCAGCAGCAGGAGTAGTAGTAGTAGTAGTAATAGTAGTCGTCGTCGTCGTCGTAGTAGTAGTAGTCGTCGTCGTAGTAGTCGTCGTAGTAGTAGTAGTAGTCGTAGTAGTAGTCGTAGTCGTAGTCGTAGTAGTAGTAGTAGCAGTAGTAGTAGTAGTAGCAGCAGCAGTAGTAGTAGTAGTAATATCAGTAGTAGTAATATCAGTAGTAGTAAAATCAGTAGTAGTAATATCAGTAGTAGTAATATCAGTAGTAGTAATTTCAGTAGTAGTAATATCAGTAGTAGTAAT
>Ga0126342_10010678_pt1 | contig 16440 bp, 16 predicted proteins | sample Cyp1metagenome_FD_92528 | JGI IMG/M metagenome (GOLD analysis project Ga0126342, IMG submission 92528) | Coral microbial communities from Lord Howe Island, Old Settlement Bay, Australia - Cyphastrea 1 metagenome | ecosystem: Host-associated > Invertebrates > Cnidaria > Coral ... | reverse complement strand
TAGATAGGTAGATAGGTAGATAGGTAGATAGGTAGATAGGTAGATAGGTAGATAGGTAGATAAGTAATGAGATGAAAGAGAGAAAGAGAGAGATAGATAGCTAGATAGATAGATAGATACATAAAAGATAGATAGGTAGGTAGATAGTCAGAGAAAGAGAGAGACAGAGAGGAGACCATCAGTGGATTCGCTTTGCCATCCCTGATTCACAACAACCAACCTCTCCTATAGGTTTCCTATTTTTGAAATTTCCGCCACCGCCTTGCGCGGTACTACTGGTAAAAGATGCTACCCATCCACCGGTTTGTTTCAGTGACGATTGGGACTCGCAGATCTGCAGGGGATGGGGCCGGTCTGCAGGAGGCTTGGCATCAAGTGTAGCTTGGTGCAGCAGTGGCAGTTCCTTTTAGACCTGGAAAACACAACTTTGAAACGCGCATTTTGTATGTTTGAAACATGAGTTTCATTTAGTTTTCGAGGACGCAATATCCTTACTGCCATTTTTTATCAATTTGTTTGTGCAATCTAAATTCGTGTGAGGTAAAAGGCCTATTTTCTTCTAGTTGCATGTCTCTTTTCATTGTGGCTCTGTGAATGCATCACATAGCATAGACAATGACAATCATATACAATCATCACAACCGGTGAAAAACAAACCTCCGTAGAACTTGGATCTTTTGCTTTGAGATTGGGACGTCCACGTTTTTTTTGTTTGTTCGACTTGCCAAATCCCCAAACTGACAGAAGATTCGACTGGTGGAATCCTTCGCATTGGTTAGGTTCAAGGGAAAACATACAGGAAACATCAAGAAACCATGTGTTCTATGTGTTTCCCAGTAGTTTCTGAGTAAAGATAGTGGGTTCCTGTAAGGTTCACCTTCATCCAATGATTTCTAATGATTTCTACACCTCTGGTATAGCCGGATGAGGTACACTCACAGATGTGTTGCCCAAGAGCAGAGCTGCTTGTTGCTGCCTGGAGATCGAGCCGAGGTTCGGCTGAACGACGACAGACGTGGTATGTACATGGCAAGCACGGCATCAAGCGCAGTAAAAACATGGCAAGACGTGGTTGAAACATGGTGAAACATGAGGATTTTAGAAGATTTCATGAGCTAGTGGAGATCCAGCACAGATGGATTTATGGTCGGGCACGGGATTTGTATTCAGACCGTCAAACGATCTGAGTGAGTCATGTGCCACTGTCATAATCGGAACGCCTAGCCGACCTTTTGTTTGCAGATGCACAGATTTTGATTAATCCGTCAAGCTATATGCGAGGCATACATTGTACCAATAAAGATCATCGGTTGTTGAGTCCCTAAGGTTGGGTTCATTTGAATCCTGTTGCTTGATGTTGATGGTTTTGTCTATATAGTAGCCCCAAATACTACCTGATGTGTTTTTTATTTTTAATTTTGTATCATGGCATGATGCAACATCAATTGCAATGGTTGTGTCTAAAATCATACATGTTTGATTTTTTTTGCGGGAATGCTTCAATTTACAATATAGACACTTTTACTATTACTATACACAATATAGCTAATGCTCAGCTCATCATCAGCCTATCAAAATGACCCAGATCCATGGGGATTGTCCGCGTTTTTGAGGCATTTCGTTGGCTCTCAGCCATGACCAACTGGTTCCTGGGTAACTTGGAACGATCGCCACCTCTGGCTGGAACTGGTCTCATTTACCCATGGTGTGACCACTAAAATCCGTATCCGAAGAGCAACCGGTTTACAGATTACAGATAGTATATCATTCAAAGATGTCATCGATAATCGTTACAAGTTAGCAGCAATAACATGTTTATTATTGATATGTCTACAACGTGGTTGTTTGTGTTTGGACCTCAGGCTGGTCGCGCAATAATCCATGCACCTAACATCCTTAAGCCATTGACAGACCAACTGCTTCACGAATGAACCACCTGAGCATATCCATCATCATTCTATGGGTGTGTCTCAAAATGGTAGATACCCCAATGTCTACCTTTTTCATAGGGAAAATGATAATAAAACATTGATTATGGGGAAAAGGTGGGAAAACCTAGTTTCAAACAAACCCAAATGGGTTTGTTTGATACGTGCTGCCCCTAAATCCAATGATCGAACATGATTCCCTATATTTCCTTCAAATTGCCATGTACTGTATATATTCGGGGCGTGCCCCATTTTCAGACAACGTCATGATGGGCGACGCCATGTAGTAAATCATGTAAATTCACCCTAATTGCATCTAGTTGCCACTTCACTGAGGCAAACGTCCAGTGGAGTTGACGTCTGAGGCTGGGTGTTAGCATGTAGGGGAGAGACTTCAGACCGATATTTTAGGGAGTTGAACACCTCCATCCTCTAATAAGTTGTAACCCCTACTGGTACATGTTTTTTTTTGGGGGGGATATTTCGGATATTTTGGCAGGTGCTTACCCATAAAAGGTTGAACCCCTCCATGGTTTGTCTTTAAAACCGGAGTTTTGAAGGGAACTAACAGGTCATTCGTCTTTGGAGCAGGAACCCTTCTGGCTGGTGATTGAGCTCAACGGCCAGAGCCTCAGGTACCTGAAGGTACCTCACAGGTGATGGGAGTGACGGAGCACTTGACAACTGTGACACTGTCAGGTCCCATTCACTGAATTCATTTACTGTAATTCAATGCAACTCATACTGTAGTCAGTTTCTTTGATCATTTGAAATGTTCATTTTCAAGGGTATTTAAGAAAGGTGCAGTAGGTTTTTTTTCATACCTCCTGAAAACTTAGCACTTTTAGCACCTTTCTGTTGGCCCACTTCCAAATCGCAGTCGCTTTAAGACCAACAAATCTGCTAAATCTCCCTGAATCTATGGGAACAATGGGCTTGTTCTGGTTTTTTTTCTGGATGTCATTCTTCCCATTGACTTTCATAGTTTTCAAAAAGGTTGAAACCACCAGCCAGTGTTGGTTGGTTTATTTAGAACTACGAATTCTCTACTCAAATTTGGCTCGTTTGACTTGTGGTGCCTCAACCAGCTTGAGGGGCTATGGGCATCGTCACCAGATGGAGCCTTTTGTGGCCATTCGTAGCCCATCAAAATACGACTACAAAGATCGGAGATGATCCCTGGGGCTGACGTTGATATCTGAACTCTTTCGCTGTGAGGCTTTACCATTTCTGAAATTTCGTCAAATCTTCGGTTGGAGAGTTGTCAAGGCCCGACCCCCGTGTCGAAGTGTGATCCTGTGGCGGCAAGCAAAGGTTTCAGGTCTTCACATGTCCGATTGATCATGAAAGCTGGTTTATGGTTTTGATGATTTTGTATTTTCAAGCACTCTGATCCTGAAAGAAAACGATAATATGTATGTAATCATATGTATGTAGATAACATGATATATGATATGCACCACATGACAAAAATATGAAACTGGCGCATCCTCCAGTCTCGCTCAGTGATTCCCCGCCCTTGCCAAGCACGTCTCTTTTGACGAAGCCACCTGCAACTACCTGGCCAATCGCAGTTTTCAACATGAGCATCTGGGCAATGTGTGCCTCAGAACTGGGGCTATAAAGATATAAAGTGACTAATAAGTGACTAATAAGTGACTAACTTCTGGTCGAACCAGTTCCAAGTTAGTCACTTTACATCAAACTAAGTGGGAAAGTGGCTAAGTGGGGTCTATACCCCATGACCCAAGCCCTGCCAGGTTCCAAGGCGCCGCAGACACTTTGGCCCGGTGAAAAGTGACCTGCGGTGGGGACTTGGAGGATCTGCCAGGAATCGTTCAGTGGTTTTAGTACCTGGGGTTATAAGTTATAAGCCACGTTTAAATGGGAGAAACCCTAGATATAGGGTTAGTATCATACTAACTACCCTCTGGTAAACGTTTACATGACTATGGAAAATCACCATTTTCAATGGGTAAATCCATTTTTTCAATGGCCATTTTCAATAGCAAACTGTTAGAATGATCCTCCAAGTAGCGCAGATCCAGTGCCTGTGGCAGCTCAGGTGTACTATGGTGTGCTGCTCAAAATGTAGTCTATCATGGCACTGGACCAAAAAGGTGTAAACGATCAGATTTTCCTCTCAAAATCAGAGATGTTCTGCTATGATGATAAATATTTAAGGTGTTTCAAAGGTTTACCCACCTTTTTGTCATACCTTTTACCACTTAAATAACCCTCTGGTTAAATTTAGCATAGCTATTTAGCATAGCTATGAAAAATCACATTTTTCATCGGTATTATGTTTATCCTCACTGGGTAACTGGGCCATGGCTTCCATAGCTTCGAACTATTGTTAGCTGGTTTATCCATTTATTGATCCAATATTTATCCATCATTTATCCATTACATAAACAACCATTACCCAGTTACCTCTGATTGTTGGTTACCTCTGATTGTTGATAGCCTATAAATAACCAGTATAAACATTGTTAGTTGGTCTATCCATTATTGATATATTATTTATCCATTCTATTCCCATTACACACATGACCAGACCCATGCCAGGCGCCTCTTGGCGAAGGTGGAGACGCCGCAAGACTTGGAGTTGTCCCAGGTTGAGGCCCGACGGCGTGCGCTGACACATGGGAGATGGCTTGGGACCTGAAGAACACGGGAAGATCATGGACAAAAACACATGGAACGACTGACTACTGCATGGAAAAGTCCCAAAATTGAATAGTTATCATTAGTTAATAGTATGTTATAGTTTTCTTTAAACACCATTTCGGTTTTCAGAGCCACTTTAGTACCAGATGATTCCAAATTCTTGGATAAAATTACATAAACCGAGTGTCCTGTTAAGTTTTAGGAAGCACGTTATCCAAGGGACGCCGAAATAATGACTTGAATTGAATACACCATCCCTGGCAATATAGGAATTGTCATGCACGAGCTGTTGTGCCTGTAGTCAGAAGCCGTTCTCCACTACGGGGATGTTCCAACACAGAGAGAATAGAATGTCAACCTCCTTGACAACATGGAGTGGAACATTCACGTCTACCAAACTATGAAGGCAAGGCAATGAGGTAACCAGCGCACACTTTGCCACCGCTTTCCTCCATGACTGCTGGCTGAGGCCTCATGGTCGAAGAAGAATAATTGCCTTGAGGTGGGTGAAGAACTTGCCAAGATTGAAGATATCGTATACCTGGACCTCTTTTTTCGTCAGGATACAACATGACATGAGCAGCTCATGAGCATGAGCCACACTCATGGGGTATGCTGGTCACCCTGGAAGATCCTGGAAGTGGCTGGTCCCCATTTGTTGTTTCCCTTTTTTGACACAAATAACTTGCTACATCTTGCGTCCTCAAAAGTGCTGGTTGGCCTCTAAATGCACCATGTTATTATACAATGTTCTTGGAGTCCTAAAGTTTGGTAAACTGTTTTCATCCCATGACAAAAGTGACCACTGCCTTGTGCTGTCAATGGTTTGCTAGGTTGCCGGACCCTCCGTCAAGAAAGTTCAGGCGCTACAGAGCGAGGTTGACGCTGTTTGCTTTGAAACCAACACCTAAGGACAAGGTTTACTAGTTTATTGATTGAGGATCTACACTATATTTATAATCCGCATGTGGCATCTAAACGTATTGGCCGCATTTTACTTAGCATGATGCCTAGTTGTGTGGCCGATCAGTTCAACCAGCTGTCATTATATCGTTTGGTTGGTGGTTTCCGAGGGCTGAACCATCACCTTTTCCAAGGTCCCATTGCTGAGTTTTGTCAAACCTTGGGGTGAATCTCAACCATCATAACCATCTTTCACCAACCATGGTTAGTTTGAACACACTTCACCCATGAATTCATGTCGGGACGATAGGCATCAGATACTGCCTCGAGTATGGTGTATTGATTTACGGATATATTATTTTTCAGGAAACAGGAGTAATCATCTAGAATCTAGAAAACTCCGGGAGTAGTAGAGTTTTCTATGTATAGAATTCTTCCGAATTGTGATATTTGGCGATTTCTATGCCAAAGTGATGCTACCAGCACCAGCACCTGCCTCTTCATGTCCTATCAACCATACGGCCCATGGCTCTCCGCGAATCCACCTACATTGACCTGGCAGAGAATGCAGAACGCCAAACAAGACTTATTCAAAATGTTGGTAAAGCAATGATAAACCACAATAGTAACAATAACAATAATAATAATGATAATAACAAAGAATATTCATATAATTTAACATATACATATGTATAAATAATGTATTTTATAATATAATGTTGGTTTAGTATTGCTTTACGCACATTAATTATGTGGTTTATACCATGACTTTGCCCTTCACATCCCAAGCCTTCGCCAACGCCCTTCGTCGCAGGCACAGCTGAGTCCATTCGTTGATCAGCCACTGGGCTCCAGTGTTTTCACTAGATTTGATTTGGGGTTAATAGAGATTAATGGAGGTTTATGATAGTTATAACTTATAACATGTTAAACTGGTTGTTTTTTGTGTGTTTTTGTTTTTTTCAACTAGATGTGGAGGTTTATGGAGGTTTATGATAGTTATGACATGTATAACTAGCTATAACTATGGGTGAACAAAAAATACAAATCGATACAACTGGGAAGCCCTAAGAAATGACGACTGTCCGTTTCTGTGAATGGTTGGTATTTTGATCCAGAGCTAGGTAGATATGTGCTGAAATTGGAACCCAGTGTTTCTCTGAGAATGGGCGATATCGCCCTAGTCAAATGGTTTTAAACCATTTTTGTCCCAATAGGATTTCCACAGATCAGAGTACAGACCATTATTGGACAAAGCCAAATAATAGGGTTTGTTAAGAGTACGTATCATTGATGAACCTCTTTTTTCACATTGGGTTTGGTGGATTTCATGGGGGTCGAGGTGGCTTGATCAGGTTTGGGCGGGGCTTCATTGATGACTTTTTTTCGGAACTTGTTGAAGAATACGATGGGAATAAACTGAAAAGGACTTTGGAGAAGTCAAAGTTTCAGCACCATGATTTCCTTACTTCAACAAATTTATCCGCACAAGTTAAAGTTTCAGCATTGTTTCCAACCCTCTTCCGCTTACATATTTCCTAGCTTCAGCACCCAGCTTCTCTTCCCACTCCCAGGTTGGACTGAGCGGCACGGAGTCCTGGTTTGTCACAAAGGGGATGATGCCCCGCTTCCCACGACACAGGAACCACGACTCCTAACACAGGCGTTGATTGGCCCTATCCACCTTGAGATTTGATGACTAATGATGAAAGACAGCACTTAAATAAAATCTCAACTTACCCGGTAAGTATGATGTATATATTTGGGGAGGTTTCGCGGTTTTTTGAGATTTCAACCCCTGCCGGCTGCAATTGGATAGCGATTTGTGCCAACTCTAGGTGCTTGTGGAGGATGGTCTTAATTGACTAACCCAGTAAACCCACTGCCATCAACCATCCCCATTCCATGGAAATGCCATCCCGTTTTTTGTGGTGCGATGTAGAAACCATCTCCAGTCATCGGAGTTCTTTGTTTAGCATGGGTTTTTCTAACCACCAGGATCTCGCCACTGAAATTGGCTTCAAATTGCGACTCTGGACCCCTCAGGTACTCTTCATGGACTTGTGATACTTGTGCAGCGCAGTAGTTCTCTGAGTCGATGGCCCCACCCTGGCAGCAAAAATCCATGGCGCCGTCCCATTTCTCACCAGCCAGGATGTACATAGTTCACCGATTTGGGTGTGTAGGTTTAATTACTATGGTTCACTGATGGTTCACTGATGGAACATGAAGTTACTGAGCTAGGTAGCTTTGATTGAATAGTTTTCAATTAAAAAAACATGAGAGAGAAACTTGGGCATTTCTCATTGAAGCACACGCCCTCATCGTGTGACCAACGTGGCTGGTTTGATCCTTATAGGCCGTTAGGACGTCCGACCCTGCTTGAAAACATGCCGTTAGGGCGTCGCGGATGGGACGTCACTGTAATGGCATCAAAACAGCGATTTGAAGCGATTGGTAGTCTGGTAAGGGTTAAAAATTGCAGACATCTGCACTTGCATGCTTGGATGTGTCTACCCAACAAAACACAATGATCACATTGTGGTCTGCCGGAGAACGGTTACTCGAAGAGATCCTCCGTCTATCTACCGATAATCGTTTGATGTTGTGTGAGATGTGCAGGACATCTCAGTTTGAGAATCAGATGTTCATGGGCTGTTCAGCGCATCTATATACTCTTGCATCATGCAAGAACAGAGAGCAGCTTGTTTTTCAGTATATTCCTCTAGGGGTTATGCCACCTCCGTAAAAATGGTGCGGCAGAGCTGATAGGAAGGAAGAATATTGGATATTGGGAGAAGTGAACATATCCACAACCAGGTGCAACTTGATTTTTTGGACAAAAAAAACTTATGTCTACCTGGACCCTCCAAAAAACCGGTAAAAGTCCAAAAATACTGGGGTAACACATAGTAACACTATCAGGAACACAATGTAACCAGCATTTTTAAGGGTACTTGGAGGGTTGAGAGATACTCTGCAGCGGGGCGTTTCAAAGTTGCATTAGGCTCAAGAGATGCGCTCCAAACATGTAGAGCACTCACTTGGGACACCCGGGAAGAGCTGGCCGAAGGTGCCGAAAGAAGCTGAGATGGACAAACCCTCCTGCACCAGGTGGTAATATATTGGGATGCCTATGAAACCACTGTATATTTGTGTGGGATTGATTATATGATATATATATATAATGAGATGTTTACCATCTACCAACTGAGGGGCAGGATTTCTTCCATTCACAGTATGGGAATCTCTGGGATAATCTTATTGAATGGTTGGTTATTGAACCAAGATTTATTAGGACATGCAAGATTGGAATCTCCCAGCGATCAACGTTTGAAAGGTTCATCTATATAAGGTTGAAAACAGGGTCAGCACCAGTATTTTGGTTTCAAATCTTTGTTTTTCATGCCTACTTCAGGAGCCGATCCCCGCTTGATTATTCTCTCCTGATTAGTTGAAAACCACAAACAGCAAACGTTTAGGAGAAGTGCTCAACAGATATAGATGATATGGAAAGTGTTTCCATTCTGCTGTGCTTCTGCCTTTGTTGGGAGATCCTCTGAAACCCATCGACGTGAATGGACATCAATCTGCCGGAAATATTGCACGTATATAGATGTCCACAGTCCACCTGGCGTTGCAGTAAAGCCTTGCCACATTTATCTCTGGAGGCATCTCCCGGAGGCTTGCCAAATCCAGGGTGAGAGGAAATGTGATAAATGTGATAAAGTGTTTTGATCTAAAATTAGCTCGGGAACAGGTTGTAAAAAACTACACTCATTTTGGATACTTCCGGTTGGTATCCAAAATTCCTGATGACCTGATTGGAAGCATTCCCTATTCTTCCCACGTATGGTAGAGCCTTTCCAAAAGTGTGGATGTTGCGTTAGGCCACTCCATGGGTGCGATCTGTGGCCCTGACCACACTGCTGACAGTGGCCGTGGCCACACTGTGCTGGGCACCTGACACTTGGCTCATGATGCCACATTTGTTTAGTTGACATGTTAACTAGTGACTAGCGTGTATTAGGGTTTTCCCAAAATGGGGGTACCTCCACATATCTCCACATCATCCAAATCAGGCTATTTCGTATCAAACACATGGCTTTGGGGTAACGCCATTTTCGGAAACCTCCGTATTACGTTTTTTTCTTCTCGAAGTCTGTGCATTTGCCTGCATTTGCCATGTTTATGTTATGATTTCCCTGAACTTGGGTAAGATTTTATAGATTGTTCTGGCTTACTGTACCAATCAGGGATATGATCCCGTACTGATCCCATATGATGCTCCTTTCCAGGTGGCTAGGAAGGGCAACCCTAAAGGCCGAAGGTAAACAGGTCTACGACCGGAGATTTCCGGAGATTTCCATGAGTTCAGACCAGAAAAGCTGTTTCTGAGCCAACATGGAACAGAACTGCTTGGAACTGGCACCATGTTCAACCCCTGGCATCCCCTGGCACCCCCTGGTTGGAGTCCCTTGAGAGTTGGATCATAGTTGATTTTTTTGGTGTCCCAGTTGTCTCGGTTTCATGGCCAGACTTCATCAGGATTCAGCCCTGAATCAGCGGGATTCCATAGGATTCCATCCTCCAGCCCTGAAATAGCCAGATTTTGGGGCCCCAAGGACTGGCCATTGAGATATCTAATGGAAATGTGGAACCTGCTGACGCGGCCATTGTTCTGAAAAAATGTTCTCGGATCTGTCCGATATGTCTTAGTGACAATGGATGAAGACATGTTGAAAACACCATTTGAAGATTCAATGTATCAATAGCATTAAATTCAATAGCCCAATTGTAGTTGTTTTTTTGGTTCAGCGTGATTCGCTTTTAATCTCGCAACATGGCATGTTGCTTGTCCTCTCCTGCCATGACCATTCCACATTTGTTTTCGCCAAGGATAGACTGCAGGGAATTCGACGTCTACAAACCACTGTCTGATGCCGAGTGGGTCTAGTGAGTCTCGTGGAAGTTCTGACCACTCACCAGATTGTGATTGTTGTTGTTGTTGCTGCTGTTTATTGTTGCTTTTGTTTTTTTTTGTTTGCTTGTGTGTTGTTGTTCTTGTTGTTCTTGTTGTTCGTGTTGTTGGTTGTTGTTTGTTGTTGGTTGTTGTTTGTTGGTCGTTGTTGGTTGTTGGTTGTTGTTTGTTGGTTGTTTGTTGTTTGTAGATTGTTGGTTGTTGGTTGGTGGTTGTGGTTGTGGTTGTTGTTGTTGTTGTTGTTGGTGGTGGTGGTGGTGGTGGTCTTGTTGTCGTCGTCGTCGTCGTTTTCAAAGGACGCCGGGGGTGATATCAAATTTTACTTTTCAAGGCTTTGATGAGCTGGGATGATAGAAGGATAGAAGTGGACACAAGCCCGTTGTTTCCACATGCAGGTTCTGCCCCAAAGGTCACACTTCGCATCCTCTGAGGCAGTAGAGATGCACCGTTACAGGTTACAGTTGTGCTTTATTTGAAACTATCGAAGAGTAAGCCGGATGCCCGGAGGATCAGATACCTCAGAGAAGTAGTTGTTGTTGACGCATTTCTGAGAAAAATAACACTAGTTTTCAGATACATGAAAACATTGAAAAAGTAGTTACACATGAAACATTAGTTATAGCATGAAACATAGCTATTGCACCATTTTCTTCAAACAACTGTTGATACATTGACCTACCTGTTGATCATCTGTTGATCCTGATCATGTCGGACCGGTCCTTATTCCACTGATTCCACTGATTCCAGATGCTGCGACCCATGATGAAGCATAATTTTTACCATGATCATAGCAGGGAAACAATGATATAAATGATCATCAGGGATGGTTTATCATGATTTATCATGGTTTATCATCAGGGTTTATAACATCATTTATATGATTATATGATCATGATAAACCTGATGATGATTTATCTCATGTTTATCATCATGGATTTATCATCATGGATGGTTTATCATGATTTTTCATGGTTTATTGTCAGGAAACATCCCATTTCTGGACAAATCATGAGACATCCAGGTGGATGATAAATCCGAGCGCTGCAAACCTCCGCGCAAGCCTCCGGCGCGGCGGCTTGGAGATGGTGGGTCAAAAAAGCCTGGTTTTCATGGCAAAATGGTTGGGATCTATGGATGTTCATCCCTCTCAATTGATGATCCAATTTCAACCATGATTTCATAGGTGTTTTTATTTGTTTTGATACAGCTCCGATCTAAGATTTCATTGATCGCAAGTTTGGTCCAGGCCAGTTGTTGGTGTCTCCGGCCTGGCTCATGGACAAATGGAGGATGAAATGGGACATACCAAGCACTTGAAATGGCAGCAATTAGGCCGCGATCAAATCGCGGGGTGTCTGTTTTTTTTTTTTAATGCCGTAAATCCATGTAAATCCACCGTGTTTACGCCGATAGTGATGACACTGATGACACTTCCCATGGGACGATCTCCAGTTCCTGCAACTCTTGCCCCTGGTATATGGCATACTATATACAGAAACATGTTACAACTATCCACAACTGGGGTTTGGGAGTTGACCTAGAGCTCGGAGCAACAGGGACCGTTTGACCGTCCAGCTTGGTCATAACTAGCCAAGAAGTCAGTAGGGCCTAAATGGAGTGATCCCACTAAACAACTGTGTTATCATGGTTTAAGACCACAATTAGTTTGGAGAATCAGATGATGATGCTCCCCACAAATGATGGTTGATATTGAAGATATCATTTGAAATGCCCCGTAGATGTGTCTGAGATGTATTCTAATTGATTACACCTTGTCAATGTCGACGTCAGCTTCCGACTGGCTTCTAACTTGCATCCTTCTTTTTGGTTTCTGCGCATGGTAATTCCTAAAATGGCCTCCTCCCATCACTTGCTGGCGCTGGCTGAACTGTACAACTGGCTGGCGGTGGTATTTTCTATCCGGAGATGATGATCCCAGCTGATTATAACATGTACATCATGTACTCTCTGGGAGCTTGAACAACTCCAACTCCCAGAATTGGTTGACCGGAGAATTTCATGAGAATTTCCAGGTACCCCACTTTGTTTAGGGATAGGTTCAGCATGGTTTCCTTTCCAAAATCTTTGCCGAACAATCCAATCCAGTGAGCTAGATAGCCTTTGGTAATCAAAGATGGCGTGCTGGAAAATCCACCATTTATATATTTTTTCCCATCAAAACCGTCAAAACCTCCACGTATCAAAATTGGGAATTTCCAGATAGCCACGTTTGATGACACCGGAGGGTATCTGGTTGGTGGTTTCAAACATGTTTTATTTTCCATAATATATGGGATAATCCTTCCCATTGACTAATATTTTTCAAGATGGTTAAAACCACCAACCAGGTATTATATTCAAACCCCTAAAAGGGGGAAAGTCATCCATGAACAGCAACCTCCAGAACTTTGGCACAATCTTCAGCCTGGACCCAGCCGGGAGCCTGGAAGATTTGCAGGAACTGCACATGGGAACTGATGGGCTGATTTATCAGTTAATGTCATCATGAATCGACCATTTCTCGACTTTTTTAATGGGTTGATTTCAGGTGATTTATACTGTATCATTCATCACGCATTGACAAATTCTCAGTTATTGATCTGCTAATTTCATCCAGTTGAATCACATGAACAGGTAAGTATATAACAGACATGTTGGTTTCGTTGGTCTCTGAGCAATTGCGGGTAAGAAAGCGACAAAGGATGGATTTGACCAAGACCAAGCGAGAAGTGGATTGGACCAACAAACAGGAGTGAGGGACGCCCTCAAAAAACGAGGACAATGCAGACTCGGGAATGATGGTTCATGGATGACAATACTGAAACTTCCTGTAGTGCTGGGGTTTAACTGATCTGAATGATTGAAATCCTCGCATTGAGCTGCCAACATAAAATTATCCGCAAGGGTACAGACATCTCGATGAATTTGGCTTGCAGATTGCAAAATATGGTTAAGACTTAAAACACATACCACATATGGGGTGATGGTCATCATGATGATCATTTGCTTACCAGCTATTTTGATGTTATCAGTGTACTGATTGACTTTTGACCCATACCCATAGAACAGCGAAGAAGAGTTTTCAGAACCTACTAATCAATTGTTGGGTATTGGTCCATAATTTTGAACACATGTTGATCCATACTCATCTTTGCACCCGCCCTTTTCTTAGAGCAGCCATCAAGATTCGTCAGAGCGAGCCGCCATGCGAACTCATTCTACAGATGAGAGAGATGTGGATGCAAGGGCATTTATGCCACTGGGCAAATTATGGTGAGCTCACCAGAAACGATGGTTGGGATAAACTATCACGGATGGAAAAGAGCTTATCAATTGATATCTCAAGAGTGTCAAGTTTCAGATTTACCGATTTACCATGTTTTTCCTTATGATTCTTTGATCCGATACCCCTAATATCAAATACCTCCATATATGTCCCCGCAAATGAATAGGTTCAATGCATTGGAGGGTTTCGTTTGGGGGTAAACAACGTTAGTGGTTCCCCACCGACAAAGTTGTTCATAAACACGCTTAACATCAATTGAATTAGATATAGAATGATATAGATATATCATATAGATATATCATATCTGCCATATGTCTACCATATACCTACCATAAACCCAAACGTGAACTTCGCCGCCAGCTTAGTTATCTAGGGGGCCCCACCTGCCGGGGGATAATGTGTGTCAGGTGACGTCCTGCAGGGTTGAGATCCCTACTGGGTGGAGCAATCTATCGAAATCGAAGCCTCCGGCGAGGTGGGGATAGATCGAGTTTCCTCCGCCAATGTTTCCTGAGTCATGGGGGTAGCCCTTTATCATTCATTTGTCTCAAGGATTTTCAATTATGAACTAACCATTTTGATCCATTTTGGGGATCCATTTATCGAAACTCCCAGATGTTTAATTTCATGGGAAAATTGATGATTCATCAGTGAAATGGCCATGAACGACGTCAGGCAGTGGCTGCATTGCTGGATCACGTTTATGGTGGTGAACCCGACATCACACTGGCCGGTGCTATTGAGTTGTTGAGGGTTTGGGGTCTTCGGGGCCTTCGGTTCGCTGGGTAGATCACCAGCCCAAGGCGATGTTCTCTGCGTCTCTGGGGCCATCGAGACCGATGGGGACAGGGCCAGTAGGGCTGTTGCTTTGCTGCGTTGAGCTCCAAGTCCAGTAGTGGTGTCAGTTCAAACATTTCGGACGGTCAGAGGTTTTCCATTTTGAGGTGGTCTTGATTTTTGTTGGGCTGAAACCACTTAACAAGCAAGAGCCTTGCCGGGATTGCTTTGATGGCCTGATGGTCTTCAAATAAGCGCAGCACTTGGGACTGCACTTGGGACTGCACTTGGGGGCTTCGATTGAGGTTTGTGACAGAAAGTGGCAGGGTTTATGGCGGATCTGAAGCCTCGGGATGGTGACAACAGCTGGAGTTGCCTCTGGACCTCTTGATTCATGCTGAATCCCTCTACGTGCTCATGTACAATGGAAAAGTGTATGAATACGCTTTGCTACCAGCACTTGAACTCAAGTAGTCAGTTTGTTGCAGCTCATGTCCAGACAAAAAAAGTGGGGCGCAGCAGGACTGGAGCCATTTGCCATATCGCTCCGAAAAGGTCTGTGGGTTGTGAGATCACGATTCAGAAAACACGCAGTTTGACAAGTTGTAGAAGGGACAGGGGCAAAGCCTTCCCAACATCGCCAAGTTGTCTCCTCCATGGCCCATTTGAACACCATTTGCAGGCAAAGTGGAACGCACATACTCATACATTATATATAAGTATTATAATATATATTATAATCATATAATCATTATACAGTATATGAGAGTATATCAACATTCTGCTGAAAATCCAGTGGAAGTGCCAGCATTGAGGTCCAGATCAACTTTTGCGGTGAGATTCCTATGACTGAATTGGTGGGTACCAACACGCAGGTGCAACGCGCCATGGTGCAGCTGGGTGTTTGCTATTGTGTTTACTACTTGTTTTCGCTCCAACCCGTGTTTGTCGTTGGGTTATTTCCCTAAAGGCCAACTATAGTCAATGATTTTGTTTCATGAATACGAAGTATCAAAACCAACCCATTTTTGGCACTGTGAACATATTCATCAACATGTCAAAGGAATGATTGTTTCCATAGAGGAATTATCCCCAATATTTTGCTGGGAAACAATCCATATTTCTTGGTTCAACAACACCAAAATGGGTCTGGCTCAAAATTGCTGTACCAAGTGTGGTAACCTCACAATTTCTTATTCAAGGGATCTGAACATTTTGGGTGTAATCATGCAAGGTGGTGCCCCATAGTTAGCTAAGTTGGTTTATAAGTCCAATAACTATGGTTTATACGTGTTATATCTATAGTTAATGGGATTATAACCCATTCATAACTGGGGGGGCACCACCTTGTGTTGACCCACAAAAACATCTCGGCAGATTTTTTTATATATCTTCGGTCCTAAATCAGACAAGTTCGCCAAGACTGTGGGAACATTGGCCGTACAGATCATTTATAGTAACCTCCATTTGGGTGTGTCTGAAAATAGTGTACCCCTAACCCAATGGTTAATGATCATTATCCCTATGAAATGGCTATAATTGGGAATATACCCTATTTTCAGACAAACCCATTTCTGAGATCATGAGATCAATTGGAACCTTTCAGGGTGGCGCAAGAACGACCAATGAGCTGATCGGCGCACAGGTGAGCAGCATCTCCTTCTTAGCCTTGACTGCCACGGCCGAGGAGCGGTCAAAGATTGCGTGTTCTATTGAACGAGATGGGCTATTCAGATATCATTCCGTGTGTTCATAAGCTATATACTGTATGTATATATATATATATACACTGGTAGGACAAAAGTTGCGCTTGTTGAGCTTCCCACAGTGAACATGTTTGGCTTCTTCTTCTGCACACCCTTTCCCCGTAGAATCCTAGCATGGAGCTTTGTCGT
>Ga0126342_10010677_pt1 | contig 16440 bp, 15 predicted proteins | sample Cyp1metagenome_FD_92528 | JGI IMG/M metagenome (GOLD analysis project Ga0126342, IMG submission 92528) | Coral microbial communities from Lord Howe Island, Old Settlement Bay, Australia - Cyphastrea 1 metagenome | ecosystem: Host-associated > Invertebrates > Cnidaria > Coral ... | reverse complement strand
ATCTATCGATCTATCGATCTATCGATCTATCGATCTATCGATCTATCGATCTATCGATCTATCGATCTATCGATCTATCTATCTATCGATCTATCGATCTATCGATCTATCGATCTATCGATCGATCGATCTATCGATCGATCGATCGATCTATCGATCTATCGATCTATCGATCTATCGATCTATCGATCTATCGATCTATCTATCTATCTATCTATCTATCCATCTATCTATCTATCTATCTATCTATCTATCCTCTCTTCTCTTCTCTTCTCTTCTCTTATCTTATCGTATCGATCTAATCTAATTTAATGTAATCTAATCTAATCTAATCTATCTGTGCTCATCTTGTAGAATGTGCCCTGGATAAATGAAATCTTTCAGGGTCGTATGTCCACTTAATATGCCATCAACTGGGCCCAGGAAGATGGAGGCAAGCGTCAACCACTGATCGTGGGCTGAAGCCCAGAATCAAACTCCAATTTTGGGCTGAATCTTATGACCCAGGTATGGTATATTTAGTGTAATATTTGGATGATTTATAGGGTAATATTCCATAAATATACCATATGGATGATTTTTATACCCTGACATTTGGATGATTTTTGATTTTTAGGGTAAATGTTGGAACATATTATATTCCATAAATTGGTCAAATTCTGAGTATTTTAAGTGGCTTTGGGTCGAGCACATTTGCGGTTTTACCTTGGCACCTTCTTATCCCAAGAAAGGTACCTCAAAAGCCTGCATGCCAATCCATCCAATCCATCATCTCAGGTTCTGTTGCTCCATGCCGATGCATGGCGAGTGGACTCAGAGATTTCGAAACCCGGCGTCTGAAAGTGACAAAACTACATGGGCTGTGCCGAAAAAAAAGATGTCACAGTGGGTGACCCTGCCTTTGGGTATGGGATGGTATGGGTTAAGATTGAGATTTTGCGGCCCGCTGAGTGAGCCAGGCTTTGGGTCGGTGGAGACGCTGCCACAGTCAAGCCGCGTGGACATGGGGATAAAAAGTGACCACTTGAAACCACCAACCAGGATATGTATGCTATGGATACTGATATGATCTTCCCAGTGATTCCCCTTGCAGTAACAATCACCTATGGGGCGGCTGTCGTAGTGAGGTGGTTACAATTGGCCCAGAATCTTCAAGAATCATCAAGCCTACCTTTTTTGTTGGATTTGCACATTGAAATGGAAAATGTCTATTGAGAGTCTATTGCAATCATTCAGAATAACATGCGTAATGTGGGAAACCCAATTTCATACATAAACAACTACCATTTGGGGTTTACACCACCCATTTATGGTGATTTGGGGAATGGTTTACGGCATTGGGTTTACCACATCAGTGAACGTTCAGTTTACCAATAGATAATTATAGTAGATGATTATCATATATATATAATCATATTATTATCATGTGGTGATTCTATTTGGAAAAAAAACATATTAGCGTAATATATCAGATACTGTGGTAAACCCAATTAGAAACTATCTCCAATGATAATGATATATATATATATATCACACCATCTCCAATAAACTGTGGTAATATCACCATGTTGATGGGACAACGCATCTGCCAGTCATGGTCGCCTTGTTGATTGGCCAGCCTCCCTTTGGAGCAGCGATCCGGGTTTTGGGGGTTGGTGGTTTTTTTATAGGCTTCTCTAGGGGGGGAACCAAGGGGGGGGGGCTTCGGGAACCTTGGGGAGCTTAGGCTGGAATGAGAACCTTCTCCTTGAAGATACCAACAGTCACCAACTCTTAGATGCTCAACGAATCCAACATCTTAAGCTGACATCTCAAGGTGAGCAAACACTTTTTCTTTTGGTAATTTCCCAAAATGTGTGCTGGTTTCCATATTGGAAAGACAGGGTGTGAAACGGACTCTGAACATCCTAGCTCAACTTCGACAATGCCAAGCGCATCTTGTACTTGGCAAGACAGGTAGCAATCTCATCATGGTTTTGCGAAGAAAAATTGCTGTAATTTGCTAATACCTATGAAAAACGATGAAAAACATTGAAAAACTGGCACTGCAACCCAAAGAATGCATGTATTGAAATGCTTCAAAGATAACAATGGCTACTTGCAGTTTGTGTGTCAATGTAATTTGGACCCATACCCGGTTTGGCTCAAAGAGTCTTGTACATCTCATCATAGTACAAATGGCTTGTGGCGCAAAAAAACAAAGGACACATGTAAACCTTTTGACAGGTGCCAGTGCGTGAGACATACCCGTGCTTTTCGTAGAGCTTCTTGGCTGGGTTGTTGCTTACAACTTCCAGCATTACGTGTTTGCATCCTCGTTGCCGGGCCTTTTCATCCACCCAGTTCAACAATTTCGTTCCCAGCCCTTTTCCTCTCATCGTGTGGGAGACCACAATGCGCTCCAAATGGCAGGTGTCAGGTGCCGGTATGTTTCGAAAACACACCGGCAACATCACATCTCCCGGGGTATCGTGAAAGCCCAGCTGGGCAAAGCCAACAGTTTGATCTCCAGTCATGGCCACACCAAATCCTTCTAACTTGGCATCCGGTACCCACTTCGCCGCACTTCTCAGGGAACATTCCAACTCAGCCTGGCTGTCTCCAATGCAGAGACAGCAGCGTTTGTCGCGAAAGCCATCGGCATTCAGAAGCGCCAAATCCTTCAGCCGCGGATCCTCCCGGCCCAAGCTTTCGATCCGGATCTCCGGCCACGAGTCAACGAGGACCTCTTGCACCGGCGGGGTCTGCGGGGTCTGCGTCATGAGCCAAACTGCGATCATCTGCGATCTGCCAGCATCACAGATGATAAGTTTCCGACAAAATCAAGGTTTTTTTCACGGAGATAGTGGGATATTAATACCATTTTTAGGGGGATGAACATCCATTTACCAGCTATTTTGATGTGAACTACAGGGGTACTATTGGTTTTGACATATATCATATATCCCTAAGCCTTTTCTATATTGAAAGATAGGGATGATATCATATGATGTCTGATGTTTCCCAAAACATCCAACCGCTTGAAAAATCATCCGATGGCTCGGACCTTTTGTCGCTGGGCTGACTCAATAGGAGCACATCTTGTAGTCCCGGACCACTCTGGGAGGAGACCTGATGGATTTGCACCACCATCCGGGAATGTTGATTAAAGTGTATAGATAGATGTATGAGAATGATATATAATATAATATGTATATATATATATATATATTTATGATATATTTATAATATATTGTGTATTATCGTGCAGATAAATATTCACTATAATATAGACGTAAATAATATTGTATATATATAATATTGTAATTATGATATATATATATATATCATATATTATGTATGATCATGTAGATAAATATTCACTATAATATAGACGTAAATAATATTGTCTATATATATAACGACCTGAAAAAGAAAAAAAAATCATATATAATAGAGTCAATACTTTGGTCATCAATGACCCGCACTGAAATGGAAGGGCATGTACTTCAGATAAGCTAAGAAACAGTCTCAAGAAGTTAGGATGCGTTCAACAAGAATAGTAAGAATCAAGAGGTGCCAGTTAAACCGTTGGAAACAAAAAATATTCACCAGATCCGATTTTGAGAAAGCAATTTGGGAGATTCCTTCACCAAAATCATGTGCCGCTAAGTTGCGTTCGCTCGATATCCTTAGCGGCCACGAAATTCTGGATGAATCGGACGAATTCACTATGAAACAAGGTGATGATTGAGTTGTTCCCCTATAAACATCTATATAGAATTATATAGATTATAGATAGATATAGATCATGAATCCGATCATCATATATCTGCAGCCATCATTTCCATCTAACAACCTTGGCCGCCATGCTTGGCCTATGCTCTGAGATTCAGGATCACTGTTTCTAAGACCAGGACATTGTTTCCGCGTTTCTTCTCATGCCCCTCCTGAAGGGCAAAGGCCTGCCATGGAGCCCCAGGATCCCCAGGAGCCCCATCTGTCAGGTGGGCTTCATCCCGAAGATGCTGTTTTGAATGTACCCTGGTGATTGGGATAGTTTAATGTGTATCTAATGCACATGGAAAATTAAAGCTGACAAGTCCATTTGCAAATGCTGTCAACTGGTGTTTGTAAATGCCCTTTCAAAGTGATAGATACCTCCAGCTATTCTCCATTTAATTTCCCTGAAAATAATTGGAAATGGATGGTTCATGACTAAAAATGACGGAGCCTTTGGGTGTCCTTTAGTACCCAGTTTTGTCAATTTAACCTAAACACAACCGACAATACTAGTATGATGAGTCAGGGTCGCATTATGGATGTTTCAACCTAATTTGCCAGTCACATCATGTAAAGTCACATCATGTAAAGTCTGGAAATGTTGCCATATATTCTAGGAGTTATTCCCCATAAATAACTATACAAGATACAGGTATGATAAAGTCATATAAAGTCTAGATTGATTCCCCCTGAAAGGCGGGGCTTTCAGAAAGCCTCGAAAGCCTCCGCGCCTGAGTGGTGACTTTTCCCATGGAGTTCTGCATGGTCTTCGTGCTGCCCGCTGTCTCCCAGACTTGCCTTGATTTTCTGTGAACCGCCCAGAAATTCATCCATTGCCAAAGTGGTTTTATAGTTGGTCCAAATAGTCCAAAGATGTCAACATCAATATGGGGGCTTCCTAAAATAGTGCTACCCCCCAAATCATCCAATTTATAGATAGGATTTTCCCTCATAAACCATCCAGCTATTGGGGTACCCCCATAAAAATGGAAACCCCGCCGAGCAGCGGTAGGGGCAGCTTCATCCCCTGGCTGAGCTCAATTTCAAGCCCCAGATTTTTGGAAACGCGCCACTTTGGGACCATCATCCCTTAAATGTGGGTAGCAAAGGATTGGAAACACTTAGAAAAGTGGAACATGCTGGAACTAGAAAATTGGGAAATATTGAAGAACCTGTCATGCAAATGTCACCCAATACGCGACGGAGTATGTTATCTCGGCAGTCGGAGTAGCAACCAATCAAATGTCGGACAGTTCGGGCATGATTCAAGGAACAATATAGAAGGAATCGACATGTTAGCACAAGAAAATGCAAGTGGCCAAAACTCATCAGAATGGTTCGACCTTTCAAATTGTTGAAGAAAACTGAGTTGTAGTTGAACTACTTCAAAAGAAAATGGCCAGCCCAAGCAGGGAATTTATTGAGCAAAAGAAACCGCGTGTCTTCTATTCGCTCCTAAAATCAAATGCTGCCAATTCAAGCAGGTTCCGACAAAATGCCGCTGCTTTTTCTGCTCTCACAGCTCTGGCACCTGCACACATTGTCCCAGAAATATCCATTCAATATCTCAGAATATCTCAGAAATCAGCCCTAAATCTTGGTTTTAATCTATTTTAATCTCATGTCTGGAAACCTTTTAATCCGATCAACTGTGCACATCATTCCCAAGGTCCTTTGCGGCTTTGCTCACATGACTTACACGTGTACCAGCTGATCTTGGATTGAAGAGCTGTCGCCACCATATCCTGGATCGCCCCATGTCACCACTGATCCATCCACAAGGACTGCAGCAAATGCTCGACCTGCACCCTGAAGCTCCTGGACACCCCTGAGCTGTTTTCCGACGGCAGAGCTGTCACCTCCAAACTCGCCTTTGCCCCATGTAACAATTGACAAATCTGATAAGATCGCAGCAAATGCACCCTTTGTGGCCTGAACCTGCCGCACATTCCTGAGCCGATGTTGGACTGCAGAGCTGTCGCCACCATATGCTGGACTGCCCCATGTCACTACTGATCCGTCTGCAAGGATTGCAGCAAATGCCCGCTTTGTGGCATGAATTCGCTGCACACATTTTAGGTGATCTTGGGCTTCCGAGCTATCACCACCACAATCCGGATCCCCCCATGTCACCACTGATCCATCCACCAGGATCGCAGCAAATGCAGAATCTGTGCTGCTGACTTGCTGCACCCTCCTTAGCCGATTCTGAATCTCCTGGACAGAAGAGCTCCATCGCGGATGGCCGAATGGCACAAAAGCACCAACGTCGAAATCCCCCCAAGTCACGACAGATCCATCTGCCAGGATTGCAGCAAATGCACCCTTTGTGGCCTGAACCTGCCGCACATTCCTGAGCCGAACTTGGGCTCCAGAGCTGTCCCCACCAGCTCGTGGGTCGCCCCATGTAACAACAAATCCATCTGCAAGGATCGCCGCAAATGCATAGTCTGTTCCCTGAACCCGCTTAACGTCCCTGAGCTCGTGCTGGACTCGGGAGCTGTCACCGCCATAGCTTGCAACGCCCCATGTAACCACAGACCCATCTGACAGGATCGCAGCAAATGCCTGCTGTGTAGCCTCAACCTGCTGCACACTCCTGAGAAGATCTTCAACTCCGGAACTGTCACCGCCATAATCTGGATGGCCCCATGCAACGACAGATCCATTCTCTAGGGTCGCGGCAAATGCAAATCCTGTGCTCTGAACGTCCCGCACATTCCTGAGCCTCTCTTGGACAGCGGAGCTGTCACCTCCAGAATATGGACAGCCCCATGTGATGACCCGACCTCCGCCTCCGCACCATAAGGCGAAGGCTTCTTGCGTTGCCACTAGCTTTGCTTCAAGTACAAGAGCTGTGAGGCTGTCTCCATCCTGAAGCCCAACATCTAATATAGATTCTGCAGGATCCGTCAAGGAATATCCTTCAGTAACAAGCCTCAAGAAACCTCTTCCAAACAATTTCTGGGCCAAAATCCTCAGGGCCCCTATTTTTGAGGATTGCCTGACGGACAGGGTCTCACAGTGACCACTGGGTAAGGCAATTTCAACTTTGAGCATCTTCTGCCCTGTTTGTAAATCAACGGTTGCCACAACTAGAATCTGTTGTCCAAAACATCTTGAGCCAAACTTCCAAACTGCACAAGCTTAGTCTCACATAAAATTCGGTACGACAGGGACTGGTTGGTCTTTGCTACCCTTGCAACAAAGGGCAACCGGGATCACCGCAACTTAGATGGGTCCTTTACCACCAGGAAAAAGAAGCTTGCCATGAATTCCTCCATGGCGATGTAGCATGAAACCCAAGATCAACCAGTTGGCTTACCCTCTGGTAATTTGTTACATATAGCTATTGAAAATGACCCAGTCGAAATAGTGGATTTTCCCATTTTTCCCATGAAAAATGGTGGATCTTTCCATAGTTTTTTCTATGTTTACCAGGCCGGGTACCCAGTTGGCTGGCCATGTCCTGAGTCGCTCCGCTGCGCCTGGAAGGCGGTGTGGATGCGGTGCGACTCATCTGGCGTGAGCTCACCTGCACCCGGCGACCACTTGGATGAAGGGAAACGGCCATGGGCGTAGGGTGAATCTTTGAAAGCCTAAGCAATTTATAGGTAAAAAATGGTCAAAACCCTACAAAGCCTTGGGAGTTTTTTAATGTTCCCAATCAATTCAATCAATCCATTACTGGGACAAACATCATCGGATATGAATTATGGCCCTCAATGGTCTATTTTTTTAAATGGAAGCTGTGGTAACAGCTTCAGGACCAAGAAAATGTGGACTTGATACCCACGTGATCAACAAGAATCAAGATCAAACATGTCAACTAATTCTTCCAAACGGCGGGGTAAATTCCCATTTTTTTGGACAAACCCAGATCCTCAAGCATCTAAAGCCATATTATATAGGTTCTTAATTCCAAACATGCATGGCATTGTATATATACATATATACATATATACATATATACATATATACATATATACATATATACATATATACATATATATATACATATATATATATACATATATATATATATATACACATACATATATACATATATACATACATACATACATACATATATATATACATATATATATGTATATATATATATACATATATATATACATACATATATATATATATATACATATATATATATATATACATACATATATATATATATATGTGATCATGTATATTTTGTTAAGTGTGTAAATATACCCGCCGGTATCAACAAACCGCGGAAGATCCCTTGATTGATTTTTGTTTAAATCGCCTCGTCGCCTCAGAGCCTCTTGCCCCAGTGGCCGTAAGGCAGCCTGCGGTCCATGCCATGGGAATCCCTGCATGACCAAGGACTGGATGTACAATTCAACTCTTGACCTGGCAGTTCTTTGTAGTGGATAATTATAGCAATCAAACCTGCAATTTGTCAAACCTGGTTGTAATGCATTTTAAAACCATCTCTTTGGTTTTTTATGTTATTTGGATTTATTTGGAAGCAGTCCCTTGTTGGAACATCAAACCTTTCAATTCGCGTTGGCACCTCATCCATAACCCCCAATTCCTGCGGCGCAGGAATTGGGACGTTGACCATGAAATCATGCGCCAATTTCGGCGCAAGCTAAGATTCCCAAGCACTGATGGGATCAGATTTTATTCACATCAAAACAAAAAGAGTGAGTGAAATTCACCTGAGAAAATCGATAGTTTTTCTCCAACACATAAATGTTCCGCGAAACTCACCGTTTTGAGTTTTTCTGCCGTAAAAATCTCTGCACCTCCAAAGCTTCAGCCATTTCCACCAGGTCCTGCGATGCCAGAGATCGGACTTTCCCCTTTGAGAAACCCCCCAAAAAAACTGGTTTTTATGTGGCTAAGTTTCTCACAATGCCATAAACTTACTTACCACCACTGGGAATGGTAAGTTGAGACCCAAAAAATGGTGATTTGATGGTGATTTTGGATGGCAAACCTGGCATTTTATGGCGACCCCCCTCCGAGCGCCCTGTCCGTGGCCGAAAGCCTACGGTGGATGCTCTTCTCCTTGAGCCGCAAGACCACCTGGGAGCTGAGATCTTTCGATAGTTATCAACGTCTAATCAGGATAGTATAGTAAAACAGCTATAACAGTATAACAGCATAACAATAAAACAAAAAGTAAACCAGAAAACAGTATAACAGTAAAATAGTATAGCAGTATAACAGCAAAATAGTACGTATAACAGTACAACAGTATAATAGTAAAATAGTATAACAGTACAACAGTACAACAGTACAACAGTATAACAGTAAAATAGTATAACAGTACAACAGTATAACAGTAAAATAGTATAACGGTACAACAGTACAACAGTATAAAAGTAAAATAGTATAACAGTACAACAGTACAACAGTATAACAGTATAACAGTAAAATAGTATAACAGTACAACAGTACAACAGTACAACAGTAAAATAGTTTAACAGTACAACAGTACAACAGTACAACAGTATAACAGTAAAATAGTATAACAGTACAACAGTACAACAGTATAACAGTAAAATAGTATAACAGTACAACAGTACAACAGTATAACAGTATAACAGTAAAATAGTATAACAGTACAACAGTACAATAGCATAACAGTATAACAGTAAAATAGTATAGCAGTACAACAGTACAACAGTATAACAGCATAACAAATAACAGATAAAAATATGACAGTACAACAGTATAACAGCATACCAGTATAACGAATAATAACAGTATAACAGTATAAAAGTACAACAGTACAACAGTATCACAGTATTACAGTAAAATCATATAACAGTACGACAGTACAACAGTATAACAGTATAACAGTACAACAGGATAACAGTATAACAGTGAAATAGTATAACAGTACAACAGTACAACAGTACATCAGTACCACAGTATACCAGTATAATAGTAAAATAGTATAACAGTACAACAACAGTACAACAGTATAACAGTATAACAGCAAAATAGTATAACAGTACAACAGTACAATAGCATAACAGCATAACAAATAACAGATAAAAATATGACAGTACAACAGTATAACAGCATACCAGTATAACGAATAACAGTATAACAGTATAAAAGTACAATAGTATAACAGTATCACAGTATTACAGAAAAAAAAATATATAACAGTACAACAGTACAACAGTAAAATAGTATAACAGTACAACAGTATAACAGTATAACAGTAAAAAAGTATAACAGTACAACAGTACAACAGTACAACACTACATCAGTACCACAGTACAACAGTATAATAGTAAAATAGTATAACAGTACAACAACAGTACAACAGTATAACAGTATAACAGCAAAATAGTATAACAGTACAACAGTATAACAGTATAACAGTAAAATAGTATAACAGTAAAATAGTATAAGAGTACAACAGTACAACAGTACAACAGTATAGCAGTATAGCAGTAAAATAGTATAACAGTACAACAGTACAACAGTATAACAGTAAAATAGTATAACAGTACGACAGTATAACAGTAAAATAGTATAACAGTACAACAGTACAACAGTATTACAGTATAACAGTACAACAGTATAACAGGAAACAGTAAAATAGTGTAACAGTACAACAGTACAACAGTACAACAGTTTAACAGTATAACAGTATAACAGTACAACAGTATAACAGTTTCACAGTATAACAGTACATCAGTAAAACACAACAGTATGACAGTAATATAGCATAACAGTACAACAGTACATCAGTAAAATAGTATAACAGTAAAAGAGTATAAGAGTACTACAGTACAACAGTACATCAGTATAACAGTATAACAGTAAAATAGTATAACAGTACAACAGTATCACAGTCTTACAGTAAAATAGTATAAAATTACAACAGTACAACAGAATAACAGTATAACAGTAAAATCATATAACAGTACAACAGTACAACAGTATAACAGTATAACAGTACAACAGTATAACAGCAAAATCGTATGACAGTACAGCAGTACAACAGTACAACAGTATAACAGTATACCAGTAAAATAGTAAAACAGTAAAATAGTATAATAGCACAACAGTATAAAAGTATAACAGTATAACAGTTTAACAGTATAACAGTACAAGAGACAACAGTAAACCAGTATAACAGTATGGCAGATAATAGTATAACAGTATAACTGTATGGCAGATAACAGTATAACAGTATAACAGCAAAATAGTAGAACAGTACAACAGTTCAACAGTACAACAGTAAAACAGTAAAACAGTACAACAGTACAACAGTGTAACAGTATACAGAAAATAGTATAACAGTATAAAAGTATAACAGTACAACAGTACAACAGTAAAAAATATAACAGATAACAGTATAACAGTATACCAGTATAACCAATAACAGTATAACAGTATAAAAGTATCGCAGTATAACAGTTTAATAGTGTAACAGTACCACAGTACAACAGTACAACAGTATAACAGTATAACAGTATGACATTGTAACAGTATAACAGTATAACAAATAACAGTAAACCAGTATAACAGTATGCCAGATAACAGTATAACAGTATAACAGTACAACAGTACATCAGTATAACAGCATAGCAGCATAACAGTATAACGGTATAACAGATAACAGTATGACAGTATAACAGTATAACAGTATAACAGTATAACAAATAACAGTATAACAGTAAAACAGTACAATAGTATAAAAAGTAACAGTACAACAGTATAACAGTATAACAGTATAACTGTAAAACAATTAACAGTATAACAGTGTAAGAGCATAACAGAATAACAGATAACAGTATAACAAATAACAGTATAACAGTATAACAGTATGACAGTATAACAGATAAGAGTATAACAGTATAACAGTAAAACAGTATAACAGTATAACAGATAACAGTATAACAGTACAACAGTACAACAGTATAACAGTATGACAGTACAACAGTACAAATGTATGACAGTATAACAGCATAAAGGCTAACAGCTAACAGTATAACCGAACAACAGTACAACAGTACAACAGTATAACAGTATAACAGTATGACAGTATAACACTATATCAGGATAACAGTACAAGAGTATAACAGTAAAACAGTTCAGCAGTATTACAGTATTACAGTACAACAGTACAACAGTATAACAGTATAACAGAAAAACAGTAAAACAGTACAACAGTACAACAGTGTAACAGTATAACAGTAAAATAGTATACCAGTATAACAGTACAACAGTATAACAGTATAACGATAAAACAGTAAAACAGTATAACAGTACTGTACAACAGTATAACAGTAAAACAGTATAACGGTACAACAGTATAACAGTTCAACACTATAAAACAGTAAAACATTGAAACTGTATAACAGTACAACTGGATGACAGTAAAACAGTAAAACAGTATAACAGTATAACAGAAAAACAGTAAAACAGTATAACAGTACAACAGTATAACTGTATAGCAGTAAAAGAGTAAAACAGTATAACAGTAGAACAGTAAAACAGTAAAATAGTATAACAGTACAACAGTATAACAGTAAAGCAGTAAAACAGTATCACAGTATAACAGTAAAACAGTAAAACCGTATAGCAGTACAACATTATAACAGTATAACAGTATAACAGTATAACAGTACAACAGTATAACAGTAAAACAATAAAACAGTAATTATTACAGTTCAACAGTATAACAGAAAAACAGTAAAACAGTATAACAGTACAACAGTATAACAGTTTCACAGTATAACAGTACATCAGTAAAACACATCAGTATGACAGTAAAATAGTATAACAGCACAACAGTACAACAGTATAACAGTACAACAGTATAACAGTAATACAATAAAACAGTATAACAGTTCAACAGTATAACGGAAAAAACAGTATAACAGTATAACAGTAAAATGGTAAAACAGTATAACAGTATAACAGTAAAACAGTATAACAGTATAACAGTACAACAGTATAACAGTAAAACAATAAAACAGTAATTATAACAGTTCAACAGTATAACAGAAAAACAGTAAAACAGTATAACAGTACAACAGTATAACAGTTTCACAGTATAACAGTACATCAGTAAAACACAACAGTATGACAGTAAAATAGTATAACAGCACAACAGTACAACAGTATAACAGTACAACAGTATAACAGTAATACAATCAAACAGTATAACAGTTCAACAGTATAACGGAAGAACAGTATAACAGAAAAACAGTAAAACAGTATAACAGTGCAACAGTATAACAGTTTCACAGTATAACAGTACATCAGTAAAACACATCAGTATGACAGTAAAATAGTATGACAGCACAACAGTACAACAGTATAACAGTACAACAGTATAACAGTAATACAATAAAACAGTATAACAGTTCAAGAGTATAACGGAAAAACAGTATAACAGAAAAACAGTAAAACAGTATAACAGTACAACAGTATAACAGTTTCACAGTATAACAGTACATCAGTAAAACACAACAGTATGACAGTCAAATAGTATAAGAGCACAACAGTACAACAGTATAACAGTAATACAATAAAACAGTATAACAGTTCAACAGTATAACGGAAAAACAGTATAACAGTATAACAGTAAAATGGTAAAACAGTACAACAGTATAACAGTATAACAGTAAAATGGTAAAACAGTACAACAGTATAACAGTAAAACAGTAAAAATGAGTGGAAGAATTAGTGGTTAAAGCAGTCACTTCATTCTGAGTTTCCCAGTGATAGCTATCGCAATTCTGCATTCCTGGTCATCCATTCCGTGCCGAATCCAAACATCTAAATCCCTATTCTTATTTCTACTCTTGTTATTATTCGTAGTACTGGTATTAGTATTATATCATATGATATCATTGTTAATTCTTCTTCATTGTCAGTATTATCATTCTTGTATATTCTTGTTATTGTGTACTGGATATAATCATCATATCCCATGGGAAAACGAGTGTAACTCGATCATGGCACTGCCATGCTGATCAAATCCTACGACCGACATCCATCGACATCCCCACCTTTGACTGCAGGGCGCTCTCTTTCAAGCCTTGGTGAAATCTGGTTGAATTATCCATGGGATATTTCATGGGATCTACCCTCTGGTTATGACATTCACAGTTTGCCAACTAGAAAATCACCATGCTATTAAGAACGGTAAACCATTTATTTCTATGGGCCATCTATACCATGGCTATGTTAGTCATAACCAGAGGGTATATATAATGAATATAATGGGATTTATCTCATGGAAAAATTGTTCGAGACTGGGATACACTGGCTGAATGGCAATCATTCACCAAGCCATTCATGGCTAGCTCGTCTCGAAAATATGGCGGGCCAGCGGGGATCATTCCAGTGGCGTCACAGAGCTCCAAAGGATCATCTGACATCTGACATCCATGCGCTTGAAATTACCCTCTGGTTATGTCAAAATAGCTATTGGAAATGGCCATAGAAATAGTTGATTTACCCATTAAAAATGGTGATTTTCCATAGCTATGTTAGTTTACCAGAGGGTATTTGTTGGAAATCTCGAGTTTTGTAGATCATATGTTTTCCAACATGCTCTGGAAAAATGTTGCTTTCCAACATCTTTCATGTTCGAAAACTCAACTCGTAGCTCCTTGGCTCCCCTTTATTGGGACTATGAATCCCGAACTCAGCTCTCCGTTCGCCACCGGTGCATCCCATGGGATACGATAATTTCATCAAGTCAACATTCCGAGACAGCAAAACAGTAAAGTTGGAGGGACCTAAATTTGATAGCTGTGAACTTGAATCTTTATTGCATCATAACTTCAAGTTGGAGAACTTGTTCTTGTGCCAGGTGACCGCTGGAGCCCCTCATGGCAGCAAGGAGCAAAGCGACATCAGGACCATCCTGAGGCTTGGGATTTTTGGAACTTTCACCCCCAATTTTTTGACGCTAAGGGAAAATGATGGGGGTTCCCCACTGGATTTTAGGGGTCCATGTTACCATGTTTTTTCAGATTTTTTCAGACCCAAAAATGACCCAAATCAAAGCCATGTAAATCTCCGGCCGTCGATCCGATCGATTAAAAACCATCAAACTGCCATCGGAAGTGCTGTGGACGTGTCTCTTTTTATCCCATCCCACGTGATGAAATTCCTGCAGTTACTGAAATACCAGCTTTTTGGGCGTATGAAATATTGAAGTTACTGAGCTGCTAGATCCCAAAAAAACAAAAAGGGCAGCTGAGCTTCACACCAACTCGTTTTGCCTGGCCCGAATCTGTGCTGGCAGATTCTTAGAGTCAAAGTGCTCTTTGAAGACGCCTCCAGCGTCACAACTGGCACCCTCCGGGGTCATCAAACGTGGCAATGGAAAACCCTATGAATGTCGTTAAAACAATAATAAACCACCCATTTGTTTATGGTTTATACCACCCATGTATGGTGATTTTGGGGATGGTTTATTATTGTTTTAACCACATTAGATGTGATAGTTTCGATGGGAAAATCATGTTCGCTTTGCTATACTGAGGATTATACTCTCCCAATCAGACTATAAAGTGGGATTCTACGATGGGTATCAAAATGAGTTTGACCATTATAGAAATTAAAGTATATATCTATAATACTATAGTAATGACTTTGACCAACTAACATTGGATGATAATAGCGTCACCATCGATCCGTCGCTTGTTGCTCCGTCGCCTTCTTTGGACAGAGGAGCTCCCAGCCAAAAGAGTCTGGCAAGACCTCAGGGGCCGTGATCCCCAAAAAGTAGAGATCCTTTTGGCGGGAGATGTGTGTCTATGTTCTATTTATGTAGTGTGTACAGATATGTATATCTATATATATATACATGTGTGTGTGTGTGCATTTGTAGAGATTAGACATATGCAAATGTACATGTGTATATACAAGTATGTATACATCTACATATGCTATATGTGTGTATGTATATATATATACATATTGTGAATCCCATCTAATACCAAAAAAGAGTAAACACGTGCTCTTCACCCAGCTGAATATGCGACATGTCCACCTATGTGGCTGATTTTTTGACCACTTGTCAACTAGTTAAAGGATGTTGGAACAGGCGAGTTGCAGAACATCCTCATGTCGCAACTCACGTCTGAATGTTCCGAATGTGAAATTGGTCAAAATAAAAAAAACATCCAAAAACATCGATGCTTCAGATTCTGAGAAATTTCTAGATTTGTTAATTAATTCATGTTATCAAAACCACATGTTTTATGAGTTCGTTTTCTCCTGCAGCTCTGGGATTTCGGAGCTTTTCCACTTGGCTTCCCTGGCTCTTCACCGGATTTCGCCACTGGTTCCGCACCATGGAGGTGATCGCACGCTGGTGCGGCGGAGATCATGGAGATATTCCACATCTATGTCTGTAATATACCTAGCTGTATATATATAATTGTTTATATGTATATGTGTGTATATGTGTATGTGCGTATGTATACATGTGTATGTATACCTGTGTATATATGTATGTACATAAATATATATAATTATATATATACCCTCGGGGCCCCAGGTATCCGCAAGGGGTGGGGTGGGGTGGGGCATGTTAACGTCATTTTCATGGTACGTTGATGGGAGGGGTGGGGAGGGGCATGCTTACGTCATGTTCATGGCACGTTGATGAGTGGGGTCGGGAGGGACAAGTAT
>Ga0126342_10010676_pt1 | contig 16441 bp, 15 predicted proteins | sample Cyp1metagenome_FD_92528 | JGI IMG/M metagenome (GOLD analysis project Ga0126342, IMG submission 92528) | Coral microbial communities from Lord Howe Island, Old Settlement Bay, Australia - Cyphastrea 1 metagenome | ecosystem: Host-associated > Invertebrates > Cnidaria > Coral ... | reverse complement strand
GATATCAGTGGATATCAGTGGATATCAGTGGATATCAGTGGATATCAGTGGATATCAGTGGATATCAGTGGATATCAGTGGATATCAGTGGATATCAGTGGATATCAGTGGATATCAGTGGATCATTCCCGCAAATTTCCCTACTGACTAGCACCAGTATAGGGATTTTTGATGGGGACTAAAAAATGGGCAACTGCCAAAAACGTCACGGTATGTGAAAAAGACAAATTCGGAGACCCGAGTTGAATGCCACTGGTGTATTTTGTTTGGATGGTAAATGGTGCCAATCATGTGATAGCTGGAGATTTAAGCCTCAACAATGTGGAGAATGGGTCCCTTGAATCCGGTAGATCCTCATTTTGTGGCCATTGACATGGCCATGACAGGGGTATACAGTACAAGGCATGTTCAAACATATCATATCATCATATCTAATATGGGTTGATCATATTCCCATAATATCCCCAAGATATCTCCATTATAGTCATTATATCACCATTCGATCTCCGTTTGGTCTTGTATACCTCCAGTATCATGCAATTTCCCTAGCCCCAGCCCTTCCAGCCCTTCCAGCCCTTCAGGTGCGCTTGGAACAAAGTCACGGGCAGAAGGTGCTGGAAACGCTCGGCTCATATTGGCATCTACTGCTCGGAACCTCCAGTGCTTGGCTGCTGATGAATCTGCTACTTGAGCTGCAGCAAGTTATGTCACATGACTCAAAATCCAATGGTCAATTGTCATTTCCCAATTAATTATATAAACTTGCCATAAATTGGGATAATTTTCCCCCGAGAATTTTGAGACAAAACCCAAAGATTATAGTTTCACCATCGTTTTCCCATGGATTTTTGGGTTAAAATCCACCCATTTTTCCCATGTATTTACCATTCATTCTGTCCCCATTCAAATTTATTGTTGATCAATTCCCCATGACATCCCCATAAATGGATGGATCATTTAATCCTCTAAAATAGGATTGTATGATATTATGTGGAACATTTGATAAATTTATGGTTGAATCATCACATCATTCTCCATTTTTTGTTGATATATTCCACATCTAATAGAATGGTTGATATATTCCCCATTTTTTGTTGATATATTCCACATCTAGCATCTAGGATCCCTTTAGAATGGTTGCTGCTGCCAGGTTCATGTACAGCTTGGGCTCCTTCAAGAGCAGCATTTTCGTGGCGGCGATTCACAGCACTGCCGCGGCTGACCAGGTGGGCTGGATTAAACATTAAACTAACAGATCTTAAACATATCTTAGCACATCTTTACATATCCTAACCTGTCTTAAACATATATTATCATATATTATCATATATTCACATCCTTTTTAAGTTGTGAGTCTCCGTCTCCATGCCTTTTTTTAACGTGTTTTCTCAGCCACATCTTGGCTTTCGCATCGAAGTTGGGTCCCGTCCTGGTGATCAGGATGGGGATGGGTCAATTTTCGGCCATTCTTTGGTTCGGAGGGGATGAACAAAAACATCACTGGAATCATGGGTTATATATGGGAAATCATCCCCAAATAAATGGCCTTACAGTAATTCAGGTGAGTGTTTTTTTTTTTTAATTTGCCCAGATGAATGTTCATTAAAAAACAAGTAATAACAGTTCATGAATGTTCATGAATGGATCAAGAACTAATGAAACTAATGACATGATCTGTTTCATCAAACAACATGAAACAACATGAATCACCATCAAACAGTTGCATTGGTAAAACAAGTACCAGTTATTTCGATGTGAACAGCGCACGAGTTGAGGTCTGGGATCAGGCATTGTTCGCAAGCCTCACGCAACTTGGCTCCAATTTTTTCTGGAAATCAAGAAGTAAAGACAAAGTATATGCCCTCATGACTAATTTCATCATTTCTCATGGGTTACAAGTTACTGTATCCCTATTATCACATGGTGAAGAAACATCATTTTTTTGGAGGTATCCTGATTTTCACTAAAGGTGTTCACTATTTTCATTGGTTTACCTCACTTATTTTTAGGAGGATCCCACACTGTCATCAATCCGTGCTTTGTGTGGGTGCCATCTGTGGAGATTTGCAGGTGAATTAACGGCCATCAGTTGGGTTTACCACATGGACAATGATTGACACGCATAAATAGTTGACAAACATAATGAATCAAAATGCTGATAATAACTACATGTTCCTCCCAATTCTCAAACATGACTGAGGGTCATAAATAATGTCATCGTATACTCAACAAGAAAAAAAACTTTGGGATGTTTTATGATTGGGTTTGCCAGATTATTGGGTTTACCACATTTATTCTTTGAGAGTTTGTGCTGTCTATATAAGTTTGAATTCCACACCCTAAGAATCTGTTGATTCTCAGTTTTGTTCGTTGAATCCCCGTAGATATGTGTAACTCCGACTACAGTAGCCTTTGGAAAACGAGAATCAACAGTAAGACTTCTCATAGATGCGGTTATCCGGACCCCCAAATCACACTGTAGGTTATGTCAAAGTAATATCCCATTCTATCCCACCATATCACTAGATTAAATCTCAATATTATATCAATTATATCCCTATATTACATCCCACCACCGACATTCCCATTGATTTGTTGTTGATTTCCCATTGATTTCCATGTGATATCATATTATATCCCTATATTACATCCCACCACCCCCTTGACCTTCCATTGATTGGTTGTCGATTTCCCATTCAACACGTGGAGAACGTTGCGGCGAGGAGCGCCTTTGCCATCGCGGGCTTTGCAGCTGGCTTTCTGCTGATCCGCTCCACCAGCCGTCGCTGGACATGGGATGTTGGTTTAAATGCTGGTGCTGAAAAAATATCAAGTTTGAGAGATGAAAATGATTAAATGGGGAGATCCAGCCAAAAATGGGCATATTCACAGGCAATTCTTGGGTATGGCCTTAGATTTCAGTTACCAGGGTAGATTTGTCTCAGAAAAGAGAATACCCAAATCCACAACGGTTTCAGAGTCTGCAGAGAAAAAGGGAGAAGGTGTGGCTCCATGCTGAAGCTAAATTTGTAGAATTTCTTTTGAGCACGAAATCATGCACTCAATAGTTTAACCGTTTACCCATTCTCTTACCTAAGCTGTTTCGTGGTTCCAAACACACACGTACCACGGTCAAAACTTGGGCAAATTACGCCTATTGAGGATGGTCATCACTCTATCAATGGGGATGTATAATAGCCTAATGAATCCCAGTATGGGATAGATGACCATACCTCATACACCAAGTTTTGACCATGGCACAGCAAAAACACCAAGTTTGTTCTATCACACCTGGGGTTATTCCATCCCAAGACGTGACGGCCTGGTGGCACCCAGGTTTCTACATGCAGTTCTATGGCTTCCTGGCCCTCTCTGCCATCTTCTTGGGAGTTCCTTAGCGACCAAAAAAGGGGGGCCTTGGAGTGAAACAACTGAGCACTTGGGACTACAACTGGGGTTATACACCTTATAAATAGCCACCTACTGTGTTTTTTTTGTCCAACTGGGGATGATTTATGGCATTGCCTTTTTGTTGGATCCGAATTTCTGTTCTGTAAATCCCTGTTTTAGTTGCTCAAATCTGAGTTTCTGTCGGTCAATCCACCTTTTCCTTGCCGAAAAATCCACCATTTTGACCTGGGAAGATACTCCCAGTTCACCCTTCCAAGGTTTTCCGCAGGTTTTCCCCACATTTTTGCAGATTTCCCCAGGGTTTTCCCCAGGTTTTCCCCAGGTCCTCCACGAATTTTTTGGGCTTTCCAAGGTGAGTGTTTTCACCCAGCTGCAGCCGAATCCTTCAGCCAGCTCTCTGCTGATGATCATGGGCCTGGTGTTGCTGGGCCATGGGAAAATCATGGGAAAATCGTGGGAAAATCATGGGAAATTCAGCTATAAATGGAGGTTTCAATGGGAAAAGTCATGGGAAAACCATAAAAATGGAGGTTTACTGGGAAAATCCTCGAACTATTGCTGAATGGGTGTCATCAGCTCCAGGGTAAAATCATCGAATTGCTGGAGGATTTTCATGATATGACGAATTACCGGAGGGTATTTTTGTCCAGAAGAGTTGGGCCAACAAGTTTGTCCAGAACCCCTCCAGGTTCATCCGGCGGTCTTTCACCCTCCAAAAAAAATCCTTTCTTCAGTGGAGGGAAGAAATCCTGCACCACCAAAAGGATGGTTGAAAGCCTATGAAAAATGGGATGTTTACCACCTATCAACTGGTGCAGGATTTCGCAACCATCCACAGTATCTCAAAGAATCTAGCGAATCTAGCTGCTTCTTGGTGAACAGCCCAAACAGCTCCATCAACATATCTAAAGTTCGACTCTACAACAAGAAGGCATGTCACCCATCCCATCTGATTCTTCTTGGTGAATAGCAACAAAAACATCTTAAAATCCGAAAAGTTCATCTCTACGCAAGGCGATCAGTTCTCCCAAAAAATCCTCAAATCCGAAACATTCCCCAAGCTTCCAAACATGCCCATCACCAGGTTCTTCCTGTTGAACAGCGGCCCGAACCTCACCACCTACATCCTCTCGGCCGAATGCTTCCCCACCTGCTGCCGTGCCACCTGCCACGGCGTCTCCGCCGCCTGTGGCAAGCTGGGCGCCTGCGTGGGCACCGCGGCCTTTCCGCTGCTGCAACGCTACTGCGGTGCCGAACCGGGGCTTGGGGGTTTGGGGAGTTGGAACCAGCAATTGATGGGAGATTTAAGGACCAACTGGAGACTGAATCAACAAAAGTGGGGTTAAAATGGCTATGGAAACATATGGAAACATGAAGCTTTTCCGAAGGGGGGCAGAGTGACCATTTTACCATGGATTTTACCATGAAGAATTCTGGGTAATATGGTGGCAATTCCAAACCACCGATCGCAACGCACCAGTCAAACATAGGCAGAAGTAGTCATTTTTTGCTCGTCATCATGGCATTTTATCCTTCCAGCTATGTTTGTTTGCTGAAGGGGAGATGATGTGGTGATATTTCAGGAGAAGAGATACCCTCTGGTAAACTAACAGTTTGCTATTGAAAATGCCCATTTATCGGTGATTTACCCATTAAAAATGGTGATTTTCCATAGTTTTTTGTATGTTTAGAGGGTATCAAAAAATGGCCTTTTGAACATGCACCCGCAAAAATGGGAAGGTATGCCTGCAGTGTACCTGGCCTGTGGTATCTTGGCAGATATCTCGCATGTTTCGAAGAAGATGCGATCTGGTTTTCAATGGCACAGTGATGTTTCTAAAAACTTGAGCCTCTGAGAATCTCAGGCTCCAACTTTTAGGAAAAGACTCAACCTGCGGGTTGGGGTGCCTTGAATTCTGACCAATATTCCAATATACATAACCCCGCTATTCTAGCCGCGATGCTGCGTGATGTCTCGCTTTTGACGGGTTTCACCTTGTTTGGAATGGCAGACGTTGCCCTTGTCACCAAGAATTAACTTCCCACTCGGTGGGTTGAAATCCCAAATTTTGCTGGTTAGACCCGTTAAACCTGTTCAATCCTTTTTATTTTCGATGGTTGACATCCTCCTATTTCGACAAATCGAGACTTGAAAGCTGCAGTTCAACTCCTTGTCGTTTTGGTGATTTTGATTGTATCTGCAGTATCAAGACCCAGATGTTTGTTCTCTAGATCATGTTTCACCAAAGCTACTTTGGTTGAATTCCCGCGTTTTCTGGTGAAAACCAGGCATGTGTGCTCTTCAAATGTGCTGAGATCATCTAAAATCATCCAAAATCATCCAAAATCATCTAAAATCATCCAAATTCAAAAAAAAGATGTTGCTTTTCCATGGCTTTTCTTGGTATCTCCACCATATTTTTGGTTGCCGTCCACACCGGCACCCAAGGAGCAGCCTCGGCACTTGGCGCCTTGGTGACCTATGGCTTGACCCCGCGCGATGGCGTCATGGCACCTTGGCACCAGCAGAGGTATGCCAAAATCACAGGAACTACCCTCTGGTAATTTAACATAGCTATAGAAAATCACATGGATGATGATCAAATAATCAGAGGGTATGATGATGGATGATCTATGATGGATGATCTATGCGAAAATCACAGGAACTAACAACCAGATGGTATGATGGATGATGGACTATGGCAAATGATGATCAAATAATCCAGATGGTATGATGATATACCTCTACAAAATGAAATAACCATCAGTTACCCTCTGGTAATTTAACATAGCTATAGAAAATCACTATTTGTTATGGGAAAATCCACTATTTCTATGGCCATTTTCAATAGCTATGTTAAATTACCAGAGGGTAACAACCAGATGGATGATGATCTCCAGAGGGTATGATGATCAAACAATCAGAGGGTATGATGGATGATGATCTATGGTGGATATAATTGATATAATTATCATATCCAGAGTTGGATGGGGTTTTACAGTATTACACCAACTTACAAATTGCAAGGCCACTTGTTGCAAGATAGAGGCTGAGTTTTGCGGTAAATGAAGCACACGGTATGTAGATGTTAAGCAGCATTGGCGATTTGATCCAAACATGCAGATTTTAATCTGCAGATCTTAATACTTGTTCTTATATCTACCCATACGTATATGTGTATAGTGCATGAATATATCCGAAGGTGAGGGTCAATTTATTAAAGACTGGAACTACTTATGTTGGCCAGTTTTAGTACCATCCCACTTTGGTATTTTGCCCATCCATGGATATATAGTAATCTATGAAAATTCCTGGTTTTCTTGCTGAAATAATCCACCTAGAGTGTGTTAGTCCTACTGGACTGGATTTTTAAGCAGGTAATATGGAGGTTTCCATCAATGGGGGTAGCCCTTTATCGCTGGATGGTTTATTTCATGGAAAATCCGAACATAACATTGTAACATGGATGATTTAGAGGTACCCATGGGTACCCATCTTGTTAGGAAACCTACATATTGGCTCTTAACAATCCAAAAATCTCTCCAAAAAAACATCGAGGGATTCATCAGACTCATCCAATCCATCTATGTGTTGTGGAAATTACCCTAATATTGTTACAGGATGGGCCCCCCCAGTGATGTGAATGTTGGTTTATAAACCATGAAATAATCCCCATTAACTAGTTCGTTATATCTACCATAAACCATGGTTTTTTCAGTCACAAAAATAAACCAACTGAACGCTATCGAACGGGGGCCCCACCCTGTAGGAAACCTATGTGTTGTCCAAAAATCGATGGGTCTTTTCTCACAGAATGGATCGGATGAACAAGGATCAACGGGATCGATGGGGTCAACCGAAGCACGATTTTTTTTGCTACGATGGGGGGCTACTTTAAATAATCCCAAATGGTTATATAATGTTATATATATATATATATATATATACCATGAACATTAATTAAAGTATGTGGGTTGCAAGCAACAGTGCGGCAAAATCGACGACCAGATACGGCTTCGACCAGATGCGGTGCCGGAGTTTGACCAACAACATGCCAGACACCACAGAAAAATGTGGGATCCCAGCTCCTCAGTGTCTATCATATTCCTTCGGTAAACCGAAGGTTGGTGGTTGGACAGGTGTGAACAGTTCCTGGGGCTTGGCGGCTTGTCCTTCTCGAAGAATGGCCCAGAGCTGGGCGAAACTTCTGTCGGGTCGGATGTAGACAGTTGAGATGGGGATGTGTTGATGAAATGTCCTGTAATTTTGCTGGGATGAACATCCATTCAATCCATTTGTCAGCTATAATATATTTAGGTCATGGAATAGAAAGGAAGGTACAGCTTTGGTGTGTACGCATGCAACTGGAAGGTTGTTATACTTGCACCCCCACAATTCTAAATGAAAACTAACAGTTGGACAGTTGGACAGCTGGGCCATATTCAGAAATCAAAACATTTTGGAGACATTCTGTTTCAGGTTCCATGTTACGTTTGGGTGGTGCAGTGCTGCGGTTCACATCTGGGCTGTTTTTTTGATGGTTGAACTGCAACTTTCCTTGGTTAATTCCCACTTTTAGATCATTCTTGATCATGATTGATCATTATTGATCAGGATTGATCAGATAGATCATGATAGATCACTTATTTTTTTGGGCAGACTTATTTGGCAACCAGTTTCATTCCATTGATATTTCCCGGTCATCAGGTTGAGTTTTTACTCTCCAATTTGCAGCTTTAAGTCAGCAATGGTAAGATATTCCCATCCACGAGTCACAACTCAGATGCTTGGATGGTCGGCATGAAACCCTTTCTGTAAGTAGGTCCATGGTGGTCCTTGCCATGACAGATTTTCTGGGCCAGGAATAAGTACACCGAAGTGCATGCGAGTTAAGGGTCTGTCTTGTCCGAGCCTCAAATGCCCAAGAGATTCGAATTCTGCGACAAATTCCCGGAGGCAAAGTTCCCCCAGCATGGTTTCAGCAGGCAATTCTCAGACGGTACTTCTTCGCAGTGATGGGACCGTTGTAGCTTGCGGAGGAAACGAGTTCGGACAATGCGACATTCCACCTTTGGATGAAGGAATGTCATACACCCAAGTTTCTGCAGGCAATTCTCACACGGTACTTCTTCGCAGCAATGGGACTGTTGTAGCTCACGGCAGAAACCATGTCGGACAATGCGACATTCCACCTTTGAATGAAGGAATGTCGTACACCCAAGTTTCTGCAGGCTTGGCTCACACGGTGCTTCTTCACAGTGATGGGACGGTTGTAGCTTGCGGAAGAAACGATGCCGGACAATGCGACATTCCACCTTTGCATGAAGGAATGTCGTACACTCAAGTTTCTGCAGGCTGTGTTCACACAGTACTTCTTCGCAGTGATGGCAAAGTTGTAGCTTTCGGAGGAAACGACGTAGAACAATGCGATATCCCATCTTTGGATGCAGGAATGTCATATACTCAAGTTTCTGCAGGCTTTGTTCACACACTACTTCTTCGCAGCAATGGGACTGTTGTAGCTTGCGGAGGAAACCATGTTCGAGAATACAACATTCCACCCTTGGATGAAGGAATCTCGTACACCCAAGTCTCTGCGGGCTTTTCTCACACGGTGCTTCTTCGCAGTGATGGGACAGTTGAAGCTCGCGGAAGAAACCATGTCGGACAATGCAACATTCCACCTTTGGATGAAGGAATGTCATACACCCAAATTTCGGCAGGTGGGCGGCACACAGTACTTCTTCGCAGTGATGGCAGTGTTGTAGCTTGCGGAGGAAATGATGTTGGACAATGCAACACTCCATCTCTGAAATCTTGGCGTGAGCTCTTGACTTTTAGAAGTGCCAGTCGTCGGTATATTTGTGATTCTTCTCTAGCTTCGCACGCTCAATTCCAAGATCGTGTTTTACAAATGGACTTTGTTTCTGAAGGTGATGCGGTGATGGTGAGATGCTCGAGTCTGGCGGGCTGTGAAGTTCTTTGCTTCAAGGCACGTCGATCTGACCTGGTTTCGGAGACTCATCAGCGCGTGGCGAGGGAATCGCTGACGCCCATCCGAAGTGTTCGCGTGGTGTTACCATGTGGACAGTTGTTGGCCGACGTGTGGCAGGCGAATCCAGCTGCCACCCTCGCAGATGTGATGAGTGAACCACGCGACTAGTGACGCAACAAAGGGTGCGGTCTCCAGTCATTATTAGCATGGAGCTGCTGCAACATGCCATGTAAAAAGCTGCAGTCATTTCACCCGGTGTGCTGGAAAATCATCAATTAATTTGTAGATAGATTTTCCATTCAAATTTACATTTATGGGGATTTTCTATTGTTTTCCATACTTAAAGTGTAGATTTTCATTTTTTTTCCATTGCCTGTGACAGGCCCAGCGCCAAATTGGGAGGGTTCATCCCAATTTGTAAGTGGTCAAGGACCCAGCTTAGTAGCTGGGTATATATATATCAGATGTACCCGGGTTATGTCATGTTATGTCATGTCATGTCATGTCATAGGACCCACTTACGAACACCCGGATGCACACCCTGTTGGTCTGCTGGAGTCCTGTCCTTTCTATCACCTCAAGGAGGATCGAGTAAATCCAGTAAAGATTTCTTCCAACAATTTCTGGACATTTCAGGAGTTTTAAGACATTTTAAGATATAAACATATATATCCTGTATAAAATAGAGGCAATAAATCACATACAGGATATGTGTAAACATATATAATTACACATATCCCATTTTAAACATCACGTTGACCCACGTTTACCCAACGGCTTGCGGCATCCCCATGTGATCGGTTCCGAGGCACCGGACATTCCGAAGTTCCCGAGCCCGTGAAACGTTCGTGGCGAACGCTGTCCCGTGCGGCGTTGGGAAAAACCACCAGCATTTCTCACATTGCTGGGGCTGAAATCTTGCGAAATCCTGGAAAAGGTGATCTCTGGTGTGTAGTCTTGCAGATTTGAATCGCAATGTCTTGGAGAAAAGTAAAATCAGCAAGTTACAACCTGACTCAAAAATAGCTTGACCCAAGCTTCGCCAACAGCAACTGATGAACTCGAAACCAGGATGGAAGCTATGGCAACCTCTACAACACCGCTAGCAACGGCCTTGGGGTGGAAGGGGAGTTGCCAACCGGGGATTGGGGTAGGGGATTTGCCATGGAGATATATAGTTGGAATATGATCATATACAACCAACATAGTTTCTTTTTCCCCCTGATTTACCATGGATTTTAGCTACTGGATTTCACGAAGAAAACCCATCATTTGGGGGCTTTAAACGAATGAAAGCGGCAATCGTGGCATTTGTGGCTTGGTGTTCACCTATTTTTGGCGTATCTCCTCATGATAGTTTTCCACCGCACATTATTTGTTATTTGTTGGTTTGGAGCAATTTCTTTCTTTCTTTTAAAATCATGTTCTTGTTGCGAGTCATATATCCACTTCTTTGGGATTTCCCACTGGCAGGTTGCGTCCCTAGTTGTAACCCCTTCAACAAAACCAGTCAGTCTAACGATTTCGATCTTGGTCCATGTTTGTTGCTGAATGTAATGTAACCAATCCCTATTCCATTCTTTTTGCTGATATAGATTGTAGATCTCAAAGTGACGATTGATGTGCTCGCAATACATATACATAATTATACATAGACGTACAACTCCATGAAATTATCTGAGTACTTCAGTTAATTTCCTCATATTCCGTGGCAATGTTTACATGGCTCCAAAAAATAGGGCACCCCAAATCCGATGGTTTATCACCATTTTTTCCCATTGGCGTGACATCCGTTTGAGAGGACAATTCCACATCAGTTCTATGGCCATTTTATTGCGATCCTGATTTTGTTGCTTACTCATGGTTAAACAACCATTTTGCGGACATAACTCGTGGTTTAAAACTCTATGCGCAAGCAGGGCATCGACGTGCATCTCAGTGATTAAGAATCCCAATCCAAGGTGATGCTAGCTGCTAGTTGGTTTACACCCCCCATTAGCTAACTGGTGCTTAGCACGGAATGAGGGAATGATCCACAATCACTAGTGATAATCATCCCATTCCCCCATTCCCATCCATTCCCTACTAAGCACCAGTAAGATTAACTAACTAACTGATTTGACTAACCCCCAATACTAATCCCCAGTTAGTTAAATCAGTTAGTTAAATCCCCACATATGTCCACCATAAACCCAGTTCTTGGAGTTCCGCCGCCCAGCTTCGGGGTCGCTGGTGGGTGAGCCCGCCCTGAAAGCAGAGAAGCTCTGGCGTTCCACTGCCATGTGGGGTGGCCCAATGGGTAGAGAGATGCTGTGGGTCTCAAATGGTCAACGCAAACATGTTTTTTTTTTGTGGAAAACAAACACGGCCTCAATTTGAACCATAATTTGTACGAATTTTCTTTGAGACCTGCCCTTTTTTTGCGGGCTTTTTGCCGATTTCCTGGGATGTAAAAGTGGCTTGATGTGCCCCTTCAGGGTTCTGTAGGCATAGCAATCTAGCTGTTGGGGGGGACCCTGCAGTAACTTGCCCTTGTTATAAGTTGCTTTACAAGCCAATCCAACATTTCATGACTATATCAGACTTTATCCACGATACAATCATATCCAATCCTTCCCCTGGTAACGCCACCCAGGTGTCTGAAAGATTGCGAGTTCCTGGTGTCCGGTGTACCCAGCAGACCCAAATGGCCAAGTGGTGGCAAACTTGGGGGTAGAAAACATTGCCGAATGTCAGAGGTTGGGTAAACCTGGTATCTCTCCTGTATTCAGATTTACCCTCTGGTAATTTGTTACAGTTCGCGAACTTGAAAATGACCCAGTCGAAATAGTGGATTTTCCCAGCTAGAAAATGGTGGATCTTTCTTTCCAGTTCTTTTTTTGGTAAACGTTTACCAGGCCGGGTAATTATTATAATGGTTTATGGTAGATAACACATTTTTATCCCCAGTTATAAGTTGGTTTATAAGTGGCTTAACAATGGTTTATACTACTTATAAAAAAGTTAAACCATTGTTTAAGTAATATGTGGCTTAACAATGGCTTTTTATAATGGCTTATATATATATATCCCCAGTTTTCAAATCAATGGGGATTATTAACTTCAACATCTCCGTGGGCTGAGGATCGATGGCACCATCTTCCAAAACGTGCTGAAGTCGCGCCTTGGACCGTTGGAGGGGAGCTTGGAGCAGGATCGTCATCTCCGTTACTACTTGGTTGTGATCATTGGATTGGTTTCCTTTAAGCGAAAATCTGCAGGAAACCATGGTTTTTCCCATTAAGTATTGGAGTTTCCTCTAAATTTTACCGTAAACTGTAAACCAATCCAATGATATGAGCATAGTTAATCACTAAAGATCCCTGTGTTGCTTTGCTGGACCAAATGAAGTGTTGAACCTTTGGCATGTCATGCGTCCTGATGCAACAAAGTGAAACACCCGACTCAAATGACTGCGGGTCAAAGTCGTGGCAACAGAACAAGCCTCTGTACACCCTGAGGCCACAGAACATCCGAAATCAGCAGGTACCAGACATTTGTCCGCAGATATTTGGCTCTGTCCAGTCACCATGGTCACCATGGCAGGGCTTGAAGCGGATGTTGAAGCGTGCGGCGCTGGTGAGGATGAAGGTTTTGAAGCTTCCACCAGTGAAGGCACTTCAAGGCCGAGCCAAGCCAAGGCTGGGCTGAAATCTCCACAATGGAATTCCCATGTTATTGCTGGGCAAATCTCCAAATTTCGCCAGTTGAATCGCCAGAAAACATCTTACCACTTCTATCATGTTATATTATATAATATAATACATATATATATATAAAATACATATACACATAATTACATGTGTATATATATAATATACATATATGTACATATATACATATATATATATATATATATATCTATATCATAGTCTATATATATATATATATCTATATCTATATATATATATAAATATAAATATATATCAATAGCTTTATACATTTTCTTTCCCCTGAATCTCTCCCAGAGTTTTTGGCTCCAGATCTCCGGCCTGGAGTCACTGGAGACGGATCTCGAATCCTGCGACTCCGAGATCACTCCACGTGCGAAGGTTTCGGGCCATTGGTTTGGGGAATTTCATGGGGAATTACCGGGATTCACCTGGCTAATGGTTAATGGTGTAATGATTAATAATTGTTGATAATGGTTCATAATGGTTAAACACGGTTAATAATAGTTAATAATTCAATAATGGTGACTAATGGTTGATTGACGGATGACTAATGATGATTCATGTGGGTAAAACAGTGTCATAAACCACCCATGACTGGAAATGGTTAAAAAAAAACACCTATCAAAATGGTGATGACCGAGGGATGGTTTATGAGTTTGTTTTACCCACACGAATCCGATTGTGGCCACACGAAGCTACTGTACGAACTGGGATGGAGGATCACCTCAACTTGGTTAGTACCCTCTGGTAAACTAACATAACTATGGAAAATCATCATTCTTAATGGGAAAACTTACTATAAATAGCCATTTTCAATAGCTATTTGTATGTTTACCAGAGGGTAACTGGGGTTAGTTCAGCCTAGTGGGAGTCGGCCTACCGCGGGGACGGTTGCGCGATCAACAAACTGTTTACCACAAAAACCTGCGATAAGATGATCCTCCAAATGTTCAACAAACGTCAGAAATTTTTGATATTGTTTCGCTATAATTACCATAGCCATGAAGATAACATCATATCACAATCATATAACATGAATAGCTGCAAGTATATAGCTGTAATTAGCTGTGTTTTCACTGAAAATAACATATAACACCATATAACCATGAAACATCTTTGACGATCACAACGAATTAATGTCTACCGTTGTCACCTCTCGCCGCCATTTCACCAGCAATCCTGGGCCTGGCCGACCTTGGTCCGGATCAGCTTTGTTGGGCTTAAAAAATATCAGTATCTCATGTGGTGAACTCACCATGGTTTCTGGGATTTCACACGTTTCAAATTTTCTGTGAAACTCCAACTTCACAAATTCTCCAACTTCACCATTTTTCCCCAAGATTTTTCTCCAATGTTTCTCCACTTTTCTCCAGGTTCAGGTTCCGGTGTGGCGGGATCCCAGTAATCTGGGTCTCGTGCTCCATATGTGGTCCTCTGGCTTCGTCGTCAACGGCTTGGTTGCCATCAGCACCGGCGTCCTTGCAACTTGGATAGCTTGGCATCCGGGATGTTTGAAGGGGCCCTTTGAAGGGCCTAAAAAAGATGGCCATTTGATGCCATTTGGATAAATTTTGGGAGAGTTGGATCAGAATTTCAAATTTGCTCTGCAAAATCGATTTTTTCTATGGGTATTTTGATGTTTAGCCTTTAAAGACAATCTTCCAGGCAGTTTCAGGACGATTTTCCCCGAAATCCAAGGTGAATGTTGACGGGTGGTGTCCCCCAATTATGTTTGTTATAACCTCCATGATGTAGAACCCAACAGTGAAATTGGAGTTATGTAGAAACCAAGCGATTCCGAACTGGGGCACCAGCCGGTTTTCACATTTGCCCAGGCGGGTTATTTGAATGTCCCTAGCTACATCGTGAATGGTGCAACCAGCCTTACTGGTGCGCCATTGATCTTCTCAGCACTGTTGGGTGCACTGTCGGATGCCAAACCCATTTTGGGCTTTCATCGGAGGCCGGGGATCAATTCTGGCGGCTGACGGGTGTTTTTCAGGGTAAAACCACCAGTGGATAGGCTCCCCAAGCTTAAACCTGGAGCCTCAACTGGTTTTTGGTACCTCAAAATGGCGGAGAACATCCCAAATAACATTTTTTTAATTTTTGAGAATATGAACTTGAACGTATGAGCGTTGAAACTGCGAAAAATCCCATGGGAGTTCGGAAAACTTTGCGCCACTTAGGCCGTACATGTCGCTTGGGTGGGGCATTGTATTTGCATCGCTGTCGCTTCTTGCATGTACGGGACTGCCAGAGCCCTACTACTGTCACTGGGTCCAGATGAAATCCAGCTGTTTGATGCGTTCAGCTGTTTCTTGTTCCCGTTTCGCCATGTTGAAATCCATCAGATTCTCGGGAATCTTTCTAATAATATCTGATATCTATCTGATATCTATATCTCACCTCTATATTTATATATCATCCCCATATCAGGTCACCTCTATCTCCAAAGGTCATCTGCCAGATGGCACCTACCTGCTGGATGATCCTCCCTGTAACGTTTCGGCCGCCCTGAGCTACGCGCCGCTGATGTGTTGCTCACTGCTGGCCACCCTGGGGCTGGCCATTGCCCAAGCCGCTGGGGATGGGCTGCTGTTGCAGATCGCCAAGGGCGAAACGGAGGAACGCCGCGGCGAGACGCAGGCCATGCTGTTGATGGTCATGTGCCATGGCGGCCTGGGGGTTTGGGGGTTGGAATTGTTGGAAGCTGTAAAAATGGTGAAAAACAACCTGTTTTTTTGGTCCATGAGTTTTTTTACTTGTCAAATATATCCGATTTGGCACAGGGAAGTCTGGTTCATGTTTCTTTTAACAGGACCTTGCCAAGTGATCATGGCAAGTACTCAAGTACTTGGGATATCCCTCCTTTTGGAGAAAGCCATGTCACCAAATTCCCACTGGTTGATCAATAGAGAGCATGTAGAGGGGTCACACCCATGGTTGGCAATGTACCCCCCAAAATCACCCCAAAGAAAAGCACATTCTGGTACGGTAAAATATTGATGAATTGCTTTTCTATACGTTTTGGGGGATACTATACATGATCATAACTGGTATACCAAACTGGCCACATCTCCAAGTAAACATAGTTCAAGAAGTAGCAGACACACACGCACACACACATATTATATATATATACACAGATATACAGCACATGTATGCATGTATTTATGTATCTATGTATTTATGTATCTACGACCACTAGGCTTAAGTCGTATCAATCGACCTGAAGTCGTATCACACCTGCGTGCGCGCAGTGTTTCGTATAGATTTTGATAGTTCTTTATTTGATAGGTTATTGATTCGAACACTTTT
>Ga0126342_10010675_pt1 | contig 16441 bp, 11 predicted proteins | sample Cyp1metagenome_FD_92528 | JGI IMG/M metagenome (GOLD analysis project Ga0126342, IMG submission 92528) | Coral microbial communities from Lord Howe Island, Old Settlement Bay, Australia - Cyphastrea 1 metagenome | ecosystem: Host-associated > Invertebrates > Cnidaria > Coral ... | reverse complement strand
TTCGCGACTTTCCTACCTTTTCTCGCATCTGCATCTTCTTTCTTCTTACTCTTTCTCTTCTACTCTTCTTTCTTCTAATCTTTCTCTTCTCTCTGCCTCTTCCCTGCTCTGCTTTTCATCTCTTCCTTCGATAATCTAAAAAAAATGCATGATTCTGATATCTATTGTTTGACCCTCGTCTTTCCCCATCAGCTGGGATATGCAACATTGGGTAAATCATCACTCCATGTTCACAGGTATGTAAAATATATACATCCCAATATGAGATGGATGATCATACCCCATGTATATATATATATATGTATGTATGTATGTATGTATGTATGATTTGAGCATTGCGTACTGGGTTTCCCATCAAAATGGTTCGTACTCAAGGTGTGGTTTGCCTGGGTTGGATTGTCATATGTTGAACCATCAAATGTAACAACAAATGACACGCAATCAGAGAATCCGGGTATCTAGTGACAAAAAATGAAAAACCCATCTGATAGAGTGAATCTTTGAAAGTTTACCTTCTGGCAAACAGACTGTATGAAAATTGGGGTATCCCACGAAATGGCCATCGAATGGATGAAAAAGGATCAGCAACTGTCAGCAACCATCAAAACTTGGGACAGACAAATTTCATTTTAGGGAGGCAAATCCTTCCCCTGTTCATGGTCAGTCCAGCTATCCCAGCTCCTCTCGCCAAGATACATCACAGTTTCAAACTTCGCTTGGGTGTCTCCTCATAGCTTGATTGATGACCGGCACCCACGTTGGAAGAATCACATGCCCAACCATTGGATGTTTTGTTGGTTCATAAACATCATTAACTACATTAACTATATTGTTATATTATAGTTTAAGCATCATAAGCCATAGATATGTCATCGTATTTCAGTTATTTACACCTGGCTATCAAAGGTGCCAAGGTCCAAAAAAAATCTAGCCCAATGTGGGCGCATGTTCCCCCCCCCTTATGGAAGCAAGGTCCACAAAGCAGGTGGATGGGTCCAAAAAATAGAATTAGAAACCGGTGTCAAAAACAAATACCCTCTCCGTCCAAAAGAGTTCCTTCAGGTCCAACACAAATTAATCCAGGTCCACAAAAATTATCACCGCAAGGTCCAGGAAACACACATGCAAGTCTTCCACATTTTTCGTGCCCCCAGGTTCAAAAAAAAATGGCCAGGTCCAAAAAACATGTACAGGTCCAAAAAAAGGCTGCCAAGGTCCAAAAAACACGCATCCCTTGTAAGGCCCTCATCTGGAAAGAAGTGCGTCGCATGCTGGACATCGGCTCCGGTGGCGAAATCATTTTCGTGCAATCAAGTGAGATGAGCGAGTCGAAGGAAGTTTACAAGTCAAACTTCCGACAATATGGGCAGATGAAAAAGCAGAGTCGGGAAGAGTCAGAGAAGAGAAGTCTTGAAGAAGAAAGAAGATCAGAGAAAAGAAAGAGTCAGAAGAAAGAAGATGCAGGCGCACGAAAAAGGTAGAAAAGTCGCGATTGTCTGCGTTTTTTTTCCTATGATTTGTGGCTCCAGAAGGTCGAAAAGTAGGCTCGCTAAAGCGGCGGGTGCGGAGCCATCTGGCCGGATGAGAGATGAAAAATTGCACGCCGTTGTGGCGCGAAGCACATTTGGAAGTGAAAAAGAGAAAAGCACCTCACGTCCGGAGCACCTTTGGCAGTTGTGATGTGGAAAAAGTGCACGCCGTTGTGGCGCGAAGCACGCTTGGAAGTCAAAATGCGCAAAGCACACCATGTTCGGAGCACCTTTGGAAGTTGCGATGTTCAAAAAGTGCACGCCATTGTGGCGCGAAGCACGTTTCGAAGTCAAAATGTACAAAGCACATCAGCCTCGGAACACTTTTGGAAGTTGAGATGTTGAAAAAGTGCACGCCATTGTGGGGTGAAGCAGATTTCGAAATCAAAATGTACAAAGCACCACATGTGTAGCAGGCGCAAGGGATTCTCCACCCTTCCAAAAACCATTGCAGGCGTGGGACATTTGAAGAGGAATCGCAAAGATGGATTTCGCGTGGCAGGCGCAGTACGAGAGACATGTTCATCAGAGATGTTAGGAGGTCACGCCGCTGATTTCCTGAGAAGGGTTGCATTTTGGAGCATCAGATCTTCAGGTTTGCGAAGATGATTTTGCGCGACAGGTGCAGCACTTTGTATATGACTTGGCATCACTTTTTCGTGGCAGACGCAGTACTTTAGACAAATGAAGTGGAAAAAGCGCAAAACGCATTGGTGCGAGGCCGTCAGCTCTGCACTCAACTTTCAATTTTTGAAGGAAGTCTCACAGAATTGCTTCGTTTTTGATGTTGTCAACTTCGAAAATTGAAGGAAGTGTAGCAGAATTGCCACACTACACTACACTACACTACACTACACTACACTACACTACACTACACTAATTACACTACACTACACTACACTCCACTTCACTTCACTACACTCAATTACACTACACTACACTACACTACAATTACAACTACAACTGCACTACATTACACTACACTACACTAATTACATTACACTACACTAATTACATTACACTACACTACGCTACATTTCACTACACAACTACGCTACGCAGTGGAAAAATCCTGACGCATCTCCTTCAACAAGCTTTACTTCAAACATGGAGATGAGCCCAGCAACATGTGATCCCACATCGCCTCCTTGATTTTCAATCAAGGTAGCAAAGGCAGCCTCTGAAATCTGCTTGTAGGACTTGGAAAAATCTGTTCTATTAGTTCTATTCATTTTAGGCTTTTGGATGTTCGATGAAGAGTTATTTCATGTCCCAAACATGGGCCCAGTTCTGTTCTGTTCGCTTTTCTGACAGGATCATCCCATTGAGTGGCGAAAAATGGGCCAATAACTCGAAGCGAATACCTTCGGTGAGGCATGGCTAACTTTATCATCTAGCATGTCATACAAAATAGTGTGTTTGTCTCAAAACTTATATACTTATACCATTTCTCGCAAAACACAAATCACAATAGTTAGGACTGAACTACCCATCCAGTCCGTTTATTCCATGAAAACAAGAAAACTAATTGTTTCTGACTATGTCCCCATTTCTTGGATTATGTTGATTGTTGCATTGTTGATGATCAATATTCCTAGTTCGATTAGATGATATCAAGACTTCTGCGGCCCATCCAGCAGGTTTAGCCTCATTTCATCTCCTCGGGGCAAATCCCCATGAAATCTCCATGAAATGGTCCCCATCATTGTTGCGCACTGGTTACGTCCCCATTTACCACACCAAACAAAAGTTCCTGAGTTCCAAGAGTTACCAATTCACCAACAAAAACATGATGATTCCCTATACTAATCTGGTTGGTGGTTTTTCGCCACCCCTCTGAAAAATGATGGAGTTCGTCAGTTGGGATGATTATTCCATTCCCAATATATCCCAATATGATGGGAAAAATAAAAGCCATGTTCCAAACCACCAACCAGTAATGTGATATTCATATTCACCCAGGAAAAGTGGGGGTCGATCCTCCAAGACCCGTGACTCACGTCACCGTCGTAACATGTCGTAACCGTTGCGCTGCCCAGAGTCGAATCGTCAGCTCTTCCAACAGTTGGTCCGTCTGCTGGATCTCCATCCAACTTGGAGTCCGTGGCCAGCCGACGCTGTGGCAATTTGGGATATGATACGAGATATGATGTGACTTTAAAAAGAACTGACATGACTTTGGTATGATACAAATAAACAATTGCTGTAGCATTTATTATTGCAATATATGGGGGAAATATGGGATTCATGTAACAACTGCAAAATCCACCAAACACAAGGATGTGGTGTGACCGGGAAACATGGTTTCAATATGTTTTAAGAACCCATAAACTCAACAGCAAGGATTCGATGTACGGAAGAAAATATACCCAACCATCAGCCGAAGGATCTGTTTTCCAAGGAAGATTTACGGCACACCCATAGGCTTGTACCATGCAAAGGTGTTGGGGTTGCTGGAAATTACCCATGTCTTCATTTCTTACCCTCTATTGAGTAATCAAAGATAATCAAATAGATATGCAACACTACGTGGAATAGGAGCATCGTCTACTGAGGGATTGTCCATCGCCATGTTCATCAGTGTATAGAGTGCACCATGCAGCATTAACGAATATCTAAATATATTGAAAACAAAAACAAATAAACTCCGATTCACCGTGTACAAAACTCTTACATTCAATACTAAAATTGATGATCATTGATGTCTATCTTGCACAAAGCAACCTATCACAACTATCCACACTGAGACCTTGCCGTCACAGTGGCCAGGTAACTACACTGTTTGTCATTGGCGGGTTCTCCTGGTGTTTTTTTCCCTGCTGAATTTCCAAATCAGTGTTCTTACAGTTAAGCCTATGTTAAACCATGTTAAACCTATGTTTGATCATGTTTCTGTGGCTACCCTACGATTGACATAGGTATGAAACTTATAGATCAGTTTCTTGGAAACCAGTGGCTTTCCATATCTGAATTTTAGTTCGCCCCAGGGTACTCCCTGCATGTTTTCCATATCTTTCCTAGTGAAAACATGTTGCTCATAGTTGTTTTCAGTTTAAGGCCAATGTTTCCACATTTTTGCTAGTTACAGCAATTGTTCCATGTTTTTGCCAGAACAGAACATCCTGTCCATTTGTTTTGCCCAAGTAAAACCGATATTTCTACGGTTTTTACTGGTGAAACCCACCATTTTTGTGTCCACTATAGGATTATTAATCACTTCCTATGATTCTATTGACTCATGACTCATGTGTAGATGATTGTCCTACAGGATGGTGCCCTTAGTTACAAGTTGATTTCTTTTTTATCTCCTTTAGCTATATAATGATCCCTCAACCCTAGTTATTGAACATATAAACCAACTTACCCAACTATGGGGCCCCATCCTGTAGGGAAACCATGGCTTGTCCCACGTTTATTTTCTAGGCGAACTCCGCGCCGAGCAGCTCAACCGCGATGTCTTCGGCTGCGGAGTTCCGCGGCAGACACAGCAGCAGCTGCAAGGTGTCGCCCTCGTGACAGTGGGCGCCCAGCGGTTCGCCATCCTGGGAGAGGTCATCCTGGAGGAATTCTGGAAACCATAGAAAAAAACATGGGAAAACCATAGGAAAATGGTTGTCAAAACTAAACCATAAATGGGATATCATATGATATCATGCTATGACATTTTATAAACCATACATATGTTAATACTAATGATATAATGTTATGGCATTTGTTTATGCAATTATATACACTATAGAATATGGACATGTCAATCTATGTCAAACCAAATCACTAAAATGATAAGATCTTTGAACAAATTACATATTCTTCCCACCTCAAGTTGATTATTTATATATAATTACCTATGCACATAATATATTTGTGGTTTATATAGGTTTTCCCTGTTTTAGATTCGTTATTCAAATGCCCAATAGATGATCGTATATATTCAGTTATTTATTTATTTATATATATATACTGAGAATGATATTGATGAACAGAAATAGTTCACAATATCAATAGGACTTATTATATTTTGAAAAATCATTATAGGTATCAATATTCCCTTAATTATTTGATATATGATATTGAGATTCTGATATACCATCTGGTTATTTAACATAAATGGAGGTTTATAGCTGGAACAATCATCTATTTCTATGGGCCATGGCTTACCATGGCTATGTTAGTCAAAACCAGAGGGCACAAGTATTTTCTGGTTGGTGGTCAGTTAGGATGGTTATTCCCAATATATATATATATGGAAAGTCATAAATTTCATGTTGCAAACCACCAACCGGTGATATCTAAGTCCCACATAAAACAGGAACTCCCTGCCGCGCCTTGAGCTCTTCATGGCCACACAGCCTTGGTGAACCATTCGTCCGCGGAGCCCCAAAATGTTGGACAACTAGGTGTAAAACTCATAGAAAGGTTGGGTTTATGGTTGAATATGGTTGATATGAATCTATACTTAAACTATTTTCAGAAAACATGATGTAGCGAAAACCAAAACATACCTTAAACCGCTAGCCAAGTTGATTGAGGGCAACTCATATCAATGTTGGGTTGATGGATGTTAGTCGAGCTACTTCGGGGGGCGCTGTCCCCAAAGGTGTAAACAGGAATTGATGTGAATCGATATATATATATACATGTATATATATAGCCTATTCCTTCTCACTTGTTTCTCCTCACCACACTTGGGGAGTGGATGAAAAACGTGGCCAAACAGCACCCAGCAGCAGTTGTTGAAAGAGCGCAGGTGGGCCCCCTGCTTTGTGAATTTCTACGCGAAGCTCATCCACCTTTGGCCGCCACGTTAAGTGAAAAGGAGGCTGTTTCTGGTGGGAAAACCCCAGGTGGACAAAACCCAAGGTAAACATACAAAGAGACGTGGAAAAAAAACATGCTTTGAATAGGACAATGATCTACTGGTGTGTAAACTCCATATCTAAACGGTTACCAGAGGGTACGAGTAACTGCTGTGAACTTGGAATTCGGGATCTGAGTGAGTTGAGGGTAATTAAAGCTTCCGAATTCTTGGGAGGAACATCAAATCACCAGCATGAAATTGAATGTGATTTCTGAAGAATGGACATAGACACCCATAGTTGAGGAATTTAGAACTCAATGGATTTTCCACCGGACCTCGCACGTCCATTTTGCCGAATCTTCCACACAGCCAATGGGATTGATCACCAGGCACAGGCTTGCGGCTTGCCGAGCTCGTGGCAAATTTGAAGCGCTGAGCCAGGGTGGGCAGTTCCAATGTAGAGCCATTCTCTGGTTCAATGGATTGGTTTAAGGGAAAATTTACAGGAAAAGCCCATATTTCATGAGAAAATCGATGGTTTCCGGTTAAGAGTTTCCCTTAAATCAATCCATCGACTGGTTGAAAGATTGCAAAAGGGAAAACTTGCTGTGGCAAGCCAATTGTTAGATCATGAGAATTCTAACCAACCGTAGTGATGACTCACCAAACAGGACACCACAATTGCTGTTCCTTGTACCACTGTTCAAATGGAGGTTTCCCAAAATATAGGTACCCCAAAACCATTTGGTTTTCCTATTGATAATCACCAAATTTTGGATGATTTGGGAGTATCACCTTTCTTTAGAAAACCCGCCAGATGGATAAATAAAAATGCAGCAAGTTGGATTTGTTTTGATAAACTTTGATAAATCATTGTTGGATTATTGTCCACGGCTGCTCGAACGTGCCAAGTAGCCAGTGCATCTCTTGAAATTCGGAACTTACCTTGGACCACGGCTCCAAACGACGTTATTTTTGGTTGGTTGGGGCAACCCAGCGGTTGGGCTAGCACCCCCTGTTGTAGACGATGTCCAATGAAAACCACCGTTTGAACTCACTTCGTGGATTTTCAAGTGCCACGTTTTGATTCCCCAAAAACATCCCTTTTATGGAAGTTATAGTTTCAGGGGCATTTTTTGGTGGGTAAACTAATGGTTACTATGGTAAACTAACCATTTTTTTTCTCCCTACTTTTGTCAACCAGAAATGAAGGGAAACACATCTGGAAATCTTTGCCCAAAGAGATCGACACAGAGCCAAGTTGTCCATCCCTTTTTTGGGGGGAACGAAATCTCGAAGAAGATCCCTACAGAACAAAAGGATGGACAAATATTAGATACTATCCTTGAGATATATTAGATACTATGGTCAATATATAATAAATCTCACAGATATATTAGATACTATCCTTGAGATCCTCACCGAGTAAAGTGGGTCAACAAAAAAAACAATCCCAGTTTCACCATGTTTTACAGGTGGTAAACCATCAACAATCATCAACATATGGGTGCTTTATTCCATATTCACATGATGTTTGTTGTTATTTAACCATTATAATCGATGATATTATTCAATTACTTTACATTGTACCTAAAAGATTCATTTATATAGTCCATTTATTATTGAGTTACTTTCCATTATATTATTCAGCTATTATTATTTGTATGTATATACATATATATTCATTTATATTCATTTATATACATATATAATATGTATATATATATATATATCATTCCATTATATATGACATATTCACTTTACGTTATATTTTTACCGCAGTGGAGTGGAGTGGAGTGGAGTGGAGTGGAGTGGAGTGGAGTACTCACATATTTCCAAGGTTTTGGATTCATCCAATCGCTGTCAAGGTGCCCACCAAATCACCACTGGCCTTCACCACGGAGAGGCCCAGCAATGCCTCCGTTTGCTCCGTTCTGGCCTCGAAAAAAATGGGATTTGTGCAATACAATAATAGCATCCTTGTTATTATTATTGTAAGAAAGGATAATATATATATATATATATATAGAATTACCGATTTATAATGTATATATATATATATGAAAACACTACAAACATAACATCGAATATGTGTCCACATTTTCATACAAATGGATGCTTTGTAATCACCGGAAAAAATCTCGGGATATTCAGCAACAAAGCAGCTTCCCCGGGTTGATTGTAGTTGCAGCTTCCCAAGAATGGAGCTATAAGTATTGCAAATCAATTGACTGGTAATACCTGGGTAGGTTCATTTCTCCCTATAGTTGATTAGGGAGCAACCCACAGGGTGGGCCAAACTCAGTGCGCATGGATTACTAGCCACGTGCCAAACTCAACAAGTTCATAGCTTTGCTCAGGCATGTACACAGCATATACATATACACAAAATATACATTGAATTGAAGAGATATATATATATATATATATATATAAATATGATATATATATATATATATATATTATATATATATATACACTATTTGGTAGTTTCAACCCCTCTGAAAAAATATTAGTCAGTTGGGATGATTATTTCCCATATATGGGAAACAAGTATATACATATAAACGGTTATATTGACCCAGATTGGATGGTTTCTATCCATCGTTGCTAGGGAAACCTCCATTTTGCTGGCAAAATATCGATCTTTGCTGTTGAAACCCATATTTTGCCAGTGAGACCTCCATTTGTTCCCCAATAGCGATAGCTTGGGGTTGTTTCGGGCTCTAACGGTTCTCCACCATCCCAGCCCTGCCCTGCCTTCTTCGTGTCTCCATCTTCCGGCATGGCGGGACACACCCGACCTTTAGATGGAGCCCTTCCAGTGCATGACCTGATGAAGCTAGACCCTTTACAGTGAACGCCATTTACCACTGATTTTATGGGCTATGCCATTGGGGTTATCATTGGGCTACGCCATAGCTGTAGCAATTTGGGGCTGGGAAATCTCCATGTTTGATCAGAAAAGAAGTGGGAATTTTAATTGTGACTTTCCTCAAATGGTTCACAAAGCTTCAACATTGCCCCATTTTGGCAGTGTATTTTGAATTGGCAAATATACGTTGACATCTAAGGTGACTGATTCTTGGTAAATGAATGGCATTTGTGTCAAACACATTTTATGTTTCTGTTCAACGAGTACACTGTGTATATATATATATGTGTATGAGTGTGTGCGTTTTTTCTCCGATGATTTCCTTTGAAAGATCTCGAGCCACTTGGCTTTCTCCGCTTTCTGCGCTGGCGTCCAAAGAGGGTTCCCGTCAAATTTCACTTTTTGGGGTGTGATACCGACCATTTCATGTGAATAAAAACATATATAGTTGGACTCGGGTGTGTATATGTAATTATATATGTAACACCTATATATATATATATATACATATGTAACCAACAATAATTTACATAGTCAAACCGATACTGAATTTCAATCATTTTCCTTGGTTTTCCCTGAATTTCAATCATTTTCCTTGGTTTTCCCCATGAATTATCATCTATCTTAAATCAAATTTACAGGAGGTCAGCAATAAAAATATTTTTCAGTATCACAGCTGGGGGGTTGAAACCACCAACCAGGGTGTGGCTGAAACCCAAATTTGGACCCAGGCCCATACACAAAAGTCAACACATTTTCCCAATGTCTTCAAGAGTCATGAAGGGGAGCTGTTCCAGCCGTATGGACCATGCAGTGGCTATATACCATGACTATCTTTTGAAATTCAAACGTGTTCTGCTCGTCAACCCAAACGTTGTGATTTGCGCTAAAACCCCCTGAAGTTCCAGTCCTTGCTGATCCACCATCCGCGGCATCAGCATCGCATCGTCCCTATCAATAGGGCCATGTGGATGGTATACCACATTTTCAGACCTCCAAAATATCATATGTTGGAAAAACATCCAAAGTGGTATGTCGGGTTATAAGTGGCATTACATAATATTATATCATAGTTGGTTATATAATCCGTATACATAACAAAATATCATACATTCACATGGCCCATCTCAATATTTCTTGGTTAAATCCCTATAGTTTGGTCGGCTAAAACGTGCGGAATCTCCATCGTCCCCATTCTATCTTCATTACATCCCTTATTTTGGTTGGTGAATTTCATTTAAATTCCGTATTGGCCTTTAATCATGTTTGATCCCCAATACTGGGAAATACAACATGTTCATCCTATATATATATATACAAACATGTATGATATCTGGAGGTGTCGATAAATTGTCCCCAAAAGGGATGGTTTATAATGGAAAATCCTGATGGAAGCTGGATGAATTGGGGGTACCCCCATGACTATACATATGTATATATACATATATATATATATATATACATATATATACACATATATATATATATACAAATAATAGTTACATAAATTAGTAATTTATCATTATTAATACCCTCTAGTAATTTAACATAGCCTAATAGCTATTGAAAATGACCATTTAGTTCTTTGATTTGCTTTTGAAACATAGTGATTTTCCATAGCAAACCGTTAGTTTACCAGAGTGTGATCCCTATTACATATTAATCCATATAATAATGATGAATAAATGGATGAATGAATAGTTTTTTAATAACTCATATGAATTGTTATCATTATTATCACTTATGAATTATCATCATTAAATCAGTTCATCGCTAAGTTAGTTTACCAGATAATACATATCAATATGGACGGATAGCAACTCTCCATTACTATCCATCCATTAAAAAATCCATGATTGAGTTGTTGATAATCCATATTAACTCATCCATGATGGATTATCAACAATCATGGATTATTAAATGGATTATCAACAATCAATCATGGTTGAGTTGTTATTAAATTATTAATCATCCATCCATAACTCATCCACCCCGCTCCGAGCTGCGTGTCCCTGCCGCGCCGCGTCAGCCACTCTTCCGCGCTCGCACTCTGTCCGAGCTCCTGCGGCCACGACGGCCACGGCACGGACCCCTGGGGGCGGACCGAAAAGGTGTGGTTTTTAGCCATAGAAAGGGAGACTTATGCTATCAAAATGTCATCAATATTGGTTTGTAATTGGTTTATATCCACCAAAAACATGGATTTGGCCGAAATTGGGACGTGGAATCAATTTATTAGTTGGGATTCAAGATTATTTTAAGCCAGAGAAATTGAGATGGAACCGCTGACGATAGGAATTTCAACAACATAACTGGAGATTGATCGTTGATTCATGATCGATCAATTTAAGTTTGCTTACAACGAGGCTAATTTATGGTGGATCTCTGTAGCTAGATGGGGCTACAAGCCAACAAAGATAGCTGGGGGGCCATTCCTGTACTTACACCTTCAAAATTGATTGTGGAATCCCACACAAAGAGGGTCCGAGCTAAACGATTTAACTCTTGAATGCATCGCTAGTTTGCTTCCATCTCAAATTTAGAGTGTGTACCTTACTGCCACTATTGCTTGTGATCCCCTTGTTTCCCTGGCGGTCAACCCCCCAGGATTGTTGGTTTTATCCGGCCGCATCTGGAAACCCATCAGCCCAAGGTCACCATATCCCGCTGGGAACTGGGAGTCACCCACAAGCTGGGGCGCCTCCAGTCATAACTTGGTTTAGTTTCAGCCCATTAACTACAGCAGATGTATCTACCATAAGCCATCATAAACCCTGTAATATGTATATATATATATATATGTATATATATATATGTATATATATATGTATATATATATGTATATATATATATATATATGTATATATATATATGTATATATCTATATATATATTAGTTAGAAACCTTGAACGAACGAACTGGGGCCCCACCAAACGTAGTTCCCCAGTGACTGTGATATTCTTTTTGTCACCCTTCGGCACGCCCCTCTCCTGCCGGCTCCGGTGTAGATGGCCATGCCTGGAGGGGAAAGAAGCGCCACTGTCTATGACCCTCTTGTGAGATTCACAATCCCATCCATTAAAATGTTAGGAACCTGGGGATTTAACCTGAAGGTCCAACAAAATTCTGGATTTTCAACAACTCGTTTCATAAATCGGGATCATCACCAGCAGGATGCTGCAAAAAAAAAACATACAGTTTTGGTCTCAACAGGGGGGATACCGCATTTTTTGGCCACGTTTTGATGAGACAATGATTCATCTAAATCTGAACCACTGGATTTAGGGAAACCTTATTTGTACAGCCATGGTATCATGGTTGTCTCTGAAAATAGTCTGCGAATACCTCCAGAATTGATGATTTCACTCATTCTCATTCATTCTCCCCATTAAGCAATCACAATTTGGGGGTATACCGGTATACCCCATTTTCATCCATTTTCCACAACCTCATATGGCTATGGGTCAAAGCACTGCATAACCTTGTGAATATCCTTAAATAGCTGGTAAATAACCGTTCAGCTCTGGAAAATCATGGTATTTCCCCAGAAATGCTTGGCGCCAGGCCCAGCTTCGACCGCGCCTCATGCTGAGCCACCGGGTTCCCCATCGTTACTGCTTCTTGGGGCCACTCCTGAGTCAACAACTCCGGGCATGGACAAAAACTCAGCAGAACAATCCAACCAGCAATGGATTTTTTTTTCGGATTCAGGATTCGGCTTCCAGAAATTGGGAGTTGCCATGGTTTTAGATGTGGATCCCCCGTTTTAACTGTGGAAATGTTACCATCTGGTTATTTAACATAGCCATGGAAACTGGCCCATTTATAGATGGTTTACCTATTAAAAATGGTGATTTTCCATGGCTATGTTAGTCATAACCAGAGGGTAGATGTTGGATAATGACCCACCACGAACGCCTGGCGCTGGGAGAACGAGGGCTATTGATAGGGACTGTCCTGTGGAGGTTTCCTAAAGCATCCAGCTATTGGGGTATCCCCCATGGAAACCCTCCATGTGGTGTTTTAATGTGCTTTATGGGTCTGAACATTTAGGGGAAAACACCCCAAATCTCAGGGTTTCTCATAAATTTCCCTAATGAAATGGCCATCTTCGGGGTATGTAAACCCAATTTTCAGACAAAGCCACGTTTCGAGCTATACGTTTTTAAGCACCAGACACATGGGGAATGGGATCTCGATGGTGGTTGGTTCATGGGTTTATAACATTAAACCGTCATATATAAACTGTTTCATCCAGCAAACATATGGGGATCGACATGAACCTGGTGCCCTGGTTAGCCAAGTTGGCAACTGATCGATAAAACCATGGGTTTATGGTAAATATGATATATCATAATGTTGGAGACTGATTAGTGTAGGGCCCCCCTTAAAACAATTGAGGTATACTCTACTATTCAAAACTATTCAAAAAAACTTGGGACCAGGTCTGGGAAATGCAGAAATATCAACTTAAAGTAAAGATTTCAATTGATGCCAATCTTATTTACTTGCAATTGATGTTCCTTTTAAAAATCTAAAGCATAAATCAGGATTAGTATGGAGTAGTATGGATTAATAAGGAGTTCAATTCATCTGAATCTACGTTCAATCAATTTTCCTTTACAACCTAAATGAAATTTAAGGATAAGTAAGGATTCAATTAATGTTCATCTACTCATGTACGTTTTTCATGTTCCTTTAGAACCTAAAACAAATCCAATTATAAGAAAGGAATTCAATTCATATCAATCCACTTTCATTTTTTTACCTAAAAGAAATCTAAGGATAAGTACGGACTTCAATGTATATCAATATACTTTCAATTCTATTCTCTTTTTACCCTAAAAGAAATCTAAGGATAAGAGAGGGTTTCAGTTCATACCAATCTGCTTTCAATTTATTTTCTCTTTTTAACCTAAAAGAAATCTAAGGACAAGTACGGATTTCAGATCATATCAAAATTGCAAGTAATTGGAACAGCTTTATCCAAAGAAAGGTGGATTAACGGTTTTGGTATTTTTCACCCCAGAAATTTCAAAGCGCACTAGACAATAGAGTGCCATCCAAACAATTGTATTATTGAAGACCTGAATCACTCATGGGCTACCCCCTTGAAAATTCGAGATGATTGGGGTGATCAAGATACGGTAGCTATAGTAACAGCAAGGGTGGACAAAGGATTTTAAATCTAAGGAAAAAAACATTCCAAGAAGGGACTGGACCTACAAAAATTGTGTTTTTTCCTTGACCTGGGCATGAACAAAATGGGAAAATCATGGGAAAATCATGGGAAACTGGTGATTTAACATGATTTAACCTAGAACAATAGGGATACATGATGGGGATTTATCTGATATATATTTATATATACATATATATATATATATATATTGATTGATATAGATAGATAGCTAACCTTGGATTGATGATATAAAAATTGGATTTGATGATATCGAAGTGGTTAGTAACTGGCCTGGCTTCTATATAGCTATATTTGTTTGGTTACAAATAAGGAACGCTGAAAACCATTTTTTGAGACTTGTTAAAACGATTCACATTGGTAATTATCATCTACATAGAAAAATATCACATAGAAAAAAAAAACAACAAGATAAAACAGGAACACACAGAAAGGATATGAAAGAATGGAATAGTTCTACTTGCCATTCTTCATGGTGAGGTCATGTTGAGGTCGTTCTGAGAAGGCTATAAAGGCTATCATGTACCAATGAGATTTTCTTGCCAAGCACAGATTTCGGCCACTTGGAATACTCCATGAACATGGGTCTGCCAACTCTTCATACTTGTTTATACCGGTCCGACATGAGGCCGCATAAGTATTGGCGTCATGTCTGGCCTTGGTTTCCAAGCTGGGATATCAATATCAAACCAAACATGATCCAGAACTCCTGAACGTCTAGCCAAAGATCAGTCCAAAAGGAAACCAACAAATGGGCCTTGTGGGGGGTGAATTGCTCTTTGACATGATGAAAGTGGGAGAATAGCAGGGGGGTTGCTTTGAGCTTAGGCTTTTAGCTTTGGATAACCACCCTACGGCCGGTGCCCCAGGTGGCCAAGTGATGACTGCTCCAAGTTGCTGCTCATCCTCGCCAACTTCTGCGCGCTTGCAGCGGGCACGGAAGGAACCGAAGGAAGCGTTGCCATGATTCAGCCGGCCGTTTTCGGCCGCCAGCACTTTAGGTGGCCAGGTCCAAGTAATATTGTTGTAATGGTTTCGAATGATTTTAATTAAATGGGAATTCATGGGAATATACTGTAATGGGAGTTAATGGACATGTAATGGGGGTACGATGGGGATACATGGGATGCCATGGAAAATAACTTCATGGAATAGTTGGTTTATTCGCTGGGTTTCAGGGAACATCAGCGTGCTTTCCGGGATTCTTGTAAATGTTCCCACTGACTCTGGGACATACAACGTATGTACAGTTTGAAACCAAAGGTTGGTTGTTTCTGGCTATTTGTCCTGTGGGTATATAAATTGGAAAAAACTTGGATGGACACATCTGAAAAAATAGAAACAATGAAGAAGTGTGTGCGCGATCGCGAAACATGATCAACATCTGTGGACAAGAACCCATGATTAGACCCATGATTACCCCTTTACCCTTAGCCATTGGGCCCCGAGCAAGAACGTCTAGGCAACTTGATGTTGGCCCATGCTGGGCATGATGTCGCAGGATGAGTTGTTGCTATGGCATGAGGATATCATGCTTTGGTTCCAGTTTTGGCCATGGCTGGGCCACACTATGTCTTGCTGCTATGAACGCTTGCAGGAGATGATCTTGTCAAATCCACATCACACAACGCATGGAAGGGATGGTATGCATCACCCCCGATGGTAAAGTCGGTGGCATGATCCTCCCCATGACAGCACAACGGTCAGTAATGTTGTCTAGCCAATAGTGATATCTTGCTAATAGTAGAAACATTTTTCCGCAACTCCAATTTTTCTCCAATACTAAAAGTCAATTAGCTCCATTTACTTTTAGTATTGCCAAAAGAGTCATGTTCAGACCTTGTCCAGCGGGCATGGCCAATAGTGGACCCAACATGGCAATAGTGGAATGTTTTTTTCCCAACTCCAATTTTTTATCCAATACTAAAAGTCAATTAGCTCCATTTACTTTTAGTATTGCCAAAAGAGTCAAGTAAAGCAAATCCTTTTCAAAGCAGCCTTCACTTTTGATTAGCAAAAGCTTAGATTCCAGAAATCTG
>Ga0126342_10010674_pt1 | contig 16442 bp, 17 predicted proteins | sample Cyp1metagenome_FD_92528 | JGI IMG/M metagenome (GOLD analysis project Ga0126342, IMG submission 92528) | Coral microbial communities from Lord Howe Island, Old Settlement Bay, Australia - Cyphastrea 1 metagenome | ecosystem: Host-associated > Invertebrates > Cnidaria > Coral ... | reverse complement strand
TAGATAGAATATCCAATAGAACTATGAAAAGAGTGTTTTCTTAGAGGATGCTTGGAATTAAGCGTGTATTTGTGGTGCGCCCTGCCCCTTCCTCCACATCTACCCACCCAAAGTTCATTCTTGGAGCTGTTTGAAAAGAAACTTGGAAAGGAAAATGGCATGAAAAAAAAATGGAATCCACGATCTTACCATCCAAAGTTCATATTTGAAGGTTTCTGAATGGAAAACTGTGAAAGGAAAAGGTCATGAGAAAAGCAGGAATCAAACTTTGAAAGGAACATGGCATGAGAAAAGTTGGAATCCACGATCTTACCACCCGAAGTTCATAACTGCAGGTTTGAATGGAAAACTGTGAAAGGAAAAGGAAATGAGAAAAGTAGGAATCTACGATCTTACTATCCAAAGTTCATGTTTGCAGCTGATTGAAAAGGAAACTTTGAAAGAAATCAGAAGGGTTTGAAAAGGAAAGGAAAAAACACATTTTGAGCATCCTGGAGTAGTTTTTGCAAATATTGTATCTAGGGGGTCCGAAGATATAGTCTAGTACTGGGGTTTTAAAAAACCTGGGTTTTTCAAAAAAAACTGTCTACGAAACTGGGTTCTATGTACTCCAGGATGATTATATATATATACTATATTTACCAGCAAATTTCCAAACCATTTAGCCATCATTTAGCTACGTATCGATCTTACAACCCAGTTGTCCCACTTTCCAGGAGCTTCAAAGCTACCTGGGTGACTACCTGGGCTACGGGCAGCTGGAGATCAGGAGGGGTCAGATTCTGGATTCGGGCATATCAAGCCACAAAGAGATCGCAGAATAGGTTTACTTGGAATTCGGACTTGAGGATACGACTTATTTAATTTCATGCAGATTATGAAACTGAAGGCTAAGAAACTGAAGATGCTTACCAGAACGAGACCGACTCTTTTTCGATCCTCCGAAAGGCAGGGAGACTCTGAGTCATTGTTTCCTCTAACGTGGTAAGTCCATGACTAAACCTCCAGTATCCTCCAGTTATCAGGGGCCCTTTGGCCAGGGAGTTCTTCAATGAGCACAAGTCCGAGGTGAGAGACCTGTCGCAGTGGGACTGAGGCTCTGAGACCCTATGGATTCCTATGGATTCCTATGGATGATTCTAGGTGAATCTCCCATTTTTCTGTGGCTTAAATTCAGCGCTTGGAGGTTGGCAAGGTCGACTTGGCAGGACTTCAGCGAGGTGGGCAGGGCCTGATGAAGCTGGTGGCCTAAAGGATCAGTTGTATACTAGGTATGACAGTTCCTTGTCATCCATGAAGTTCTAGTACGCAGTTCACGCAGGTCCCGCAGTTCCCGCAGTTCCCGTTGTAAAACCATGGCCCCATGGCCTACGAAAAGATGAGAGAAAATGCAAGACGGCTGTGTGACTGAACTTGGGGCAACCCTCCAATAACCCCCATTGCGACTTGCGGATTTGGGGCATGCGTGGTATATACCCCATCTTTTTGTCCCAAGGCCATGTTCTGAGGATGCTAGTAACTTCCTTTGCAAGGTTTTTAGATAGGACATTGGGAGTTTCAAGCCCACACTTTCCAACTTGCAAAAAACTTTTTTTCGAGTGTATATAACTGTATATATATATATACATTTATTTATTTATTTATTTATACAATGATCATGCAATCTGGATATTGGTGTAGGGCCAGCTGAAAGTGGAGCCATGGATGCTGTGCCTTTTTCTCCACCGATCTGGCCGCAGGTTTCGCTCGCTGGGGCGACCAAGATCTGACTGAAGCTGGGGAAAATACGGTGGGAAGGAATAGAGTTTGCCGGAATAATCTTAGCATATCAGATGCCCAGTATCTCAGGGATTAGGTACGTCCCACCAGCTAAGATATTGCAGCTAAAAGCATAGGTTCCTGACCCCTTCCCAGCAATGGTTGGGGATTGGACTGGTATCATCGGTATCGTCTCAACAGCTTTAAGGTTTGAATCCCTACCTCATTGGCAAGCGCAATGGCTGCACCATCTGGCGCAAGCCCGGGGCTGTCTGCGCACCGGGTGCTCAGGTGAACATTGAGGACCGAGCGTTCCAGGTTTAAGGGTGTAGGATCTCCCATTGAAGCATTGTTTGGTGGGAAATTTTTGGAGAAAAACCACGAGCTAGCGAGGACTTGGTGGACTGCAAGGTCTACATCTGCGACAAGACGGAGCAAACCTTTGTGGACGAGTGTTTCTTGGGGTTCCACTTGGGGGCGATTGATCAAGGGATTTCGGGGGAGTAACGAAGATTGACCCAAGTTTTTGCAGCACAAATGCCTGCGTCTCAGGATTCAGATTCTTTCCCCATGCCAAATTTGTGGATTTTCACTCGGAACGCGGAACTTAAGGATGAACCAGGGTGGTTTGAACATGTCTGAAGCCTCATCATGGATGCATTGCTGACACTGATTGCATCCAGGAATAACATACAGAGTTCCTGAGAAAAAGGTCCTTGGATCCAAATGTTAGGCACCTGGAAATCCCATCCTTGCTCCATAGAGAACCCAGGTTCCGGATGTGAGGTGCTGATTGGGCCCTGTGAGGGTGCGACCTTCGTGCGAGATTGCTGGGGGTCCCAAGGGGGGATGCTTTGCAGCAAGGCAGGAGTTCGTGGCCCCAAAGTCCAACTTTAAATCCTGGATGAAGTTAAAATCAATCTGAATTATGAATGCAAAATCAACTTGATGGATTCTGCTTGATTTTTTTGGGAGTCGCCTTAAAGGTTTTTCACTAGTGGAAAAGTGTAGCCTAATCTGGCTCGTATGCGTCCGGGCTCGGTGCCTTCGGTGCCTTCGGTGCCTTGTCATGGTTTATGGAGCTCCCCCCCCCACTCACACCTGAAACGAGGCAAAAATTGCACATTCTGGGTTGCGACCAGGTGCCTTGTCGCCTGCCGTGGTTGGGGTGTGGGGAGAAGTTCTGACCTTCCTGCTGGAAGCATAAAGAGGGAAACATGCAACAAGGCTTAGAACATCTTAGAATCCCAGAGGGGGGATAGCTTTAAAACATGTAGTTCAGATTTAACATGATTTGCTGGTCTTTTTCCACAGCTGCAAGACTGCCCCCGACCTGGAGGAACACTGACTTTGTTCAAATCGTGGGCCTTCCATAGCACCAGGCAACTTCGAACCCGCGGCTGCACGGTGTGGATCCCCAATGTGGATCCGGGGCTTCCCAAGCGACCTCATGTCCCCAAGAGCGCCGATGTTCCCCTTGTCCCCCTTAAGTCCTTCATGAGTCCTCTACAAAACCAGGAGCCGCAACTTTGGCAATCGTTCGCCCATTGTGCTTTGAGGGTTGAACCGTTTCAAACAAAGGCTGAACCGAAAACAATCAAACAAAGCCATGCTTTTTTGCCTTTATGCGTCCTACTTCAAGAAATAATTCTTCATCTACCTTGTAAAAGCCAAGTTGCTTCCATGGATGGTTGAGCTGCAAAAAACCTCTCCAATTTTTGGTGATCCAGGGCTGCAGCTTCTACCTCCACAGCCACACCGAGCCAATCATCGAGGCTTCCAAGGCCCTGGGTGGAGGATTACCCCCCGGAGAAAATCATCCCGTTAAAGTTAAGGAAAGAGAAAAAACTGGCCAAAAAGCTCATGTACCCGACCTGAATACCTTGTTTTTGTTGAGCATTTTTTTTCAATTTGTTGGGATTGGTTATTCCGAATAGACCTTGGAAGGAGCTGCGCTTTGCACCCTTTGCGGTCTGGGAGCCCCGAGAGACAGCTGGGTCTGGATTGGCATGTTATTATTAACGTACAGAAACGCCAAAAACCGTAGACAAAAAAATAGACCGTCGTCCCTTCCAGCACGAAGACCGGACCCCGGGCGATTTCCTGCGGGGCTGGCAGCGCGACATCAGTGCAGCTCAGGACTTGGACGAGCTCGTGGCGCTCCTTTCTGACCTCTCCCCTTCGGAGCGCACGCTTCTCCTATCCCAGGCTGGCACTTCCGCACCTTGCTGCAGCGCCGGCTCCGACCCCCCTTGAGCTGCGGCCCTTCCCGGTGTCGGTGTGGATTGGCGCTTGACCCTTACGGCGACCCGCACGCGCCACCACAGGCGTGCTCCGTGCACGTGCCGCGCCCATCGAACGTGCCGTCGCCCGCATCTGCCGCGAGGGCAGGGCCGTCACTCGTCAGCCCCCTCGGCCGCACCGGACAGGTACGACACGCCTCCGACGCGACCCCGCACGCCCTTCCCAGCGCAAGCGGGAACAAACCTATTCTTGCTCGCGCCGCTGCCACCTCGTTATCCTGGGGCCAAATAGGGGTCATTGGGGCGACGAAGCTGCCGACTTCCTCCGCGCCTTGTTGCACACCCGCGCCCGCACTGCGCCGGCATTCCTTCGCTCGCGGGCAGTTCAGGCCTACGTGCATCGTTGGGCCGGCCTGCCTTGGCCGGGATTCTCCTCGAGCTCCTTGCCGCGGCCGCGACCGGCGTCGACGGGGAGCCCCTGCCGTTCGCCGCCCTGGCCGACGTCCGCTGGCACGCAAAGCCCGGACAGTCGCCTCCCGCGGTGAACGGCGCGGCTGTACATAGCCCTTCCCAGTGGCAAAGTCCATTGGCGCGTGCAAGACACAAAAAGAGTCTGCTCGGACCAAAAAAAATAGTGTTGAACTGCTTTTCTATCTTATTTTGGTCTATATGCTATAATTACTCTAACTTTTTCTCTGCATTTGAAGTTCTTTCACGTTCTTGTCCATATCTTTACGCATGTTTTAGTAGTTTTCGTGAACCGCGATATACAAAACTTTTCCGGTGAAAGTTCACATCTCTGGCTGTGTCACTAGATCATACGTCATTGTGGATTCCAAATTTTCGGTTCATTTATTTAGTTAAGTTGTCATGACTTCTACTGTTGCTGGTATTTTGTGTGTCTACCCTGCAGTCAATCAAGATGTCGAAAACCCACGATGTGTAGATATGTGTAGATTATTTTCTTTCAGAAACCATCGGATTTCCATGTCTTTTTTGCCCAGGGCACCCTTTTCCCAAAAGTTAGCAGCTGTGGAAGCCGCCCATCACCGAGGCTTCGTACGCTGGCTTGGCAGACCATATGGCAGCAGCCAAGATGGATCCGGGTACCATGAAACCCCTGCTATGGATTTGGGGTATAGAAATTGGGCTTTATCGGTAGCGTGTGTGCTTGTGTATATATATATATATATATATGTTCATATGTGCGTGCAAACACGCACGCGCACACACACACACATATATATATATAACATACATACATACATGCATGCATGCATACATACATACATACATACATACATACACACATACATACATATTTACTTATTTGCTTACTTGCTTGCTTATTTATTTACATTTATAAATATATAGACACACATACACACATATATATATGTCAACACATAAACTAAAAGATAAATAAAAATAGAAACATACATATAACCAAAATAAATTACAGTAAAAAAACGCATCAATAAATAAATAAATACATACATGAATGAATAAATAAATAAAAATAAATAAATAAATAAATATATATATATATATATGCACACACACACATATATATACACACACATATATATACAGAGCTACAAGTGATAGGCAGTTCCTGAGGCCCGTGAAGACACCAGCTTCGTTTTTCACACATTTTTCCTTCAAACATTTCAGTTTTCAGGCCTCACACAGGTTTTTCCGTGAATTTTCCATCTTTGAGGGCTAATTTTATTGGTGAATTTTCCGTTGCAGCTACTGTGCTCAGAGTGAATCGTCTTTGATTTCCCCAGCTCGTCGTATTTGGAACAAAAATGGCTCATCGCCTTGCGACCATCCAGCGACAGGCTCTGCCAAAGGGGGAGGCGGTCAGATTCTAAATTTGTCTGTGGAAAGCTAGCCTGGTACAATCTTTCAATGTGTTTTTAGTACAGGCATACAGATGTAGATCCATCCGTTTGTATATTATCATATCATATTGAAACATTATGAAAGTGGGATGTCCCACAATCATGTTGTTTGTCGCAGAGGGCCAGACTTTAACAGCCAGGAAAAACGAGCAAGGGAACAGCCCGACATGACATAATTGATCAAATGAATGCAGCCATACCCATATTTGGGGTTTTGCCGGAAAGTGGAGTAAATTCGCGACAGTGAATTCTAACAGCATAGGTAGTGCCAAACGCCACTCCCTGCCCCAATTCAGTCGGTTCTTCATGTTTGATTTCAATTTTCATTTCCATTTTTTTGGGGTATACCCTCTAGTAATTTAACATAGCTATTGAAAATAACAATTTATAGTGAAAATGGTGATTTTCCATAGTCTTTTGTATGTTTACCTGAGAGTACTAGTGGCAAACAATGGTCATTCCAAGGGAACATCCGTGGGATGTCAGGTCTTGGCCGGCGACGCGGCGGTCAGCGGCGGCGTGCTGCCATCGGCCGTGTCGGGCAATGAGGATGCCGAGTTCGCCCAGCGCGTGCAGGAGCCACTGCGCCGCTGCCGGGGTTGTCGTGGTATGATGATGGTGAGGATGATGAGGATGATTACCACGGTGAACATGATAATTGTGGAAAATATTTGCTGTAGCAGCTTCTTATGACTAGTAAGAATAGTGATGCAATGATGTGCAATTCTACTCAATAATAGAAATGCGAACAATATTAGCCATAGTTATGGTTACAATTACACATTATATAATAGTTATATTTTTTTTTGGTACAAACCACTAAGATAACGTTTAATCATGATGGCATTGTGGTTGTTGCGAGTGGTGACTAGGAGATGAAGACCTGGATGAGATCCTTGGGCAGAAAGCGAGGGAACGAATTTCCAGGGGAACCATGGAGGTTTTTTCCACCACACATGGAAGTTTTACCAAGAAAAATGAAGGTTCTACCGAGTTCTACCCAAAAAACCGGAGATAGAATGATGATGAAGGATGCTTATGCATCACATACTTTTTGATCGGTTGATGAGGAATCATCCCGCGCCTTAAACAACCAATAGGTCGTTGTTTGTAAACTGTATCCCAGTCACCTGGTCGGGTACCTCCATTTTCCCAAACGGCACGAGGCCGTTGGCCTTTGATCAAGAAACGAGCTGGGGATGCGGCTAGCGATCAGGAGCATTCTGACATTTCTATTCTAGAGAATCTAGAGATGAACATCACCAACCAGATGAAAGATGATATATATATATATATCCGTGATTCATCCTTGGCATAAAGAAATAGCTGGATGATCAGTATGTTATGTCCAGTTGGGGATGGATATGTCTCTGGTTCAAGCGGGTTTGTTCCATGTTTGTCCCAAAAGACCCAACAGTAAGGCCATTTTGGATAAAAATGCACCTAAATTGCACCTAGATAGATAAGTTGCTTCATACCTACCTGTTTTGTGGGGGATATAACTAATTATAGTAAATGTGGTTTATAAACCAGAAATGCCATCAGATTGTGGGGACCGTTCCGTTCACACCAGCTCCATCTCTAAGGCGGTGAGCGCTTCAAGCACACCACCCGACCCTACAAGGTGGAGGATGTGGTGAAGCTACAAGGTTCTCGGGGCTCATTTGATGGTTGGGAAGGGAGATTTAGCAACCTAATGCGCGCATTTTTTGGTATCAACAAAGATGAAACTCATGAGAAATCCTCCAACGTTAGGTCTTATAGTCACACTTTTCGGGTGAAATTGAGGATGGTGTTTAGCATGGGATTTGTCTCATGATTTGGGTTTAGTACGTCTTCTAGTTATCCCATGGATTCCGATGGAAAAATCGCGTGCTCATCATGGTGCCGACCTTGCCCAGGTACCTTTCCCCTGCAGTTCGCTGGGGCCAGGGTGTCTGCCCCTTGGCGCGTGCATTGATCCTGGAACACGAACCCCTGAAAAAAAAAGGAATAGCAATGACTGGAATCATTTCCCTTGACTTGAACCTCACCAACTCAGACTACAAGATTCAGAATGCCCAATTGATTTCGCGGCCCATGACGACTAACCAGCTATATTTCCAGAAAAACATCTGAAACCAAGGAGAAACTCTACAAGATGATGCGCGAACACCAGGCCAAGGGCACCTGCTCCCACACCTTTGGCGCCCTGGACACCGTGCAGGTGAGGATTGTTTTTCTTTGTGCTCGTGATAGGTTGGCCTGGGGCCCTTGGGGTGAAGAGGATGCTCAAAAGTTCTAAGAAGCTACATATCATCACAGGCCTGTTTTGCAAATAGTTTTTGGCAGGTCCCAACCTCCAAAGATGGCGGTCACAGCCTTTAGCCGCCCTTCCCGGCCCAGTGCAGTTGGCAGGTGACCCAGATGGCCAAGTACCTCACCTCAGTCTACGTCAGCGGCTGGCAGTGTTCCTCCACCGCCTCCACCTCCAACGAGCCAGGACCCGATGTGGCGGACTACCCCTACGACACCGTGCCCAACAAGGCCTGGTGGAACGTGGATGTAAGGTGATCTTGGTACATCCCGAATGTTGCACCGGAGGGACATCATCGGTCCCAGCTGGCCCTCCAAACAACCAGGTGGATCAGCTCTTCCGCGCGCAGCTCTTCCACGACCGCAAGCAGTACGAGGAGCGCCGCCGTATGTCTCCGGAGGACCGCGCCAAGTCGGCTCCCGTGGACTATTTGATGCTGAGCTGCGCTGGGTTGTGGGTGGCGGGCCAGTGGGGGGCTTGGGGGATGGGACAGGTTTGAATTTGAATAAATTTGACAGGGAAACTATGGCCCCACAGTCTGATCGTAATTTCAAAGATGCCCCAAGTGCTTACAATACTTTTTTCACGACAGTTGCACGGCGATATCGCAGTGGTTTCTGGTGCCTGAGGAACCCCATCATTGCGGATGCTGACACTGGACATGGTGGCATCACTGCCACCATGAAGTGCCTGGGCAGCTGACTGGAGTATAGAAAAACCTAAGAGTGGGATGGTTGAGCAGTAGCAAAAAGGTGATGGCTTTGGATTTGTATCCGTTTTCCCACAGCCATAAATTTTGGGATAGAAACTTCCCAAGGTGAGTTAGAAACACGAACTAAGCATACTCTTCACAGCTAAAGCAGCGGGTTTGCATCATCTAAGCAGCCGAGGTTGGCGAAGATGTTCATTGAGAACGGCGCTGCGGGAATTCACATCGAGGTGCTGCCATGATAACCTCCATGAAGCATAGATGAAGCATATATGAAGCATATAGATATATCATGGAGCATATAGATATATCTAATATCTAGCTAGAATCTAGCATCATAAACCCTAGCTGCCCTAGCTATCGGAGTTGTAAACCAACTTAGCAAACCATGGGCACCGCCCTGCATGTCATGGCTGACTTCCAGCAAATTTCGTGCAGGATCAGAAGCCGGGCACCAAGAAGTGCGGACACATGGGTGCCCCGTTTGCACATGCGATGGTTGTGGAGCTTGGGTGTGTGAACGGCTGATTCATGATGAGGATGAACAACAAGGATGAAGGTGAGGATGAAGGTGTGATGATGATGATGATGACGATGATGACGACGACGACGGCGATGATGATGATGACGATGGTGATGATGATGATTTTGATGATCATGAATAGCCTATATAGCTGCATGCAGCTTCCAGCTTTATGCTCCTTTGGAAGTTATGGGAGTGCCAGATTACCCGCCCAAAGGTCAGCAGTTTAGTATATAACTGGACATATCATTAGTGTACATTACATCTCCATGTTGACCGATTAACATTTCATTTAATTCTCCTTTGCGCGTTGAGTTATACAATTACATCCTACATTTCCACTTTTTATCGGATCTTACATTTCGCTTTTAAGTTGGCAGCATCAAGTTACACATCAGACATTTTATCAAACTTTCAGGTTTTGCCGTTTCCTTGAGCTCAACTTTCCTTTGACATTTGTGACTTAATTTTGTTTTGCATCTCAGACATGTCTAATGGCCTGCTGGAACCCACCACTTAGTTTGATGTTTTTCCCAGCTATAAATCTCTATTTTGATCAGGGGTTCTCCATATTTTCCCATATTTTCCTCATATTTTCAAACATCTTTGCGTATTTTCCACATTTCCATCTATGACTCTCCGATGATTCTCTACTGCTTCAGGTGGCAAGGTCTTGGTCTCTACCCAGGAGCACATCCAGCGCCTCATCGCCATCCGCTTGCAGGCCTTCTTCGGCCCGGCCGCAGGAGAGAGTAGAAATTTGCTTTCGGTGGAAAACACCAGGGAAAAACCCACTTTTCAAATTTTTCCCATAGGTTTATTCGACAAATCTTCTTTGACAATCTTCGACATTTCTAATTCTCTGACCGTCTCTGACCTACGATATTTGGGATTTTTTTTCGGATGACCAGTGATGACCAGATGAATCACTGGATCGCATCCTGATGGCGCTTCCAGGCCGATGTGCTGAACTCGCCTTTGGTCCTGGTGGCGCGCACCGATGCAGAGGCGGCCACCATGATCGACTCCAACATCGCCGCCCGGCGGGGAACAGGTCTTCCAGGTCAGGGTGGACACAAAATGGGAAAACCCCCAGAGATCTTTTTGGGGAATCAGCGATTCCTAACATTGTCAAAGCATGTCAAAGGATGTCATTTTGGTATTTTTGGTATTTTCTTGAATTTCTACATCACCACCACGTCAATGCTTGGGATTTATCCCAGTTTTTAATGTGGTAAACGTAAGGGTAGTGATATTGAATGATTTTGAAACCCTACTGTAGGAAAAAAGGGCACTTGGGGTTGATCTTTTTTATCCCAAACTGGGGATTCTTTTTTGGTTGCCAAAGTTAGGTGTGTAGAGCCAACTACCACTGGGATGTTCCTCTCAGGATCCCATCGACCATCCCCACATCAAGGGCATGACGGTGAAGGGTGTGGAGCCTTTGTTCGAGGCCGGGCGGCCGGGCCGGGGCCCAATTTGCAACGGCATGTTGTGATCGACCTGCGCGCAGATGTCTTGGGAGCAAGAAATGATGCAGATATTATTTGAAAGGACGTGGCTTTTTTCCCTCCCCCTGCAGCTACCCACTTGATATCATGACCTGAGAGTTGCTGGGGTAGGTGGATTAGAATGGATTAGATGATCACGATTATAGCAGTATTATAACCGCAGGAACCCCACTACCACTACCAGCAAATCAAGAGGTGATGCCTCTTCACCACATCTAATGTCAAGCTTCGATGATTTTTTCAACCGTTTCAATTCCAAATTTTGTCGACCTTCGACGGCTTTCGACGTTCATTTTCTGGGACCTGACTGCGCGCTGCTGGCCCAGTAGCGAACTTCTCAGGCCATGCGCAAGGGCAGCGATAAGGACTGGGAACAGCGCGCAGGCTGCATGACCTTCCCTGAGGCCGTGTCCAAGGCTGGGTGTTGGCCACCGCCATCTTTACCATCCCCAAAATCATCATGAATGGATGGGATTCTTATCATCCCCAAATGCTAGGTTTACAGCATTGGTTTTAAGCCACATGAATGATATAATCCTTGAACTTGTTCAGTCAGGCATCTTCTTGTGGCCAATATCGTCAGAGGTATGTGCCCACATTGCTATGCGCGAGCTGGCAGAGAACAAGCTCATAACAGAGAGAAAATCAAATCCAATTCCAAAATAGGATAGATATGGAGAAATTACTTTCCCATCATTCTTGGGGTTTCCTATAACGATCAGCTACTATCCCTCTAACTAAAAGTTCTTTCCATAGGAAAGACTTGTCTTCCAACACCCAGCTCACATTGTTGAGCAATTAGTTGGGGGATTTAACACAACTGTGGAAAATCACCATAGAAATAGTGAATTCTCCCATGAAAAATGGTGATTTTCCATAGTTATGTTAGTTTACCAGATGGTTGATTGGATTGGTTTAAGGGAAAATTTACAGGAAACCATAGATTGTCCCATTAAATATGGGGCTTTCCTGTAGATTTTCCCTTAAACCAATCCATTGAATGGTAAAATCTATGAAGTTCCCATTTTTTTGCCATTTCTGGTCAGGCCTTGAAGGCCAAGGGCAAGGACAGCAAGCAGTGGGAGAAGGCGCCCACGGGCGATGCGGGGAGGGTGGTTGTCCACCCATTTTCATTGTTGTCTTTTTAAACAAGACAATCATGTATATATAAATATATACATATTCATATTATATATAGGACACAATATATAACATATAATACAAGATAATACAATATAATACAATAATATATATAATATATATATATGATATATCATATCCATATATTTATGTAGCCAGTATGTTTGGGATTCCATTTTTTTTGGATGGATGACCAGCACACAGTTGAGAACTAGTTTTCGACCATGGTGCAGATGATGCACCCATGAAATTGGTCGACCAAAAGAAGGTGACCACCTCAATGGGATCGAGGAATGCAAGGTGAGCCGTGGTTTTGAAAAGAAGCACGGGTGTTGTATATATTTTTTTAATTACAGTTAAACCACTATATATATATGTAAAACAGTCTTATATATGTATATTGTCATGTGTATATATATATATATATGGATAGCTAACTCAGTCTTAGAATATGTGTTATAACACATCATGCATTTATATACATATTACGTTTCTTGCTTCATGGCAGGACTCCCGCAAGATGTCCATCGACCAGATGAGGAGTTCATGCACTTTCATGTAGTTTCTTCGGCCATTCTTCGCAAAAAACCTCGGACGAACATTGACATCCATCCATAGAACCCCACAAAAATATACAAAAATCCATCTATGATTGGTTCGAAGCAAGATTTTCTGAGGGGGTTCCATCAATGATGGGCTGAACCCAACCATTGGTTCATTCGCCACGTCGCAACGTCGCAGGAAGGCCGCGGCTGACATGGGCTGCGACATCTTCTTCGACTGGGACTCCGCCCGCTCGGTGTCTGGGAAAGCGGAACGGGAGGTCATGGGAAAGCCAGATCTAATGGGGGTAAAGAATGCCATAAACCATCCCCAAAATTACAATTTTTATAGGTGGTATAATGTGATACAAACCATTCCCAAACCCAAATGAGTGGTTTATGACATTTGTTTTGATAGAATGGGAATAGAATGGGGACAGAATCAGGATATCATGGGAAAATGATGGGAAACTCAGATTCAATGGATGGGTTGATTTTTTTTTTCTTCCGAAACCATGGTTTTGCCCAGTCAATCTCGGTGATTGTTGGGGGTTAGCCTGGGATGGGGGTAGTTCCAGTAATGATTCCATTAATGTGGGTAAACCCGATATAAAATACTGTAAACCATCCCCCAGTCATCACCCCAAAATTCTAACCATCCCCCAATGGTAGGCTTATTGTTGGGTTGCCCACATTGTGTGGAATTGATGACAGTCTTGAAGTCGTGTTGTGTTTTTGATTGGGCATGGTGACGTGACCGTCAGACTCACTGTGCCACTGATGCACGAATACCTGTTGAATACATTCAAGAGTCAAAGCATGTGTGGTATGTAGATAGCGTTGGCACAGAAATCCGCCAAGCACTCTCAGAATGAGGTCAGATGGTCAGTGCGTTCATTTTCTGCTGAACAATGGTCAGATTGGAGGACCCCTCCGGCCACTCTGAGGTGGAGGGCTACTACCGTATCAAGGGCTCGACGGAGTTCTGCATTGAGCGCGCCATTGCCTTCGCCCCTTACGCGGACAGCCATGGAGATCTGTCCATGGGTGGGTGATCGGACTGGGGATATCCCAAGACACAAGACATGGCATCCCAGCCTGCGGGGTTATAGCCAGTGGTAGTCCCCAAAGACTAAGAACTGAGCTAATTCTGGCAGAGGCAAGAGAAGAGGAGGTCTTTGGTTCAAAATAGGAAAATCCACTCAGTGATGATGCAGATTTGGATCAAATCATGGAGTGCTATGGCACAGATTTGCTCTCGCACCCTTGCAGTCTGAGTAACCATCAAGTGTGGGCTGTTGTTATGCTGTATCCTCATCACAAATTGGCAATATCCCAATCAGCACTTAAAGGGGCTATAGAGTGTTCTATTGTAACTATAGTATCTGGGCAGTATTTTGATGGGTCGAATCCAAGGCAGCAGCTTCAGGTCCTTCAGGTCCTTCAGGTCCTGTCCATCCCTGGAGGACTGCATTTGGATGGAGACTGGAAAGCCTATTCTGGGACAGGCCACGCAGTTCGCTCAGGAGCGATGACATGACCCTTGGGCCCTTGGGGAACACCTGGCGAATGCAGGGTGGATCGCCATGAAGGATCCCAGTTGAGTCATTGGCGTTTTATAACCAGGGAATCCCAGTGACATATGTTTTTTTTCCTCATGTAAACCCCATCATGAACATCACCTTCAGCTAGCCTGACAGATTATTTTCTTGCACCCTATTGAACATGTCCTATCATATCCTAACCATCCCTAGTTCTGTTAGGCCCTAATATTGAATTCTACATGTCGTAAAGCCTCATGGTGGTTTCTTAAAAGGGGCCTTTGCGGGATGATTTCGCTGACCAGGAGGTGCGGGCAGCGGTGCCCCATCAGATGTTGGCCTACAACTTGAGCCCCTCCTTCAACTGGGACAGATGCTTGGCGCAGTTCCAGCTGGGCGGAAAAATGGGAGGTAAACAGGCATCAAAAGAAGCTTCGCTGAAGCATGAACACTGTTCGTTTAGCCATGGCTTCACATATTTAACATGATTCAAACCATTCCTAAACTCGAGCTGAAGAGTGTTAGCTGAGGCTGAATTTTGGGTTTGCTGTGCTGGGGAAAAAACCGACCAGGGGGTGAGAGAATATAGGGTTGGGTCAGGTGTCAAAACTTGCGGCGAACCAGCAGAACTTGGCAATTTTTGTCTTAAACCATCCAATTTTCAGGTACCGTGCAAGAAGGATCCCCCATCATAGATATTCATGTGTGTAACTAACTAACTAACTAGCTAGCTAGCTAGCTAGCTAGCTAGCTAACAAACTAACAAACAAACAAACAAACTAACTAACTAACTAACTAACTAAACAAATAAATCAATAGACAAATAAAAACACACACGCACATATATATATATTCTACACACACCATACATATCCAATTTTTCCGGTATAAATTGGTCCAGATATCCACCTACATCATTCCTGGATGTCCAAGGTGCAGGCATGACGGATGCGCAGATGGAGTCCTTCATTTGGGACTTGGCGCCTTGGTGTCGAGAGGGATTGGTGGAGTCCATGTGAGCCCCTTCCCACTCCACAATTTTTTTCTGGCTGGGTCCAATTGAACATCATTGAACTTATCGAGATTTATCGGATTTAGAATAATTTATGGTAGTATGGATGATGATCATGGATGATCATTTCACAATTGAACATCATTGATAAGCTCACCAGGTCATCATTTCACAACTTGTATTCAAAACTGCTTGACCGCTTGACCTCGGAAAAAAATCGCTAGTTGGATGATTTTCCCAAGCAAAAAAGGCATCGATGCGACAGGGAAAATATCCGTGACCCAAGGCGAAGTTGGGCTTCTGCTGGCAGTTCATCACCTTGGCTGGCTTCCACTGCGATGCCCTCAGCATCGACCTCTTCGCCAAGGTGTGACGTTTTTAAAAAATGGCCAAAGGGCTATGGTTCAGGCTGGTTCGGTAAATGAGGCGTATACATTTATACACCTCATTTAGTTATAATTATGTCATTATGTCTGTTTTGCATTTTTTCATACTTCTTAGCGTGCTTGCAGTATGTAAATAGCAATTTGTTCCGAAGTGCCCCACTACTTTGGAGCCACCGGACAGCCAGCCAGGAGTATGCCACAAAGGGTGCCTACGCCTATGTTTCCATGATCCAACGCGAGGAGCGCAAGAACAAGGCCGCTGAATGGCATCCGAAGATCTATGGTATATGAACGGTATATGTTAATGTTAATGTTAATCTATGTATATGGTATATATATATGTATGTTAATGTTTAGCACATTGGTGTTTTTTAAACTGTTTTTCTTCCCTCGTTGTCTGTGCACTGGTCGGCTTGGACGATGGCAGGGGAAGATTTTACCCTGTTCATGCGTAATCTTTTCGCACTTGCTCGGCCGATTGATCAAGCGGGTGGCTGTATCTATATTCATAATGAGATAGATAGATCGAGAGATGGATAGATCGATAGATGATTATGTATGTGCATATTATACGCGCGCGCAGACATACACACATACACAGATACACAGATACACACACACACATACATGCATCCATGCATCCATGCATCCATGCATCCATGCATCCATGCATCCATGCATCCATGCATCCATGCATCCATGCATCCATCCATGCATACATGCATACATGCATACATGCATACATGCATGCTGCATACATGCATACATGCATACATGCATACATGCATGCATGCATACATGCATACATGCATACATGCATACATGCATACATGCATACATGCATACATGCATACATGCATACATGCATACATGC
>Ga0126342_10010673_pt1 | contig 16442 bp, 20 predicted proteins | sample Cyp1metagenome_FD_92528 | JGI IMG/M metagenome (GOLD analysis project Ga0126342, IMG submission 92528) | Coral microbial communities from Lord Howe Island, Old Settlement Bay, Australia - Cyphastrea 1 metagenome | ecosystem: Host-associated > Invertebrates > Cnidaria > Coral ... | reverse complement strand
TATCATATTATATCATATTATATCATATTATATCATATTATATCATATTATATCATATTATATCATATTATATCATAGTATATTATATCATGTTATATATATACATAAAAAGTACCATACCATCTGGTAAATTAACATAGACCCTGAAAATGGCATTTTTTAAATGGAACTAATCGTCCAATCCCTATCTGGCAGGGTCTATGTTAATTTACCAGAGGGTATATTATAGTATATATCTCTCTATATATACATATCACATACATATGCACATATGTATACATATATACATACCTATATATCACATACATAGTATATTATATCATGTTATATAGATACACATATAATGTATATCTATACGTTATTAATATAACAGATCCGTTCATCTCAACGCAGGGATGATGGCCGCAGAAGCGGAACCTGGGATGGCCATGGAACGCGCCTTGCTGCGCCTTGGCCACCGAACGTGTTTGGAGAACATGTGTATGGAGATATAGATATGGTAGTTACGCAGTATATGTAATATATATATATATATACTATATATATACTATATATATATATATACTATATATATATATACTATATATATATATTGACATAATGTATACATATATATATGTATATAAATATGATATATATATGATATAATATATATATATATATATGTGTATAAAATGTATATATGTAATTATATATAATGTATATATAATGTATATATACATACAAAACACACATTACATGATATTACATGTTGTGTTTACTTTTTTTTGCATCAAGATGGTGAGTTGCAACACGATGGATTATTGCCACAGTGATGTTTTGGACATTGAAAGGTTTGCTCAAGATGGGGGTTGGACATCCAATTGGTACCGTCTGGTGAGTTGGATGATTTAGCTATTGAAAATTGTGATTTCTCAAAATTGTGATTTCCGATGGCCATAACGTTGAGTCCCAGAGGCTAATGATTTTAATGTTGAGTCCCCAAAGTGCAACCTTCGACAGTCAGAAAAGATGATTTGTTTATATTACTATATATATATACCTATACAATATATACCTATACACATATATATATATATATATACATACCTATATATGTTCACTCCAAGCATGAGTCCTCCGAAGGTATTTGAGATGTTTGCAGAGACTGGCCGTGAACTTAGCACGTCGACCGCGCTCGTGTCACGACCGTGTCAACGCTTGGCTTGGCTTGGCTTGTTGTCCTACGCCAATTTCAAAGCATTGGGCACTGGGCAAGAGAAATTTTAATGAAATTCTAAATGGAACGCAAGTTTCAAGCTATTTCCAGTATTTCCAGCTCTTTCCGGTTTATTTCCAGTCATTTTCATGGTTTTCCATGTGATTTCCAGCATTTTTCCAGTGAAGTTCAGTTCCTTCCAGCGGACTTTCCCGGTAAATCCCAGCGGACTCGTCCAGGCCATGCATTCGACCTCTCGGCGCTGGGCCATGTCAGAGCAGGTCACAGCTATTCCATGAAGCCACCATCCAGTTATTGGGATATCGCCATTTGAAGAAACCCCCCATACATACATACATACATACATACATACATACATACATACATACATATAATTATATATATATGATTTGTTTTTATATGTCCAACAAAATGGGATAGAATATATATATATTATATAATTATATGAATGTATATATTCATCGTAACAGTAAATATAGATATAAACATCCGATTCAACTAGCAGATAGCAATGGTCCAATTTTTTTGTTTAGATGGGTTTGTTCAACATGTTGAAATCACGAATTTTGTGACGCCAGGGGCGATTTTTCCAGAATGACATCCCCTTGCTTTTGCTTAGCAGTGGAGCTCAGTGCCAGTGGGTCCGAAAAAATCCAGGCGGACTTGTTGAACATTGCAAGGTGAATTCCACAAGAGGAAACCATTAAGGTAGGTAGATGATGGTTATAATGACGGTAAATGACGGTTGATAATTTTGATGACTCCTCGACGTAGTTCTTCTTTTCTGATTCTTTGTAGATAGTCGAATTCTCTCATCGATGGGTGAATATGAACCATCCATGGACGGAGCATTGATCATGTCGTATCATGGTGTATATTCGTGAAAAAAATCGCTAGTCCCAGGGTCAACACCTGGTTTGTGTTTTTTTTTAAACGGGGATGGTCATGCAGCAGGGACCCGTCGGACCTGTGTAGCCATGAACGCCACATCCCATGGCGACGCCGGTCATGAGGCTTTTGCAAAGTCTTCCCTGGGAGCTTGCCGCTCTTGACCTTGCTACTCCCGGTGCGCCGCTGAGGGGAAGTCATGTTCATACATTCATAAACTTCAAACTGAAGTTGGATGATTTCAAACATAAGGTTGATGAATCAAGTTTATGATCATGATGATATATGATAATCCTATTGCGATTTTTGAACTATGTTTTCCGACCTTTGGATCCCTGAAATTGGTTCCAATTTGGAATTTACTGGACAGAACGGCAGCCAAGTGGTTTCTACCAGTCTCCATCTCGGGAGCTGAGGTTGTGAATCGCATTTGTTGGCTCTGCGTGGATTTTTGGGCCGACAAGGCAGGACTGTGGCCATGACCATCCAGGGGTCCATGACCATCCAGGGGATCAAGAGGGTTCATCCTCAGACATGGCAATTTTCCGAAGACTTCGCCGGCGAGAGGGGACCACACATGGGGCGGTGTGTTTTGGACCAAAAAGAGTATCCAGGTGTCATGGGTCTCAGCGCTGCCACTGCAGCCATGGGAAAATCCAGTTCGAAGTGGAGAGCGCCACTGTCAGATGCAGAAGTTGCTGGTTTGGCCGATGGAATGTCGCTGGCAGGTGCTCCATTGCAACCGCCCAAGTTGCTCCAGATGGGTTGGAAAGAGGGGCAGGTCTTTACCGCCTTAGATGACCCAGATCGTACGGAACTGCCGTGGCAAGGTCCCAGCTTTCTGGAACGGAAGGATCCCAAGCTGCAGCGTGGCAAGACGCAATGGGAAGAGCTGGTGGTCCCCGGTGGGCCTGGTAGATTTGCAGGTGTGGTGACTGGGGTCTTTGATGAGGATGATTGTGCAGAACTCATCGAGTGCATCAACCAGAAAGGCTTCACCCCTGCTTTGTTGAACATTGGTCATGGCCGCCAGATGCTCGATCTAAAGGCCCGTGATGGGCACCGGGCCATTGTGGATAGCCCTGAGCTCAGTGGATATCTTCTGGAGGTCTTGCGTCCTTACCTGCCCGAGACCTTTCAACGTGGCACATTGATCGACCTCAACGAGCGCTGTCGGGTACTGTGCTACACGCCCGGCCAGGAGTTCCCGGCCCACTACGATGGCACCTTCCGGCGGCCCCGGCCGGACCCCCGCGCCGGGGATCGCTCCATGATCACGGTGCAGGTCTATCTTCACGACGTGCCGGAAGGAAGTGGCGGTGGTACCACCTTCATGAAAGACTCAGAGGAGGTGGTTTGCTGTTGTCAGCCCCGGGCGGGAAGTGTGTTAATCTTTTCACAGAACTTGCTTCATGAAGGTTCGCTGCTGAAGAGCGGCTTGAAGTACACCCTGCGAACTGAGGCAATGTACCGAATGTAGGACAGTGGCATCTGGACATGTGTACAGTTTCCAGGTGTAGAAGAAAACTGCTGCGCTCAGAAGCCGAGCAACGTTTAGATCAAGTGTATTCAATTGTAATCTAAATCAGCTAGGATTGTTGGTAGAATCATCACCATCGAGAGCGGTATACTTGTCAAAGTGTTTAGACCTTTTGAGTTCTGGTCACTTTGTGAGTTGTTTTGGCGCCAACCTCACCGCAGCAACGGCCCAGGCAGCAGGTTCCAGCAGCGCTGCTTTGGGAGCTTTGCAGGTTGGGAATGGTTGGGATGCGTCAGGGCAAGAGTTGAAAACCTTCCAAAATGGATGGGTTTCGGACCTAGTATGGTCAGTTTTCATCATGTTCTGGGGTTTAATCGTTTAATCATCATTCTAAGCTGGCAATTCTTGCAAGTTGCCCTGAACCCAGTCAGCTTTTGGATCGTTTTTACACAACAGAAGTTTAGGTGGCGGATTTCCGATGTGGAGACGCAATGGTGAATGCCACCATTTGCCATACTGTTGCAATGAATTTTCCTACGGTATTGGAGGGCATTGTTGGTTGATGTCGGTTGTAGATTCTCTCTGTTTGTTCTGTCTCGACTGCATTCCAATGCGTTCCGGACAGGTTTTTCTTTGATTTACTTTGGGTATTTGTCAAGAACCGGCTGGATTTTTGACAGGAACTGTACAACTGGTAGGTCGGAAGCATTTGGAAAACCCTCACTTTCCACCACTTGGAGCTTCACCCCACGGAGACTGGTGAGTGTAACTAGTAACTAGCGTGTGAACTCACCCATTTGCAAATGGGATAACCCACCGAATGGGGGGACGAATCCATGGGATGATCCAAGCATAGAATCCCAGATCGATGCGCTACTTTCCGGTCTGGCGCACCCAGCATCCCTGGTGCATCCCAGTGCATCGAAGCTGCAGTGGCTGCAATCATCCATTGAATCAAAAGGGACGACACAGGGTTTTGAACACTGCTCAATGATCTTTTATTTATTCTAGTTGGACTATTCAACTGAACGAGCCATTTGAAGTGGGACAGTCTGTCAAAGGTATGGTAGATTGGTAGGTGCTATGATTGTCCTGTCACTATCGGATCGGATAGAACATCGTGACATAGTGACACTTGGGCAGTATGCCAAAGAGTAGAGATGGAGTCAACACTCCTACGGTATACCCTCTGGTAATTTAACATAGCTATGGAAAATCACTATTTTTTATGGGAAAATCCACTATTTCTATGGCCATTTTCAATAGCTATGTTAGTTTACCAGAGGGTACTAGGGTGTTCTATGTGGAGGAAGGTCTTAAACGCCTGGAACATCTTGGATCCGCCGAGGGGTTTACATTCGGAGCCTGGACTATGCAGCCCTATCCACTCAGCGGTTGGGGGAGGTGTTGGACATATTTGGACATTGGACCTTGGGGAACCACAGCAACAGTATGCCTGAGTATGCCCACATCCATCCACATCCTATTTTCTAATGAGGGCTTTATCTCAGATGGCGGGGAAATCCTACAAACTCTTCCTTAATAACTTATATAACTTGGGGGTTTAGTGTATGTTCAGCCAGTGGGAAATCATTTTGGATATGGCTCACAATTTTCACAGATTAAAAAAAGAGATGGGGCTTTGTAGTGAAAATGCATGGCTTAATACTAAAACTGGATGGTTTAGTATTAACAAAATGGAGGGTGTAATATCAACTTTCCTGTTCTGCGCTTGTTGACGTCCTCCAGCCATACCCGCTGGCATCACTTCGCTATTCGAGGTGGCTCCCTTGATCACGTCGGAGGCTGCTCCAGTTACGCCTGAGGAGGCAGGAGCTACGAAACTGCGAGAAAAAACTGCTGGAGTTCAACTCGGCTACATATTGGAAATCTATGGACATCTTAGTTGAAAAAGTATAAATTAAAGTGATAGATATTTTAATGTATATTTTATACTGGCATGTTGATTCCTTTTCCAAATCTTTGGATCCTTTCACCCCCATTTTTGGGCCTTCTTCGGGGGCCTATGGCCCGCCATCCCAAGTTCCTTGGACAGGCGGTTCATTTGGTGGAGCCTTGAACTCAGTGCTCCGTGGTGCCCAAAATTCATTGCCATTTCAGACCATTCAATCTCCCTATAGACCATCCGTTTGTACCTAAAAGAATGGTGTAAAAAACCACCATATTAGTTTATGATAGTTTATATAAGTATACTTTTATCATTTTTAGGGGGTCTTTGAGGGTCTAGGTCAACATATGTCAACATATTTTCAGATTTCGACATTTGTTTTTTAGATTTTCGCTGAGACATGCTGAACTCGTTCTGTTGCTGGGGTTGAGGTTGCTGTTAGAATCCCTCTACGACTTGTTCCAACCATCTTTGGTGTCAGCCTCAGGACTGACGGTATCTGACGCTTGACATGGCATGATGTGCAAAACGCGTATCATTGCGTATCTACTGTATGTTGACATTCCAGTAGCTGTATGATTTGATAGGTATGGCAACCTCATGTCTGTTTGAAATTGATAGATATAGTCATGCGTTATGTTTCTGAATCTATATACAGTAATTGAAAGATATTGAACAAGGGTTCTGGTTTACTTTCTGTTTCGTTGGTTCTGTCTGTGGTACTTCTCATGGAGGGTACCCAAGAACCCCACTTTTTTTTCGTGGGCCCGCCTGCCCTGCGGGTCCGGTGAAACTTAATACCCCACTTATCATTTTTCAACGCTTGCAGACGATATTTTTCTTGAACATGCCTATCATTTTTATATCATTCCCAATCAAAATTAACAACATTGCGGTCGATTTCGCATGTTTTCACATCATGCAATACATGCTTAACAAAAGGTCTCATGTTTGTGGCTTATACAGTACAAGTACTAAGTTTTCATGGTGACAGATCACCATTGTCATCCATTGTCCGTTTCTTCGCAATCCAACCTGGCAGTGTGAGCCACTAAAGATACCATCTGGTTTAATTGGGATTATCATAAGAACATTGGGATTATCATTTTACCGTATTTTACCTACCAATCAATTTCAATTAAACCTGGAAAGAAATCATGACTTCACAGAAATATGGAGTACCCATCAATGTTCAAAACCAAGTCCTCAGCACTCAATGGGTTTGAGGATCCTAGAAAAACGGGTTCGCTTCCCTGCATCTGTGCAGCTCAGGTTCAAGCTGTTTGGTTTTCCTTCGATGGAGACTGGCGTCGACCGCCTTTATTGGAACAGGTCGGGTGCCGACAGAGTCTTCTCGATTAATATGATTCATCCCCTCCCTCTAATAGTAAACATTATTAAACATTATTAAGCACCCCGCAACAACCAAAGTTTACTAAGTTTACTAGGTGATTTGCACTTATTCCTAGACCCTAATTCCTAGACCCTCCAAGTATTCTTAAAAATTGTGCTTTACCATGTAATTTTAGTACTTTTACCATTTGTTTGGGGTCTTTGGAGGGTCTAGGTTGAGACATAAGTAGAGGGTGTTTGATGGTCCGGGATGGTAGTATGGATGATTATTGTCTGGAGATGTGGTTGGGCTTCGAACTTCGAAGCGATGGTTCCACATGTTCCATCTTCAATGGACATGTAGCAGCGTTTCTGCTCGGCAGATCTACTGTACATGCATCTAGTTTGCAAACTTCCAGGTGGCCGGTAAAGCCGTGGAGCTGGTGACCAAAAGGCAGATGGAACTGGTGAGAAGATGCGCGCTGGTAGTTCTGGATACTTAGCGAATGTTATAGACATAGAATGACATAGAAATGTCAGAAATGTGAATGAGCACCCAATTCATTTTGGCCTTTTTGACAGCTTTTGACCCATCCCGAGATGACAAAGAAAACACAAAAAATTGTCCGCCTATATCCGAGGGTCAAGCCCACTACAGATTGTTACAACTAGAAAAATGTGGGTTTTCAAGTGTTATCAACTAAACTTATGCTCTGGTTATTTAACATAGCCATGGAAGCCATGGCCCATTTGTAGATGATTTTCCCAGCTAGAAACCTCCATTTATGGTTGGGATTTTCCATGGCTATGTTAGTCATAACCAGATGATAACTAAAACTAAACCCCATATTTTTTAAATCACCAAGGTTAGGAAAACTTGAAACATGGGGCTCTTCATGGCTGTTCTGGCCAGGCCACCCAGCAGTGAACGGCCGCTGCCGGCCCATTTGATGCAACTCTGTTCTGCGGTTGGGGCGACCCAGATACTGGGGACTTTGATGGGGATTAAAATGACCATTTCTTGCAATATATTATATTATATTATATATATGTATATTATACCTAGGTTACTATTATTATCATTAGGCTTTCCGTTATTATTCTTTGATTGTAGACATTTTTTAGAATTTAAGTTTTTTTTTTTTCAGTTTGTTACCTGCAGAGAGATTCTTATGAGCAACAATTTCGGGGATTTAGAATCAGGTACTTTTTTGAAAAAAGTCGGGAAGCCATATATATATATACTGATACTGTATATATAGAACATCTATATAACTATCGTAAAATATCTACAATGTTTGAAAGTAACTTTGGGATTCTACTCGTATGACCACCTAGGGCCCACACAATTTCAGGATTGTACGACCAGTCATATCAAGGATGCTATAGACTTTTTTTTACTTGAGAGACCAGTTGTGTCCGATTCAAGAGCTTGCTGCGGTTGATACCTGTCAGCATGTGGGACTTGTCCGGCTGAACAGTGTCATACCAGAAATATCCGCGGCCAAAGCAGATTAAGAGTTCTTGGAACCATATATGAGGACCTCACAATACCACTGACAAATTTACTATCAATCCATGATAGTGGCTGGACAACGTCCATTGGTCAAAACGGATGTCAGTGAAGAGTGAAGATCCATTGGTTCCTAGTGCTATTTGAACCACTTCATTCACGACCCTTATGAAGTTATTGAAGTTTTTGGTTCATCAATCCATGATGCAGACTCAACTTCCAATGAAACTTGAAAACCAGTTGGATCCATTACTATACCAGTTGTCAATGGGAATTCCAGGATCCTAAAATGGAGGTACTGTACCATATAAAGCCATATTTTGGGGGTATATTCCCTTACATAGGCCTGAAACATAGGCCTTATATATGGTAGGTACATGTAGGTACCTCCAATTTAGGATCCTGAAATTCCCATTGAAGTTGGTTACCTTTCTGATCATTTCACTGGTGCTTGTTGCAGGTTTTGACCCGCATCGTCAGTGCCTTCGTGGACGTCAGTGCTGAAGGCACTGGCAGCTGACTGCAGCTGTGGAAAAAGACACGGTGAATGATATGGCATTACCGCATGGGAAGACAGCTATACTATTCTACTCCTTCACCATCCCATTTAAAAATGGGCATGGTTATTTTTTTGGGCATGGTTAAGAAATGATGTTCCATGATAGGAAATGAGATTGGTATTCATTTCATTCGGATTGGCTTCAACTTTGGGGCACCAAAGACTGTTTCCGACAGGTGGAAAGTCGGCTGCTGATGAGTTGGAACGACTACAGAAACAGCCGGAAAGCCCTGCAGAGTCAAAGGATGACATGACATGCCATGACATGACCAAGAGTTTGGTGCCCTCAAGTGTGTTTAATCATGAAATATCATGAAGGGTTGGGTCAAAGTTAGCATGTCAAAGTTGAAATTGAGATGGGATTCCAACCTGTGATACTGAAGTGTTCGTACCTGAGGATCAGTTTAACAGAAGTCTCAGCATACATAATATATATATATATACACAAATCTCATATATGATATCGTCATTTGATGATTACCAAAATTATTCTCTCTCTATATATATAGTTATATAATAGTCTATAGTTTTGATTATATATCGAAATGACATCTTATATATATATATGCATAGATAATGTATACATAATATAGTAATATATATATAAATAATAAAATTGTTATATACATATACATATACATATATACATATGTATAGCCAAGGGATCACACATGCTGAGGTGGCAGCTGCGTTCAGATCTTCGCGAGCTGATGACGAAGATTGAGGAAAGCCCAAAGAAGGCCCGCCAGGAGATCATTGAATTATGACAGGATAGAGGAAATGCAGAGGATTCCGCGGGATAGGGAGACATCATGCAAATGAACTCAAATGAGGTGGAATTGGTGGGATGATTATTATGGATTTTGATGATGATGATGATGACGATGATGGTCATGGTCATGGTCATGGTCATGGTCATGATGATGACGATCAAAGACGACGATAAAGATGGTGGTGATGACGATGATGGTGATGGTGGTGGTGATGATCATTATGATTCTGATGATAGAATGGCTGTACATAAGCGTAGATGCAGGGCACAATTGACATAATTTTTGTCTAAATGTTTACATCAGAAGATATCCATATCTGAACAATATCTATAGTTGTTAACACACATATATTTACATATATATGTATATACATATACATACATATATATATCTATGTATATATATATACATACATATATATGTATGTATATATATACATATATATATATATATACAAATTTACATACACATATACACATATACACATATACACATATACACATATACACATATACACATATACACATATACACATATACACATATATACATACATATATACATACATACCATACCATCACATCACATCACATCACATCACATAACATAACATAACATAACATAACATACATAACATACATACATACATACAGTACAGTACAGTACAGTACAGTACAGTACAGTACAGTACAATACAATACAATACATAACATACCATACCATACCATACCATACCATACCATACATAACATACCATACATACCATACCATACATAACATACCATACATAACATACCATACATACCATACCATACCTACCATACATACCATACATACCATACCATACATACCATACCATACATACCATACATACCATACCATACCTACCATACCTACCATACCTACCATACATACCATACCATACCTACCATACATACCATACATACCATACATACCATACATACCATACATACCATACATACCATACATACCATACATACCGTACATGCCATACATGCCATACATGCCATACATGCCATACATGCCATACATGCCATACCATACCATACCATACCGTACCATACCGTACATACCGTACATACCGTACATACCTTAGATACGTACATGACATACGTACATACGTACATACCGTACGTACGTACGTACATATGATATCTGCAAGGAGTACATGACTATATGCAGACACCTTGCCAGGCGCGTGGCGCCTTTGAGAAATCTTCCTTGTTGGAGGTGGTACCATTACCCCCAGGCTGTGGTCCGAAAGTGGGGACTTCTGGAGTCTATGTATGTATACATAATAATGTATATATATATATATAAATATTTACATATATTACATATATTATGTATATTTACATACATATATATATAATATACATGAAACATTCATTAAACAAATATATAACCATCATATAACCATTATATAAAATCATCATATAAAACCACCATATAACCATCATATAACCATACCCATGGGCCATGATATACCCTCCGGTAATGAAACATGGTAATGGAAAGCCCTCCATTTATAGATTTCCCATTGAAACCTCCATTTAGTTCGGGGATTTCCCATTGCTACGTTTGAGTAGCGAAGTGTATGTGCGCCGAAACATAGCTTGTTTTCCCATGAAAGGGGAAATTTGTCATGGTGAGATGACCATACCCCAGATACCATGTTGGTGTTGTTTCTGAGTTCCGGGATGACTTGTGTGCTGAAGTTCATTCTTGATGATGTCAATGTCTGTTTGAAATACGGGTGACATTTTCTTGTTACCGTTGTGTCCTTTGGCTTGCGGACTTTAAGGGCCGTAGATGTGCTCAGATATCATCGGACTTGGGTTGTGCCAGAGGGCTCGTTTGATTTGGGCGAAGTGTCCAGTTGATTCTGTGCTCTCCTCTTTTTAGTACTTCAGATGATCCATTCATTTAGATTGTCTATAACATCCAAATCGCCTGGAGCTTGGTAGCATATTTGTTTTGTTTGTGTCCACTTTTGTCCTGTGGCTTTCACACTAATAGTTTCCTGGTTGGTCCTAGTTTCCACGTTGGCTTATGCCGCATGTCCGTGGTCTGTCCACGGTCATGTGGTTCTTACAAAACATGTTTTTAGCATACAAGAAAAATATCAATTGCTCAGTTTACTGCGGGCATGAATCTGAATCTGGTGTGCCCAATCTTGAAATGCCCATTTGGGTATCGAATCAATCTCGCATGCTTTTGGTGGACATCTGGGTTTGAGTCCATGCTGGTATTAACCACGCGGATTCCCAATTGAACGTTGGCATATGCAATGTTGTACAATCATGTAAACTGAAGTGACATACAAATCTAGGTCGACCTTAGGTGTAGAGTGTAGAGCTAGAAATCTCGGTAGTGGAAGTATGGGGTGCATATATACATGTATATATATATATATAGTACAACATATTTAATACAATATATTATAATGTAGTATTTAATATGTATATATATAATATAATATATAGTATATTGGATACAATATATGATATATAATATTATATAGTATATATTATGTAATATTTGATACATTATATATGATATATGATCTATGATATATAGTATCTAATATATAATATTTAATACATATATATAATATAACATATCAAATACCATACATACATATATATATACACATAATATCTATTATGTAATATCCAATATATGATATCTAATATCCAATATATGATATCTAATATCCAATATCTAATATATTTAATATATGATATCTAATATATAATGTCTAATACATACTATATATAATATCTACTGTCTAATATCTAATCTCGAATATATAACATATATAATATAGATATAGGACATGATATAAGTAATATAATATGCAATATCTAATATACAACATACAATATATAGCATACGTTTTTATATTATATATTATCTAATATCTAATATCCAATGTCATGGAGAGATACACACTCGCAAGTGAAGAATGGTTTTGCGCTCAAGTGGGGATACAGACAGAGACCATGCAAGTAGGAAGCGGGTAACGCTCAAAACACCTAAAGATAGACCATCAGTCAAAGAACGTTTGTGATAGCGCAGGAAACTGCTGTCGCTCGAGACACTGTACGCCAGAAATTGGTGAAACGCCTAAAAGCAAGTACCTGGATGGATTGAATGTATATATATATATTTCGAATTCCCCAATTTGGGCTAAAAGCCGCAGATTCTTGTCTTCAGGTTCCTCCTGTGAAGCCAGCGAAGAGTGGGAGTGGAACTCAGACTCTGCCACAGTGCCGTATGGGTTCTTGGGTGGGTGAGAGTCCATTCATGTCCATTCAAAGCCTCTGATGTCGTCCGCCCTAGATGTTTGGGTGCCCCATGGCCTGGGTATTCCAGGGCTATGAAAAAAATTGAACAGCCGCGAGGTCTTCAAACTGATTTGGCTCTTCCGCACAGTTCACTTCCTGGCATGGGACCCTATCCGGGGCCTATCCGGGGCTGAGTTTTTGGGCCTCATCATGGGTTTCATCCCCGATGTTACATCCGGATGCCTTATGGACTTAGCGATTCCAACAGCGCAAAAATTTGGTAGCACTTGTTTGAAAATATCTCCCCCCTTCCATGACTTTGTTTGAAAATCATGTACCTACCAAACAAAACATTGGTTTGAAGATGTCTAAAACATCGTTTTCCAAACTATATTATGTCCATTTGCCAACAATAGTGACAGAAGTTTTGTACCAGTGGTTGACAATTCGTGTGGATCTATATAGTGGTTTTTCCGTCTTCGTTTTGAGGCCTCACGCAACCAAAACTTCAATATATTACATTGTATTACATGTTGAAAATCATGTACCCAAAAGTTTTCCAGTGGTTTGAGTATGTCATTTCACGTCATTTTTCATCATTTCCCAGGTTTCCCATACATTTTCCATATGAAATGGCCAGTTTCAAATTGGACGGCAAGGTGCCCTACAGCGCTGTGGGCGAGTTCTTCGGTCAGCCCAAGGAGGCGCATCGGGCATTGGATCGCATGGATTTTTTGTCAAGTTATTGAATAAGTAATTGGAAAATGGCTGAAGAAATTGAATCTGTAGTTCTGGGTAAATTATAACGGCCTAACTGCGACCTCACTGGAATCATGGTTAATAAGGGGAATCATCCCAAAATGGCCTTAATTCAGGTTAGTGAAATATTATGATTTACCCAGATAGTTCTCCTTAGGTTGCTAAAGTTGCTGGATATCGATTACAAACCATTGATGACCTTTTTTTAATATCCACTCTAGATGCGGTAGCGGCCAGCTGACGGCGCCGCGCCAGGACAGTGAAAAGGCCGTGACGACTTTTGTCCGCGGGCTCGATATCACGAGCTTTGCTGAGCTCCAACAGAATGGGTGGGTTTTAAAAGGGTTACCCTCTGTTAAACTAACAGTTTGCTATTGAAAATGGCCCAGTCGAAATAGTTGATTTACCCATAACAAATGGTGATTTTCCATAGTTTTTTGTATGTTTCCCAGAGGGTATCAAGATTTTGAATCTGCAGCTAAACGTTGAGCCAAACGATGTGAAGACCCAGCCATTCATGATCTTAGGAACCCATTAAAATTGACCCTGTTGTCTAGATGTAGATGCATGATGATGTATGTAGATCATTAGATTATCATATGCAAATATAATCACATATATGATATATGTATATCATATTTACATATTCTATATGGATATATGATCATATACATGCACACACACACACATCATAAATGTAATTCATACACTTTCACTACTCTTTTCTGGGCTGTGTTCGCTTCACATTGAACCAGCGCTGAGTCTGAGAGCTTTGATTGGGGTGCAGCAGACATCGAAAAGGCATTGCGGAGTTTTCTGGAGGCAGCACCCAATACCGGGTTTCCGGTGGTTTTGGAGCTGAATTTTTAGGGGAAAGAACCATGGAAAAACACAACTTTGATGCTTCAGGAAATAACTTTTCCTATTAAAGTGGCCATAAATCGGAGATCAATCATGATAAATCCACCATTTTCAGACACACAAAGGGATGGGGTGGTGGAAATGATGGCAACGGGGTGTCCGAGGGCAAAGGACTAACGACACACTATGGCAGGGTTTCTGGTGATGTGTTTTATGGGGGGAAGGGATTAAATCATGTCTTTCTATGTACCAATATGTGTGTCAATATAAATCAATATAAATCACATCGAATCCATAGTCCATATTAATCCATATCATATGTTTGCCTGTTTTGTTGGTGCTGAAGTACATCTCCATGTTTGTTGACAGTGGGTGCAGTGCTGCTCCGTGGCGAGCCGCGCTGCGATTCTCCGGCGGCGAACGGCTAGGCCTTTTTGCTTCCGAAGGAAGCACAGCAAATCGACCGCATCCTCCGCGTCTTCGCCTGGAGCCAAGTGGCAAAGAATCTGGCAGTGTGTCAAAACCTTGTACCCCTGTAGTTCACATCAAAATAGCTGGTAAATTGATGTTCATTCCCCTAAAAATGGTAATAGGTATTGATCCATACCCATCTGGACATCCAGAAAGGATTGGTGATTGGTGGATGATTGGTGGATGATGGGATGAATTTAAAATAACTTAAACATCATCAGAATCTAAACCATGAGCACTTTTGAGCAGATGTTGAAGCACCAAAACGGTACGGACATGATGGTTGGGTGTGGTTTTTAGAGGGTGGCTTGTGAACCTAGCTGGGAACACTAATATCACGAGATCAAGCCACTATTGAAGTATCCTTCGGAAACCAAACATGGACATGGGCCATGCCGGTGTTCCTTTACATTATCTTGTTTTTGAGGTCGGGCGCAACCAACCAAGACATGAATAGTTTCAGGATGTCTCAATATGGTGTCTCTCGGAGTGACTACGTGCTTGGTCTCCCGTCATAAAGGCTTCTCATATTCAACATGGTCCAAGGTTGGTCAGTAAGGGTACTCCCAAAGGACATCACACATGGTTGCTACAGTGTGACAGCAATATCTAGTTTTGGTACCGCAACAGCTAAAGCAATAATTAATAAGAGCAACCACTAACAACATTGAACACAGCCAGTCGGATCGCCACAATAACTGAAACATGGGTCATTCATGGCGTTTTTTTCCATATGGCTTACATAATCTTCATGGCTACATACCAAAATACACCAAATATTGGGTGAATATCTTTTCACAGATCTGGGCCAATCTTTTTGATCCGTGCGACCTGCTGAATTGAGGCCCATGCCTACTACCACAAACACGTTGAGCATTGCAGAAGTTCTGGGAAGGAGGCAGTCCACTGGTGCAGTATCACCTCTGGTAGCATGACTAAGGTGCAGCAAGACTTCAGGATTCAGCTTAGATTCCCGACATTCCGGTTTTGAAAATTCCGGATCCCTAAGGTTTTGAAAGAGCAGAAGAGAAATGACATGACATGACATGACATGACATGATCATTTTTTCATTCATAGAACAATTCATTCCCCAAACGACCTGCATGGATCCGACCAGTGGCCGTCGCCAGGGAGCTGGATATTTGAAACATCCAGATGCTGCCTACACATTTGCATTCAGCCACTTGTCCTTTAAAAAAAACGCCCAGGGTGTGAGTCTGCTCGCACATGAAACGGGAGTTGATCTATTTCCCCACCTGCCAGGTGAGGGTTGTTAGATTTTATGTCAGTTGCCTGCTCCTCCTCTCCTCTCCTCTCCTCATCTCCTCTCCTCCTCCTCGTCGTCCTCCTCGTCGTCCTCCTCGTCG
>Ga0126342_10010672_pt1 | contig 16442 bp, 6 predicted proteins | sample Cyp1metagenome_FD_92528 | JGI IMG/M metagenome (GOLD analysis project Ga0126342, IMG submission 92528) | Coral microbial communities from Lord Howe Island, Old Settlement Bay, Australia - Cyphastrea 1 metagenome | ecosystem: Host-associated > Invertebrates > Cnidaria > Coral ... | reverse complement strand
CTTCCATGCGTTCTTGGTGGACAACCAATGGCACGCCGACATGTCACCCCTGGGTGTGGTCGGATGTCCCACGTGAGGCATCAATATGTAGAACTGATTCTCCTTGCAGGCGGAAACAAGCAACACGCAATATGCTGGTTGTGGGTTTCAACATGTACCCGGCCTGGTAAACATACAAATAGCTATTGAAAATGGCCATTTATAGTGGATTTTCCCATTAAAAATTGTGATTTTCCATAGCTATGTTAAATTACCAGAGGGTAATTCACCCCAAACATAGTTTCCAAATTGAAATTTTGTCCCGATAGTGCAAACCACACCTGCAAACCAGCTTGAGTGTCAAACTCGAACTCGGAATGGTGGTTGCCCTGTTTCCATCTGATCATCATAGAGCAAATGACATCTGAGGCATCAGAATGAAATTGCCTGGCTGTTGAACTTATAAAATTCTCAAGGCTCGTCAGACACATATTTCAGGCTCTACATGTACAAGAAACACAAACACATCTTCAAAAAAATATGAAGACGTTAATAAATAAATCCACCATGTCCGGATCGGTATGGGTGAGTTCACCCTCAAAAACACGGTTTTTTTCGTACTGAAATAACCAGTGCTCATGGATGTGCACTCCCCCATGCCCCACATCTGATAAATGCGCAGTAAAATGTAAGGTGGTCAATTCAATGCTTGAAACCTGCTAGTTGTGAAATTACCATCAATGTTGTTTTTTTTGCAGGATGGTTTGCTATAGTCTGATCGACAAACTGGACGAACACAGGCTACAAGAGTAGGGTTTTACCAACAAACACGGCAACCCTAACAACATGTAATTTGGATCACCAGGTGCTTTGTGATGTTCAATTCACCTCATCAAAGCGAGATGACCACACACTTACAAGTGGTTTTGTCTCAAAATATGTGATGCCCCAAAAAGGGCAACCTCTTTGGGCCTTAATTAGGTTTTTTTTACACACGAAAAAGTAAACGACGGTATGAAGTGGGTTTACACATTAAAATTAACAACCCGTGCAATCCAACCTGGCGTTTTTGTGGTTCGCAAAACTCGAACAACGAGTTTGGGGTGTCCCAATTCGTGGCAGGAAAACCCAGCATAGGGGATGTTCAATATGAACGGGGGATGGATTATCATGGGATAATCCCATTGCACTACTATTAAAAAATACAATTAAAACCCATCTAATTGGTAATATAATAACCATGTATATATATATATATACATATACCGTCATTAATCCCATAATTACGTGATTTAATCGGTTATACAACCATTAAACATCATAAACCATGTATTCGTAATAGGACAATTTCACAAATATATCACAACATATCACCATAATTGAAATGTTTGGAATACCCCGATCCCATCCGATGAAATACGGTTTCTGGATGAGAAGTTTCCTTACTAGTGTTTCCTAATCCCTAACAAAATAAACAGTAAAACTCCCTATATGAAGCTATCAACAAAGGTCTTTTGTTTATGGCTCAATGTTTAGAGGCCTCCGCTCCTCTCGGCAAAGACAGTCCAGACTTCTTGAGGTCTCTGCCGAGCAAAGGCCTCAACTTCATCCGCATCTGTAACCATAAACACCCATAACCGCCATTAACGCTTGAAAAAAAAAATAGTACCATTGTTATTTTCACAGGGTTGTAAAATGATCTACCACCACATTTATGTAACTATATATATATATATACATGTATACATATGTTATAATTATATATATATAGCTATATCTATATATATATGTATACATAAATATGACATATGTCTAATGTGTAAATATATATATATATACACATAAAATCATGTGTATATACTGTATATATATAATATATAATATCACTACATAGACAAATATAATATCACTGATCGCGGATATTTTATATACATTTAGATAATAAAAAATGATTCAACACAGTTCATGATGGTTATAAAATCACCTGTCCGGTGCGCACTGGGACATCCTTGGACGACCTGATAGGCTCTCGTAACTTCACATGGCCATGGAAACTCACCATGCTTAGTAGGTAAATCATCTAGATGGTGAATTTACCTACGTATATTATATGGGCAATATAGTCAATATAGATGATTGATGACAATTGCCCATATATGTGTATACAATTATGTACTATTATAATATAGGCAATGGTCATCAATTGTCCATAGCCATGTTGAATTTCCAAAAGGATCCAAACGGCATATGTCTGCGAAGATTTTCATGAATTTCATGCCAAACACGGGAAAAAAAACAACACAAGAGTTGAAGAGTGTTGAACCCTGGCTTTGGGCTTGAACATACTGTAGCTGACTCAAATCCCATGGCTTTCCCACACCCAGCCTTACAGTGTCCAGCGCTGCAACAGCGGGACATGGCTCGATGATGTCATGTCACCTGGTCCTTCGAAAAACCATACCGCCATCTGTGTAGTGTTTCGACTCGTTTCCACAACATGTTTCACCAGCAACAAATGTGGTTGCGTCAAAATTCGTGTATGGATCGACCCGCGGTGATCCATATGGATCAGTCTGGATTGCCTGTGTTTTGTTATGGATCAGGGGTATGGATCGGCCCATAGCTTCAGGCTATGGAGTGTGCTTTAGCAAGATCTTGCAGCCAAAGCTGCTGTGACTTTGCATAACTAACACACAAGTTTCTGGGTAAGTTACAACATTCAACCAACCTGACACAAGACCATTTTGAGATTTTTCCCTTTACTGTAGCATCATTTATGGCAACGTCGTGCTGACTTCGTTGGACTTTGCCCAACTGTTTTTGTTGGGAGTTATTCTCAACCATTTGTTCCCAACATTGGAAGCGTCAACCAGATTTCCTGAGGGGACACGCTGCAGCAAATGTGGAGGTATATGATCTCTACTCTCCCGGATTCGGCAACGCCCAGGTTATTTTCATCTAGAGTGCTAAGTTGGTTTATAACTCCAATAACTAGGGTTTATGGTACTTATAACTATAGTTACTGGGGCGAATCTAAACCAACAAACATCACTGGGGGGCCTCACATTGTACCAGTCGAAATTGAGAATCATCACCATTGTGGGACCGGCTTTACTTCGTCAGGGGTCAAACATGCCAGCAAAAAGGCGGCCACGGCAGTTTTCACTGTGGATATTGATCCGCGCTTGAGATTAAATAAGTGCTGGTTATGGGAATATGTATGGAGCAGTTATATAGCATTTATATATCATTTATGTACCATTCATATACCATTTATATTCTGGTTGGTGGTGCAATAACCATCTTGAAAAATATGAGTTCGTCAATGGGAAGGATGACATCTCATATATTATGGAAAATAAAAAATGTTTGAAACCACCAACCAGCAATAAGATGCAATAAGCATGGGGAAGTGCCAAAAAAGGCCAAGAGTACGTTGATTCGAATCAACGTTCCTGAAATATCCTGAAATCATCCATGGACATGGGCAGTATTCATGGATGCGCATCCAGTCAGGCTGACTGTAGATTCTAAAAAAATATTCTAAAGAGGAAGCACCAAACACATCCAGTCAGGCGTTCCCCAAATCCTGCTTTTTCAAAATTCTTATCCCTCTTGGTGATTGATTCCCCGGGATTGGTATCATCTAACTACACGAGTTATACCTACCAACAAGATCAATCCAACAGTGTATCCAACGAATCATCAGGATTCATCAGGTAGAATCGTATAATCCAACATTCAATTCACTATAATATCTGGTTGGTGGTTTCAACCCCTCTGAAAAATATTAGTCAGTTGGGGATACTATTCCCAATATATGGAAAAATAAAAAATGTTCCAAACCACCAACCAGATATGTATCTGCTTGGTGGTTGGTATACCCACCCCTCTGAAAAATGATGGAGTGAGTTCGTCAGTTGGGACGATGACATTCCCAATATGATGGGAAAGTCATAATCCATTCATGTTCCAAACCACCAACCAGATATTAATCCAACTAATCATCCACCTAAGAGTTGTTAAAGAACACGTTCTTCTCCAGTTACCCAACCCACTGCTGCAGCTCACCTCAATCGTGCCATGGCGGTCCCTCAAATCCCTTCACCTGCGCCAAATTTCCGCGAAGAACACAAGGAAGATCATGGGAGATCATGGGTCTCAAATAGACAAACAATCAACACTTTTTTAAGTGAATTACCCTCTGGTAAATTCACATGACGACCCTGGCAGTCATCGGGGTTGGAAGACTAGTTTCCAGTAAAAATGAATGATTTTCAGGGTCGAACTGTTTATTTACCAGAGGGTAATCATGTTCATTCATTTTCCAAATCTGTTTTGAGAACACAATCTTGCGGAATGTTTGGGAGGAATCTGTGAAAATAGTAAAAACATGTAAAAACGCTGTCAATCTGTCAGCTGTCAGCTAGGAAACCAAAAAAAACTAAGATGATGAAACCAACATCAATACTGATGGCACCAACAAAGCAACAACGAAATGATGGTTGCTCATTGCAACCCATCAGTTCCCCCCTGGGAGAAGGATCTCCATTCATGATCCATGACCAGGTCATTGTTTTGTTGCTTTAACGGAGGGGATCCCGATTGTCCATTCAGAAAATTTTGGGCCCGATTGGGGTATGGCCACAGTGCAATATGGCCACCTCCCTGCTGATGTTCCCACCAGACTCAGGATTTTCCATGGGGAATTGGACTTCACAGGACCCAAAGCATGGATACTTTTCACTGACATCACCATTTCAATAATCACAACCCTACCGGAAAGCCATTGTGACGACTGTACAATGCAAAGTTTGTAACACTCCATTGTTTTGGGTAGGATTTACGAGATATAGTACAAAGTGTGAACATGTACCAAAAGAAGATCCCAAGACAACTATGGTTCATTGGATTTTGCTCTCCAGTAAAAATGACATCGATACGGAAACCATTTATTTGTAGAGCATCTTACTAATGAAACCCATAGAAATCCACATCTATGTGAATTACAGTAAGCAGACTAAGCTTCTGGAAGAAAATCCGGGGGACTTCCACTTCTGCTTCGTCACTAGATGCAAGAGGATGGTGGGATGGGACCAGTGTGTTCTAGGTTCCGGGGTGGATTGCACGTATGCCCATTGCACGGACAATTCTTGAACGCTATTTGAGACAATCAGAATTCACTAGCAGTAAACATATCCCGGTTATCGCTCCCCTGGACCCTCAATTCATGGCTTTAACTAAAAGCCCCAGGTGAATCCCTGGATTCTCACATCGAATCGTCATCCCCCTTGGTATCAGAAGCTTTTGACCCAGCCCCACCTATTGATCACGATCAAGCAACCATTGGAAGTAAATACACAAAATGTGTATAATATCATCTAATCAAATTTAAAAAATCAAAGTCATACTTCAGTATAATTGGAGGATCTATGTCCAGCCCACCTACCATTGGAGGTATACTGTAGATCTAGCCTAGAAGTAGCAGCATCGTTCAAACACCGAGGGTCCGTTGGACGCCACCCGGCCTCGCGAAGTCCCGGGTGGGTCAGTCTCTTTGCCCTGAGCCACTGCGGTGATCATCGGTGATCTTTTGGCACCTGAAAAGACTTCAGCGCAGGTTTTTTAACCAACATGGTGATGTAATGGCGATTTCATGGGATTCTAATGGGATTCCATGGGATTCCATGGGATTTAATGGTGATTTCTTGGAAAATTTTATGGTTCTTAAATGCTGTTGGGGATTTAACCTAACACCATGAGGCAATTGATCCCAACCTAGAAACCATCCTTCGAATGCTACGACCAGTAAGGCAATCATCTGAGGCTGTTGGTATTTTGTACATAAACATGACCACCTGCGAGGTCAACCATTATTGAATCACCAAAGATTGATCAATGGGAGATCTTCAGGATCCTAAAATGGAGATGCTGTACCATATAAGGCCATATTTTCTGGGGATATCCCCTTACATAGGCCTTATATATGGTAGGTACCTCCAATTTAGAATCCTGGAATGGCCATTGAATTGATGTCTTTTAACTTTTAAGCATCCAAGACGGAGAGATGTAAGGATCCCTTCCTGTTTACAACCATTAAAAAAGATCTGAAGAATAAGGATCATCGGTCATCACCTGCGCCAAGTCTCACAGGAACACACGTGCAACGTCTTGTATATCTGTAGGTAGTTCATCATGTATTATATAAGATGCACAATGGAAGACAGCCACATACATGTGATTGCATCTATCAATCAATCAATCAATCAGTCAGTCAATCAATCAATCAATCAATCAATCAATCAATCTAAGCAATCTATATCCATTTATATATCCATCTATTCATCCTTCTAATTCAGAAATAAAATAGGTGTGTATATATATATATTATATATATATATATATACTATGTTACTATACTGTATTATATGTCTGGATTGAGACACATGATAAACCGCTGTGTTCATCCCGTCGAAGTTCTCGGCGCGTTCCATCATGTTCCATCGAAAAACCCACAAGCTGCTCGTTGTGGTTCCAAGCCATACCAAGAAAAGCATATGTCATTTGGGATCATCATTCTAGGATATTCTAGGGCGAAACATACACAGACTTACTGAACATACATCCTATCATACTTAAGAAACATATCAATAAAGGTTGTGGAAGCCAATGATTCAGTGGATATGTTGAAGGACTGAAGGGAAACTCAAGGGGATTGCTCCACATAAAACTCAGAAACGAGACGGAGTCATCGACTCAGGAGCATGACTGCACTAGCGGAAATCACAGCGTTGACATATATGTACAGTTCTCGTGTTCCTTCAACTGGTGATAGGTGATTATAATCCCTTCCCCCTATTACTAATCCCCTCCCGAATAATAAAACCTAGGGTCCATCTCCAATTTTGGAAAATCTAGGTTGGCCAATTTGAGTTTTAATTGACCCCCTTTAGAAAACAATTAAACAATAAAGCTACTATTTGTGGGTTTCACCCCCTAATAATAAAAACTAGTCAACCCCGGGGTGTTTTTTTATTAGGGTCCCATCATCTGGTTCCCTGTCCCATCCAATCTCTTATTAAGGGTTTAAAATTATATTATTAGAGTCCCCTTCGAAATCCAATTGTTGGCAATATGTTAATTGCATTACAAAGGAAACCTTAACTGATTTTGAAATCGAAAAGAATAGTCTTTTTTTTCTTAAGGGTTTTCATTTATTATTAGGGTCCGCTTTGGTTCCCTAATAATAAATACCACCCTAATAATCAAAACTACTTGAGGTGTTTATTATTTCGGGGGGGTAGTATTAGGGGGAGGATTAGTCATCCCCAAAATGATAAAAGTTCGTAAAATCCCTTAAATTCCCTTAACATCGTGATTTATTAAGTGTCTATCTTTTTGTTTGGTTACTTTTTGTGTTGGCTGTTCCTCCTTTTTGTATCATGCTTTGTACTATAGTCACCACATGATGTCCGCAGACATGTATGCGTATGTTTTGAATATTTGAATATGCACAGACGCAATACATAATCCCCAGGATTTTTCACAGGGAAACATGCAAAGTAACAGTGAAGCAGCTTCTTCAAGAAAATAACTCTCTGGCGTAAAAAACAACATGGAAATTACATGGTGATCCCTATAACGATTGAGGGGCAACACATCTACAGAAGGATTATTTTCAGCCAGTCAGTACGCATTGATGAGCCGCTAATATACTGTGAAACTCCAGTGAAACTTCAACCTTTCCTGGCAGCCAAACGTTGGAACCCACCAGACTTTTGCCGCACAGTCATCAAGAAAATCAGTAAATGTAAAAAAATGCGATCCCTTTCTGTTTGCTGCCTTTGGAGTCGTTGAAATTTCGAACCTGTAAAAGCATGTTTGGATCCCATCTACATGTTCGAAACTTTACACATTCATCCAAATCATGTCTGGTTGGTGGTTGAGCCACCCCTCTGCAAAATGATGGAGTTCGTCTGATCAGTTGGGATTATGAAATTCCCAATATATAGACAAATAATCCATTCATGTTCCAAAGCACCAACCAGATTTTGAATCCTGTTCTGGTGAGTTCCATCTTTCACAAGCCCTTCAGCATTTGGCCTAGGTGGCGACATGGAGACAATGGCTGGCCAAAAATATCGGAACCCGCCCGTGAAGCCGGCTAGTACCATTCTCACCGCCTGTTTTGAAGAAGTTTCATTTTACTGTCCAATATGGTGAGAATGGTAAAGTACAAGATGGTAAAATACCAATCTTTCAAAAAAAAATACCAATCAATACCAACCAATATTTCGGGTTATTTGGTATTGATTGGTATTTTTTGTACATATTTTGGTTCTACTTTCCAAGATGGTTAACCATTACTTACAAACTTGGTTACTTTGTACTTGAGGATTATTGGCCTTCCGCTCATCAATCAATGCAGCTCCATCTCCGAGTGGCAAAACCTACCTACACGTTCTGGACGCAGATGGGCTCCATGTCCGAGTTTGACAAGGCTTTTTTCCAGGGATTGTCAACTCCGGTAAAATAGAAAGAGCAAACGAATCATGGTCAATCGGTTTTCTGGTTAGTAGCCCTGATTAGTGAATCCACTAGGTAGGTTTTATCCCATATAAAAAAAATATACTGGTTGTTATTTTTTCGCCACCCCTCTGAAAAATGATGGAGTGAGTTCGTCAGTTGGGATGATGACATTCCCAAGATATAGACACATAATCCATTCATGTTCCAAACCACCAACCAGAAAAACATAAACTATAATAATTATATTATTACAAGATTCCCCATCCACTTCTAGCCTTCTGGCGCCTTTTTCTGCTTCAGTCGCACTCTGTACACTGCCACTGCACAATTAATATTGGTGGTGCAGCAGGGTGCGATGTGTCACGGGGGCTGAGCTTGCCCGCACCGTGACATTCCGACGCGCACGCGCTGATTTGTTTGGAGGAATCGGGACAGTTCAAAACGGCATCTAAGTTTTGAGGGTTTCTACCATGTGGGGCCGCCCAGTTATAAGTTGCTTTCAACACAAACATTAACCATAGCTATAAATATAACAAACCATAGTTATTGGAGTTATAAATCAACTTAGCTATCTAGGGGTCCACATTGTAGATGTTTGCATCGCGTCATTTACCAGGTAGAATTGGAGTAGAACCAAGATTCGCGTTGTTGCTACTGCCAGAAAAGTACAATGAACTTCCTTCAGTAAAATATGTGAAACATTAAATAACCCATTCGCCCCATAGGATCCATGTATGGAATATTTACCAACATTTGCCCCATATATGACCCAAATGTTGGTAAATATTCCATACATGGATCTTATGGGACATGACTAAACTTGTTGGCTCCATTACTCCGGAAAATGAACCATTTTTTAGACCGGATACCAATGGCATCGACTTTCAAGATCGCATGTGGTCAGAAACATCCGTGAAGTTTTAAAAATAGAGGTTTACCCATTGAAAATTGTGATTTAATGGGATTTTAATGGGATTTTATGGTGATTTTAATGGGATTAATGGGACATACCCTCTGGTAAACATACAAATAGCTATTGAATATGGCCATTTAGTTCGTGGATTTATCAATTAACAATGGTGATTTTCGATTTACCCTATAGGGTAAATCCATTTAAGTGGACCGTAGACTCAAGAAATTTGAAGAACAGCTTACACAATTCCACTAGCAATATACTTCAACGACCCTTTCAGTCCTGGAAATGGTTTCAGAACTATAGAGATCACCCCACGTAATCACAGGGAACTCGAAATTTTTGGTGGAGAGTCGATTGTCCCCAAAACAAACGTTCCGAAAAACCGAAAGAATGGACAATTGAACATCCCCCAATTGATAGGCGATTTTCCCATTCCAACCGTCAAAGAAAAGGGGGTTCTGATGGATGTTTCATCGCTGCGTTGGATGATTGCGAAATCCGAATCACCAGTTGATAGGTAGTTTATCCCACTATAGGGGTTTCAACCATCCAAGCTGGTGCAGAATTTCTTTGTTCCATTTTTGGAGGGTAATGGTTGAAAGGAAAGGCCATAAATCTAGGGTTTGCCTTGCACCCCCGGCATCTATGGTTCCATTGGTCAAACGTTTGTCTTTTTATCAAGCAACATGGAAGATATACATGGAACTATGATATAAAATACATGATAAACTATAATATAAAATATAAACAACATAATAAACATATTACAAACAACATATGATATAAAATATATTATAATAAAATATAGTATAAGATATATATAATAAAATAAAATAAAGTATAATATATATATATATATATTATAATACAATAAAATATATAATATCAAATAATATAATACCTAATATAACATATAATATAACATATAATATAACATATAATAAACTATATAATATAACATACAATATAACATACAATATAACATACAATATAACATATAATATAACATATAATATAACATATAATATAAAATTTAATATAACATATAATATAACATATAATACAACATATAATATAATAAAAAAAAAAAACTCTAATGTAATGTACCATATAATAAAAAATATTGATATGTTATGTATAAGTAAGAAAAATGGATATTGACCAACAGCTGGAACCAACTTATAATACAGCTTATAACTCTTAATTCACCTCTTCACCAAACAAAAACAATATGTATTCGGGATTGGCTGTAATTGTTTTCGGGGCTCATCTACGGGAGTTTAATCTCAGGGAGATTGCACTAGATCTTAGTGAAAGGTTCGTTGTGACTTCCGATTTCCTCACAATGGAAGAGCTTTCTCGCAACGCATTGCAAGGGCTTGTCCATTTTCAGCATCAATTTTGCATGCCACGCTATCGATAATTAAAATCGATACATCTAAATTTGAGACTGAATCAATGCAGTTCCTTCGTGCCTTAAGAACTCTCACATTGAAGTAAGACGTGTTGCATGGGAAATCGAGCAAACATGGAGAACGTCCAGTACCCATCTGTGGTTTGATATCCCGATGCCGAATGGTTGTACCCATGGCCAACCTTATATCCTTGAAACATCTTGAAACACAGGTTTTGTCTTCAGTCGATGCTGGTCGACTTTCGCACTTCTAGCAAAGTATTAGAAACAAATCCATCCAGGTGGTTTCCAGCCAATCATATCCCATGAATATCCAACAATATCCACAAGTATTGGTTAAACGCACATGAAATTGGCATCGAAGGCTGCTCTCGAGATCTCTAGGGCGTCGCGAGCTGCGCCGACCCTCGCTGGAAGGACAGATGGGCTTGCCGGAGTGGAAGAAAATCATTGAAAATCAGGGAGTTTCAAAGTTTCAACAGTTTCGAACTGTTATGAACTGATACCCTCTGGTGTCATCAAATCGCCATTTCAGGAACCGATTGATTGGAGGTACCTACCATATATATAAGGCCTATATAAGGCCTAAATTTCAGGGAATATCTCCATAAAATATGGCCTTATATGGTACAGTACCTCCGTATTAGGATCCTGAAATTCCCATTGATCAAAGGTGGTAGTCATCGTCGAGGTTTCAAAGTTTGGAGCCGGTGACCTGAGCTTTGTCGCCATACCCCCGAAGAGTGTCATGCTGAGCGGTTCGGAATGGTTCGGAGCTACGGATAGAATTGAGTTTCAGACATGATTGATAATCATCGAGATAGTTTAATGGATTTTGAATTGATGAGATTATCTAAAGCATTCATGTGATATGATAACTGGATGTACCCTCTGGTAAACTAGCAGTTTGTTATTGAAAATGGCCATAGAAATAGTTGATGACTACCCATCAAAAATGGTGGATCTTTCCATCAGTTATGTGAAAGTTTACCAGAGGGTAAAACCACCATTTTCCTATGGTTTTCCTATGATTTTCCATAAAAGCACCATTTTCCATATTATCTAACTGGGTAATGATAACGGGATGCTTGGAGGATCATCTTAGTTACGTAGCGAGTCGTTAGTAACGATTCGCTGGGATATTAAACCAAATATACAAAACAATGTCTAAGTTGGTTTATAACACGGTTATAACCATATACAATATCTCATAGGATCCATGCATGCTATATATGGTAACATTTACCATCAATATACCCCAAATGTTAGCATATATACCATACATGGATCCTTTGGGTATATAACCACAAAAAACCCAATTTTGGGATATAACATGATATAACCCAATTTGGAAGTTGGTTTATAACATTCATTAAATGGTTGGTGGTATAGCAACCCCTCTGAAACATATGATATTCTATGATATAGTCATAGTCAGTTGGGATGATGACATTCCCAATATATTCTGGGAAAATAATCCAAATGTTCCAAACCACCAACCAGTAATGTAGTGCAATGTAATGTAGTGCAACATATTTTTTTGTAGGGTAAATCTATGCACATGTATCATGTATCCACCATAGATTTACCATAAGTCCTAGTACCAACCAGCTGGTTGAACTCCGAAAGCAATGGCCTTGACAGTGATTTACCACCCATTTTATGAACGAACGAGGTGCATCTCATCTGTTTTCTTTACATTTCTTTACTACCTCCCCGCAGTGGGGAAAACAAATGATAATGTCAACCCTGGATTTAATAAACCCCTAGGCTCTTTAATTGGGAGGGTACTATTTAAGCATCAGATTCTGACTATTGGAGGAGTACCCCCTGATTAAAAAAACATGGTTTATTAATCCGGGTTGACATTATATCAATCAGCCCCATGTGTCATGACTCTAACTTGGGTCATCTATGTAGTGAAAGGCATGATCACGCCGCGACGTGGAGAAACATCTCCGTGTATTTAACCCCGATTCGCAGGATCAGGATCAGCATCTCTTGAGGAAAAGACAACACATTCCATACATTCTACACATATACCCTCCGGTAATCAAAAGTTGCTGGAAAATCACCCTTTTATACTATAAAACTTCCATTGATGGGGATATGTACCATGGTAGTACCATACCATTCACTTCTTGACTGGGCCATAGAAACGATGCTCAGAAGATCTTTGAAGTGGGTTCATTTGGACCGAGGCTGGCCCAAAATTCTAAACTACTCTAAGGCCCCTCGCAGGGGAAATCAACAAACAAATGACAATCACACTATCAGTTTATGTGTGATATTTTCTGACAAACACTACATATGAATTGGGAGTATCAAATTGTCTGACGAACCCTGATTTTTAGATATGTTCAGCTGGTGATTTATGATACTCCCATCACACTATTTTGTCTAATCAAACATATACAGTTTATGTGTGTCTGCATGTACACACACATGTTCGATATACACACTTAAATATGATGCATGCGTAGTTTGTACATATATATATATATAATAATATATATATATATAAGAATAAGGAATAAAATCAATCAATATGTACAATATTATATACAATAAATATATATGCATATATATGTACTTATAAATATATATATATATACACAATATATATATACATATATATATATATATAATGTAAGTACGCAAATAACATACACATGTGGAGACCCTGAAGCAGGATTTGGGATGGACATATTTGCTTATCGAACATGGGATCTATCGAAGAAACACACCACTCTGGGCAAATCTTTCAGTAAATCCCACAGCTGAAGTAGGCATCAACCCGCAATTTCATGCAATTTCCAAGCTCCAGGAGCCTTAAACGACGTCCTTCCGGCGGGTGAAACGGTAATGACAGCACTCCCCACAACGAACAATTGCTGGGAGACTTGAGGATTCTCACTGGATACAGATATTTTCTACCATGGCAATCTTGGATACCATACTGGAAACTAGATGCCTCTGAAAATGGGGTCGTTGAGGACTGACGTATGGGAATTGGGAGTATCATACTGTGGATGGAAGAAATCCGAATCACCAGTTGAAAACGGTGGTTAATCCCAGTATTTAACTAGGGTTTCAATCATCCCAAATTGGTGGTGCAGGATTTCTTCAGCTGTTGAGAAGAAGTCTTCGTTGTGGCAATGAATCGACCAAGGTTCAAGCTATCCAACCAAGGTTCAAACAGCTACAAACGTTGGCCCCTCAGTTACGTTTGTTGGCTCATAAACTCCAGGAACTGTATATCTACAAAATTTCATATTATATAATTATATATAATATATCATATTAAACCATAGAATCCACCCAGTTGGAGACTTTTACTTAGGTATAGACCAACTTAGCTTGTGGGGCCACACGTTGTACCTAGAATTGACTCGGTGCTTGTGCAACTGCAATCGCAGTATTTCCCGAACGGCGAGGTATGGGCACAACCCTTCACTCTTCCTGTTGCAATAGATTTTCTGACCCTACAATTGTCTTGATGATGGGGAATCTCTGCGCAGAACTTCGCGACATGCGCTTGTCGCCGGGGCAGGAAAGCTATCGTGAAGGGCCAGTGTTTGCCATTGAGGCCTGGTTCTACCATTGCAGCTGCTGCGCTCAATGATTTCCACTCTTTCTTGATTTTTTTGCAGGATAAGACTAACTGAAAATTACCTTGATATGCTGGTGGCTCACATCAGGTATCGATGTGCAACAATTAGATTCTAATTCTAGGGAGCCCTGATCACAAGCTCCTCTACAGCAATGTTATCAGACCAATCTGAACTTCGTGAAAACAGTAAAGAGTGAACACATAAAAGTAAACTTACATCTTATCATCTTTACATATATACATGTCTGTACATGACATATACACATTCATATACAAATGCATATACAAATGCATATTGTCATATGTTTGAAATATCATAAGAAACAAAAATGCAAACGTGTCCAGCAATTCAAGCTGAATAGACATTGAAGACTGAACGCTGCTATGCCCACCATACTGGACGTCTGGGGTTCCAATGAGTTCCCTACAGTCAGTTGATTGATGTACAAAATCCCTATCGTTGCATATAAGCACTTGGTGTATATATGTACCCTCTGGTAAACATACAAAAAGCCATTGAAAATGGTCATTTTTGGTTGATGACTACCCACTAAAATTGGTGATTTTCCATAGTTATGTTAGTTTACCAGAGGGTAACCATACATAGCTTACAATTATGCACCTGTACAAGTGGAAAAAAGGGCTGGTATTGCCACATGTTCGCTAGCGCGGATCTAGCGCGACGCTAGCGTCAGGCTAGCGCGGATGACCGCACTACTTTTGGAAATATTTGTGACACGTACTGGGGGTCTCAGAAAAAATGCAATGACTGAACTTTGCAAAACTCAAACGTCCATACCAATGCAAAGCGTTCCGGATACTGTTGAAAAACAACATACTATCACATCATCTCAATACCATGCCAATTCCGCACAATACTACAAATACTCTGAAGAAACTTCCTTCCAATGCCAAGCTAAATGTACAAGTGAACTACTTCCTGGGAATGTTAAAACCCCAAAATGCTAGCGCACTGCTAGCGCGAACCTAGCGCCAAGCTGCAGAAGTGCCGTGTTTAGTTGGGGTGCCGCTACATAACGAAGACTAAAAACCTATTGTCTAGAATAACTTTCGCAACTTGATTTACTTTTCCTTACCGGGTTTTTTTAATCGGATCCCACATGTGAATTGATTGTTAAATAGATATTTCCATGGGCTCTCAGTCAAGAAAAACAAGGATCTGCCAAGAACCAGTGTCACAAGGCCCACCGGTCGGTGTGTTTGCACCTGACACTTCATCTTACTAAACACGCGGCGTCACCGCTGCGTGACGAACGCCAACTGCCCGTTGGGTTGGGGCCACGCCGCCCAACCGGCGAGAGCTACCCCATATCATGGCTAGGTTCAAATACACTGCCCATTTTACTAAGCGTATTCAGTGAGAACGTGTCTGTTCATTGCGGCACTTCACAGTCTTGAATTTGGCAACATCATTTATTAGTATGTAAAATTACTGTAACTCATGATATCTCATGATACAGTAGCCCCCAAATGCTATTGAGACATGTCGTTAGAAATCATTACTCAAGGAAAACTGTTTATTTGGGGTAAACTGGTACTATAAGTGAGGTTGCAACTTCAATGACATGACAACAAAATCACCCTAGTTTCGATCATTTTCAGGGTTTTCTAGTTGAACTGGCATTAACATGTCGCTGCCACACAAATACACAAGTTGGATGAGTGACGCGTTCCCAATCAACTTACCATTGCTTCAATCCACTAAGACACTAAGCGTAACAAGGTAGTATATATATATATATATATATATTATATTATCCGCCGACCCCGGCCTTGGCCAAGGCCGGGGCGGCGCCTGGGACCACCGCAGGTGTGGAACTTCTCCTTCTTAGCTTTCCAAGGTCAAACCCATCTCGCAGCCAACAGCGCTACCCCAAGGCCACATCGCGTAAACATTCTCCTGGCATGCTTCATCCTCCAGTTAAGACTTCCAGGCATTTGGACATGAAAATTACATGCTTTGGGCAAGT
>Ga0126342_10010671_pt1:12500-16443 | contig 16443 bp, 16 predicted proteins | sample Cyp1metagenome_FD_92528 | JGI IMG/M metagenome (GOLD analysis project Ga0126342, IMG submission 92528) | Coral microbial communities from Lord Howe Island, Old Settlement Bay, Australia - Cyphastrea 1 metagenome | ecosystem: Host-associated > Invertebrates > Cnidaria > Coral ... | reverse complement strand
TGGAGCAGGATTTGGTGCACGACAAACCAGAAAAAAAAAAAACACGCATTGGAGCACGATTTGGTGCAAGACAAACCGGAAAGAAAACACGCATTGGAGCACGATTTGGTGCACGACAAACCAGAAAAAAAAAAAACATACGCATTGGAGCACGATATGGTGCACGACAAACCGCGAAAAAAAGTACGCATTTGGAGCACGATTTGGTGTACGTCAGAGAAAACAATTTTCGGAAATATGCCCTAAATGGTTGTATCTTTGGTGTTTCTTCTATTTAGACTTATATTAGGATATTTATTTTAAAACTTATATATGGATATATATATATATATGTATGATAATATATTAGGATAAAAGCATGTTTTTTTAGCACCATTTGGTGATTTTGGCGCACGAAGAAATCAATTCAAAATACAAGTAGCAATCCTCAAGTTCTGTCAGTCCCACTACCAAGAGTCAATACCCGGAAGAAAGATTGATGATTGTAAACATTGCATAGGATCCCGCCAGCAACAATTCCCAAAAGACACACCAGGCCAGGAACCACAAAGTAGAACACGATTTGGTGCCCGACAAACCGCAAAAAAAAAAACACGCATTGGAGCACGATTTGGTGCACGACAAACCGCGAAAAGAAACAACAATATAATTCTAGCTCCATCACAGCAGCAAACCTGGCAAACTAGGAGATAAAGTTTGATGGGAAGTTTGGATAGTGTATGATTCATGTTTGATACTTGATATGGTTGTGATTCCCAACCCCAGATGGTTTTGAGAAGTGATTCCCATGTCCTCTTTCTTCTAATCTGATGTGCGCAAGCCACCACATGTCTTGAGCAGAATGGACAGGTTTTGTTTCCCAATTTTTGAACCATGGTCCCACTCTGAAATAATCCTTAAGCAAAAACATTGAACATGTCCCCAGGCCCAACAATCCTTGAAGAAAAATAACTTGATTTTGTGGTGCTCCTTTTTGGGGGTGTGTTTAGTAAGGAACCCTTCTGCTGACTGTTACAGTATTTAGGAAACACAATATATATATATATATGTTGTGGATTATGCCGCCATATTTTTGCGGTTCTCTCTCTCTCTCTCTCTCTGTCCGTAGATTCACAGATGTACACATTTCACCTACTTCCTCCTGCACTCTGTTAAGTTGCACAGCTCGGCCGCACCTCCAGCACTTCGCAAGAAACAACTCACCAAGCCACCTTGTTGTTCAAAGTGAAACTCGATCCTTTGGCATTCCTTTGCTCGTTCAAACAGAATCGGTGACGAAAAGTTGTGTGGCACGTATGTCCACGCCAGCTGTTTTGGCACCTCATCCTTGAAATTATCTTCAATGGTGCCCATTTTATTTTAGCGCTATGGCTCATGTATTCTCCACACTCTCCCTGTCCACTCTTGAGTTCTCACAAACTTGCATGCATAAACATTGATTTATTTTGAGACAACTCAGTGGCAGGAACCGAAAAAATAGAAAGGAACGACTGGAGCATAGTGCTGCTCAACTGGGTCCCTGCGAGGACGTGTTTTTGGTGCCACACGCGTCTGAAAAAAAAAACTCAGCTCGAGTGCTTGAATTGAAGTCAACAGACCTAAGATGCCACGTGCCGGCCCCAAAATAAAAAACAGCAACCAAGCAGCAACAAGCCAGCCAATCAAGAGTGTCACATTGGCTGCCAGGATCGTCCAAAATATTCCAAAATACACTATATAATTAGTTTGTGCACGACTAGGGCCTAGGGTTCGTTCATGTTCATTCCAGCTTCGCAGGGTTTCCACATGTTTCGACCATTGTATTTCCGCACTGCACGGTGTTTATGAAATTTTGCGATAATTCGGCGGTGCCGCAGTGCCTTAGTTTTTGTTTCCTCGGAAGCCGCATAGATTGGGAAACCAATCCCCTGAGTTTCAGGCGTTCCCAGAACAGTGCTTCTCCTGTCACTGGACCTGGGAAGCTTGTGCGGCATTTTGAGTTGGGATTGCAGACATGCATCTCTGAAAAAGGGGTACGTACCCTCCAAATGATCATGTTAAATCCTTTTATGATATTCTACTGTAAATATGGGAATCATTGGGAATGACCAAACTCAAAGATGATCCACAAGAAAAAGATGAACATATTTTCAAACGCTGACACCACATCAGGTCGGGCAGGCCGCTCATAGGAGGCTTCAGCCCACCAGGCACTGCCAGCTTGCAACTTGCGCAAAGGCGCCTTTGGTCGTGTATCTGGAAATTCTGGTAACCGAACATGTTTTGCCGGAAAATGCTCAATTTATAGATGCGGTTTCCATTAAAACATCATTTGGGATTTTCAATTGCCATGTTGATTACCAAGGGTGGGCCCGGGATGGTTTGTTGATGTTTGCTCTTGCCATTCTCTTGGGTGAAACACCTGGAAAATGCCACCCCAGAAAAGTGTTCTCTACCTGTTCTGATAGCGTTGCAAAAAATGGTAAGCTACGCAAGATCTGAACCTCTCTCACATCTCATTATATACAGTAATTATATATATGCTCGGCGAGAGGGCAGTTTCCATGAGCAACTGCACTCACTCTCCATGCCAATGGCAGCTGAAAGTAAAAGACAAGGAATCGACTACTTTTTTGCGCCAGCTAGCATCGTTTCGGCCAGCTATGTCTAGCTACGGAAAAAGGAAGAGATAACATTTTAACATGTAGCCCTTTGTGTTGCCGGCACGCTTGGCAACTATAACCCAGATAGTAAAATCCCACCTGCACCTTTCTGATCCTTTCTGCATTGAGCATTAATTGTCATTTGCGCGTTGGTGTTTCTGGCGGGCGTGCGTACACTGACTCTTGGGCGCTTCCGATGCAGGTCGGCATTTCGAAAAGATTCTCAAAAAGATTCGCTCCCTCGGAGTTTGGGTGACAGCCAAAAAGACTTTGCGGACGTAGGCTAAGGCCAGGTACCATGTTGCACCATGTTTCAGCATGTTGCACCAGTTGCGCCAGCATCATGGAATTGTGATATTGGAAGTGGTTGGGCTGTTCAGCATGACACAGTATGACAGTGTCCAAGCGTGCAGGCATGCACAGGATGCAGATAAAAACATTCTTGGCATTGGCATGTTTGCAGAGCATGGTTGCCATAAACATCCTTTTTCCACCAGGTGCATGATCAATAGAGGAGTAGCATTGAACAAAGATAGGTAAATGATGGTAAGTCGCATCCCATGCCGGTCCCTCTATTTCCCTAGAAAGGCATCGATGGTTCCTGGAATTCTTTGAGGCCACGGCACGATTGAATTTCACTCCATTGAGTCGAGCTATGTTGTCATTCCTCTTTCACATTGCAGTCACCATTACGATACGTGACATTCACACATCACACTGCATATCACTGCAGATCACCGCAGATCACTGCAGATCACTGCATAGTTAGCATACTGCAACTTGTTTTCAGCGTTCCTTGCTTGGGACCTCCATGCACATTTTTTTGAAGATCTCCAGGATCTCCAGGTAGCCTTCAGCCTATGATGCTCATTGTTTAGTGAGATAGCGCAGAATCGGCCGGAGGCCACACAGTTTCACCAGCCGCAGATGCAGTGATTACATCGTGCTTTGCTTCGGCTACACGGCTGCAGTTTGCTGCAGTCAAGTCTGTGACAGTCGTGAGCTTGTCTCATCAGCAGCACTGGCAGCAACGCTGAACTCGCGTGGCGCCTTTTTGAGTGGCAGCTCGGCAGAGCACGGCATACTCGTCAAGATGCTTGCATTAATCATTATTTCTCATTGGTTTAAGCGGAAACCTGCAGGAAACACACTTTTATATCATGGTTGAGGGTCAAAGCCAGGGTTTCCTTCGGATTTCCGTTGAAGCCATCCGTTGAACCAATCGAATTGGCCAGAAACACACAACTGCTGCGGCTTCCTTTCGACCAACACAGCTCCAACAGGAGCAAGATGGCCCTGGG
>Ga0126342_10010671_pt1:0-7500 | contig 16443 bp, 16 predicted proteins | sample Cyp1metagenome_FD_92528 | JGI IMG/M metagenome (GOLD analysis project Ga0126342, IMG submission 92528) | Coral microbial communities from Lord Howe Island, Old Settlement Bay, Australia - Cyphastrea 1 metagenome | ecosystem: Host-associated > Invertebrates > Cnidaria > Coral ... | reverse complement strand
GTCACCGCATGTGCAGCGTTTTTTTGCATTTGCTTCCGAGGGGGAACTGTTTTAAACCATGGGGTGGAATTGGGGTACCATGGGGTACCCTATTTTCAGACTTTTTCAGACACACCCGGATGGAGGGGATGAGGTTATATATACAGGAGCTGATACAACTCCCAATGTCAAAACCTGTTGAAACTATATAACTGCACAGAGCTGCGCCGTCAAGCCTGAGGTGGATATTTAAACAGTAAACATTTTTATTTACAGTCATCTACACAAACTACGAACCCTTGCTGGCTGAGGTGGCTGCTGTGTTGGTGTGCGTTCATGCACAATAAGCATGGACACGGAATGATACGGAGGTTTGAGATATAGCATGATATAGCGCTGGTTAGCCATGCCGGGAATTGTAGTAGAAAATACTTTGCCTTGCAGGCATTGGTGTGGTCCTTTATCTTCTGCTTCGTCATAATGACGGTGTGGGCGATGCTCATGGTTGAATTCGTTCATCCGCTGATTCAAGAGCTCAATGACAAACATGGCACATTCGAAGGCTGTCCGCAATGCACGAGGGCAACATCGTCCGTCATGAGCGCTAATTTGCTTTTATTCAAGACAGTAATTGCTGGAGATAGCTGGGGCGAGATTGCCGTGCCAGTCATTGAGCGCTACCCTATGACAGCTATTGTCTTTATGGGTTCCCTGCTTACCCTTGTTTTTGGAGTGCTAAATTTGATTGTTGCCGATTCTTGGCTTCGATTTGCAGGCTTGTGTGTTGCCACCCATAACTTTCCACCTGGATTTAAGCCTAGCCCAACTAAACGACAATGTCGCCCGAAAGGAAGGCAGGGCATAATAAATAATCAATGGTTCCTTCCAAGGAAAAGTCACAGGTGCGAAGGGTTCCTTCCAACTTCCAAAGGATATTATATACGTATGGTTTGATGATGATGATGATGATGATGATGATGATGAGGTTGTATGGTGCTCCCTCCTGGTGGACCTACGGGTGCATCTCGGCAGGAGTGGGCGCTAGTTTTGGTTTTCAAGGTTTAGCGGCAAAATTCACTAAGTCCAATGTTGATGGCTTGGTACAACGGCGTAGGTTTACAGGCCCGCAACTCAGAAGGAAAACAAAAACAACAAACCAAGCAGATTGAGACGCTTCCAGTTGAGAGTGATCAGATGCAGGCAGCACATGATCATGCCATGCTGCTTTGTGAATCGCCAAAGAAAATGCTGGAGCAGCGGAAGTCCTTTCAAATGATGTCTGAAAAATATGTTGACTGTGCTTGGCAATCGGGTGGGCAAGTTTTCCTGCTGACGCAGTGTTGCACCAATATCATCACGACGTTTGGCAACCCCATCCCTGTCTAGAAAGAAAGCCAGTTGACCACCAACAACTGGCAGATCCACAAGGCCCATTTGAGACGCAAAGGCCTCCGATACAAATGGAGCTTTCAAGGAATCGACTCTTGGGAACAGCGCGGTTAGCCATATTTATGAAGACGGCAGCAAGGCCATCCCCATCCACCCAGCGACGGCCCCACGCCGCCGCCTGATTTGCACGGAACCAGCAGTGCATGGACCTCGTCAAACGCGGGGCCAACGCAGCAGTACAACAAAAGAGCGCGAAGAAGAAATTCAATTCAGCAGCCGACAAGGAAACAGCGCAACCAACCACGAGCAGCGGCAGCACAGAGGGAAACGCCGAAGTTGCACCGACAAAACTTGACGGCCCTAGTCAGTACTACAAGAGAAGGGAAGCCCCCTGTGCTGGGACCGGGCGGGCCTTGGCCCAGACGCCAAAAAACCACCCTACACATTTCACCGCGCTGTGGCTGGGTGGAAGATATGGGCCGAAACGGCGATTGCTTTTTCGTGCCTGGATATTTGGACCAAAGCTGAGAATCACTATTTGGGAAAAGAGCAAACCGAAGCAGACATCACAAAAGCCACTTTGCAACTGCGGCTTGGGGCAACCAAACACATTCACAAATACAAGGCCCTTTATAAAGCAGCATGGTGTAAGACACCATGGAACAGCAATAATTGCCAACGAGCTGGCTAAACAGCACCACGGAACTTCGAAGAATTTTTCAACAAGCCGGCAAGAAAACTTCCTACGCCAATGATGAGCACATCATTACCTCAGCACAGCCACTCGCACAGTCACCCCAGTTTGGGTCTGGCGAGCTTACAAAAGACGACAGCAGCAACACGGAGACCGCCCGGAAACTTTGGCATAGTGGAGTCTGGGCCCTTTCCTTCCACAACGACCAGGCCAAAGATAAACCAGAGCTACAAGCAAATGTGGGGGTCGTACTACCCTCACTACACTTGTGTCTTCCCGCCTGCAGCCAGTGATCCTCCAAGCACTTAGCTACGAGAAGCACCGCAGCTGGCCTGCAGGGGCTGGAAAAACGATACCATCCACACCCGGCGAAGCAACTTTCACACCAGCAAAAAAGATCGAAAAATCACAAGACAGATGGTGCCTACACCGCGGTGAGGTCATGTCACACCGGCAGACAGCGCAAAGCTGGCCACCCCCGGCACAGGCTGCTGTGGCACAAGCACACCAGGCACCAGCAGCAAAGCCAAGGTGATAAGGCTAGCCAAAACAAAAGGGCCTTTCACCAAATCCAAGGAGCCACGGAGTCCACCACCCCAAGGACTTCTTCAAACCAATACACCAATCCTGGAAGATGGACATTGCCAAAAGAAGAAACTATTTCCTGGCAGTCTTAAATCCTCCCAACCCACCACCAAAAAAGGCGACGACAAGTGGGAATAGACCTCCGCAGTGCAAAGTTGAACTTCCTGGCAAAAGCAGGAAGAATTTGGCAAGCAAACGAACCAGCCACATGCAGTTCCGGCACCGGCACCCCACATCAACAGAACCCAGTTGATCCCAACTCCCCAAGGCCAAACGAAGTTGGTCATGCCAATTCTGCTGGTTAGTGCCAGGAGCAATGTGAGACATCACTGAGAGACAAGCATCTCTGCTATCCAAAAAGCATGACTGAAGCAAGTCCGGAAGAACAACACCAGTCAATCCTTTGTCCAAAAAGGATACACCAGAAGCTTGGCTTAGCCAAAAAATGCTTGGCAAGGATGACTATGATCTCACCATTGGTGGTGAGCCGGTGTGCAGGTTCAGACCTGGTTGGTGGCTGGCGGCTTGTAGGACGCCGCCAGCTTTCGTGTGTTTTCGTGCCTGTGGGGTGGGGTGGGGTGGGTAATAATATCTTGCTCACACTGCTTCAAGCACGCTCTTGCTGCTACGCTCTTCAGTTCTTGTGGGGTGGGGTAGGGCGGGGTGGGTAATAAGGTCTTGTTCACACTGCTTCAAACATGCTCTTGATGCTACCCTCTTCACTTCTTCAAGTAGCTTCCAACACGCTCTTAAGGCTACGCTCTTCACTTCTTCAAGTCCTGAAACGCATGGGAAACAAAGATTTGAAAGTCTGATGCAAAGATTTTTTTTTAAAAAAGTATATAGTTTGTCGCGGGATTTAACAGAGTCAAAAAAAAGGACCCAGACACAAATCCTTGAGAAAACACACGCAAACTGAAGTCGCCACGGTTGGAAAAACAGGCGGCGTTCTGTGAGCCGCTTAGCTAGTTCAGACCTGGTTGGTCCACCTGGCCCACGCAAAAGAAACAAAAAAGCAGTCGGAAATGATTTTTTGTTCATATGCACCAAGTGTCACCGGGTTGCACTTTATGGACAGAAGCCAACAGACCATCCCCTGCAAAGGTCCTAAAGCGACACCAGCAGTCAGCGGCCAAAACCGATGGAAACAACTCCGCCGATCCACTGCTAACCAAAACATTCTTGAAACTTGCAAAATCAGAAAAGCTGAAGCAGACGCAAACAAAAAAGACTACAGAGACCCAACCACGGTCTGTTGCTTTTTTTAGCATTTTCATGTTCGTGTAAGGTCACTTGCGTTGCGTACTCTACCGATGCTATAGGGAGGGGGGGCGAAAACGTCACTTGCACGTGTAGCGGATGCTACGTTGATCATGGGGTGGTGTGGGGTGGGGGCGCGGTGCTTGTGCATGCTTCCCTCAGCACCGCCTATTCGCTCAGCGGGTCAACAAATTCTGAAGGAAGTAATCGATCGCACACGCGCAGCAGCTGGCAACCGCCGTTGGATAGCCATGCGACTACAACATGTGACCCGGTGAGGTCGAAACACTGCATCCCCAAGCAACACCACCACTCTCCTTGTCCGCCAGGCTGTACTGCCAAAGCTTGGAAGGATCGGGCAGAACTGGGGCACCAACCCAAAAGCTTGGATCCACAGTAAGGGTCACGAGCACAATATCCAAGCAGTCCCACCGGAAGAAGCTACGAAAGCAATCGCCTTCCACGCCTGGCAACACCAAGCCACTGCAGCTTCGCCTAAAAGGTTGCGGCCCAAGACCCAAGACGCAAGGGGTTACTGCCCATCTCAAACAACATGGCAATCCCCCACCCCTCCACTGAGATTCTGTGTGCATGCGTGGCGGCTGTGTGGCCGCCAGCGCTCTGCTACGCTGCAGCCGCCCCGATCATCACCATCAACGACATCATCATCATGATGGTGGTGATGGTAAGATTAAAATGATGATGATGATGATGATGGTGATGGTGATGGTGATGGTGATGATGATGATGTTCATGATGTTTGGAAGGAACCCTACGCAGGTGCTTTCGGGAAAAGCGGCCGTAAAAACATGTAAAGACACCGTCCAGCTGCAACCAAAACACACACAGGTAGTTGTCGACACGTTTGCAGAATATCGCCAACGAGATGTGATTCACTTGGCGGAGGATTTGGAGGTTGACCTTGCAAATGATCAAAAAATATTGCAACGAATGTTTGAGCGAATTGATGAGGATGGGAGCGGCCTTGTCTCGTATGAGGAATTGGTCGAAGGAGCCCGGAAAGACCCAGAATTCCAGAGCCGTTTGCGTGTGATGGACATAGATGAATCAGACTTGCGGCAACTTTTTGACATGATTGACAGCACGGGCGAAGGAAAAATTGAGAGTTCTGAATTTATCGCTGCTTTGAGCCGCTGGGTGCATGACAGCAAGACGGCGCCCCGTTTCGTCAAGTACAACGTTCTGCGGTCATTGCAGATGCAGGAAGAACTGTATGAGACAGTTCACGAACAATTTGAGATGTTATCGTCTCGGCTGGACCCTTGGTTTTGTTACAAACGAAACCTTTTGAATCCCCTTGTCATATCTTGTCATGTTGTAGAGATTTGGCAAGGACGATGTTGCACGTTGTTATTTGCACAGTTGTTTTCCGTTAAAATTGTAGCGGCCAAAAAAAGAAATTAACCCAGCTAACAGCACCTTCCGTTCCAGTTGTCAGGGCCAGGAAGAAAGGGCGCACCAGTCCCCAGACCCAGAGGTTGAAACCCAGCAGGCAGTGCTGTTGGGAATGACCACCCTACGGAACTGTGGCTGACTGACATTGTCCATGCATGTTTCATTCATGGAGTAACTTAGTGACACAATGAATCGATGGGTAATCGAATCAGGGACTGAATGACTGACTCTGAATGATTCGCTGAATGACTGATTTTTCTCTCTCAGTTTCCCATGTTTCCCCTACTGGACTGCATTGACTTTATCCCGCGCCTCCAGCTACATTAGAGCTAGCTGTTTCGTTAAGTAGTTCCCTTCTGAGTCGGTGTAGTGAGTGATAGTTTGATTTCATGTTTGTTTTTGATAAACAATAATAGTAAACATTTTTTGTTATATATATATATATATGTATATACATATATTATATAGTATATATATTATATATATTGTTGGTTTATGTTGGTTTTCATGGCAACACACTTGGTGTGAGGACTACAGCGACTATGCATTGGAGAGCATCCTGAAAGGGTCGGGACTCTTCGCGGGTGTTTCTCCCCAGTCGTCTCCAAGTGAATCCCGACAGTTTTTCACGCAGGACGATGCAGAAATTGACCAGGCTGTCACCAGGTTGCTGGAAGCAGAGGCTCCTGAACAGCCACATCGCAGCTTGGCTCCTGTGACGCTGGCGACAGAACTGAAAGATCTGAAGGAAAGTGCTAATCCAAATCGCCCAAGTGTTGGCGAAACTGGTGCGCTAGATTCGCTAGATGCTTGCTTGCACATATTTGTACATGATTTTCCTGATGTCAATAGACAACAGAACGCCTGAACATGTTTGATATACATGCGCAATCATTTGCATGAGTCATTTGAATTCATTTGATGTTTTTTTGGTTTATGTGGTTTTTCGTTTTCTCAATTTGTTGGGAAAAAAACCATGGAGGATGAACTGCGAACAACCAATACCTTTGAGGACGCCAAGGTTGATTCTGGGTTTGATGATGTGGCCGAGTCCAATGTCGGAGCCAATCATTCTGCCTCTGCAGCAGTGGCACAAGTGGAACATCTCGTTTTGAGGGCCACAGAAGCTTGATGGATTGGTTTGTTTTGGGCGATGTATTTGCCATAAGTGACCACATAACCATACATAAGCTACATAAGCAACTAAACCTTTGGCCGGGGATCAACAAACAGCCAAGGAAGCTGCTCTCAAGCGATCTCTTGCAAATTTGGAGAGCACTCTGCAAGGTCTCACAAGGGGCATGGCATTCCCCAGCCAGGGGAATGCCCAGCGTGGTCGGCATTCAATTTCAATGCAGAATTCCATGTCACTGCCAATGTGACCTACTTGCAGGCTTGGACTGTGTGATACTGTGTGATACTGTGTGATATTATGATATATTATGATATATTATGCGAATTTATGTGAATTTATGTGACATATTGTGACATGCTCTCGGCTGCTTGTCGCAAGAGTCAGATGGATCAGATGGGACCCAGGATCGGGATGAACAGTCTGGGATCCTCGCGTCCACCAGCTTCCTATCAACGGCGTCGAGGGAGCCGCGGCTCCAAGATGCACTCTGCTGAACTCAGACCAATGAGAAAATCAGTGAGAATGCCAGTGGGAACATTTAGCCCACCAGGAGCGTCCATGTCTCTGGGCGTATCTATTCAGGGAAGGCGTGCTTCGAGAGCTTCGGCGGGTGAAAATTTACCCTCACACAGGCCGGGCACATTGATTTCTGACGCAATGTGGAATCATGAAATATTGTATATGAACTATCCCAACATTCACAAACCAACAGATTCCAAGTGAGCAGTGGCTGCTAAACCCCGGTTGACTGATGATTAAGAAGTACTGATTAGTTCGTGGGCTATACTCCCATAATACATATATATATATATATAAATAAATATAAATATAACTATAAATAAATATATATAACTATAAATAAATATATATAAATATATATATATAAATAAATATATATATAACTATAAATAAATATAAATAAATATATATATATATATATAAATAAATATATATAACTATAAATAAATATATATAAATAAATATATATATATAAATATATATATATATTTAAATAAATATATATATATAAATAAATATATAT
>Ga0126342_10010670_pt1 | contig 16444 bp, 15 predicted proteins | sample Cyp1metagenome_FD_92528 | JGI IMG/M metagenome (GOLD analysis project Ga0126342, IMG submission 92528) | Coral microbial communities from Lord Howe Island, Old Settlement Bay, Australia - Cyphastrea 1 metagenome | ecosystem: Host-associated > Invertebrates > Cnidaria > Coral ... | reverse complement strand
AGCATAGAAAAGCATAGAAAAGCATAGAAAAGCATAGAAAAGCATAGAAAAGCATAGAAAAGCATAGAAAAGCATAGAAAAGCATAGAAAAGCATAGAAAAGCATAGAAAAGCATAGAAAAGCGTAGAAAAGCGTAGAAAAGCATAGAAAAGCATAGAAAAGCATAGAAGCTTGTGTCGAAGCTTGAATGTGTATTATATATATATATACAGTGAAATAGATTTCTTCTTATATTGTATATCGGTTGTTGTTGAAATGATGTGAAACGCAAGCAGTGGCAAGCTGTGCTGATGCTTTTGGCAAGTCTGGCCTTGTCCACTGTGTTGGGCATCGGAAAGCCCTTCCACAATGCGTTGTCTACACGTATCTTCTTTTGGGACTGAAGGTTTTCCATTTGATTCGTGTGGTCCGGCTTCTCCGGTCAAGGTATGCAGTGCTTTGGGAGCCAAGGTCAAAGAAACTAGTGCGATCAGGTGAATAAACCGTGAATCAAGAGTCACCAAGCCTCCAGTTCTGCAATCAATGTACGGAACTCAGGAATGGCAGCCTTGGTGGAGGGGCAGGACCTATGAACTTGAGATCATTTCATAGTGCAAATTTCAAAGATCCAAGTAGAACAGTAGAACCAAATGAACACTTTGAGAGTCCCAAATGGAACAAAGATGAACAAAGGTTGCAAATCGTGGTAAGAGCTTCCACGCTGTAGCCACTGGACTCTGTGCATCTCATGTCTACGAGCCAAGATCAGGACCAGCAAACCTTCAGCAATCAGAACGGTGCCTGCCAACCATCTGCGAGTGATACGTCAATCTAAATGACTTCAAACTGTATGCAAACACATTAGCCTTGACATTTCTCCACACTAGGGAACAGTCAGAACCTCCTGATTGGGCCCTTAACATCTATCAAATCCCACTATTGCATGGGATGCTGTACCTGAATGACCCTGGATTTTGACACTAGCACACAGTCCTGTGCAAGAGTCTGACTTGTTTTGAAGAATCTTCAATGAAATTGAGAGCAGGACCGAAATTCTTGCCGTCATCTGCACGAGCTGAAATCACCTAAGAGCCAATCTGCAAACATGTTCGGGTTGCAGAAGTAGAATGCTATCTTCGCTTGCAAGTTGCGATCGTTTGCGAACTCAGGCTCCGGCATCTGCAATGCCATTGACAATCTCTCGCAAATTGTTGCGCTGCTCATCCACCTGAATAGTGATCACCCTCCAAAAGTATCGTTGCAATTCAGTCGTTGCTGTCGCTTTGCTGTCGCTTTGCTGTCGCTTTGCCCTGTTCGGCGCTCTGTGGCAGTCTAACTGTTAGCCCTACCATGCACCTCCTCAGAGAGCAGGAGCAGGTTTGGCTTCGTTTCCAGTGCGACTTCCAAGGCAACGTGCGATGTGGCGTTTCTGCCTCTGGTGCTCACCGGCCACCGGTGGCCACCGGTGGCTGATGGAAATGGACTGAGACATACTGAGACCATCTGAGACCTTTGTTTGTCTTGTGAATGTGCTATTCTGTTCAATGAATTTCAATGATCCCTTGTTGATTATGCCCTGCTCTGCATTCCATCTTTAAATTCTTTTGCACCCGTCTAATCCTTTCAATGTCTTCTGCTCTCTCTCTCATCTGCCTGTCCCATTCTTTTCTCTGTGTTGGTTGCGAAGCAGCGTGAAGTTCCAAAATCTTGATACAGTTGGACGGAAAAGTAATTTGATGCACTACACAACCCGAACTCAGACAGAAGGAGTAAAATGCCGCAAGGAAAACGCCGGAAGAATGCCGCAAGATGCCTCCTGTTGTCGAACCATCCATGAGCTTCAGAAAGTAGTAGTACTTCCTAGCGCTCGATCCTCAGGTGTTCAAGCCATTTGCACAACGAAAACTTCAAAAAACGCTTTATATATTTTTTATAAATCCATGTAAAGCTTTTAATTACAAAGAATGAGGTGTACATAGGTTTACTCCGAGGAGTTTGCTGCAGACGAGTTTGATTAGAAACGAACTTGCGAAGGAGAAGCGGGACCACTGTTCAGCGACCACAAAAGGATCGACTCTGGACAAAAGGCTTCACCGAGACCAAACAAGAGCGGTGTCACAAAGAAGACATACTCTTGAGCTCGCTTTGTCTCACACATACTTGACGTATCTTGACCGACTTCCCAAGCATGCTCAGCTTGTGCTCAGCTTATGCTCAGCTTATGCTCAGATTGACACCATCGATTGCAGTGTTTCCAACCTCAAGAAGAAGGTAACTAGCAGTTGGCCAATGTTATAACATGTTATATACATTAAAAAAAATATAATACTTATCGCCTTTTGCAATGGGCACATCATTCAGACTTATTCATCGAAGATGTCTGAATATTCTTTTGAGAGAGGCTGCAATGCACTGTCGCCAAGAGTGCGGAAACCATAGCAGAAACCATAGCAAGGAAACATAAGGAAACCATAGCAAGCCGCTTAACCATAGCAGGCCGATGCAAAAATAGCAAGCCGTAGTGAAACCACAGATGTTTCAAGTCTGAGCCGGTCTGAGCCCTGGGCAAGCTCTGACATGGCTTTGGTAGCAGAGTCAAAACCCAGAGACCTCACAGCTCGGAAAAGGCTTCTGCTCCACACAAATTCCTTGTTGGTCACAGCATGCCAAGGAGATTCTTTGTTGGTCACACCTTGGATCTCCTTGGCATGCAACAAAGATACTTTGCAATCTTTGCCGCAAAGTTTGCTGCAAAATTCAGAGTTGTTGGACATATCAGTGACACTTCTGTCTTTCATCAGAGATATTCAGCACCATTCAGCGATATTTTCTGTTTATTCTTCGGTCGCATCCTGGTTGCTATTCCTCAGAGTCCAGCGCTTCGACAAATTCGTTCACCATGCTACCTTCAATGCCACAGGGGACGCCCACAACACCGGTCTTCACCTTGCAGCGCACAAAATGCAGCAAATCCGCAGAAGCACGCAGAAATATGAGAAATACGCAGAGCCCACATTGAAGTACACAAGGATTCAGACACATTCAAACTATATAATATATATTTCAAACTGTCAGAGCCCATGACTGCCACTTGGCTCAGTTGAAGCATGAAAGATATGCAAGGCACTGCAAAGGGAAGGTTCCCTGGTAGCAATCCAGGGACAATCCTTAAATCTTTCCAAATCTTCATGTGCAACGGAGGGCTGCAATGTCTGCAATGGCAATAGCCGTCAGTAGCCACATCCCCTTCATGGCTTTCATGGCTTTAGCTTGAGGATGTTTGAGGCCTTGTTCTGCTTGAAGTACTCTGACAAATAAGCTGCATCGGTGTTTGTGCCTTTCAAGAGCAGCAAATCGAATGCTTCAGCTAGCTATAACATGCAATTCAAATCAATTCAACTGAACCAATTCTTTCATCTTTTAACAAAATGTTTAACAAAACGTTCATCCGTATGCTGCGTATGCTGCAGATCGTTCGTACTTTGAAAGTGAGGTTCGTACGTGCTCCTCCCACCAGCACCAAGCCATCTAGGTCCAAATCCTGCATGGCAGACATTGGATCGCTTGGATATAAATTTCAACCAATTTCAACCGAAGCCGCGAAGCTTTCTCATCTTGCTCTTAACTTTTAATTGATGCCATCAGTCACATCATGTCACATTCAAATGTTTCAGAAATCCCACTGCGAAATGCTTCGTTCCCGCCCCTGAAAGTTGGGGGGCCGACGGGCCGACACGGGCCGACTGGATGCCTCTGATCTTCGGTCCCTCAAACCTGCAACTCGCTGCAGTGATCGCCCCAGTCGGCCTGGCAAGTGCTCTTAGCCATCTCCTTCTCCTCCTGGCATCACAGACAAATTCATAACTCGGATCCATTCACATCCACATCCACCCGTTTCCTCGTTAAGCCTCGGCAATCTGATGGATTTGACAAGCCATGCCAGTCCAAGCCCAGTCCAAGCCACAACAGCAAATCAACATCGACAGAAACAACAATATCGACTGTTGATGTGTCCCGTGTCTGTGTCGTCCGTCAGAGCGTCCTGGGTGTTGATTCGATCGACTGTTCGTCCAAGCCTGGGAGAATTTGGCGATATGGCTGTACATGTTTGTACATCTTTGAAGCATATATCGAAGCATATTTGAAGCTCATGACTCTGATTCAAATGCATGAATTTGCGTCAGCTGAAGGGCCGGTAGAAGAAAGGGACATGATTGCTCAAACCACTTTCTCATGTCCACGCGTTGTCCCTTGTTTTGGGCTTCAACGCTTACATTGGCCTTACATTGGCCTTACGCCTTCGCTCTGAGGCCCTTGCATCTCCAAACCACCTCAGAGTGAACAGTTGTGAACCGTGAATTGGTTCGTCGATTGAAAACCGAGCTGAATTTCGAATTTAATCCACGGCTTCGGACACGACCAGGTAACTAGGCATGTCGATGAAATTGATGAAACTGGGCCATCAAAGGCACACTTCAAAGACTCGTCATTAGTATTCATTTGTCTTGTTTGCTTTCGCATTTTGGCTCCTACGTTTTTCATGTGGTAGCTCCGTTGAGCTCCTATCATGTTGCAGGTGCATTCAGGTGAATTACGATGTTTTTTTTACATGAGGATGCCTGCGCCGCAGAAAGAGTCGCAAAGCTCTGGATCCAGTTCGACAGCCTTCAAAGATGTTCAAAGGTCGTTCGCAGTGAAAATGAGATTGATCATCCAATTGAACATAATTGAACTACAATACAAGTGTAAAAGCAACACTTTGGTGAACAACTGATTGAAAGCATGAATTGAACAAACATGAACAAACAATAGAAGCAACCAAGTGAAAGCGTAATCATAGATCACTGATGCTCATTATATATCATTATCATTGTCTTATCATTGACAATTTTTGCAGAGGTATGCGCTCCTGCTTGTCCATCAAGCCATGAGTGCCGCCGACAAAGCCGTAGACTTTGTTTCCATGATTTACAGGCCTCAGCTCCGAGACTCTCACAGTAATCATTGTTTGAAGATGTTTGCAGTTTGAAGACTTTGAATAACTTAGTGAATATGAGAATATATCATAATATATTTGTATAAATGTCTAACATCAGAATTTCCATTTGGTCATCTACCAGAAATTCTCTGAGTCTTTTGCAGCATATCCACCAAACCGCAAACAAAGTCATGACATCCTGGAGCCTACAAGCGCGCTAGCAGTCACTAGCAGCTTCATCACAACCAACACATCGTTTTGTCCTATGTTCTGAGAACCTTGTTATACGTTGTTTTATTCTGCTATATTTGTTATTTGGGTTGTTATCTATTTTGCTATGCCTTTCTCATTCTGTCTCAATCTCAATGCACCAAACTCGAAGACCAATCAACCGTTTCGTCAATTTGACAAACAGATCAAGTTATGATGGATCGGCTGCTTCTATCTCGGTCCTGGATGATAATGCTGTTTGCATCCATCAGGCAGCCAATGTTGATTACTGCTTCTATCTGCTTCTATCTGCTTCTACACAGCGGCCACTGCCGTGTTTTGTATCAAGATGCTTACGATCACTCTCATCTCCTGTCTGACTTTTCGCAAGTATGAGACTCCTGTGATCGCAAGTGGCAAGGCTGCCCCAGCCTGTCGCCCACAAAACACGATGCCAATCTTCTTGTCATGGATCGGTGCATTGCGTTCCTGGCAGCCGAATAGCATAGTGATAGGATCGCCAAACACCATCAGAAGAGCCGGCCCTCTAAACCTTCAGCATAAGAATGGCACGGGAATGGTAGGGCCCTTCCAGGACAAAGCCAACGAAATACACTTTGGGACAGTCCTTTGGACAGTCCTTGGGAAGTCATGGCTGCCAAGCGGTTTCAATTTGCACCTGCCTCGGTCGGTACGATGTCCAGGATTGGTGCATGAACTTCTGAGAAGTACCTCGAGACCACCTGGGAACAGCTGGAAGCAAGAGGGAAGGCCGCTCGAATAGTGAAAATGCAGTCCAGAAGACAAGCATGCTATGCTGTGCCAGTGCTGTAGCCACGTAGCATATGCGCTTTCGCTTCTTGACATTTGACGTTTGGTTTGAGTCATTTGAGTGGAGTTTTGTGATCAAGCTGACCACTGTATGAGCATTGCAGCAAGTCTCCTCTCCCTTTTTCACCTCAAGGCGACTGAAGGCGTAAGGCGACTAGGGTCACCCAAGGCCGAGACCATAGAACAAGAATGAATGATTTTTGTATTATTCATATATATATATTTATATATATATATATATTTGTTTATTTATATATGAAAATGAATGAAAATTGTTATGAAGTGATCCGGATAAATATTGATAAATTCTGGGAAATTCTGTGAATTTACGTGAATTTACTTTTGCTTTTGCTATGCACCTTAGTGTCTCCTTAGTGTCTCCTTAGTGTCTCCTTAGTGTCTCCTTAGTGTCTCCTTAGTGTCTCCTTAGTGTCTCCTTAGTGTCTCCTTAGTGTCTCCTTCGACGAGAGTCTGATGTCTGGTGGCGACTGCTGTTCTCCTGAGTGGTTGGCTGTCACAGCATTCGCATTGAATGTACTGATGGCAGCTGGCAAACGACGCTCGCGATCCTGGCGCATCTTGTCCCCCAATCCAATACGATCTCCCACCATCTCCCACCCAATCAAACGTGAAATTCGCATGAGAAAACTTGAGTACTCAAATGACAATCGAGAATCCAAAACGGTGGTCCGGTGGTTCTGTCGTTTAATATGCATCCAAAATAGCAAGCTTGACTGCTTGACCAGCAACAGTCATGAGTCATTATAGTCATTGCATTCCTCGAAGTTGAGATGTTGAAACATGTTGAAAGCCACAGTTCACTGTACTTAATTGGACTTCCATGTCACTCCTTGAGTAAACAAACAAGATCAAACAAGCATGTCAGCCGAATGTCAGCCAAATGTCAACCCTGACGAAACCCAAATTTCACCTTAAACCAAACCTAAATAAACCCTAAACCAAGCCTAAATAACCCAAAACCAACGCTAAGTAAACCCTAGAGACCCTAAAACAAACCTTGACGGAAACCCGACATTAACCATTAACCCGAAGCCAACCTCAAATAAAACCTAAACCAAGCCTGACTATACCCTACACCAAGCCGAAATAAACCCTAATCCAACCTTTACACAAACCCTGATGAAACCCTAACTTAACCTTAACCAACCCTTAAAAAACGCCTAAATAAACCCCAAGCCAACGCTAAGTAAACCGTAAATAGACCCTAAACCAAATCTTGACGAAACCCTACATTAGCCCCAAACCAGCCCTAAATAAAACCTAGATCAAGCCTGAATATACCCTAAACCAAGCCTAAATAAACCCCAAACCAAACCTAAATAAACCCTAAACCAACCTTAAAACAAATCCTGACAAAACCCATCATTACCCTAAACCAAACCATGAGGAAACCCTGCAGAAACGTTAAACCAACCCTAAAACCAACCCTAAATAGACCCCAATACATCTTGAAACAACCCTGAACCAGCCCTAAAGAAACCATGTCACTTTGATGGCCCACGAGGCACGCCGCAGGGCAGTCACCCCTCGCCCCTAGTGGGGCTGTGGAGGGTGACTGACTCCGACGTGGGGGGTGATTGACTCCTGTGGTCTGACTCTGCTAGTGGGTGACCGATTCCGTCTGGTCTCAGCCAAATGTCAGCCAAATGGACCTTGGTGATCATCAAAGCTCTCCACCTCTGCAGCTCCGAGCGCATCCTCTTCCTTGAGCAATGCGGCGACATAATATTGACAGAATTGCAATGAAATATCGAATGACCTTCTGCAAGCCGAGAATTGCGTCGACTGAATTTTGTCACGTCCAATTCCTGTCACCCGTCACAATTCCTGCCATGCATGACAACACAATCGGCATCAATCAACCCATCTATCATCATCTATCTGTATTTCGCTCACCAAACAAAACAAGATAAAACAAGCATGTCAAGATATGTCAAGATATGTCAAGATATGTCAAGCATGTCCATGGTTGCTTAATGCTGATGGGTCACGCTTGCGGCAAGAAGAGGAACTTTCCCATCCTGTGGCGGCATGGCTCGGCAACTGACCAAACAATCTGACGACTCTGACGACTGTGCTGACTCAAAGCTGCAATAAAAATGATCCCAACAGCCCAACAGCATTTCCATCCACCAGCAAAACCACCAGCAAAACTAACATGCCAAGTGCCACACATTCGCTATTTATTGTATATTCAAGCCATTCAACCCATTTAAGCCATTCGAACTTGAGGAATTTGATCTTTACATTTTATTTGGGTGTAGATGCAATGTCTGCAATGTGTAGATGCAATATGTGCCTCACAATATCTATATGTGTGGCTCATCATATCTCCTCCCATCTCCTCCTGTCTTTGAATCCTGCCATAGCCATTTTCCCAGCCTCTTTGGCTTTTCCGTGGGAACCTGCAACTCCCAGGTCCTGAAAGAGGCAAACGAAACAGCGGAAACAGCACATCCCACAATGTTCAGATTGATCGTCTGCCAAGTGCCTAGCACATGCCTAGCACATTACCTCAAAAACGGAGAAGTTTAACTTTTTGAAACCATGATCAACATGATCTTCACAGCTGCTTCAAGACCCTCAATGCAAATCAGCGTTGATGCACGCATCCCTTGCCTTCCCAGCTCTAGTTGCAGAGTCATAGGGATGTCCTTCAACCAAGGCTTCACACGTCAGACTCTTTCAAACAGCCAAACTGTGGCATCTTATGATTCTGAGTTTGATTCTGTTTACAATTTTGTCACTCCATGTTTATGGCCATGTTTATTGTAAAGCAGGTTGACACAGTGAACACTGCGAAAAATCTCACTACACTTGTCACTGCTTGTCCTTGGAAACTTCACAGTTTACCATGTCAAATTGCGTGGGCCCAGGGATGCGGTACCTCGAAGAAAGCTGACACTGTTGCTGTTTCCAAAACATTGCAAAACATCATAACACATCATAACACAACTTCGAATATGATGTCTTTCAAGTCAAATATGATCAGATCGAAAGATTGGATAATGTTAGAAGCAAAGTCTCTTGGATGTCTCAACAAATACGTAGAGCTTGGTACATGTCGCAGATTTTAAGATAGTCCCGGATCTTCTTGTAGAACTGGAAGGGCTGAGACCTGGTGACACACAGACACTGACAGGCTGCCATTTCTCCAAAGCGCCAGCAATCGCCATCACCGGCATCGTATGAGCACCGCACAGGCCACCAGTCATTTCTACCAAGGCTTTGCGAATCACAGGCTTGTCCTGTCAAAATGTTCAAAAGTATGTCAAAAATCAGACCTAAATCAAGCTGATCACAAGCTGATCAAACCACAACTAGTAGTGAATAGTACTAAGTAATGGAGCAGTGGCATGGACAACATGAACACAACAAACAGCTCAAGAAGGGGAAGTAGAATGTTTGTAATTTTTCTAGAGTTCAAACGAGAAACATTTGCAAAAAAAACTAGGAGCGACCATATTGAGTACATTTGCCTGAAATCTTGATGTGATCGACCCTGACTCTCTTGATTGTCGTCGGCTGAGTAGATTGGTGTCTCGTTTGTGCTCACTAAAGCTATGTGGAAGCTATGTGGTGTCTTGTTTGATCTTGTTTGTGTTCACAAAAAGGAATTTGTTTGTCTTGTTTCATCCTTATTTGCAGACTGGCCTTGCCCTTCCGCCTTTCGATGACACATAAGGATGTGATTGGCACGCCACCACATTGCCACTCCTGTCGGGATGCGAAATCATGCTAGGCCTTCCAGGGGAGTTGCAGCATACAAGAGCGTCGTTCCCCCATCTTGCCTTGCAAGGGGCCAATAAGTTCTTCACACTGGCAATGAGGCCTGTACAGCCATTGACCTGGGACTGCGCTGGCCATGGCCACGGCTGACTCACAAGATGCACGCAGAAGCTGGTCAAACCGAGTCAAACCTTTTGCGTTTTGCCACAAAAGTCTGTGCAAAAAGAGCATTCCTCTTCTCTGCGAAGAATTATCTATAATCATTGCAAACATTGAAAAGTAAGGCAAACACCAGCAGTGAGGATGCGGTGTATCCCAATGCCTGTCATATTAAGAAATCATGAAAGAACATGCAGCAAAGGACTGGCAAAAAAGGGTATAATTATTGCGCAACTCCGCGCCAAACATGTTGGCTGAACGTAGCAATACGCTGAATCAAAGATAGTGGGCCTGAGACTCACCAAATACAAGTTTCTGTCAAAAAGGGAGTGCATGCAAAGAATCCCTAAGGATGCCACTCCGATGTCAACTTGATGTGCAACATGATGCAATTCCATTTTGCAAATGACAAATACAAAGAGTCGCGCATGCCCGCTCTTCCTTCGTATCCAAATGCATGGAGTTGAGGAGAAAAGGTGCCTTCATACCTGAGCAGGGTTCTTTCCAATCCGCATGAGATATTTGGCAAAGCCATGACACTTGCATGATTCATGGAAACTTCAAGAACTAACATTCCTTGCCAGTTGATTTGCAGGTCCAATTGTTTGCCTCACTAATTCCACGTGGTTTAACCAAAATGCCGAGAAACCCAGAAGACCTTCGGTTCTCCAGTTCGTTGTGAACTGTTGCAGCCAGCAATTTTTCAGTCTCAATCTTTGCAACCTGCCACTCAGTGGATTTCCAATGGCATGGAAATCTTGGAAGAATTGAAGCAGTCAAATTCAAAGTCTTAACATGCCTGAACACATCAAATTTGACCAGTGATGCTTGGTGAAAAGACATTTGTTCTTGTTTTTTTTCTCATTGCCGTCCTGCACATTGCCATGGGGATCACGGTCGAGGAGCAGCTGAGCCCGGATAAATCCAGGCAAATACCTGGCTAAGCATGGCTAATTACTCAAGATCCAGCTAGTACAGTTGCGCAGCTATCCACTGATATTGTGTCCAGTTTTCTGGCGAGTGATTTTTCCCAACGATCAATGATCATGGATGTGAACAAACTCTGGAAAAAACTGTTATATAACCGAAGCGCCCTTCAGTGTATCTGAACATCGCAAAGTGATGCAAGTGGTTTTGCTCGATCACTCGTTCATGCCTCTTCTGCCCACCCCGCGCCGAACAACATGCTTTAAGACGAAGCAGCTGGAATTGATCCATGCATGTGCCCAGCATAATCCTCGGGTAGTTAGCAATTACCGCAAATCGTCTAATTAAGGATAATTAAGCGATGTCACCTCTAAGGTGATTGGATGGGTTGCAGGATCAGCCCATCCACTTTTGACGCTATTAACCATCTAAGAGGAAGAAGAGAAAGAAAATGAAAGAGAACCGCATTCATCATCCGAGGGTGAGCACCAGGGATATTAATGGGCCCTTCCCTGTAACGGTCACTGCTGGACGTGTGACAAATTTCCAGTCACATTTGGCTTCCCAAGTAGCTGGGGCCGTTCCCAAGTTGATATTTGCAACATCGAGAACATGCGAGAAGTGTCATTATAAATATGCCAACGTTCGAAAAGGTTTTTGGAACCAAGGACTTGGGCAACCTCTTCAACAACATGATTTAATTGAGACAAAGACCCATCCAGGTTTCTGAGTCTGGCATGCAGGGCCAAAGATCCATGCTGTACAACGTCACAATCAGCTGCCTCAGATGCGTAAACTTTCAATAAAAAGGATTCATTCCTGTGAGCTCCAGATTCAAGTTAAGTGGGTCTATTGCTGATGGTTGCCAGTGGTGTCTCAGCTAAATAACTCAGACCAGCGGCCGACTGTCCTTGGGTCTAGGCCCCAGAAAGTGAGGGCCCGAGCACCTGTTATTCGGAACGCATGCCCCGAAATAATCCAAACCACCCGCTTTCAGCACCCATTCTGATGGAGTCAAATAATGGAAATAATGGACTGTTTGCTGCATATCTGACCATCCAATGTTCTTATCCAAGGTCCTGCGGTGATTCCCTCAGCCATCAAGCAGTCATGGTATTCCTTCATGATGTGAAGAGGACAAGGCCGATTAAGCTTGCAAAGGCACGAACAACTTCTCCTTCAACCCTTGGCCATCCAGTCCGTTTTCGACACAGGCAAGGACAGAGTGACCGTTTCAGATTGCGAGAAAATAACATCCACCAGCTCGATTGCTGACTGACAGCTCCAGTTCGCGCAGCATGAAATACATACCGGTAACCACCATGGTTCGTGGCCACCTCGGTCCATTTGGAACAGGCGGCTCGGCCATACCCTGCAGCAAAGGGTTCAAATCTTGTAGGCCCCGCAAGTCCTCGCAAAACAAATCTTACACGCCTGGCAGCTGTTCTCTGAAGAGATTCTGTCCAGAGAAAACCACATGAAACGTGGTAACCCTTGATTCTGCCAAGGTGGCTCCTGTAGGACCGGTATCCACCAACTTTAAACGGCACGAGACTTGATCAAGGAATCGTTGGAAAGAGGAACGGCGGGCACACCATCTCCACACCAGCGAACATGAAATCCAATCCAAGTCTGTAGCCGTGCATCTCTTGCATGTCTTGCTGACGCAGCAAAGAAATCATCCTAAATTCCGCGAGAGCAGTAGCCCTCTGGCCAAGGTCATCGGTTGTTTCATGGGGGGCCCTAGGACCACGAGTAGCCTCCAACTGTCTAATTACAGGCATATCGGGGATCCCTTCTTCTTCTTCTGGTGTTGGACGCTGTCATCACTGAAGCAAAGTGTCAGACCCAGAAACCAAGTGAGGAGCGTCACGCCTGTTACCTACAGATGGCACCGGCTCCATCTCACTTGAAGATGCAGCATTAGCCATTGCTCTAACACCTTCTAACATCCCAGCATCAGGATCTGCTGGGAGGTTTACACAGATTTTGACTTTTGCCAACCCCATCTCACCCTTACCGCTTTCTGCTGAATGAAGGGAGATCCGGCTCAGAATCCCAGTGCTAGCTGCTAACCTTGTCAAGTGAGCCCTCAGGAGAGGGTTCCCGGCTAATAGCAAAACAACGAAACAACAGCAATTTGAGCCCTCAGCTGAAGGTTCCACGGCTGACAGTTGAGCCCTCAAAGGAGGGTTCCACGGCTGAAGCTACAATACAAACACATCTGCACTGCAAACATATTGAACGTCACGTGAAGAAATCAACATGCCGAACCATCAGTCTAGAAAGGTGACACTTAAAGCATCATAAAAGCGAATGCCACGCACAGCAACTTTTCTCGGCCAGTACAATGTCTCCGGTTGTCCTTACAGCATTTAGCTGAGGCGAGCCCTCTTTGGGGTGCCTTGTCCTGGATGCTGAAGCGAATCCACCCTTTCATCTGCGATTGGTTTTACTGGTGGCTGACCGGCTGCGGCTCTCCACCATGATTTTGGTTTGTTCTCAGGCTCCACATGAAGGGCGCCCGAGAGTTCAATCGGCAACGAACATGACTTTCCAGGCCGCAGCCTTCTCAACAGCATGTCTGCAATCTTGTTGGAGATACCTGGAATGTGGTGAACCAGGTCTGGTCTATATTCTTGCGTTGCCAAGGTCTAAAACAAACTCTCTGGAAATCTTCAGCACAGCCTTGGATTTCGCGTTCACCCCGGACACACCCTTCTTCCAGAGACGTGCCGCCCATCCGAGGTTCCAGCAGAAGTGTCCAGATTAGATTGATCTTCGTCACTGATCGCAATGGTGAAGTATTCCGTGAAAACGTTATCAAGCTCCAAAGTTGCTTGCGTACCCCATGGACCTGCATCCCAGGTAGCTCTCCCCTGAGGGCCCAGTCGCAAGTAGTGTGCCAAGGAGAACTTCCGTATGATGCCGCCTTCCTCACCATGCAAGAAAGGTAGCAGCCAGGTAAGAGAATGCTGGATCCGCTTGACCTAGACACAGCCCTGCGGCGCATTTGTCTGCTTCTCATGGAGTGCGCCATACAATTCCTGAACCATTGGTCGCCACACGTAGATGATCGTGGCAATGGACATCACCTTGCCTATCAATGTCCTCAGCGACTTGACAGAGATCATGTTGCGAAGTGCCTGCGTGATGAGATGCACAATCTCAACCACCTTGGATTGCGGCACCCATCGTCACCAGTGAAGCTTAGTTGTACGCCGATCCATGTAGCGCTGTGTGCAAGTATTGCTGTATGAAATGCTAGAGGCACTCCTAGTATCATCCAGCCAATTGAAACTATTGCTGCCAGTCTCTTCCGCTGACCTTTGTTGCCAATGAATATTCCTAGCGGGTCGTCCACGTATACGTGTAGAAGCGCATGGGATCGCCTCGGCTTGTCCAGCGGCCCCATCATTAGCAACCGTATGAACCTTGACATCATCGCAATCATCACAGAGAACGTCAGTGGTGCGGCGCGAGGGCCTTGAGCTGCGCGCTCAAAGACATAATACTGCCCAATCTTCCCATGAAGCGTGGCAACAAAGTATCTCCTTTCTGGGTGATGCAAAGGGCAAAGGGATCAGCCAAAATGCATCTGCTACATCTGATTACATCTGCAACGATAAGCTTGACAGCCTCATCATCATTGGCCCAGGACATCAGCTTCAGAGCTGATGCGACAGCATCTGTGGCCCTCGGAAGGGCTGTTTTGGATTGCCTAGCTGCCCCCCTGGACACACTCGATCTCTTGCAGTCAAGTATTATCCTGATTTTGGTGGTGCTGAGTTTGGTCTCAGGGTTGTAGTTGACCTTCGTGACGCACCCGAATTTTGACAAGATTGGATCTCCATCAACATAATCCCTGACTTGATCGATGGTATCAGCTTGAGGTGTCCTTTTGAATGGTACGCTCGGACCGCCTCAGCCGCGTCCTTGCTGCCTTCAACTCCAGCATAAATCCCTTGAATTCGCCTCATAGTTTGTGGTTAAGTCACCAGCTCCTATCTCAACTTCATCATCTCCGACCGAAATGCAAGCACCACTCAACTCTGGCTGGATCTCTATTGGTGCTGGTGCTCCTTCATACAGCCACCGTGCACATCCTGCAGCTGGATCACCCACAACCTTTGCTCAATACTCTATGAGGTGACCACGAAGCACCGTCCGAAGTTGTTGATCTCCTCTGTAAGGCAAATGTCTGGCATTTCAGGCCCCCTGTTCCTCTGAAGTAGCAAATCCACTGCATCTCTGATGCAGTCTTTGTCTGTCACATGGCTTCCCCATGCACTCCAAAATCTGGCGTTCTGCCTCAGGATTGTGGTCCAGAAATCAGTGAATCAGGTTTGATACCCGCTTCCCAATCAAAGCTGCTTTGTCACCGACTGACTTGTGAATGTTTCGCAAGCTGTTGGTGTCATCCGCACTGTTCTCGACTAACTTTTGCCTCAACAGTTGCGTCATGATAACCTGGGGCTCGCATGGCTCTGAGACTCAGCGGGTTGCTTGAGGTGCCGGGCTCCTTTCACTCAGAGTTCCGATTGCCTTCACCAAGACTTCTGCCAGCTTCTCATTTAGTTGACAGGGGTATGTGCCGCATGTGCTTTGGTGACATAAGGCCCAGTAGGTTCGACTTGGTGAAGCATGCTCTTGGACCATTGTGCGTCAGGAATGGCAGATGATGCCTCCTGCCACTCCATGGTGTCACCCAAATCTGTATAGGGTAATTGCATGTCAGGCACACGTCGCTCAAATCGACGTTTGACATCAAATCAGCCAGCTTTTCTGCATCGGATCCAAACCTGCAATGCGCAAGGTGAATAAGTGTGTAGGTGCTAACCCCGTCGCCTCGTAATAGTTCCTGAAACTCATCTAGCCGAAACATTGAAGCAGCATCCTTCCTAAAGTGTGGCTGCTCCGGCACCCAGGGTTCGTGAGACTCATGTGCCAATGCTGCTTGCCTCAACACGGTGATGTGCGCCAGACCGTGTCTCATGCCATGGTCTGAGTTTGGGTGCCGCCATCTGCGACATGTTGGCTTGGGCCGGTTGCAGCTGCTGTGGCACTGAAGGGGACGGAGCTGTGTCTGACTTGATTGGCGCATCACCCACCACTTGCTCATTGAGCCCAGAGATCTCAGTCAGCACCAGTCTTTCTCCATCTCTGGGGCTCTATTCAAAGGGGTGCTAATCAGAGTCCTTTTTGCTAATTTATCTTAATTTATCTTGTTTTATGATATTTTAAAATCGATGGAATTGGGCCCAATTTTTCTATGAAAAAATTTTTTTCCTATGAAAATATTTTTTTTCCTATGATTTTTTTTTTCTTCGTTGTGAGGTGTGGGACAAGGTCGTTGCGCAGAAGGGTGCCCTGCCCCCTTCTAAAGTAGTATTGGAAGCAAAAAATCGGCAAAAAACAAAATATGATATATTTTTTTATTTTTTTCTATTTTTTCTATTTGTTTTTATGTTTTTTAATTTTAAATTGAAATATGACCAATATTTTCCATTTCGGGCTACCTCAATGCATTTTGTTGCTTGTTCGTAGCCAAATTGCCTCTGACCTTTGCAAAGCTGAATAGCATCCCTTTGAATAGGGCCAGGGGGCCTT
>Ga0126342_10010669_pt1 | contig 16444 bp, 20 predicted proteins | sample Cyp1metagenome_FD_92528 | JGI IMG/M metagenome (GOLD analysis project Ga0126342, IMG submission 92528) | Coral microbial communities from Lord Howe Island, Old Settlement Bay, Australia - Cyphastrea 1 metagenome | ecosystem: Host-associated > Invertebrates > Cnidaria > Coral ... | reverse complement strand
GTGTAATGTAGTGAAGTGTAGTGGAAGGTAGTGTAGTGTAGCGTAATGTAGTGTAGTGTAGTGGAGTGTAGTGTAGTGTAATGTAGTGTAGTGTAGTGTAATTTAGTGTAGTGGAGTGTAGTGGAGTGTAGTTGTAGTTGTAGTTGTAGTTGTAGTTGTAGTTGTAGTGTAGTGGAGTGTAGTGTAGTGTAATGTATGTAATGAAGTGTAGTGGAAGGTAGTGTAGTGTAATGTACTGTAGTGGAGTGTAATGTAATGTAGTGTGGTGTAGTGTAATTTAGTGTAGTGGAGTGTAGTGGGGTGTAGTTGTGTAGTTGTGTAGTTGTTGTTGTAGTGTAGTGGAGTGTAGTTGTGTAGTTGTGTAGTTGTAGTTGTAGTGTTGTGGAGTGTAGTGTAGTGTAATATGTAGTGTAGTGTAGTGAAGCGAAGCGACATCTGAACTTCCAAAAGTGGTCCGATCCCCTGGTGTTTTTAACATTTTGACTTCGAAATGTGCTTCGCGCCACAACGGCATGCACTTTTTCGACATCTCGACCTCCAAAAGTGGTCCGAACCCCTAGTGTTTTTAACATTTTGACTTCCAAATGTGCTTCGCGCCACAACGGCTTTCACTTTTTCAACATCTCAACTTCCAAAAGTCGTCCGACACTGAAGTGCTTTGTTATTTTGACTTGGAAATGTGCTTCGCGCCACAACGGCATGCACTTTTTCGACATCTCAACTTCCAAGAGTGGTCCGAGAATGGTGTGTTTTGTGCATTTTCACTTCGAAATGTGCTTCGTGTCACAACGGCGTGCAATTTTTAATCTCTCGTCTGGCCAGTTGGCTCCGCACCCGCCGCTTTAGCGACCCTACTTTTCGACCCTCCGGAGCCACAAATCATTCGAAAAACAGTGTTTTGCGACTTTCCTACCTTTTCGCGCATCTGCATCTTCTTTCTTCTGACTCTTTCTCTTCTACTCTTCTTTCTTCTAATCTTTCTCTCTACTAACTCTTTCTCTTCCACTCTTCTTTCTTCTACTCTTTCTCTTCTCTCTGCCTCTTCCCTGCTCTGCTTTTCATCTGTCCATATTGTCGGAAGTTTGACTTCTAAACTTCCATCGACAAAAGAGGAACAAGAAGACAGGGTCGTAGCGCAGGCGCTGGCCTCTCGTCGTGGTTGCTGTCCGAGAAGCTGCCCCAGGGGTACCTTGAGAACATGCGTCGCATCTGTGCGCAGCGTTTGGGTCGAAGAAAACAACCCAATTCTTTCCCCTTGGCCGGGGTTCTGATCCCACTGCGGGTCTAGGTGCGCCTTTGCCGCTGCCGCCCTGTCGCGGGCTGCTGGGAGCATCACCTTGCGTTCGAGAGAGTATCGTTGGCCATGGGATGGTTTGCTCCCCGGCGACACCAAGAATCGTTTGTGGGCTGACCATGTGATTTTTTTTTTGGGGGGGGGAGCTTTTCAATGGAGCCGCGCCTGCCACTCCGACAGGATTCTGGCGACGGTCTGCTCCCTCCTCCTGAGCGCTTCTGGGTGCCTGCGGGGGCGTGCATTGAGAGACGGCGATGTCAAGACCAAGCTGGGCATCGAGATAATTGATGCTATGATGATTATGGCAAGCACAATGTGGAACGGTTCAGAGGTCAATGGTGTTCTCCTAGAAGTGGACCTATGGTCGGTCTTTCACTCACTCAATTTTCAGACTTTGATCATGCTGCTGGGGGCTCTCCCTTTCCCGAAGTTAACAGGGCCAGCTATCGCAGCCGGCCTTTGCATCACCACAGACAGTGTCTGCAGGAGCTGTTTTGCGCTCGCCTCCTCCGCTTTGTAGCAGCCTCGCTTGAGGAGGTCTGCCACATAGGCACTCACGGCCGTGTGACCATGGGGTACACTCTGCCGGCAGCGGGTGCACCAGCACCCCCGCTCTTTCTGGCAGAGAGACCGTGGAACTTTGTTTGGCCCGGCCGTGCGTGAGTAGGGCGCCAAGTTGGCGCCAGTGTCCTGGCGACAACAAAGAGCTGAATAGGGCTTGTTCGCTCGCTTCATGTCTGTTGGAACTGGAGTCACCTGGTGCAATGAAGTAACCTGCAATGTTCGCTTATGAAATGTTCGCCTCCCATGGTGAAGAAGGGTTCCTGGCCTAATATTAGCTTGTCGATTGACTATGTTGGCACGCGCCTCACGTTTGTTCTCTGAGGTGTACTGGTGCGCAGGAGGGTAGGCGTCCGCGATCTTGTCGTCGGAGAACATGGTGCTTTCGGGTTTTACTACTTGCTTTCAGCCCTCGATGCTGCGGGGCCCCGTGGTGTCTCAATACATACCATGCTACCCCCACGCAATTTGTCAATCCCCCTTATGTTGGTGACACAACTCATGTTCTTTATATGCAATTTGATTACCAGAACGACGATAACAATATTCCGAATGCCCAGAAACCAGAATTGTAAATATACATGTAGGGTTTTCCATATGGTTTAAGTTATCCCACCAGATATATATATATATATATATATATATATGGTTCGTATATGCTGTAATATATATATATCCGGTTTTCCATATGGTTTCTCATTGTGTAAATATATATATATATATTATGTAGATATATAGTAGTATTTTCCTGTATGTGCATGGTGTTTTAGCATGCTGTTTATCATGTCTCGGTCTTTTCTCCGCTTCCGCCGGTGAGCCGCCGGTCTCCTGGTGCAAGGCAAAGGCCTCGCGGCCATGAGGAGCCTGGAGACATACAACGGCGTCGATCATTTTGGCCATGGCAGAACTAAACTAGATGAACCATGCATTGATATGTATACAGTATACATATATATATATATATATCATATTACCAGTCTTGGAGGTCAATGATTTTGAGTGTGGTATAGTCATATATATCCATCGGTAATCAAGCAAAACCGCACATAGAGCGTCTGTTCCAAACAAGAGTTACCAATCCAATGGCGGCGGGCAGAACGTGTCCGTCTAGATGATCCTGCAAGGGAGTCTGGCCTTGAAAGACACGTGAAGCAAATCAAACTCCGAGGCGTCTCCCGCAACGAAGCATCCCACCTCCTGCCGGGCTCCCCCAGATACACCAATTTTTTGGATCAAAGATGATCAATGCTTCACCGATGCCTGGGATGTTTGCAGCGGCGCAAAGCGATGCTTCGGTAGAACCGCGCGAGCGATTTCCATGCACTCATCGCCTGTGGATGAACAACGGGTTCTACAAATGGGAATGGGTATGCCATGAGGGGCCTTCATAAACTGATGTATGGAGAATTCGCAACAGAGAAGTGCTGCGAATTCTACAGCTCTCTGATAGCTATCTCAGAATCTCTCATAAAATTTCAGGTGATACAGTGTGAATCTATGAAAATCATTGAACATCTAGGGAATATTGATATGACATATGGATATATATATATATATGCCCTATGGATCCAAACAGCCTCCTGAGTAGGTACTTAACCCCCCAGTCATCATGCCCCAAGTCCTAAGAAGCTACTTGGATGGGGATGGAAATGGATGGAACCTATGATGTGATATATCTGATATTAAAGTGTACAGAGATCACAGATTGCAGTCCCAAACTTCCAGGATTTGTTGGATCGACGGCACCTGAGGCCACCTGGGAGCTGCATGGGGCTCCGATGTGAATCTTCGCATTGCTCTGCACCTCACGCCGACACCGCAGTCGGCGAAGAAAAATGAGAAGCAAAATGACAATACAACAAGTGATAATCATTGATGATCATTGATAATCCATAGTTCAAACATGTTCAAACAATCGAAACTTTTCTGAACTGCTGTTTTAGGGTGCGTGGAATGCTTGGTGATGTTGGCAAAGGTACCAGAATCAAGATCATCGATGCGCTGGGTACATGGTTGATGCTTATGTCCAGAAGAATGTCTAAACTCAGCTTCTTCATCGCATACCAGGACTGAGAAAATCCCAATACAGAATCCATAGCCAAGGCCATGGGATACCCCAGCCCAGTGGCATGTTTGGTGATCCGCGTGGTCAATGGACACTCCAAAAGCCCAGAATACAGCGCATCAGGACCGGTGGTCGGTGCCAAACTTGTCCTGTGGAAGGTTGTACCAGACCTGTCTACTGGATCTATTTTTGGAGATGGGGCAAACTTCGCAAGCTCGGTCCTCCCTATCCGTCTTCAGGAAGAAAACAAACTAATTTTGGCTCCTGTGCCTGCACTTGCTTTGATCTTTCATTCTGCAGAGTGCACAAGTGTGAAACACAAATTACAGCATGAATGAGCACTTCGTTTTCCAAAGGTGGTCATATGTGGTCATGGACCCAGTATCCACATTCTTCACCGGTGTATCATGATGTATGGAATGTATGGATACATCCCGGCGCCGGGATAACTTGGGTCCTGGGCACTGGGCCACTCACGAAACGGCTGGGATGTGAAATGTTCATCTTCTCCCTGTGCCAGGTGTCGATCCTCACGACCAAAGAAGCCCTTTTTGAATCACACGACCAAAGCTAGAAATTTCCAAGCAAATAAGCTATATAAGGCAATCATACATAGGTACTGGCACGAGATACATGACATATATATAAATCAACAATATATATATATATATAATTATATATAATTAATTATAAATTAATATTCAAAATGCACTTTTTAACTGCCCAAATTTCACCCAGGTTTCCATGGAAAAAAAAACACGCCCAGTCTCTGCATGGGAGTGATCTGCATCTGCGTAGGCGACTGGATCACCTGCACGAAGCCTGGCGCGTAGCCGTGGAAGCTCTTGCGGAACTCGCCGCCGTTGGCACCGCCGAAGGCCTGACTGTGAGGAAGATCCTTAGCGTCGATGGATGTCGATGGTGCACTGGAAGTCTCACTCGATAGAATTCAAGTTTTGCTCAAACGCTACAGAAATCTGTTTCCGACTTTGGATCCCAGCTTTGTCCAGTTGAAGTCAATGGGAAATCCAGGATCCAAAAATGGAGGTACTGTGCCATATAAGGCCATATTTTTTGGGCATATTCCCTTACATAGGCCTCAAAAAAAGGCCTTATATATGGTAGGTTACATTCAATGAATCGGTTCCTGTTGCATGGCCATTGAAGTTGTGCTGAATATTTGAAGTTGTGCATTCCGGTTTCGTTGACACCCGGTAGCCAAGCGGCTCCGGCTTTCTCCATCGGTTCCCGCACCACCCAGTGTTCGTCACCCGGTCGCCAATTTAGTGGTGCTCCTGGCGCTCAGGTATCACCGTGGTGAACTTGTCAGTGATACGTTGCGATGCTGCTTAGATGACTCTGGATTGTGGATTGTTCAATCCCAGCTTTTTGGCGCAAAAAAAAAAAGGTTTTATCCTAAATCCCTATCTTTGTGGTTTTAAGGTCTATTTTTGTTGATGAAAGTCATGTTTTTAAAACCAAAAACACTAGTTCTGACCCTCCCACGGCTCCATGTCCATGCGCTCCATGTGCTCGAGGGTCGTTGGGCCCTTGCAACTCCTCCGATCGAAAATGGGGACAACGTGATTCAACCAGTTGGGTAGGGAATGGTCGGAATGGAGCAAAGAGTTGTAGGAAAATGGTGGTTTTGAATTTTGAACCAGCAGAGAATGGGCATTGAAGTTGCCCAACGTTCGGATTTTACCAAGAATCAGGAGGATATTGCCTGTGATACCGCGAAGTTGGGATCGAGAAATCTGCAATGATGATACGGTTTTTTGGTGACATGGCCCAGTCAGACATGTGGATCTGTCTGGTAACTTGATGATCTTGCAGGACCTTCAAATGCGCCTAGTATCGACAAAAAATGGATACCTCGGGGGTTGAAATTCTACTACTGCTCAATAGATATACCATATATTCATGTAAATATGAAATACATTAAATACAGTATGTGTGTTGAAACATGTTGCAGGCTGTTGAGTGTCTCTGATTTCACTAGAGCCAGTCTGCAAACAATTCTTATTGTTCCAACCTTGAACCGTGGCAAAATGTCCAGTTGGGTTGAACGTCAAACTCATATCACTTGAGATTTCATACTGTGGTTGCGAAATCCGGCAGTTATTAGGTGGTAAACATCGCATTATTTAAAGGGTTTCATCCTTTTGGTGGTTTATCGGATTTCGCAACCATCCACAGGATTTCAAAGATGTCACGAGACAAAATGCCGAAGAAATCACTGCACCATACCAGTTCCCACCGCCCGGTGGCACCTCGCGCTCGAAACTTGCAGCCTTTCCAATCCTGAAATTCCGGTAGGAGGATGAGACATAGATGATGTCTATTCCATGATGAATCATATTTAATCATGTATATTATAATATATATATATTTATATATTGAGATAAACTATATATATACATACTATATCATGATCGTTCATAATTGTTCATTATAGTAGCATTTCTTGTCATCCCTGACCGTCACCTGGAGTTTCCAGGCTCCAAATGGATAGATATGAGCACCCGGAAGCCTAGAGGACAACAGGCCATAAGACATGTGCATCACATTGCTTCACTATGATTAGGAAACAAAGGGTTTTAAGAATTGTAAAAGGTTTTAAGATGTTGCAAGTTCAGGCCTCGTGTTTCAATGAACTTTGTTCTGCAATCAAATATCAAAATGTCTCAGAAAATGCTTGAGGTACTTGGAGGTATCCAACCTTTGTTCGCGACCCGCCCAGCCCAGGTGCATGGTGCTCTCAAAGTGGTGGTTGTAAGCCACGGTGATTGGCACCGACACATCACCTGAGATCACCACAGCGATTGAAGATTTCCCCGTGGATTTCAATCAAGGATGGCAAGCATGGCAAGCATCTGAGCTTGGTAGATTTTGGTACTGGATGTTACTGGAAGTCTTAGATCCCAATTTTCCATAACGGAAGCAATCCACTGCCACAAGACTGTCTACTTAGCAGTGCCATAAGCTATTTCATGTTTCAGCTGAGATGCCCTTGTCAGTGCGTCGTACTTGATCAATTTCAAAGCCGACCACTGCCATGCCTTTCCCGTCGAAACGCTTAACAATGTCTTCCTGGACATGGGTGCAGGTGAGACTATCCTGCCAAAGTCAAACAGTCAAACATGTTTTAAGTAGAAAACAAACATGAATGGTCATAGAGTCATACATGATCATATTTATTCATAGTTCATCAACTCCATCTATTTGTTTGCAGAAATTTGCCGGTTGTCGAGTCAATCAGCGGTTTATTCCATCCAACTTGTCCTGACAAATCACATGGCAAAATTCATTCAAAAAAATATATCAGACCTGCATGCATATACTGGCATATACTGGCATATCTGAAAAGAAAAAACATGCCAATTCTCAGCAGAGTTATATAATCGCATCAATGAAGACATTCTAGGAGCTGCTTGATCAACCTGACATTTGCCTTGGGCCGTGCGTCACTTCCTTCAGCGGTACCTAGATGGATGTAACCAGTGCTTCTCACGCCCAGTGTCTGGAAGGTCCACCGGTTGCAATGATTTCCAAAAGACCTGTGAATACCCGGGTATCAAAGCTCCAAAGCATGGACTTGTGGATTTCCTGACAATACTTCCACTGTGAAATTCTGAGTAGCAGGGCCGTCTTGCACCTTTGTTTATAATTGTTTGCCTGGTGTGCCACAAAGTTCGATTCGATGCCATCACCACATATATCCGGGCAGATAATAATAATTCAATAACCTCAAAAATCCTCAAAATCAGTCCATATTGGGAAAATTCCCCTTACTAACCATTATTCCATTGAGGTCGCAGTGGTGTCATTCTAATTTACCCTTTTCCTCCAAGTGAGGGGGTCCTGCGGCCAACTACGAGAGTGAACCGGAGGCCTTTGGCCAAGTGAATGTCAAACTGCCAAAACAAAAAGGACTAAAACTGCAATCGTCTCTGACCCCGACTTCTCTTCCAATCGCGAACTCGTCTGAATGCCTGATGAGCTTGCGCAGCACGTTTGTCCCAACTCATGGTCAGGTCTCTGGAAATTGCGCTGAAAACGTTTGAAGCGGTCTCAACCTGCAGATCAGGAACCTCCGGAAAGCTGGGTCCTTTGAATCTACTGGAAAAGATGGAAGCTTTTGGCCTTGAACATGCAAGCTCTTCACCAAACCACGGCTGTAATCTGGAATCGGACTGGGGCCCTGAAGTTCACAAATCTGCTTGCAAGCAATGGAGAAAAGGTTTGCCATTTCCGAGAGTTTGACGTTGTAGGCCACCACTGCAGCATGATTGCGTAGTGGAATAAGTCTGTCAACCCCTCTTGAACTTCTTTTCACCGGCAGCCAACAAATTGTGAAGCTTAAAGCCATTTCAACCCATGTAGTGCCTAGATCCTAGTCAGGTTGGTCATTATCTGGTGCGGGCCAAATGACCTCATGAAGCCAACGCTGCATCAAATGAGCAACTGTTCGCCCCCCAAGTGCTGTTGTGAAGCTCATGCATAACAAGTGTCGGTGGCTTCCGTGGCAATCCTATTGTATAACCCTGGGGTCTTTCACACACCTCGTGCCTAGAACTGTTTACATGTTCTGCCTGTTGCATCTGCGGAGGAGTGCGTTCAAAAGACTGAGCTTTACGTGTTCTAACTGCAAGCAGAAATTGATACAACACGTGTAATTGCTGACGCTGGGCTGCAAGGTCAGCATGCATTCGTTACATGTCAGCCACCAGTTGGGGGAACATAAACCAACCCGTAGTTATAGCAATGTCGTTTGCCCGTTTGTTTCCAAGTCTATGATACAAAGTGAGCCAAGAAATCTCAATCTCATCCTTGCAGTGTGCCTTAACTTTGAAGAAACGTCTGGTACCGGTTTGCAAAACTACCCAAAGCCTCTGAATCAAGTCAAGGTCATTCAAATTATGCAGGTTGCCAAAAGTTTTGGCATCAAGGCAGCGCTGGATTGTGGAGAGTGTGACATGGGAGTCAGTATGAATGGCAATGTTGCTGAGTCTTTCATACAAGTAGAGAATGGCATACAGTTCAGCGCGATAAATGCCCTGTTCGCCAGGGGTACGCGCAGCGTGGAGCATCACTAGTGCGCATGGCAAAACATTAGTTTTGTAGTTTTGTTAAAGCTTTTTGCAAGGTCGATTCGTTCCTGGTCATTTGCGGCAAGGTCCACTACTGTGGCAAAAGAGCTGAAACTAGAGTTGGGTGAGCTAGGATATTGGCAAGAGCCGTCAGTGTAGAACTGAAAGAGCTCACCTGCCATACCTTTGGCATGTAACACTTTATAGAGGTCAGGACTAATTTAGGTGTCAGGTTGGACATGATGGCATAGCCGAATCCATTCAAAGTGTATGCTGGTGAATGGGCGGCAGGTCCGCCAAGCTATGTCCCTCTGCTGTGTTCCCACAAGTCTTGGACAGCGGCGCACTCAAAGACACGCTGGTGGCGGGCATCTGGCTGTTGGCAGTGCGGGCACACTGGGGACGTTTGGGGGTCCCACACTGCCTGCTGGGTGACAGTCTTAAAAACCGCCCGAAATCTCATTCACAAGAAATTTTGATCTTTGGGGGGAAACAGTTTAAGGACTGCAACAGTGCCAACTTTATTAACGGGTGGGAGCCCCCGCAAGTTTTTCCTATCACTGTAAAAAAGAATTAGTTGTTGTTCCCACTCAAGTTGGGTCAAACGTTTCCAAGTTTTCCTGCCAGTGTACATGAGATTGAGATTGCACACTGGCCAGCAGCTGGTTGTATCCATCCCGACTTGTCAATGGGCCAACCAAGTTCATTGATGAAGTAATTGAGTACATTTGCAAGGCCTTTGCAATGTTGGCTCGCTCCATCATGTCTGGATGTGGTTTGGAGAAAGTCTTTTATTATTTGGGTTGTCGCACCGTGCAAGAACCTTTGGGCCATGTTGAATGCATTAACAATTAGGACTACCTGGGGGTCAACCATCATAGGGGTGGCTTGGATGGCGATGGCAGAGTTAGTGCTAACATCGTGTCCTAAGAGAGCATCTGCAACCTGCGTACGCAAGGTGTCAGCATGTGTGGTGCCTATAGGGATTAATGCAGAAGACCTGCGGATACACACCTGTCAGGATCAGGTGGGCTTTGGTACGAATGTCATGCGGTAGTCCCTGGATCTTTTTCAATCTTCGTTCAGCTTCTGCTAGGCGTTGCTTGGTCTTTCCATTTTGGGGGGTCCCCGGTATGTCATCTGACCTCCAAGGCCGTTACTAGCGAGCAAATTTTGAAGGGTTATTTCACCAAGATTATCAGCAATGGCCTTTTTTAGGCCTGGTAGATGAGCAGGGTGGCTCATTCACATCCAGGATTTGCACCAGTCAATGGTCATAGTGAAAGCTTGGACGAAACATACCGTGTTGTGGATAATGGGTGCGTGCAGTCTTGGTCTTGGACTCTGAACTAGCCAGCCCCACTTGTCAGCGTAGGCCGTTAGTTGTGCTAAGGGTGTTGAGTGACGAACAAAAGAAGTCCAACCGGCCGATATCGTGATCATGATCAACACGCTTAACGGGTCGCCCTCGGGGCATCCTCTAGAGACCTGCATGCGGATGCTCGTGTGTTGCTGGACCACCCATGATCAGGTGATGTTGCTACTGAGTGTGACCACTGTTGCACCAGTGCATGTGGGAGGCCAATGGCCTGCTAAGGCAAAGGAGGCTATAGCATTCAGCTAGGACGCTTATAGGACGGGTAAGGTCCGAAGAGATCAACCCTGGTCGTTTTGGAACTGGAAAAGTTCTACACCACATGAACCACGCAGGGAACCCCAATGCATAGGAGTGCATGATACGCATTAAATCTCTAATGGCTTCCTTCGGCAGCAATTGGAGCTCTCGAGCTGAAATACATGTGCCACTCCTCGCGCACTATGAGGTTTCAAGTGATGTATGGCATGCACCCACAGCTTAACATCCAGTGGGCAAGGCGGAATTTGGCAGTCTGGCATTGCCAGCAGAATTTGCCGTAGTGCTACATGATCGCAGCTGCCAGGTTGTGCTGTCCAATACGGCTTCCAAAAAAAGTCAAGTTCTTCGAATATGGCTTGTGGTGCAGCAAGGTGTTGGTCTTGAGTAATTTCAACCACTTCAGGAAACTCGTGGTGCGTATCTGGTTGCACTGTGAGAGAAAAGTCACTTTTTCGAAGATTTACATTTGAGCCATTCTGAAAACCTTCAGTCACTCCTATTTCGTATCATTTTGGGTACGCCAAAGCTTACGCCACGCTTACGCGCGTAGAGTTTTTCCTTACGCGAAGCAAATTGAGGAAACCCTTACGCGAAGTCCTTACGCGGCCTTACGCAAGTGAGGGTTTTGCTTACGCCAAACTCGTTATCACAAGGCCCTTACTGAAAATGTATAGGAAAAAAATTAGAGCGGCTCATTTAACATTATCTACCAGCAAATGGTCTGACATGTCAGAATGTCTCTTGTGGCATCTTGCATTCGCTGCAATGCTTGTGTGTGCCATATTTTGCATCTAAATGTTGGCAGTATTGCAACTTTCGTTGCCAAATTGCATAATCATGTTTGAATGGCAATGTTGGTTTCATGACGCGCAATCCTCAGGATTGTGCTTGCCATATCAAGTGATGGGAGGTTCCAATGCAAGGGGCCAATCTCAGGGTGTGACATGGCCCATTTTGGGAAGTTCCCTTTAAATGCTTGGCATCGAAGAATTGACCGCCATTCCATTAAGAGAGAAGGTGGCTCCTGGTACCCTTGTTGAACTCTTTTTAATCCCCTGCACAATGAATCCAGTCTACGTACCTGTTTCACCTTTTTGGATGTCGCAAAGGAATGCACCTCCAAACTGGGATGGTATTCACCTGACCGCGGTCGCTTTGCAGTGGTGGGTATATGTCGGGGTTGGGGTTTTCTTGGCTGGCATCTTCCCCTGCAAGCTTTCTTTAATCCAGTGGTTTGGCAGTAGTGGATGTGCTCATGAGCTACCTCTGTGTGGCGCAAGGCTTGGTCCAGCGCCTTTTCCATCTGGTGCCCCCACGCCTCAAAGATTGTTGGTTCGCCTTGTTTGGCCTTAACATGTCCACAAGCCTTTACAAACTCATGCTGATCCGGCGGCAAAATTTGCAAAGGACAATGGCATGCGGACTTGAAGCTGGGATGAAAGGTCACTAGGTACGCGCAGGGAAAAGACAACCACTTTGTGGGTATCAAACCAAGGCTCATCAATCACCTGAATGGCAAATACAACTTCAGTACGCGGCAGGATGGCTCTGTCCAGGCAAGTGATCTTGGATATATGCCAGCACGGGTCACTGGCACCAAAAGCATCATGTTGGACAAAAAACTTAAACTATTTGGCGTCTGCTGCGGATGCCTGAATTGATGCAATGGCTCGTGCCTTCTGGTTGTATGGAGTCACTCCATGGGGGCATCAGTGGCTTCAGATGGGCCTTTCGCTGCATGGTGAGTGCCAAATTGTTGTCGATCCCCTGCCTTTGCAGGGGGGTTTGTTAAACCGGTTAATTACCCCACCGGGCTCGCTAAATCAGGGAATGGTGGCATATGTTACAACGACCGGAGTACACGACGATCTCACCTTCAATAGGCCCATCATCGTAATACCCCGCCGCAGACCGAAGGAGGCCAACGGTTTGTTCTCAATTTGCACTCGCCACTTGAGGATGTGACATCCATAGAGGAACTGCCTCTGAGTGCGTACTCAGTCCGTCATATAGCATTCCTGAAACCACCATCAGCGCGCCAATCGCATCGTTGGCCATTGCGCCTTTGCGTTATAAATTACCCAGATATACAGATTCATAGAACTAAAGAGTGTTGTTTTTCTTGTTGGTCCCGAACCAATGGAGAATTATTATTTGAAATCAGCTGTCCGAAATGCCATGAGGACTTGCTGACCCATGAAGATGCTTGGCGAGTCCACCACTATGGACCTTCCTGGATAAGAGATGATAAGAAATATGTTTGAAATGGTTCACCATGGTTGACATATATTAATATAATTTAAGTTGACATGGTTGACCCAACCAGTACAGTATCTTTCCATATCATTCAATATATTTCCTTTGGTCTTCTATGAATTTCTATAGTCACAACCTCTGATATCCTCTCACATGGACCCACAGCCCCATGCGACTGAGCTGCAAGGTCTTGATGGTGGGACTGTAGACGTCAAAATACGTCGGCTTGCGGGGATAGTCGCTGAAGCGTTGTGGAAACTTCTGCGCCGTCTGTTGAGCACCAGGTGTTTTGGACAAGACCTGAAATATGGCCCTTTTGTTCAGTTCAGGTCATGGGGTCAGGACAGCAAAAGCAAATCTAGCAGCAGAAAATATAAAACTCTGACGTACCGAAACTCTGAATGAAATGCTCCGTGGATTGGCAGTTGTGGGGTCGTTGTACATGAGACACACACATATATATATATATATACTGCCTGTAAGATAATGTGTATGTATATAATGTGTGTGTGATGGTTTCGCACACATATCAATAAGATCCAGTAAGAACAATGTTTGTAATCCACCACCAGGAAATGTAAGGAGCAACAGATTTTACAAGTCTGAAGAACGAATGAATCGCACTCTGTCCTAGATCTCAGGCTCCAGCATAATCGCCTCGTGCGCAAAGTGATGCCAAGGAATTGCCATTCACATTCCTGAATATTACATGATATGTGAGTTATATGTGAGTTTTATGTGAGTTATATGTATTGTTATACATAAATATATACATAATAAATAATATACTGTATTAACAATAGTGTCTCACTTTGGTTACTCCAAATCTCATGCTCCAATTGGTGTGACTCGTTGCCAATCGCTGCCGGGATTCCGTTGAGATTGGATTCGCCAAGTGCTACACCAAGTGAAGTCACCAGCCAACTTACGCACAACATGGCCGGAAAGCGTGGACCAGCGTGGACTTTTAGGTGCTCAAGGCTTTTTTAAGACCAGATGATCCGGATGTTATCAAGTAGGAAGCCATTGATTCCATCACCATCAGATCCGGAACAGATTCACCATGATTCACAGATTGAAACTACAGATGGTGCAAAGGCAAAGCAGGGGCATGAGACAGAATAGACAGAATAGACAGAATGTAGCCGCTGTAGTCATGCTGAGACCCATGGTGTTACCCATCTTGGGCTTTTGCTATGGAAATCTATGAAATATGAGCCTCAGGCCAGGCACATGGAACAAATCCACAGGACACATCGGACAAACCGGGTGGATCTGAAATTTGGTTGGAAACCAAACACCTACAAGAGGGCACACATGGTGAGGATTGGACAGCTAAAAAAGAATATATCATAAGAACTGCATAGCGCATGGCTCCTTCTTCTGAACTGGACTTTCACCACACAGATCTGTCCACTCAGAACGGCTTCACAACATTTCACAACTCAATTAGTTTGCATCATGGCAGTGAGTAGCTAAACCCTGAATCAAGAGGATCTACATCACACGCGGCAGCATATCTATTGCACTGACATTGTCTCTTTTCTGCATCTGTTCAATCCATCTCAGGAGAAAGCCAGCAAAACACCCAAAACAAGTAGGAACATGCTGTCCGACAATCATCTTTCCATCAACCTCCATCTTTCCATCTTTCATCACAGACATAGGCACCGATTCTGAGCCTCCCCACGGCTACATTGAAGCTCGAAGAATTGACACTCTTCCCATCTGCTCTCGTACTCCTCACACGCCAATCAGCTTTTCTGGAAAAGGTTTATAGGAATTATATGGAATTATATAATTCATAAATGATTCATAATAATTCTACCAAAATCTGAGGATGTCTTTGGAACTCTTTCTAAATTCTTCATTTATGAACCATATTTCACCGGCATCGGCAGAATGAACTCATCGGTCCTCGCGTAAGCCTTGGAACTCATCGAAGGCGTCACCATAGGCGGCGTTTACCAAGTCGACCTTGCTACCACACTGCTTGAGGTTTGGCACCCAAAGAACAACATAATCAACATAGGTGAAAAACATAGGTCAACTATATGTCAACTATATGAATGTCAACTATACCAACTAAACATGAAAAACTATGGTCAACTAATGTCATCATATGTCAACTACAATGGGTATCATCTCATTGGGCCCATGGCAGTGCCCTGCAGTTGCTTGATCCGTTGGAAGGCCTCCCAAAGATGAAATCACCTTGCCATACGTTTCTTTGTTCACGGCTTCCCAGATGTTTGACGATGTTTTATTTTTTTGAAGCTACAACAATCATTAGCTCCAGTAAAATGTATGGTTCAAGCACCAGGTCATCTCTTGGGAAATGGCACCAACTGCCTGCTTTAAGCGATCCTCCTCGTCCACGGGTGCAGCCTCCAATGCACAGGTGTGGCCATTGGGCCGCTTGGGTGCAGTGTTCCGCAAGTGGACTGCAAGGTGTTGAGCATTTCAAAGGGTTGAAAGAACGACAAAAGGTTGATTGATGTTGATTGTGTAGATGTCTTGCGACTTCATATTTCTATATATTTCTGATGATTTCCGCAACGCAGGTCCTACAAAAGGTCAATGACCAACTGCAAGTGCTGCAGTCATCTTCCCGGCATCCCATGCGAGGCCTCTACTGCGAGTCCTGTTGATTCTGCAGCGAGAGAAGGTGGGGACGGATCGAGCTCTGCGCAGAGCCATTCAGCCCACCCCACTTACGTTTGTGTAGCTAGAATATATGTATATATGTATATATATATATGTATATATTTATTTATTTATGTATTTATTTATTTATTTATTATCTATTTATTTATTTAGAGATATCAATATGTAATATATATATAGATATGAATAGATCATATGTAGTTGGAGGTGAAGGTCAGGTTGCTCTAAAAGCAAGTCTCTTCGGTCCTGGACTGCCCTCATCGACCTGGCCAACGGGCGATCGCCAAGGGTTGATGATAACGATGATGAAGATACGGACGAAGAAAACGAAGAGAAAGAAGAGAATATTCCCATTCTATATATATATATGTATAGAATGGGAATATAATGGTGTTATATATATATATATAGTATAATGGTGTTATATATATATATAATGGAAATATAATGATGATGGGGAAAAAACAGGAGAACAAGGAAACAAAGGATGAACGTGAAGATGATAAACATGATCAATGCACGTGACCATTTCGATATTGATGTGATATTGCATGATAACAGTTTCTGGGAACTCGTTTCCTGCAATGTCTGGACTTCTCACTGACAACTATATTAGCGCTTACTTTACAGTTCTAGCAATTTCTTGCCCATATTCCAGGGCCGAACATATTCCATGCCAAAATAGCTGGGAAATTTCAGGGAATTGCGAAGACCCCTTTCAGGTGAAATATTTCATACAGTTTGCCAAATATTCCTTTTCTTCTGGCACGTACGTTGTCGACTGCACATGTTCTTCCCCAAAGAAGATCCTTACTTTCAACAATTTCTGGAAATGTCATAATTAAAAATGTTGAGCTTTCCAAAAATGGATT
>Ga0126342_10010668_pt1 | contig 16444 bp, 20 predicted proteins | sample Cyp1metagenome_FD_92528 | JGI IMG/M metagenome (GOLD analysis project Ga0126342, IMG submission 92528) | Coral microbial communities from Lord Howe Island, Old Settlement Bay, Australia - Cyphastrea 1 metagenome | ecosystem: Host-associated > Invertebrates > Cnidaria > Coral ... | reverse complement strand
GAGCTCGGAAGTTGGCGAAGAGCTTGGCGAAGAGTTGGCAAGGCGGAAGTGGAGGTGGAAGTTGATGCAGACATGGTCGAGGAGAAACTGGAGGAGGAGGAGGAGGACAACAGCTCTGATAAAATCTAACAACCCTCGCCTGGCAGGTGGGGAAAAAGATTGAACAAATTTGCACAAGTTTCCCAGCTGTCGTAGACTTGGGATTCCAACGCTGTGCGGATATCCGGCAACTTCTCTTCCCGAATCAAGCCCACATACTGCATCTTTTGACCAGTTGCTGCAGGGTCCAGCAAGGTCTTCAAAGCTGCACGTGCAAATTCAGCACACCTGGCTTGTTCTAAGAAATTTTGGGTATATACATTCCGAAAGTGGACGGAGGTGAGAAAACAACTGGAATGTGTTGGTTTTAACTTCAACATGTTCTGAAGCAGGCCTGTTGGGAATGATGTCGAGCCAAACAACCTTGTCGTTGTCCTTGACATCCATGCCTGAAAGCATTGATGCCATCAAAGCCTGAGCGCAAGGCACCCCTCTCCTCAGGTTGCAGGTTGGGCCACTCTGGACGAATGATAGGTCCCAAAACATGCTAGACCCTGTTTCCCTCTTGCTGCTACAGCTTTTTTGCAAATTAAAAAAGAGTAAGGACAATAAGTTTGAGGAGGTGAGTTTCTGCTCCACTCGTGCACCCGCAGAAGGCCTCGTGGCTTCATCATACCCAAGCATGTCAGCAACCTTGATCAATGGGAAAGGCCCCACACGGCCAGCACTGACTGCATCACTCTCAGACCAAGGAGTCTCGGAGTAGGTGTTGTTTGTCGTGAGGACGCACACATGGGAGAGGGGCCTGCCATCCCTGGGACCAGCATCCGGCTTGGCATAGAACACTGTGGTCTCCTGTCCATAGGACATGCTGCCCTTGACGAGAAAATCTTCAATCATACGTCGGTGCTTGATCCTCGCCACCTCAGTGGTCTGCTTCTGCAGAACTGGCTGCATGATGAAACCGCAATGGCAGGGGCTCATAGCTGTCACCGAAGATAGAACTGCGAATGCAGCCTTCACATATGATGCACTGGGAGGGTACAAAGTCATGTCCATCGCCGCAATGCAAAACCTGCAGCTTGACCAGTTGACAACAAAACATGATATAGCACGGCACGACATGGCATTTACTGGATCAACAAATCGAATGAACCATTGTCGTCCCGTTTCGGAACCGGACATAAAATGTGGTATGTCTTGTTGATTTATCAAAGGCACACTCTGCCAGGAACTCCACGCCATTTCTCCAGAAACGACAAGAAAGTAGCCAACCCAGATGACAAATCATCTGCCACAGGCACCAAAAGCACATTTCTGCCATGAAATCTTCGGCGTATCTGCGCCCCTTCCTTTTGGAGAAGAAGGTATAAGCAAAATGAACTTCACTGTCATTACTCCACAGCTAGTGGATGAGGCTCAGGAGGCAAACTTTTTAAAGGGTGCTGTCCTTAACTTTGGGGTGAAAGATTGCTCAAATCGTGCGCGAGGGTCTGTTGCCGCTCTCTGAGATACTTCATGTCGAGAGCATGCTCAGCAGCCGCTTCTGCCTTCCCGGGCAACTTTGCGCGCAGGGTGTCAACATCTGCAGCGAGCATCTCTTTGACCTGGGCCATGTTCGCTGCGGCAACCTGCTTGGCAAGCTGCTGCGCCCTCTGCTCACGCTCGTCAATGATTCCTTGCTCAATCCTCAAGACGTGCATCCTGAACAGCAGGGTCAGAGATCAAAAAAAACAAAATATAATAAGTGAAACGACCTCAGGCTTTTGGGGGTCACTGAATGTTCCCCGTGCTGTCATCAGTTTGTATCTTGGCTTGCTAGCAGGGACTTGGGGTTCCGTTTCTCCCTTTGGTAGAAAATACATAATAATACAAATGTACCTGGCACAAAGTTATTTTGCAAGTGGAAAAAAAATGGAGGTCCAGGATTCAAACTGCGCGTCAAAAGAATGCTGTAAGAAATAAAGAAGATATGTCATGTCTCCTGTGGATTTGGCCACTGCAAGCCTGAATGCCGACACAGCCTTAATGTCTGCATTTGCCGGGACCTGGGACTCGACAATGTGCAAAAGGTCGGGATCAAGAAGGCCTGCTTTAAACTGAATGAAGAGGTCAGTCCTGATGGCTTCGAACTGGTTCTCCGGCGCAATCTGCTGGATTTTGGCCAAGAAAAACAGGTATGCCCCACAAGCCTGGTGCACCTTCACGGCGTCCTTGAAGCTCACTGGTTTTCTCAGTTGCTGTGGATGGCTGTCATGGTCTATCACCAGCCTCTGCAAGTACAAGTTCACCTGGCCGACAGATGAATGTCCTTTTTACTCAAAACCGGGGGCAACCTATTTCTCCATATCCAAGCCCTTCGGTTGGAAAACAAAAGCAAATTGCGTTTCAACCCAAGTTGCCAAAGTAGAATCCTGCACCAAGTTTGTGCAAGGCTCGGCCCAACTTTCAGCCAGACCAAATCCACTGGTCCAACCGGTGGAGAAAGTTCCCTTCCCGATCACATCGTGATTGAGAAATTTTGCCATCCCCCGGGTGGTGACCAACTTTTCCAACTCGGCACAGACGCTCTGAGACACATCGTTGGAGAGTGCGAACAAAGCATCGCTCTCAGCCTTGCCGATGTTGAATGCTTTGGCCATTCCAGCTGCCTTGCTCCAGTCCTCCCATCGAAGCCAAGTAGAAAAACACAGACCTGCTTACCGCGTGACATGCCCAATACACTGCACAAGGCTTCACCAAACCAACTTTCAGTCCTGCATCTGGGATTCAGTAGACATCATCCCTCCTTTTCGGAGAACCTTCACTTGACGGAGCAGGTTGAAGCAATGAGGTGCTCTGCGGGTTGCGCTGGCACTCATCTGAGCACCTGCAGGTGATTGGCAAATGGGTGCCAATATCAATTTCACTGATAGTAAAAAAGTAAAAAGTACAAGAGCTGATCCCTGAACATCGGAGATCTAATTTTGAACCTGAAGCCATATGTTATGTACATCATTCAGAAACATCTGACCTCTGTTCGCGAAAACCTTGCTTCGGAGGTCATGGAACTGGCCGAAGGTGACATGCAGAGTGCCCATGGTAGCCTGAGAGGGGAGGTGGCAAGAGGGATAACACGACGAAAGACATGCATGGGAAGAAAAGCAAGCCTAGCAACCCGGATCCAATGAGGGACGACATCTTGAAGCTGTAGAAACCGCATGCCTTCAAGTGTGATGAGCAGGACCAAGCATCGCTTGTATCCTTTGATGTAGGCAACGGAAAACGGCCTGACCAAATGACCTTGGCTTGCACTGCTTGCTTATCGGTAGCTCTGCCAAAATCAAAGCTCACAGCGAAACTAGGCTCAAAAAGTCAGGCCAAAAGACTATATGGTTCCAATGCTCTGCGCTCAATGTAGGGCTTCACCAAGTATGCATCCGGCACATCAGTGGCAGCAATCTTCTGGACCCCAACAGTATTGGGATCGCTCAAAAACCTTAGGCCCGCGATTTGGATGGTAGAATTGGCACAAAGAAAACAACACGGGGGTTGAGCCTAGCAGCCCCTCTGTGCAGTCAAGCTCAATGAGGTTATGGGCCACATCCGGCTCTACCATGGCACTCAGAGAGAAATCAGCACGCCAGCCACACTGCCATGGCCTCATCACTCCTGAACTGGTCTTGTCGGTGCAATAGGAAAGCCTGCAGCCACAGACTGGTACAAAAACACAAGAAATACATTCTGGCTGGCTTCATTCCCTTCTGTCTGACTTCAAAACTGCCCTGGTTTAGGCTGTCAATGTTAAGCCGCCGGCGATCCATTTGCAGGGCAAGTCATCAATCCATCGAGCAAAGTCCAGAAGCCCTGCCTCCAATCTTGGAATCTTTGTGCATAAACGAGGACGAAAAACCGGTTTTCTGAAAAGGACAGTGAGAATCACAGCACGGTTACTTGCCTCGTCCTTGTACTTGTTGGACAGGTAGGCATCTGGTCCTCCTTGCGAAAGAACGTCGGTCTCATACCTCACAGGTTCCCACCCAGAAACCCAAACCACCTTGAAGAAAGAAAAGGTCATGGCCCAGTCTTGTCTCTTTCCAAGAAAAAACGCATTGGCATGCACCGTTGATATTTAGGGCTACGGTCAATATTTGGTATATAGCTCCAAGGCATCCATTTTTGAAGAGTGTATTATCGTTTTTAAGTTTTGGTATATAAGCAAATGTTATCGTATTTTGAAGAGCATATTATCGTTTTCCAAGCCCCAGCTCAATTTCCAAAAAATAAAAATGTCTCGGCTACTACTCTCCATTAACAAAACATTTGGCTGTATGATAATTGAAGCAAGGTGCCAAGCAGTCAGCTTGTGAATCCATTCCGTCCTGTCCCCTTCAGTCGCTGGAAGATCTGATGGCTTGGCAGCCTTTGCCTTTCCCTCACCGAGATTCTGGGATGATTTCCTCTTTTTAGGAGCCATGCCGATGACCGGTTCCAATCACAAATCGACGCCGCTGCAGCTTGAGAACGCCAGCGGCAAGTAGCACAGACAGTATTTTGACATCCAAGATTCCCAAGATCATCCAAGATAACACTGGCATGCTACTGGCATGATATGGAGAAGGTGAAGATTCTCATGCTAACCGGTTCACCTAGTCCAGACCTAGAAACAATCAGTCACCGCAAGCTTCAAAGATAAAACAAGCTGAATTCCGACTTCCGGCACAGAAGAACCGACACTCCAAAGTTGGACTCCAAAGTCGTCCTTTTGAAATCCGTCACTTCGGAATCCGACACTGGCAAATCCGACACTTCCAAATCCGACGCTTCCAAATCCGACACTTGAAAATCCGACACTTGCAAATCCGACACTGGCAAATCCGACACTCATAGTATGGAAATTTGGAATTCCAAATTCAAATCACAACCAGACATGTGTTTCAAAGGCAGCGGTTGCACAAGATGCTCAATTTTTCCACCATGCCGGGGTGACCAATCTGAGGTCAGATCCGTCACATGGAGATCCGTCACACGCAAATCCGTCACTTCCAAATCCGACACTCCAAAATGCATTGCTTGAGATGCCACAGCGCTGCAAGTGACAATAAACAAGTTCAAAGACAAATGGTTTATCCCAGGCCAACTGTTTCAAGAGGCCCTTGGGTGACCAATCCCAGGTCACATCGGTCACCCGGGCAATGATTCTGCTATTTTTCCACTACCTTACAAAAATTGTGACTTTTACAAAACTGCCACAAGAACCATAGGGGTGACCAATGTGAGGTCAGATCCGTCGCCAGGATCAACTTTGTTTGAATCCTTCAAAGGTATCTGATTTGCATTGGTAAGTTCCAACTCATATCTCAACAGAAGGGGAGGCCCCTAAACCGCATTGCCGCACCTAAATTTCTAAACCGCCGCTACGTTTAGGGTTTAGGGATTCGCTTTTTTTGTTTTGAACAGCTAAAACTTAGATATTTGACTTGGGAAGAGACATGTAGACAACTATGCTCGCCCACGACCTTTGCCCTTGCCCTTTGGCAGAGGGCGGGCCCGAGCTTTTCCTTTACCTTTCCCTTTTTGGGTTGGTGGGTAAGCCCTGTCTATCGCATGACCGGCCAAAGCCAGTGCTTCTGGCCATGGAACTCCTTCGGCCCAGACTTTTGCTGCAGCCTGCAATGTGCATTGCTCACGGTATTGCCGTGAGAGTTGTCGATGATTCCCTGGCAGCTGCAGCCTCGGAGCAAGGTGGAATCATATGATATCGGCAATAATATCGCAACATAAATTAAAGCAGATTGTGACAGACATAAGTAAGGCAAAAAGCGCAAGCCGATTCGGCAGCACTTCGAAGGAGGAGGTCCTGCAAAAGACTTCAGCAACTCAATGTCCACAGAAACCATGGCAGCATTGAACCATGATAGCAAGAATCATCTATCCTTGAGAACAAATCTGATGGCACTCGGGGTTCTTGCCGGCTCCGCCGTAGTCTGGTCCTGAGATCCCAACACTGCTGCTGCCGCTGCTGGCGTTGTGATCTTGCCAAAAGAGCACACAAATCACACATATACTTTATTGGTGTAACATATTATATGAAGGCAAAAAACTCGCTCAGATCCAGCAAGGGCATTCTGACCAATGAGCCGTTGCACCAGCTCTCCAAATAGTCTGCAGCCCGCATTAAGCCAAACTCTGGCTGCCGCAAAATTGGCAGATATCTCATCAAGTTGTCGATGGTTGCTGCGGGAATCTCATTCAGCGGAGCCACAACTGGCAAGAACCACAGGGAACAAGAGAGAAACATCAGAAAACGCGGTATGAATGCAGGGAACAAGAAAGCTTTGAAAGAGAGACATCAGAAAACACAGAATGAAACCACTGGCCTGCAGGCAGTCCTACAGGCAATCGCTCCAGGGCCCAGAGGCGGGGGAGGAACAAGAAGCTGTGACTGAATGTGGCTTCATGCATCCACTGGCAAGTCCTCGCAGATCCAGCACATTTCAATTTTGGCACGCAAAACTTCAAATGCTGGGTGACCGACCTCAAAATGACATCGTGCGGATGCTTCGCGCAATGCTTCCAAAAGCCGCATTGTTCTTCTTCGGCAAGGTCTGTCGTTCAAAGTGTGGCAAGGCTAAGGGTGACATGCACATTAAATATGAAAGTGTTCTGATTGATTGAAATGCATGAAGCACACCTGCATCCACTCTTCGGCAAAAATACATCACATGTGGAGCGCCGGGCCCTCCAATGCCCTTGAGAGCCACTGGCATGGATTCAGCCAGCCAGCCACGCCTGATGAGCAAAGGGCAACTGCATTTTGCCCGATTACGGCTCCACTCAAAAGCAGCGATCTTCATGAGATAACGTTTGATTCAATCTACACCATTTTGAAAACACTTTCTGTAGACAAAACTAGCAAGATCGCTCAAATGTGCCAAGTCGAGGCACCAGTCTCTGGTGCGATCAAGCTTCACAACAAAGCGCTTCGGCTCATATGGCCGATCAAGCTGCTGGCAAAACTCTTTCAGGCATTGGACAAAATCGTCAGAGGTCTGGGCAGAGCGAAGTTTCGATTTGATCCAACCTGCCACCCGTCCAAATAGCTGATCCACATCTTCATGAGAGTGACCGCTTCGGAGAAATGATAATTTCCCCGAAGCGATCACTCCATCAGATACTAGGCTTGAGAGGTACCGCATGCAATGCCCGTTCTTCACTTCTCGTGATGTATTGTCGGCCTGCAGGGTTACCCTGCAGGCCGACAAATCAACTCCAGCAACGGCCAATTGTTGCAAAGAGTGGGCAAGGATCTCACAGCTGGTGTTCGAGTCCTTGGCTAGGTCAGCTTCCGACAGATAAAAGGCCACATGTCGGCCGTGAGCTATCACTGCAGCAACGTGAAGTCGTGGTCTCATCATGGATTCGAACGCTTTCGCGCGCAAAAGGGAGCCACGTGGCACCATGAACTTCGACTGGTCCATCCCGTCCTGAATGAACAGGATTTCAAGACCTCTGGCTCGTGCTAAACCTCTCATCCTCCAGTAGCATGCCCTGTCACGAAATTGGCTTTGCAGGTGCATGTATAGCATCTCTTGCTGAATGCGGCGGGCTTTAAGGTGGTGCGCTAAGCCAGCAATCAGGGCTTTGTGCTTCACACATTCATTGCACTGAGCGTGGGAGCTTGTACTGCGGAACTTCATGAAACTGAAGTGCGACGACCACACCTCAGCATTCAATGTCCCTGTCTCGGTCACAAGGCACATGGAAAAAGGCAAGTCCAATCGTCATTTGGCCACATCTTCCAAAGCACCCGTCCTAAAACGAAAACCGCTCATAAAAGTTAATTCATTGAAAGGAACCCTCCAGAAGGTCGGAAAAGATGCCTGCTGCTCAGACTGGCTCTGGTGCCTGTACTGGATCCAATATTCTTTCATGGTCCCAGCTGGAAGATAGCGTTCTTCCATGCCATCTGCAACACTTCGCCCAAGACAAACTTTCACGGCACGTTGGTGCTTCTTGACCTTTGCCTGTCTCTCGACAATCGGGACCTTTCCCGGCTCCAAGCCAATGCTCATGCCATGAGGATCTTCTGGTGGCCCCTCGTCCCAAGTATCATCGCGGACATCAGGCAAATTCTCCGCAACGGAGCTATATATAGTTTCAAGAAACGATATCACCTCCGAGACACACTCGCGGGTGTGGTCTGCCCCAGACTCTGCCCGCTTCAAGTACCGGAGATCGACAGGCGGCTTGGCATCCCCATTCTGCACTGCTTCAGAAAGCTTCTTAAATCTACGAGTTCCTGATAAGGTTTCAGGGAGGAAAGCCCAACACCGAATGTGAATTCCTTAATGATGCAAAATACAACAACTAAACAACCAAAGCTGCCAAGCAAGGACAAAGCAGCCCAAACCATGCAACGATTTCCAGCATCGGAGACAAACAGGCTTGGACAGAAACTTCCACTGTGTCCGTTGGCCGGCCTCTTGGTCCACCGGTTGCAAGATTGACTTGATCCGGTCAAAAGCCTTGGCAACTTCGGCTCAAAGAGGGCAGCATTCATGCGAAGCCAGCATCAAAGTTTCAGCTTCCCACAGGAAAATGAAATTGACATACTATGCACAGACTCAGAAACAACTTCATCCTGGTCCGTCTTGTGAAGTTGACACCATTCTCTTCTAAACTGCAATACTTGCTGCTGCGCCCCCTTCCCTCGAAACTGCTCCTTGCAGTTCTGCTTGCACTTCGATGCCTTGCACAACATCCTTTGGACAGAAACGACATCATCCACAGCCAGTTTCTTCACTCGTGGCTCAGCTTGGGAACGTTTCCGTCTTGCAGGACGGGCCAGGGTAGGTTCATCCGAAGAACTCTCAGTCACAGCTTCAACTGCAGCAATGTGGATTTCATCGTCCATAGGGCGGCAGGATTGTAAAGCAAACAAGAAAACAAAACATACAAAAGATCTTTGGACTGCACGACGCTGCTAAAAGGTCGAACCTCAAAACTACTTGCCTAGCCTCCTTTGTTTGAAGACTTGAATGTCACAGCTTACCCCTGTCCCTCTGTGTCCAACACTGTGCCCTGGGCAGAAACTGATGCTTCAAGATGCTTGAAGTAAGCAAAGTGGCATTGCATAAAGTAGCCAGTGAAACAACTATGGCTGCAACAATTCAGAAAGATTCGTGTGAATTTGGCCCGCAAGTGAAATGCACAAAGCACTCATTGAACCAACGTTTGTCACAGTTTTCCCAACCACGCATGCCATGTGAGATGCCATCACCGCGCTGCTATCCAGCACGGGCTTGGGACTTCACATCATGAAGCATTTGAATTGAAGCAGCTGTCGCTGCCAGAATAAATCTGCAAATTACCGGGGCACTAAGGCTCCAGGACACCAAATGAAATTGTTTTGACAGAACAAAAGCTCTGTAAAGTCTCCTTTGGTGACAAAACGGCATTATCTAGGTTTCCTGCCTTGCCACATGCAACAAAATGTTGCTTGCTAACTGCGCACACTGAGGCACAACAACATTGCCAAGAATCTTGAACCGTTGCAAATCTTCCTCACTTGGCTTCTCACAAGTGAGCCACTGGTGCATGGGCACTGAGTTCAACGGGTTGAACGGTTCCTGAAAGATGGCGTTGATGGGCTGCAGGGTGAGGTCCTGCAATCAGGCTGCAGGAATGAAAGCTGGTAGACTCTTAAAAAGACATTTGCACATCAGAGCTGTCAACAAAAACATTGCTCCTCGAACATGGTCAATCCTTCAGCCACGGCAAAGAAGAAGGTTCTCTTTCTCTGCGCCTATGCCAAAAAACACTTGCATGCTCAGACTCGGCAATCAAGAACCTAATGAACTGCCACCAACATGATTTGAGCTTAGCGACTGCCAAGCCAACGTTCTCAAGGGCCACGCTGCACCAGCTAAGGGTCAGCAGGCGGGAGCTGCACTCCTCCCCACAAACTAAAAACAGAAGAGTTGGGAAAGCCATTGCATCACATCATGAGGAGCCTGGATCAGGAATCGCATGAGCTTCATCATGTCCTTCTGCTTGGACAAGATGCTCTTCACGTTTTCCAAGTAGATAAACTGCCTGGACGGGATGGCGAAAATCAAGCACAGTACAACAGGCTTGGCACATTTGACTGTCTGCCCGGCCTTTGTGGCTCTGGGAGTTGATCGAAAATTTTGAACACCTGCTTGAGCAAAGCACTTCTCGGGTCCTGAAGCCCTTGTTGGTGTCCACCACAAGAGATTCCCTGACGGGCGAACATGCAGCAAGTAGAAATACAACAGGAACCGCCACCATATCAAAAAAGCAAAGCAGCGGCTATGGCCCGCCTGGCATGGGAACTCCCCCCCGGCTCCAAAAGCTTTTGTTCCTCGGGGAACCTGGTAAGTTGTCACATCATCGTGAATGCTTCCTTCATGCAGGAAGCCCTCTTGCATCCTCTTTTGCAACACTGCGCGCGCATAAGGGTTGATCTCCACCTGAGACCGGCCAAGAGACATGGCAAAGCAAATTCCCTGCGGGAAAAGGGAGAACATACTGTGATCCAGCATCATTTGATCTTAAGTTTGGCACATAGCTTGTAGCCCAAATATACCTCAGCGGCCATGGTGGCTAATGGTCCAGAACTGTGTTGAAAAAGGAGGTGGCTGGTTTCAAGGGTCACTGCAGAGCACTGAAGCAAAGAAACTATGCTTTTTGAAATACCTTTTCGTACACATGTTTTGTCCCGCAGCAAACCGCAGTGAAACAAGTTCGGCCCTTTGGTCAGGTCATTGGACAAGCACTCCGTGGCAGCAAGTCCTCACAGAATGTCCCAGCAGAAGACTGGGATGATTCAATCCGTGCTGTATCATTCTGGACTTGCTGGCAAGACATGGTTTTGATACACAAATCGCTGTAAAAATGCACCAAGAAAATTCAATGCCTCCCAAAAAATCAACACCTGTCCTCTCACAGCGGATCAGTAGTCATCCACTTCAGAACCAAAACCTCGGTTTCAAGATCCAAGCTCTGGCCAAGCCTATCTACAGTAAACGAGTTGGCCGGGGTCAAAACGCAGTGGCTTAAACCCTCACAAATGAAAGTCTGGGGAAAGCTTTGGGCTCTGGCTGTGAAGCTCCAACCACTCTCGGCAATGCCAGCACCAGAACCACCTCTGGAAGCAAGTTTTTTTAAGTTTAAAGCAATACATCTTGACAAGCTTGAAAAAAGGAAGAAGGTTATAAGCTCCAAAGTTTAAAGCAATACATCTTGACAAGCTTTATCTACTTGACGCGCGCGCCAAAAAGGACTCCAAAATGAAGGCGGTTTGGCGCGCAGCCCAAGACTTCTTTCACCCGAAAGGAAATCTTGTTTAATGCTGTCTGGAATGAGCTGACAAGCCCCCATGCACTTGACTGCAAAAGAACTCTTTGAGACTTTGAGGCCCCAACTCTTTACCATGCCACTTTGTGGTGACATTGGCACCGACTTGGATCCTGAGTTGGTTCCAACGGAACAAGTGCATAGTATGCAACTCAAGGCTTGTAAAATGACATGCGCATTCGCAATGCATGCAAGATTCCGCACTTGGTTGACGCCAATAGTCTTTACCACCCCTAAAGGTCTGCCAGTGTGTCCCTCACCATCGCCCGGCATGGCTTGGTGCTGCAATGCCGAGCTTTCCACACAACGGCGGCGCTTGGAAGAGACATCCATGGGGCAAGGAAACCAACAAAAGATTTGTAAACACTGGTCACTGGTTGACATGATAATGCAAAATGTTCAACTCCTTTACTTTGACACCTGGAAGCCGAATTTGACACAACACACCGGTGGGTCACAAAGAAAATCAAACTGCTGCCATCAATCTGCTGCACACACTTCAGGTTTGAATGTCAAAAGAAAATCAAACTTCTTGAGGGTGGGGCCGGGAGAGCCCAAGCTCCAATGCACCGCAGCCACTGAACAAAGAGATGCAACCCAGCTTTCCGTCCTGCTCAGTCATGCAGTCATTGCGTTACGCTAGAAGTTCCTGATGCAATCATAAAAAAACACTGTGGCGTAAAAGGTCCTTGGACAAAGCATGAGGGAACATTTTTTTGAAGTTGACCTTGCAAACCTTACTCTCCATGGACGTCCAATGGGCTGGCAGGCCCGAGAACCACTCTGCCGCGGGTAATGCCAGGTGAGTTCCTACTGTCACCTTTGCGTCGGCACAGGCACGCTTGTAGTCCTCTGAGTAGCGGATTTGGTTCGCTAAATCCTGAACAAATCACGGCTGCAAACTCTTGTTCAAGCTCAACGGCTCGGCAGGTCCGTTGGGCTTGATGTGAAAAAGTTGTTGAGGTTTATTGGGAGAATGGAACACTTGACATCTTGAACTTGTTGAATCTGAGATCTTGGCGCAAATACCCCTGTTGCTGGGATTCGGCGAAACGCGGACTGTTGCTGCGAAGCATCCTAAACATCCCGGCCAAAACAACGAAAAAATTAACACTTCAAGCAACAGACTGGTCAGATTTGACCTCAATTGGAAATGTGAAGTTGCAACTAGAAAACATTTGAGGTCACGACGTATCGTGCTCCAGCTGCCAAAACACTTCTGGCCATGAAAAAAGCCAGACTTGATATCCCTTCTCCGCTTGCCGCCAGTCTGGCACTTCGGCTTGTAAACCTAAAGCAATGCGAATATAAATGCAGCTGAATGTCAGGCAAACCATCATTTGAATGGAGCTGGCATGAAACATCGAATAAATGCAACTTCTAAGGTTATAACCACCTTGAGGCTCAATTTCTTCGCTCTTGGAAGGGGCACGCGGTACGGTGTCAGCTTGATACCGCTCTTGGAAGTACCCACAACAGCTGCACAACTAGGCAGCACCATTGACCCGGAAGATTTCCAACAGAAATCTGGCATGCGCTTCAGGTGCCCTTTGTGCACAGGCTTTGGCCTTCTCATCGACTCCTGCATGTGGACTGCATGGAAAGTGAAGTGCGTTGCACACATGACAGAATAGAAGGCCAAGCACAAAGGAGAAAAAACGAACCTCGTCCGATGGTGGCTCAGCTGCTGCAGACCTGATATCAATAGCTTGGCCCTTCTGGGCTGGGTGCAGCAGGAAACAAGTGCTGAAATTGGAAAACACTAACCGTCCTAACCGAGACCACGGCTCATTCTCACTCACTGAAACATCATCTACCGAGTCAAACAGCGGCATGGCTCCCAAGGCCAAGCTAGCTCTCGCACAAAGCTTTGGATCCAAACACTGTCGCATTGTCGCGCGAAAAAGTTTCAAAAACAAACGTACACATCCATGCACATAGTGAACATTAAAATTTCCAAACATTTGAAAACACCTGCAGCTAAAATGGGCACGGCAAGTTGAAGCTTTGAAGAGAAGTCCTGGAACACATTGCACGGCATAGGGCATCAAAATGATGGGAAATATCTGCTGTGGCTACTTCATAGCTAGATCAGAAACCACTATCTTTCCGCTGTCCTTGAATTGGAGTTGGCAGGGATTGCAGCAGAGAGCCCTGCCCGTCCAAACAGCACATTGCAAAAAAAAACCTGTGGAAATCAACTGGTTGACATCAATGCGTGAGATCGTTGATTCTCGATGTGAATTGGCCCTCAAACTTTGCCATATGGCATGATGTTGGATAAAACATAAAAAAAAATTGAAACTTTGATGAGTATTTACCTATACAGTGCTCTGGGGATCAAACATCCTGGGCAAATCGATGCATCACTGTAGACAACAGCGCCTGAGGTGCAGTTACTCAGATGGAAGCATCAACCCCAAAAAACAAGTTGACAGAAAGAAGGAACCAAAACCACATTCATGCGTCCAAGCTCAACGGCTTGGCAGATCCATTGGGTTTGATTTCAATGAGTTGCTGACGTCTCAGGGAGACATGGCAAACTTGACATCTTGAACTTGTTGAATCTGAGATCTTGGCGCAAACACCCCTGTTTCTGGGATGCGGCGACAGGTGGACTGTCGCTGCGAAGCATCCTGAGCATCTCGCTTGGGCCACAACAACCAAAATCTTCACACTTCAAGCAACAGACTGGTCAGATTTGACCACAGGTTTTAAATGTGAAGTTGCAACTCTGCAACTACCATAGACATCTGAGGCCGCGACCTGCCAAAATGTTTTTTCCATGAAAAGCCAGACATGATATCCCTGTTCCGCTTGCCAGTCTGATTTGGCACCTAAGGCAACGCGAAGAAAATACAGGTGACTGTCAAGCAAACCTTCATTTGAATGACGCTGGCATGGACCACCAAATGACTGCGACTTCTTTGGATTTCAGTTTAAGGCTCAATCTCTTAGCCCTTAGAAAAATTTCCTGGTACCGTGTGTCAGCTGGGCACCGCTCTGAAAGTTCCCAGCACAGTCGCGCAAAATCGCACTGGCTTATGCCTTCTCATCAACTCCTGCATGTGCATTGCACTGAAACTGAACTACATGGCAAAATGGAAAGCCAAGCACACAGTTTGTTAAAGGAGAAAAAAGCAAACCTCGTCCGATGGTGGCTCAGCTGCTGCAGACCTGATGTTAATAACTTGGCCCTTCTGGACCGGCTGCGACAGGAAACATATGCTGAAATTGGAAGACTTAACTGGTCTAACCGAGACCGCGGCTCATTCTCACTCACTGAAACATCATCTACCGAGTCAAACAGCGGCGCGGCTCCCACGGCCAGGCTGGCTCTCGCGCAAAAACTTTGGATCCAAACACGGTATGAAGCAAACTACCACGCCCATGCACAGAGTGGAAATTGAAAAACCTAAACATCATGTGCAAACACTGGAAGCTGAATACGACACAAATTTTGAACTCTACATCTTGAACCACAAACATCTTCCTGGGCCGCGCTTGGAGTCCCACAGGGCACTAACAGTCCAAACTTCGAAACCCGGAAGAAACCCAATGTGTTTAAAAACATACATTTACCATCTGTATCATTATTATTGTCCGTTTGCAATTTTAAAACATGTATGTATATACTATCTGTATCTATTTGCGGTATCTATCTCGGTTCTTTGTGCCTATCTATCTCTTTGCAAATCTCCATCTATCTACCTATCTATCTATTCATCTACCTACCTACAAGGAGATTCTTTTGCATTCGGGTTGCGAAACCAAAGCGGGTTGCCAAATTTGGTTCCAGCATGGCCTGAAAGATGGCACAACAAAATCCCAACATAGCCTCCAAATGGCCCAGCAGAAGCCCGAAACCGACCCCAAATTCAACCTCAACGGGGCCATGCTTCCGTTGGGATTGAAATTTAGGCCCGAAAGCCGCCAACAGAGCCCTAAAATGACCCAACAAAGGCCCAACATAGCCTCCAAATGGCCCAACAAAGGCCCAACAGAGGCCCAACATAGCCTCCAAATGGCCCAACATAAGCCCGAAACCGACCCCAAATTCAACCTCAACGGGGCCATGCTTCCGTTGGGATTGAAATTTAGGCCCGAAAGCCGCCAACAGAGCTCCAAATAGCCCAACATAGCCCAACATAGCCTCCAAATGGCCCAACATAAGCCCGAAACCGAGACAAAATTCAACTTCAACCGAACCATGCTTCGGTTGGGGTTGAAATTTTACCCCCGAAAGCCCCCAACAGAGCTCCAAATGGCCCAACATAGCCCTAAAATGGCACAACAAAGGCCCAACATCATAGCCACCAAAATTACCAAAAATGCGCTGGCTTCTGGCAACCTGGTTCATGTTCGCAACCAGCATGTAAAGAAAACCCCTTCTACCTACCTACCTACCTACCTGCCTGCCTGCCTGCCTGCCTGCCTATCTAATCTATCTATCTATCTATCTACCTACCTATCTATCTATCTACCTACCTACCTATCTATCTACCTACCTACCTACCTGCCTACCTACCTATCTATCTATCTATCTACCTATCTATCTATCTATCTATCTATCTATCTATCTATCTAATCTATCTATCTATCTATCTATCTATCTAATATGGAACACACATTAAATTAGCTGAAAAGTTCCTGGGAAACAAGCCTTCCATTGCCTTTCCCTCAATGCTATATCCTTGGCTTTGCCAGTTGCAGTGGCAATGCCTGGTTGCATCAGGCAGCTGGCCGAAAGATGCTAATAGCCAGCCTTTCTTCCTGTCACTTAATAGCGACTGTGGCTGGGAAAAGCTCGGGATCATGGCCTGATGTATCCAGCCAAGCACAGTGAACTACAAGATCAACACCCAAGGCCCTGAACACCCAATCATTTTGGAACACCCCTTCACAAGAAATTTCCTTCCAATCGGAGTCGAATTCAGAAAGCAGTAGACACGAAAACGAAAAGTGCCACGATGAAAGAACCGAAGTTGATGTCAATCTCGAAAAGCACCAGTGCAGTAGCGATCGCTCGAACGAATGGTCAATG
>Ga0126342_10010667_pt1 | contig 16445 bp, 14 predicted proteins | sample Cyp1metagenome_FD_92528 | JGI IMG/M metagenome (GOLD analysis project Ga0126342, IMG submission 92528) | Coral microbial communities from Lord Howe Island, Old Settlement Bay, Australia - Cyphastrea 1 metagenome | ecosystem: Host-associated > Invertebrates > Cnidaria > Coral ... | reverse complement strand
TGCCATGGAAAAGATATCAGGATCATTTTTGAATGCAGAATTTCAGAGGAAGCTGTGGCATTTTCACAGCTTGCAAAACCTCCCGCCTTTCGCTGGAGTCAAAAAGGTGCGCATGGATGCCTATGTATGTGTGTACGGACGGATGGATGGATGGATGGATGGATGTATGTATGTTTGTAATTGTTTGTATGTTTGCATGCATGCATGTATGCGTGCATGCACGTATGTAGGGTATGTGTGTGTTATATAGTTTATGTATGTTATGTAGGTAGGTGGGCAGGCAGGCAAGTAGGTAGGTATGTATGTAATGCAATGTATTGTCTTGCAACGTAATGTAAAATCCCCACCCCCTTAACCTAGTTTTTTTGGGGGGCACCTTACAATACGTAACTTACATTTTTCGGGTTGTTTTTAGGGGGGGGTAATTGTAACTTAAAATCTCTAAGGTACCAGGAATCCAGGTTTCGGAAGGGTGAACAATGTAAGCTATGACCCCCCTAGGTATGGTCCTGGTCAAAGCAAATTCAAGGTATTCCCCAGGAATACACACACGTAGTGACTATGGAGATGGGAGGGCGGGGATGGGGGAAATGTAACTTACATTTTCCCCCCTTCCCTCCCTTTTGGGGGTACCACTATATGCTTTTGGGGGTAACTGTTACCTATACTTCTTTCTTTTATCCCATGAGGGCCCAATGCTTGGTGACGTCCCAAGAAGTAACTTACAATTTTTGAGGAACAGAGGCTTCCACAGAAATGGCACCTTCAAAAATGTAAGTTACATTTAGGAAGGTTTTACCTCAAAAATGTAATATTACATTTTTCAGGTCCCTCCAAAATTTCAGAGGGACCTACCCGACCCTAAATGTAACTTACATTTTTGAAGGTGCTGATTGCATGGTTTTTTTTCACAAAATGTAAGTTATATTTTCGAAGGTTTTACCTACCCTAAATGTAAGTTACATTTGGGGGAGGTCCCCCCCTGCCAAAACGGTAGGGATAATGTAAAATATAATGTAGTACAGCGTAGTGTAGCGGAATGTCATGCAGTGTAGTGTAGTTTAATGTTCATATCTGTGTAATGTATGTATGTAATGTAGTAATGTATTCTTCGAATGTATATGATGTAATTTATTTAATGTAATGTAATATATGGCAAGGTAATGTAGTGTACTGTAATGTAATGCAATGCAATGTAATGTAACGTAACGTAATGTACGTATGTATGTCTACCGTGCATGTTCAATAGCATGCATGTATGTTTATATATATATATACATGTGGATTTATGTATTTGATTGTATTTGTATATATATACATATATATGTGTGTGGTTTATGTATTTATATGATATTATATGTAAATGCAAATCTATTTGCATACATATATGTATACTTGCTTATATGATGTATATAGCATGTTTATATATATATATATACTTAACCAATCGAATTCATCATAAATACGTTTACAAATATATATATATAATATACATGTCACTGCGTCGTGTGTATTTGTGCGTGTAGGTTGACATTGTTAGATGCACGTATGGCAGAAATCTACAAAAATTACCGGTTTGCGAGATGCAACTTAGACCCGCTTCAAGTTTAGACAACAACCACTCCTAAAACATCCCAAGACAAGATTACGACACATTCCTATACATTATGAACACTTGGCTTTTGGTGAGGACACTCGCTTTGAGTTTCCGGGGGCGGATTTCTACGGCGAGATTTCAGTTTATGGTCTCGGGATGGGTCGAGAGGCTAGACTGTGGGCGGGAGTGTTATGCTCAGTTTCGCTCATCATTCCTTAGTTTCAGCTCGGAGTTTCAACTCTGAATAAATTACAAAATGCTTTGTCAATCAAAAAACTAGAACCTTTATGGACTGTTGCAATGCTCTTGGCAACCATGACCTTGGCCAGTTCGGGCAAAAACTGGAGAAGATTTATCGCTATTTGCTTCAGCTGCTAGCTTTACCTTTGACGCCTCATGGTTCACACGGCCTCATTGAGAAACAAATTCACGAGATCTGTGGACGGCTGCCTGGCAAAGAGGCAGGTAGTAAAGAATATTTTCCGACGCAGCAAAATTTTAAACCGGGGCCTGGGACCTTAAAATGTAGATGACGCTCATGTTTTTTCCCGCATTCATGAAATATCCTTTAAGGTTTCCCCGCTACAAAGACGGCATGACGGGCTTGGTCTTGGACGAGAGGGCGGACAGAGTGGTGGAGGGTGAGACAGGAGTAGCAGGAGTAGCAGGAGTAGCAGGAGATCCGACAGCATCATTTGATTCGACTCTCTTTGGTCGCCTTCCATCTCTTATTCAATCTGGCGCAGGCCTGACATTGCCTGACCATTACCATTACAGCACCTGACCACGCATTCAACGAGAGACCATCATTATCACACTATCTTGGTCTAACATCATCTTTGATTGAACCGTACACTGCCTGCACCATCCTACACCCCTTGATCCAGGTTGCAATATTCCTAATCCCTTGTACTCCCTTGTGTTTGTTGGACACAAGTGAGTTTTGGCATGAAACGCAGACAAATCTTAAAACAAGATGCCATTTGCACACGAAGATGCGGTTGCATTGCCGCATGGCCAGGGAGTGCCGGGTACCTCGCGGAGATCTCGGAAGAAGACTTGTCAGATGGGTTTCTTGCGGATATCATGAACGAGAAACGCTCCCGCATCAAGAGTGACTCACAGAGTTCACAGAGTCATGCAGACAATGTGTCCGAGTACTTCTGATGGGAACCAGGGAGCAGCAGCAGAAATATACAGCACTTATACGGCAATTTATATACTGTATCTTGGGTTAAATTTCTCGACAATCATCAGTGCCTGCCGAAGGCATTGGTACTGAGACCTTTTTCAGTTTCATTTTTGGTCTGTGACGTGAACTGACCGCCTTTTCACTCAGACTCTTCGCTGATGTACGGTGATGTGATGCTGCATGCCGGACATTTTCTTGCCCATTATCGGATAAGAATCTAAAGATTGATCTAATTCGGAAGATCGTGGTGGTTTGATCATGTTTGCTCACGACCGCTCGCGGGCTTTGGCCTGGTCATTCAGCACCTTTGCAAAGCAAAAGATAATTCGACAAGGGGACGCATTATATAGCGATACAAGACCCTGTGATTGGCACATGGTATATGTCATTATATGTCCGATAGAGACGTGATGTGGAGAGTCCTCCTAACAGAGACCAATTGCAGGTCCATTTTGGGAAAGAAACACATGACTCACCTACAGGCTCTTGTATCACTTCAAACACGTACCGTCTACTGAGTCTACATGTGCCTCTCAGAGAGCTTGCAGAGAGAGCAGATGCCGTGTCAACATCGAACTCGACATCCTCGACATTTTACAGATCAAAATGTGACTATGGTTCTTTTAAACATTTGAACTCAGGAAACAAAGCCTGCCTTGGCCGCATTTTTTGGTATGCGCCATTCAAGTTTTGGGGTGCCCAAATTTGACCCATACAAACAGGTCAAGAGAAGTTGTTCATGTATCGAGGGTAAATGGACGGTATTGTGATCTCTTCCTGTGCCCAGGAGGGTGCTCAGCTTTCTTTTTCAACAAAGTCGGTGGGCTGGCGCTCAATGTGCCAAAGTATCCAAAGTTGCCAAGACTTCAAGAGTCTACCAATCGCTTTTTTTTGGGAGCCAGATGAGCCAGGGCCTACAGTGCTGGTTAGGCTGTGTGGTACCCGACTAAACATCATCATGCAACCTTGAGGCCTGAGCAACGAGCCTTTCTGGAAGTCAAGTTGTGGTATGTTCTGGGCTGACCATGCCTCACCAGCCTTGCCACCACTGTCTGACAACAGACCCCTCGCCAGAATGCACAGAGCCAAAAAAGTTGCTTGTTGCTGTGATTAACCTCCTGAGTGCCAGATCAAGGGATTCTGCGGAGTGCATTGAGTGCCGCTTCAAGAATTCGCTGTGGCCACCATTTTCAAGTGCGGAGTTGGAACCGACATGCAAAACACATTTGTTGCGTTTCCATTTTGGCTGTCGTGGTTTGTGATGGCTTAGCAATTTTCGCAGACTGCAGGCCCCATTCTTTAGCCACAGGCGCGCTCGTGATTTGCGTGGGGTCGGTGGGTCACATGCATGGCCTTCGTTTGGCTAGTCAATTCACGTCACAAGCGCCGCAGCATGCGCACAGTTTACGTTCCAGACTGACCCTACAGATCTCTACAGTAGGTTTGCGGTTCTTTAGAGGTTTCCAGAGCCTGGTATCTAAAAACTGGTGGAACATATTTGGCAGCTTTGAATTCGAACGAAATAAATTGATGATCGAAGGAAGTTTGGAAGTCAAACTTCCGACAATATGGACAGATGAAAAGCAGAGATGGGAAGAGTCAGAGAAGAGAAGAGAAGAAGAAAGAAGATCAAAAAGAGAAAGTCTCCGAAGAAAAAAGATCCAGGTGCGCGAAAAGGTAGGAAAGTCGCGAAACACTGTGTTTTTCCAATGATTTGTGGCTCCGGAGGGTCGACAAGTAGGCTCGCTAAAGCGGCTGGTGCGGAGCGATGTGGTCAGATGAGAGATGAAAAGTTGCACGCCGTTGTGGTGCGAAGCACATTTCAAGTCAAAATGTACAACACACTTCAGCTCCCGAGCACGTTTAGGAGTTGCGATGTCGAAAAGGTGCGCGCCGTTGTGGCGCGAAGCACGTTTCCAAGTAAACATGTGCAAACCACCTCATGTTCGGACCACTTTTGGAAGTTGAGATGTCGAAAAAGTGCGCGCCTTTGTGGCGCGAAGCACATTTCCAAGTCAAAAGTGCAAAAAACTGATGGGTACGGAGCACTTTTGGACGTTCAGGTGTCGTTCGCGTGGCAGGCGCAAGGGATTGGGCACCTTGTCAAAAGTGAGCAAAACGTGAGGGTTTTGTAGCAGTTTCAAAACTGATGGCAGGTGTGGGACATATGCAGAGGATATGGCAAGTGCATCTCGCGTGGCAGGGGCAGTACAAGAGACATGTTCATCAGAGCTGTTAGGAGGTCCGGGCGCTGATTTCCTGAGAAGGGTTGCATTTTGGAGCATCAGATCTTCAGTTTTGGGAAGATGATTTTGCGCGACAGGTGCAGCAGTTCGTATGACATGGCATCTCTTTTTCGTGGCAGGCGCAGAACTTTAGACAGATGGAGTGGAAAAACCGCAAAACGCATTGGTACGAGGCCGTCAGCTCTGCACTCAACATTCCACTTTTGAAGGGTCTCGCAGAATTGTTTCATTTTTGATGTTGTCAACTTCGAAAATTGCGGAAGTCTCGCAGAATTGTCTCGTTTTTTGATGTTGTCAAAAAGTGAGGACGTCTTGCAGAATTGTTTCGTTTTTCAAGTTCAAAATTTGAGGATGTCTCGCAGAACTGCCGCGTTTTTCAAGCTTACAGATTGCAGCTAGGCAGATAGATAGATAGATCGATCGATAGATTCATAGATTAGGTAGATAGACAGACAACTACAACTACTACAACTACTACAACTACTACAACGACTACAACGACTACAACTACTACAACTACTACAACTACAACATTTACAACAACAACAACAACTACTACTACGACTACTACTTCTACTACTACTACTACTACTGCTACTACTACTACTACTACCACCACCATAAATCCACAACTACAATTACAACTACACTACATTTCACTGCACTACACTAATTACATTGCAGCACGCGACAACTACAAATATACATGCAACTACAACTACTACATTACATTTCACATCACTACGCAACACTACGCTACACTAATTACAGTACACTACATCTACAACTGCAACTGCAGTTACAACTACCACTGCGTTGCACTATGCTACACTACACTAATGACAATACACTACGACTACAACTACACTACTTTATACTACACTACACTAGACTACACTACACTGTACCACACTACAGTACACTACAATACAGTACGCTACAGTGCACTACAATGTATATATACTACATTAATCCCTTCCCCCTATTACTAAACGTCCCCCAAATACTAAAAACTAGGGTCCATCTCCAATGTTGGAAAATTTCAGATTGGCCAGTTTGACTTTTAATTGATCCCCTTTAGAAAACAATTTAAAAATTAAGCTGCCATTTGTGGGTTTTGCCCCCTAATACTAAAAACTAGTCAACCCCGGGGTGTTTATTATTAGGGTCCGTCCGATTTTTTTGATTTTTTTATTTTAGAGCTTTTCATTTCTTATTAGGGTCCGCTTCGAAAACAATTTAATTGAATTGCGTTATATAAGGAAATTTAATTGATTTTGAAATCGAAAAAATATTATTAAGGTTTTAATTTTATTAATAGGGTCCGCTTCGAACTCTTATTTGGCAATTTTTTGAATTGCGTTATATAAGGAAATTGAATTGATTTTGAAATCGAACAAACTAGTTTTTATTATAAAGGTTTTAATTTTATTAATAGGATCCGCTCCAAAATCCTTTTTTTGGGGGGGCAATTTTTTTGAATTGCGTTATATAAGGAAATTTCATTGATTTCGAGATCGGAAAAAATAGTTTTTATTATTAAGGGTTTAATTTTATTAATAGGGTTCCCTAATAATAAATACCCACCTAATACTAAAAATTACCTGAGGTGTTTATTTATAGGGGGGAACGTTTAGTATTAGGGGGAAAGGATTAATTACATCACACCAGAACTACAACTGCAAGATCAACTGCAAATACGCTACACAGAACTACAAATTACAACTACAACTCCACTACAACTACAGCTACAACTACAACTGCACTACACCACACTACATCCACTACATCCAGCAGTTGTGGAAAGGTGACCACTGCAACCATTGCAACCGTTCCAAAAATCACAACTCCAACCGCCTTTCGGTCCATCAGTGGATTCGCTCTGCCATCCGTGATTCACAACAACCAATCTCTCCTATAGGTTTCCTATTTTTGAAACTTCTGCCACCGCCTTGTGCGGTACTATAACCTAGTGGTGTAAATGATGATGTTAGCTCATAAGACGTTCATCAGCCGCTGCTGTGCTTCAGTCCTGCTACTGTAGATTTAGGAAAGGATGGTGTGAATCAATGTGCATCGGGCAAATCTATTTGCTTATTCCACTGTTCACTATTCTAATTTGGAGCAAGTCATTCTCTGGCCCGCCTGCTGCTGTTTCTTCACCAGAGAAACCGATGAGTCCAATCATTCACGTGCATTCACACATTGTGTTGTGCATAGTTGCGTGGTACATTCCGACATACAAACATAGATCCAAAAACACATACTTGGATACGTATACGATCACGATCGGGTACCTATGTACGTACGTACATGCAGGTGTGTCACGATCCTGCAATCATTGGATTCATTTAGGTTCACAAACCCTTGCCTTGAGGTAGACTGTTGTGGGCGTACTTCCCTTTTGATCGTCTATATTCGTCTATCATTGAGCGGCCGAACGCTGCGTGCCTACATCCGCCAGGGTTTGCGGTTCCGGCAATGATAGCAGATAGCTTGCCTCACCCGATCCTCAGTCCAACCCCATGTCGTAGGACAGCATCAAGCTTGCATGCGATTCGGAGGGGGGTTCAACCTTTTTTCTCCAAACAGTGTGTCCACACTCAGGGGTTCTTACTGTAGGAGTTAAGGCCGAGGCTTGATCAGGGTGCTCCATCTGTTTTCCGTCATTTTTTCTGCAAATTCTCGCATACACCGGGTTCTCGTGACATGTCCATGTGCATTTCGATTGCGCAGGCTAGCACAAGGTGTGGGCCGCGTGCGGCATTTTGCGTGTAAATTCTCACATAAAATTGCTCTAATTAGTGACATTTCCAAGTGTATTTCAAGCGCGCAGGCTTGCACAAAACGGTTGTCCCGGTCTTGGTCTGCGGCATTTTATTTGTAAATTCTCGCATAAAAATGGCCTTAGTGATTAGCGACAAGTCCAAGTGCATTTCGAGCATGCAGGCTCGCACAAAACGGTTGTCTTGGTCTTGGCCTGCAGTATTTTACCTGAAGATTCTCGCATAAAATTGCTGTTCTGACATGTGCCCATTTGCATGTCGAATGCGCAGGCTCGCGCAAAACGGTTATCCCGGTCTTGGCCCGCGGCATTTTACATGTAAATTCTCGCATAAAATTGCTCTTGTGACTTGTCCATTCTTCTTTGCGACTGCGAATGCTCGCGCAAAGGTGTGAGCCGTGGTCTTGCTCTGCAGCATTTTACCTGTAAATTCTCGCGTAACATGGCTCTTCTGACATATGCATGCTGCATTTCGAGCGCGCAAGCTCGCACAAAACGGTTGTCCCGGTCTTGGTTTGCGGCATTTTACCTGTAAATTCTCGCGACAAAATGGTTTTAGTATGTTTCAGTGATTAGTGAAATGTCCAAGTGCATTTCGAGAGCGCAGGCTCGCACAAAGCGGTTGTCCCGGTCTTGGTCTGCGGCAATTTACTTGAGAATTCTCGCATAAAATCGATTTTTCTGATATGTCCAAATGCATTTCGAGCGCGCACGCCCGCGCAAAACGGTAGTCCCGGCTTTGGTCTGCGGCATTTTACATGCATTTTTTGCGTAAAATGGCTCTTTCTTCTGACATGTTGTGACAAGTCAATGTGCATTTCGAGCGCGCAGGCTCGCACAAAACGATTGTCCCGGTCTTGGTCTGCGGCATTTTACGTGTAAATTCTCGCAAAAAAAGGTTTTGCAGCCGATAGGGGGCCTTTGGAATTTGATTCTTGGTGATTTAGTTCTACCTCTGATTGTGTGATATATATTTTTTCCATTACTTATTTCTTTATCTATCTTATCTATCAAGGTAGGTGGCCTTGGTATATACTAGTGAAAATGATCCCAAAGGTAAGATCGCCTTGGGTTAGTGTCCCTTGGATGTTTCAATATTATTGATTCTTATCCGTCATTCGGTAGTCATGCCAAGATGGGGGTTGATAATTAGTCTCTCCATCCATTTACCCTTCTATTCGTGGAAGTGCCAATAAAAAAAATATATCTATGTTTTGCAATTGATCTGGGGTCTCTGGAAATGGATTCTGGGGTCTTTCCAAATATTTTATATATGATGGAATTGAATTGTATTATAGGTACCTTATTATTTCCCCTGTGAGGTAACCAATTGGTTGATTAAGTGGGTATCATCTTACCATTGGTTATTTAATGTAACTATTTGTTTTTGCCATGCTCATAGATCATTATATGTGCATTATTATGTTCACTCTTAGGCAACCACTTGGTTGGCTAAATTGATATCATCCCAGTATCGGTTATTATATTCCTTGGGTTAACTGGGGTCCACTACCATTTCTGAAGGGTACCCAACCAATTGCTGGATCAAAATGGAAAAGGTATCAACCACGCTCTTGGAGATCTAGGGTGGTGCCCCCATATACCTTTGGTATAAAGCCACCAATGTTATCCCTGATGATATTTTTTTTCAAGTGCTAAATTTCCCCCATTGTTATTTCTACGTCTACATCATATATCCTTTAAATGCAATGCAATGTCCAAGTATGAATTTGCCGAACTCAGGGCGCAGAAATCTGCACCCTGATAATCTGCACCCTGATTTAGTTTTTTTTTTCTTGCCGATATCCTAGGTGCTTGGTGGGGTATTGCCTAAGTTAAGTTGCAAGAATCTGCATCTAGATTGGGCAATACAGAGGTTGTACCCTGGGATTTAGGAAAATATTTTTTTTGCCGATATCAGGGTGCAGAAATTTGCATGTGGACATGGGAAACAGCCTTACTATTATATTCTGCCATGATTTTTGCCGCAATGGATTCGGGGTCCTTGGTTTTGAGATTTAGGAAAAACATATTTTTTTTGCCGATCTTTTGGCTTGGGGGACCCCGTATCCATCGCAACCACAAATCCGTCGCATAACAATATTTTACTTTATATTTTATCGAAGTACCCAACCCAAAAAAAACCTATCTGAACTACGATCGAATGATGATGGTTTGTCCTGACTGGCACTTCCACAAATAGAAGGGTAAATGGATGGAGAGACTAATTATCAACCCCCATCTTGGCGTGACTACCGAATGACGGATAAGAATTAATAATTAATAATATTGAAACATCCAAGGGACACTAGCCCAAGACGATCTTTCCTTTGGTATCATTTTCACTAGTATATACCAAGGCCACCTACCTTGATAGATAAGATAGATAAAGAAATAAGTAATGGAAAACATATATCACACAATCAGAGGTAGAACTAAATCACCAAGGACCCTAGAATCAAATTCCAAAGACCCCCTATCGGCTGCATATATTGATATATATATATAGTTAATATATTTTATATTTTATCGAGGTACCCAACCCCAAAAAAACCTATCTGAACTACGATCGAATGGTGATCGTTTGTTCTGACTGGCACTTCCACGAATAGAAGGGTAAATGGATGGAGACACTAATTATCAATCGACATCTTGGCATGATTACCGAATGACGGATAAGAATTAACAATATATTGAAACATCCAAGGGACTCTAACCCAAGACGATCTTTCCTTTGGGATCATTTTCACTAGTATATACCAAGGCCACCTACCTTGATAGATAAGATAGATAAAGAAATAAATAATGGAAAACGCTTATCACACAATCAGAGGTAGAACTAAATCACCAAGGGCCCTAGAATAAAATTCCAAAGTCCCCCTATCGGCTGCAAAACATTAAGAAAATGTTTAGACATGTCCAAGCGCATTTCGAGCGCGCAGGCTCGCATAAAATTGTTCTTGTGACTTGTCTGTGTGCATTCGCGGGCTCGCGCAAACTGCGTGTCCCGATCTTGCTTCGCAGCATTTTTCCTGTAAATTCTTGCGTGATATGGCTCTTGTAACTGTATCATGTGCAATCCTTTCAGAGCTCCTTGCATGACTCATTTTCTTGCGCGGATCCTTATGAGAAGACCTTGTGGAGATCCTAGTGGAATCTTCGCCCAGGAGGTCCTTGCAGGTTCTTGCACAGATTCTTATCAGAAGATCTTGTGGATATCCTGGTGTACAGCTTGCATGGTCTTGTACAGGTCCTTATGAGAAGATCTTGTGAAGATCTTGTTGAAATCATCTAAGAGGTCTTTGCATGATCTTGTGCAGGTCCCTGTGAAAGGATCTTGCGGAGATCCTAGTGAAATTCTGTCTTGCATGATCTTGTACGGGCCCTTCTTAGCAGATCCTGATGGGGTCCTGGTGAAATCCTCTAGGTGTCCTTGCATGGTGAGAAGATCTTCTGGAGATATTGTTCAAATCTTCCCTGAGAGGTCCTTGCGTTGAGATCTTGAAGATGCTCTGCGTTAGAGGTGCTTGTATGGAAGTTCTTCTGGGATGCCCATAGGAAGTTTTTGTATGAAGGTCTTGTAAAATCCTCTATATAGCAGTTCCTTGATTGACGATCTCGTGCAATTCTGCCCGATGTGCTGGTATGAGGTTCTGGTATAAGGTCCTGCGCATGCTGCAGTTACGAAAGTGTCCAACCTGATCTGTTTCTGTTCCGTAGCTATTGTTGCTTGCGTTTCAACCACTGGCTTCCTACCCCTTTCTACCCCCCCACACTACACTGTTTGGAGTCTCTTGCCGGTGTAATTTCTGCGAGGTGCAGCCAGGGTATCATGCAGGATCACGGTGAATGAAAAGAAAATGCGGGGTTTGTCAGTCAAGCAATAGAACAAAGAGAATCAAAATTTCGGAGGGGGGGTTCCAGGGGTATGTTTACTGACTGATGGAGTACCGGACAAGGAAATACTAAATTGGGATAGGTTTTTATTGAAAGACATGGAACCAAATAGTGCGCTAAGTACAGCGAATACGAACTCCTTCAAACATGGAATATGCTTACAGCTGCGAAATGTACGATCTTCAAACTTACAAATCTATCCAAGTGCAGTTCGGAAGGTACACATACTGCGGTGCAACGAAAGGTTTTGTAAACCATTTGGCAGAGTCAGCTTTGGAACTGCAAGGAGATTGCAAAACTGCACTTGACGTTCGAGCAAAGCCATTATCATGCTGCCAACCACTACGTAACCTGATGGTTTGCAGTATTTTACAATACCTTGCAATGCCTCACCCATCCAGCCACAACATCGGCACACTTTTCGCAGCGCAAAACTCGCCATGCTTGCCAAAGAGGGTTCAACTAGAAAAACCATGCAGAAAAAAACACAACCAACAACAGGTGGCCATCAATGCTCACGCTGCAGCTGAAACTTGCCTGAACAACCTGACACGGAATTTTGACAAGGCATGGTTTGACAGTTTAAACAATTCGTTTAGATCTTGGTTCAACCACCTGCGCACCCGAGGGGCTCAAAGTAAGGTGACGTGCTGGTACTGCCATGGCTGCGCCAAAATTGAGCCATATTGAGCCATATAGGCCCATATGGCCACATATCACACACATAATTACATATAAATATATATATATATAGTTACTCAAGACAGAACAAACATGAACAAACAGCACACATGAAGTATAGAAACAGCACATTTGCTGAGTATCACTTGGAGACATTGCGTGGGGTTGTGTGAGTAGACTGTTTGTAAACTAAATGTGGGGATGCCATTGTTAATTTTTTTTTGGTCCGGGCGCAACACCAGTATACGATGCATATAGTACCTGTCACTGGCAACGGAGAGCATAGAGCTTCCATGAGCGATGCTGGCAATCTTCCCCTGATCAGCTGCTCCCTGGAGGCATGGCAGACTGAAACATGGAAGCAGCTTCTCAAGTATGATTCAGCATGATGTTGAAGTCACGTAAGTATGTGTCAACATGTTTCAACATGATGTCGAGATCTTCTAGATATTGTGGAAAGCTCTGAAATTTGCTGGACCAATTTGGCTGTCCATGGCTTGCTGAGAATCAAGATACGAAAAAAAAAAACATGAACGTTGGAGATGATGTTGTTGTGCATCGCTGTCCCAATTCTGGCACAGCTGTTCAAACGTTGAGTCTTACTGAAGATGGTCTTAGCCAAAAGATGTTTTGAGCGGGCTTTTATATTCTTTTTCAGCTGGCATGGTCTATATATAAAGGTTTTCACGAGGGTTCCAGAAGGTAGTTGATACGTCTAAGGTGAGCTTCCAAGCATGCTGGGGCACGTCTAAGTAATATTTCCCAGGGGACTGCGCAAAGTTCCAGGTGCAAAGAAAAAAAGTGACTTCAAGGTTCAAGGTCCCAGTTTGGATCTTGTGCCAACTAAATACACCCAAAAAAACAGATATACAGTAAATCATTTTGCACATCTAAACATAAACATCCCGCCGGAGGGATATTCGCGCTCACGAAATGAGCGTTGTGTTTTCAAAATCATCATTTCACCACAGCGCCAACTAAATGTTTTAATGTTGATTTCATATGATTTTGGGATCCCATTTTCGGAAGTTTTTTTTTTTTTTTGCTGCCTGTGAATTCACAGGTATTTTATGGTATTTTGCTTTTCGACAAGTTTCACAAGGGATAAGAATTGACACCTTCGTTTTCAAACTTCTTTTCGCCTCTCAGATGTTTGCTGCGTCACGCACTGCCTTGAAAGTGTTGTTCAGTGCATAGCATCAAGAGCGTGTTAGATGTTACAATGATGTTACATGAAATTGTTCAGAGCGTAGCATCAAGAGCGTGTTACAGTACATGAAAGTGTTCAGTATGTAGCATCAAGAGCGTGTCAGATGCTACGCAAGCTCATAGAACGTTATTAGCCCCCCCATGTGCGAACATGAGAGATATTAAAAAAACATCTCAAAAACACTAGCGCGGTTGTCCCTCCGCTGGCATAAACATGAATAAATAAATAGGTATATTAATATATAGAAACATGCGCCAATGACTGGGCACAATAAGAATTATATAATTACCTCCGATGGTTATCACGCTATGGGCGGCAAAAACAATGGATGTTCCATGATGTTCCATGGATTTTAGTACCACTTCAGGCCACTTGAAGTTGGGCTCACAGATTACTCAGATTACTGTAAATTCTCCAGTCGTAGAGTGATTTTGTTTTCTGTTACTCCTGTATATTCTGCTGATTTTCAGAGTATATTCTTATTGGGGGTGGATCATCCCATTCTGCACCGGGTTTGGGTCACCATATTTTATTGCTCACATGTCAGGTGCATTTTTTGGGTGTTCCACCAATGTCCTGGCAGATGTCGTGAGGGTGTGTGCCCACCCAAAAAAGCACAATGAAACTCATTGGCGTTACTTGACATAAATTGTTGCATTTGTTGGTTCAGCAGTTGGATGAACATTTAGCTCTGTAGTTAGTTGTCATTAAAGAGCCCCGGGCTACTCCTGACAGGGCTACTCCTAAAAGTTGCTATCCTTTCAAACAAATCTCAAAAATTCTGACACTTTGTCAAAAAACTAAAAAATATCAACGAAATCAAAAAACAACAGCTAAACAAAAACAATCCAAAAAATCCAAAGCAAACTCAAAAACTCAAAAACTAATCGAAACAAAAAAATGAAGGCAAACAAACACAGAACAAACTCAAAACAACACACACAACTTACAACAATTCAAAAAGTTGCAAATAAAATCCAACAAATTTCAACCAAAAAACATCAAAAAAGGTCCAAAAAAGTTCCCCAAAAAGGCAAAACAAGTTCGACCATTCAAAAGAAAACACAAAAAACAAAAAGCAAAAAACATAACAAAGAATTCAACAAAAATCAATCAAATAAACAACATTTAACAACATAACAAACAATCCCACAACAAGTTTAAAAAAACAAAAAATCAAACCACATTCAAAAAACAACAACACATCTTGAAATAATCCTTTGAAATAATCTAAAAACATTAATGTTTTTTTGGAATGAACACTTTTTTTGGAAGGAAATGGAATAGTTGGAATGAAATTGAAATAATTATCTGGAATTAACATGAATAAAAAGGAATGTTCTGGGAGTGTCCCTATAAGGAATGTCCCTCTTCATAGATAAGAAGTTGGCATCCTTTTGGGTCAGAAGCATGCCATCGATCCCCCAGTGCAGAAGGTGTGAGATTCGGAGAGGGCGATGGAGAGAGAGTGAGAGAGGGAGTCTACAAACCCCACTAGATGGTCCACATCTATTCCTTGAATAATGCTGAGACCAAACCCCCGTACCCGAACACTACTGGAACTGGTCGGGGGCCTGTGGACACCTCGAGTATTCCAGTGCTGGCTGAATGCCAGAAGTCTTCGGTCAAAGGCCTCCTCGAAAGAAATGTGAGAAAAGGGGCTAATTGAGGGGTTGGGCCCCCTGGCCTCTGATTCTTCAGAATTGGTGCCTGCTCTGCAGGCCATGTCGAAGGACGAAAGCAACAAGATGCAAGGGAGTGAAGGTGCGGGCTAAAGCTCGTTTTGCCATTATAGGAAACGAATTGATTTTTGAGCGTGCTGCATGCCCAACATAGCAGATTCGATCTTCACTGTAGTCTCGGCAGGTTCCGTGACCCGCATGGAGCGCTCAGAGCAATGGGAGATTCCGCAGGACTTGGCCTGCGTCTTAGCAGGAAAATGTGACAGATCCTAGTTGCATCTAATTGCCCCGGCCCCAACCATCACACGCATGGGCGGTGCGAACTTGGTGAGCTTCTGAGGTCACCATGAATGTTCGCATGGAGCGTATCCTTGAGGCTGAATGTCTTTGCTCTGTGGGCAGTCTGTGGGTGGGAGTTTTTGGAGAGGCCATGGTTGGCTTCACCAGATCAGCCTGAAAAATAATCCTGCACTTTTGCCAAGGACACTTTCCCACCTTTTCAGACTCAGCCCGCTCAGCCCAGCTTCACTTCAGTCGGCTTCACCTCGCCAGGCTCAAACGAAGAAAGTGGCAGATGCTGCGGTGGAGGCGTCATTCGCTGCTTTGGAGCTCGCAAACACTTGTCAAGCCAGTTTTCAATTAGATCCAAACAGATCCAAATACTCTCTAGGGAACAAACGTATCCACTTTTTTTGTGCGTTTTTTTTGGATACGTTAGCTTCTGTGAACATAGGCTATGATAAATACCCTATACTTGAGACATGTTAGTTGAAAATCCAGAATGGACATGTGAGTGGAAAAGTTGTCCCCCCCTCTGGGGGTTCCCGGGAAACTGCCAGAAGACTACCGCCCAGGACGCCCCAGCATCCTTATTTCCAGACCCCAATAGGGCTCAAATCAAAGACCGCATTGACAACAAAATGGTGGAGAAAAAAGGGGTCCCAACTCCTTCCGGAAGAGCGCATCATAGATGATGTTCGTGGGTGGGCAAGAAGATTGGGGTGGGGGTGCATTCCAAAAACCAGTTGCATTTAGTAAGGGTTGGATGACTAGCCATGGAAAGCGTCCACCTAACGTGTCCGTGTTGTTCAGAGGATGTGGTTTTGAGATATGTGAGTGGTTATTGGCTGAATCTATCCCCCAAAAATAGCGAAC